>Ga0310811_10001595_pt1 | contig 28202 bp, 26 predicted proteins | sample YCmetagenome_FD_207642 | JGI IMG/M metagenome (GOLD analysis project Ga0310811, IMG submission 207642) | Soil microbial communities from experimental microcosm in Duke University, North Carolina, United States - YC | ecosystem: Engineered > Artificial ecosystem > Soil microcosm > Unclassified ... | reverse complement strand
AACGCACGGGCAAGGACGCGGAAATCCTGCTCTCGGCCTCGAACGAGATCATGCAGAAGCTGCGGGCCAGCCCGGGCAAGCCGCCAATCGACGTCGCCGTGCTATCGGAGACTGATGCCATCCGGGCCGGCCAGGAAGGCCTGCTCGACAAGATCACTGCCGACAAGGTGCCCAACATCAAGGACGTGCCCGAGATCTTCCGCAAGCAGTGGAATGACTTCGCGACCATTCAGAATTTCGGCGCCATGATCGTCATGGTGAACGGCGACAAGGTGCCGAACCCGCCCAAGGACTGGAAAACGCTGATCGACGAGGTCGCCGCGGGCAAATACGGCAAGCGCGTATCATTCCCCTCGCTCACCATGCCGTGGGGACCGATGTTCACCTGGTTCCTGACCACGCTCTACGACAACAACGAGGACACGGTCTTCCAGAAATACAAGGCGATGCTGCCCAACATCGCCAAGTACTGGGTCTCACCGGTCGAGGCGCTCAACATGTTCGCCGCCAAGGAGATCGACATCCTGGTCTACTGGGACGGTCGGGCCTACGCCTTTGCCGAGGAGAACAAGTGGGCGAAGGCCTATATCCCCGAGCCCGGCGCATTTCAGTCGGCGGCGATGCTGGCCAAGCCCAAGGGCGCGCCCGAGCTCGCTTGGCAGTATGTCGATTGCGTGCTCTCGCCCAAGGCCCAGCTCGGCCATGCGCAGATGGTCAAGTATCCGATCGTCAACTCGACGGTGGAGTATCCGCCGGCTCTCAAGGCGCAGCTCACGCCGCTCGACAAGGTCCGCCAGCCTGATTTCCAGCTGATCATCCAGAAGGTGCCGGGCTGGCTCGATCGCTGGAACAAGGAGATCCGCTGAGGCGATGCGGCGGTCGACCGTCGCGCTGCTGCTCGCTCCGGCGATCCTCTTCCTGCTGTTCGGTTTCGTCGCGCCGATTGCCGTCGGCCTGGGAGAGAGCCTGCGGGCCGGTCTCGGCCTCTACGGCAAGATCTTCGGCGATGCCTACTATCTCGAGGTGATCGTCAGCACGTTGGCCTTGTCGGCGGTCGTGACGCTGCTCAGCCTGCTGATCGGCTATCCCTATGCGCTGATCCTGGCGCGAGCGCGGGGCTGGAAGAAGGCGGCGCTGCTGTTGCTTCTGGTCGCGCCGCTGCTGGTCAACGTCGTCGTGCGCAGCTTCGGCTGGATGGTGGTGTTCGGTCGCAGCGGCCTGATCAACGCCGTGCTGGCGGTCCTGGGCTTGCCAGCCCTCGACATGCTGAACAGCTGGATCGCCATCGTCGTCGCCCTGGTCCACGTCCTGATGCCGTTCATGGTGCTGTCGATCGCGGCGACGCTGGAGACTCTCGATCCGGCGCTCGAGGAGGCGGCGGCGACCCTGGGCGCACGGCCCATCCGGAGCTTTCTCCACGTTATCGCACCGCTGAGCCTGCACGGCGCGGTCACCGGATCGATCCTGGTGTTCGCCCTGTGCATGGGCAGCTTCGTCACCGTGATGATGATGGGCGGCAACAGCACCATGGTGCTGCCGCTCCTGATCTACCAGCAGCTCTCGGTCGCTGGCGACCAGGCGTTTGCCGTCGCCCTCGGCATGGTGCTGCTGGCGACAGTGCTGGCGGTGTTCTGGCTGCAGGGCAGGCTGGTCAGGAGGCTGCGGCCGTGATCCGCAGCGCCTACCTCGTCGTGGCCGGACTCTTCATTCTGACGCCGCTGGTGGTCGTCGGCGTGGTTGCCTTCACCTCGGCCTCGTTCGTGAGCTTCCCGACCCCGGGGTTCTCGCTGCGCTGGATCACCAAGGTGCTGGCAGACCCCGCTTTCATGCGGCCGCTCGCCAACAGCGTGCTGCTCGGGCTGGCTGCGGCGCTATCGGCCGCCCTCCTTGCGGTGCCGGCCGCGCTCGCCCTGGCGCGGGGCGGCTTCAGGGGCGCTGCCGAGATCGAATCCTTCCTGCTCTCGCCGCTCAGCCTGCCGGCGCTGATCCTTTCGATCGCGCTGTTGTTCTACCTCAGCCGCCTCGGCATGGGGGCGGGATTCATCGGCCTGCTGGTCGGTCACACGGTGATCGTCCTGCCTTACATGCTGCGCACCGTGCTGGCGGTCGCGCGCGGCGCCGATCCCGCGCTGGAGGAGGCGGCCTTCGTGCTCGGCGCTGATCCGTGGCGCAGCTTCCTCCACGTCACCCTGCCGATCCTGCGGCCGGGCATCGTCGCCGGCGCGTTGTTCTCCTTCCTGGTGTCGTTCGACGAGGTTGCCGTCGCGCTCCTGCTGTCGACGGTGTCGACGATGACGCTGCCGGTCGCGATCCTGAACCACGTCGCCAACAACTACGATCCAGCAATCGCCGCCATCTCGCTGATCAAGATCGTGCTCGTGGTGGCGGTCCTGGTGGCGCTCGAGCTCGGATTCGGGCTCGACCGGCTGATGCTGTCGCGGCGGCGTCCGTGACCCGCGGCCGCCTCGAGGTCCGCGGTCTGAGGAAGCGCTACGGCGCGCAGACCGTCGTCGACGGCGTCGATCTGGACGTCGCGGCCGGATCGTTCGTCGCCCTGCTTGGTCCGTCGGGCTGCGGCAAGACCACGCTGCTGCGCTGCATCGCCGGGCTGGTTGCGGCCGATGCCGGCGCCATCCGCATCGACGACCGCGATATGGTCGGCCTGCCGCCGTGGCGGCGATCGCTCGGCATGGTGTTTCAGAGCTATGCGCTGTTCCCGCACATGAGCGTCGCGGCCAATGTCGGCTTCGGCCTCAGGATGCAGGGCGTGTCGCGCGGCGACGCCGCCGAGCGCATTGCCCGTGCACTCCAGATGGTGCGCATGGAGGGCTTCGACGGGCGGCGGCCGGCGCAGCTCTCGGGGGGCCAGCAGCAGCGCGTCGCGCTGGCGCGGGCGCTGGTCACCGCGCCGCCGGTGCTGCTGCTCGACGAACCGCTCTCCGCGCTCGACGCCAAGCTGAGGCTGGCGATGCGCAGCGAGCTGCGCGAGCTGCAGCGCGGACTGGGCATCACGACGCTGTTCGTGACCCACGACCAGGACGAGGCCATGGCCGTCGCCGACCAGGTCGCCGTCATGGATCACGGCCGGATCGTGCAGATCGCCGGGCCGGAAACCGTCTATCGTCGACCGGCGACGCCGTTCGTGGCGGAGTTCATCGGCCGCATCAATCGTCTCGACGGCCTGGCGGATGGTCTGGCGATGGTGCGGCCGGAACATGTCCGCCTGTGCCCACCGGGCGATAGCCTCGACGGCGATATGGGCGTCGAGGGTCGCATTGTCGATATCGTGTTCGCGGGCGACAGGCTCGAAATCCATGTCGAGGCAGGCGATCGTCGGATCCTGTGCATGAGATCCGCCACGGCCGGGCCGCCGCCGGCCATCGGGAGCGCTGTGCGCGCCGCGTGGTCACGCAGCGATATGCTGACGTACCGGACCTAGTCGAACCAGCGCCGCCAGGCAGGCCATTCCGAGATCAGGCGCGCGAGCCTGGCATAGCCTTCCGCGGCCGGATTGCTGCCGTCGCCGGCCTGGGTCATGCGCTCCCACTCCGGATCGCCCAGGAGCTGCGTGTGCAGATCGAGGAACGGGATGCCGAGCTCGGCGGCGAGCCTGGCATAGGCGTCGTTGTACTCGGCCTGGCGCGCATTGGAGAAGCGGAACTGGGGACCGGACAGGAGCTGAGGGTAAGGCTTGATGTCGCTCATCGGGATCAAGCCGATCCACAGCGTGGGCTTCCAGGCTGCTGCCGCGCTCATCAGCGCACGCGCATTATCGAGCGATTCGCGCAGCGGCACGTCGATGCCCTGATCCACCACCTCCTTGGCGTCGTTGCCGCCAAAGGCGAAGACCAGCCTGCCGTTGGCGGCGGCCGGCAGCCTCGCCTCGCACTCGGTCCGCCAGCGCTTCAGGAGGCCACGCGTGGAATCGCCCCGGATGCCGAGATTGTACGTGGTCACGTCGTGGCCGCGCGCCCATTCGCCGGCGGCCAGACGACCGACCCAGCCGAGCGCCGTCTCATCGCCCGCGCTGGCGGTGAAGGCATCTCCCAGGAAGCAGATCCGGCTGAAGGAGCGACGCTGTGGCGGCCAAGGTTCCGGTGTCGATGTCGAGGTCATGATCAGCCGATTGTTGGCCTGCAATACAGAGCGACGCAAGCGGCTGGCGAAAGGCGCTTTCAGCCGCCTCCACCGTAAGATGGGAGAGGGCCGATGAATGCCGCTATCCCGAGGCGGCCGGCGCGACTAGACTCGTATGGCAGCCCGAGGGAGCAACCATGAAGACACATGTGCGTTGCGGCACGCTGTTCAGCGCCGGCGACCGGGAGGCGAGGCCCGGACAGACCCTGGTGTACGATACGCGCGGCGTCCTGGAGTTCGTCGGCCCGACGGAGCAGGCGCCCAAGGTGGCGCCGGCCGAGCCGGTGCTGGACTATTCCCGGCAGTTCGTGATGCCGGGCCTGATCGATGTCCACGTCCACCTCGCCTACGGCAACGCCAAGAGCGAGGAGGATATCGACCTCTACAGCCCGCTCGAGTTCCGCGCGCTGCGCGGCCTGTTCTTTGCCCAGAAGCTCCTGGCAGCCGGTTACACGGCGCTCTGCTCGCCGGGCGACGCCGGCCAGGTGAGCCTCTCGATTCGCAACGCCGTGCGCGCCGGCCTTTTCGACGGGCCGCGCATTACCGCCGCCGGGCCATACATCACCGCACGCCAGAGCCTGACCGACTGGTATCCGAGCTGGATCGGTGCGCCGTCGACATCGATCGGCAGGCTGGTCACCAATCGCGACGAAGCGATCGAGGAGATCCGGGTTCAGGCCAAGAACGGCGTCGACTGCGTGAAGATCGCGCTCGACGGCATCCAGCGCCGCCCGGACGGATCGCTGATCGCCGCGTTCACCGAGGACGAGACCGCCGCCATGGTGCGCGAGATCCAGCGGCTCGGCCGCAAGGCAGTGGTCCACGCGATCGGCCGCGAGGCCGTGCTGTACGCCGCCCGGGCCGGCGTCGACCTGATCTTCCATGCCTTCGATCTCGACGACGAGTGTATCGACGCCGTGCTCGCGGGTGGCTCGGCGATCGCGCCGACGCTCACCTTCCAGCGCAACATCATGGAGTTCACCCAGGCGCACGAGCCGGCGGCGGCAAACGGCCGCGTCGGCCATGTGCAACGCCAGTACGAGCGCGCCTGCCGCAACCTCGCCAAGGCCCACAAGGCCGGCGTGCCGATGCTGGCCGGCACCGATTCGGGCTTCGCGGTCACACCCTACGGCGAATGGCATGCCCGCGAGCTCGAGATCTTCGTCAACGATCTGGGCTTCACGCCGGCCGAGGCATTGTGCGCTGCGACGCGAACCAATGCGGGCTTCCTGGCGGATGCCGAGCGGGTTGGTACGCTCGAACCAGGCCGCTGCGCCGATTTCCTCGCCCTCGACGGCTCCCCGCTCGAGAACATATCGATGCTGCTCGACAAGAGCCGGATCCATGCGGTGCATCTCGGCGGCAAGCGGATGGCGCTGCCCGACCGCGACTACGATCCGCGCGAGGTCACCGACAAGGCGCTGGTCAACTGGACCGATGTCTACACCCAGGCGCGCGTTGCCGAGATGCGTCGCGACAAGCCGCTGCGCAGGGCGGCGGAGTAGCCGTACCGCTTGCAGGATCAGGTAACGGAGGAAATGCCGGTGCTGCCCCTTGTTCTGTCGTCCGATTCACACGTGTTCGAACCGCCGGATCTGTGGCAGACCCGCATCGATGCGGCGTTCCGGGATCGTGGTCCACGGATCGAGCGGATCGACAATGCCGACCAGATCGTGGTCGAGGCGGATCAGATCCTCTCCGGGATCGGCCTCATCTCGAATGCCGGCGCGCGGTTCGAGGCGCCCGAGACGATCTCTGCCGACGGGCGTTTCGAGGACGTGCTCCGCGGCGGCTACGATCCCGAGCAGCATCTCAAGGACATGGCGCTCGATGGCGTAGCCGGGGAAGTCCTCTATCCCTCGCAAGGACTCTTCTACTTCAGGGTGACGGACTCAGGCCTGATGTCGGCGATCTTCCGCGCCTACAATGACTGGCTCGCCGAGTTCTGCCGCACCGATCCGGTCCGGCTCAAGGGCATCGCGATGATCAACCTGGATGATGTCCAGGACGGGATCAGGGAGCTGGAACGTGCTGCCCGCCTCGGCCTCAGCGGCGCGATGATCACCGAGTATCCGTTCGAGAACCGGCGCTACGACCACCCAGAGTACGAGCCGTTCTGGGCTGCCGCGGCGGCGCTTGGCCTGCCGCTCAGCCTGCACACGGCAACGCGACGGCAGGGCAAGATCCGCGGTGCCGGCGAGAAGACGCTGCGCGACGCCAGCAGCCGCTCGACCAAGGCGTTCTATCCGGCGCTGTCGATGTGCGACATGATCTTCTCCGGCGTCTTCGAGCGTCATCCGAGCCTCACCCTGGCCATTGTCGAGTTCGAGCTGGCATGGGTGCCACACGTGCTTTCGAGCATGGACTATACGTATCGCGAGCGTGTCGGCGAGGCGATCTACCGGTTCAAGGACGGCATGCAGCCGAGCGACTTCTTTCGTCGCAACGTCGTGCTGAGCTTCCAGGAGGACGCCGTCGGCATTCGCCTGCGCGACCTCATCGGCGTCGACAACATGATGTGGGGCTCGGACTACCCGCACAGCGAATCGACCTTTCCCCAATCGCGCAAGATCCTGGCGGAGATCCTCGCCGGGGTGCCGGAGGACGAACAGGCCAAGATCGTCGGCGGCAACACCGCGCGCGTCTACGGCTTCGACGTGGCTAAGGCGGATCGTTCCTGATCACGCCGCCCACCGGCACCGTCATCCGCCCGTCGGTTTGGCCGGCCGGGTTTCTGGCATCAGCAGCCACACGGTCACCAGACCGACGGCCGCGGTGGCCGCCAGTCCGAGAAAGGCAGCGGGGCTGCCGAATGTGTCGCTGAGGTATCCTGCAAGCGTCGGGCTGAGCGAGGCGCCGACGCCCATCATGGTGCCGATGGTGCCCTGCACCAGGTTGAAGCGCCCCGTGCCGCGGGTCAGGTCGGCGACCGTCAAGGGCACCATGACGCTGAAGACCGCGGCCGTCAGCCCGTCCAGCAATTGCACGACGACCAGCAGATATGGATCGGTCACCGTGGCAAAGAGCAGGCCGCGGACGGGCAGGGCAGCGAAGCCGGCGATAAGCAGCGGCCGGCGTCCGAGGTGCTCGGCCTGCCGGCCGACCCACGGCGAGAACAAGGCGACGACCAGCTGCGGTCCGACGATGCAGGCGCCGATCAGCACCGTGGCCCACTGGCTCGAGCGCATCGTCAGGACGCTGCCCATCAGCGGAAGCATGGCGGCGTTGGCAAGATGGAACAGCAGGATGCAGGCGCCGAATACCTTCAGCGATCGATTGTTCAGAAGGCCGAGCAGGGCCGCCGGCGACCTGTCGCTCTTCTGGTTGGGAGCGTTGCCGTGCGCCCGGTCGGGATTGATTTCGTCCGCAGCCATGCCGCGCAACACGAGCAGGGTGGGGGCGAGCAGGGCGGCCGTGACGAGGAAGACCGACTGGGCCGAGAAGAAATAGCCGAAGGCGCCCATTGCCGCGGCCGAAAGGCCCGAGCCGATGGCGGCGAAGCGCGCATTGCGTCCGAACCGCTCGCCGATCCTGGCGTGACCGACCAGCCCCAGGCTGATCGCCGCGATGGACGGCCCCAGGACGCAGCTCGCGGCGGCATGCAGGATCGCCGCCGCCAGCACGGCCGGAAAGATCGGGAAGAGCGCATAGACGAGGGCGCTGAGCGCGATCATCGAGACAGCCACGGCGGCGACGGTGCGTTCGGAGCGGGCGGCGTCGACCAGCGCGCCCCCCGGCATCTGGCCGGCGAGGGAAACCAGGCCGGCGACCGTCATGACCAGGCCGATCTCGACCTGCGTCCATTTCTGGGTCGTCAGGTAGACGGCGATGAACGGCCCGAAGCCGGTCTGCACGTCGGCGACAAGGAAAACGAACCAGTCGAGCCTGCGGAGGCTGCGCTGCGAAGGTCTAGGCGGTGAGGGAGTGCAATTCTCCGTCACCGGCGGCCATCACGGCAGGGTTTCGAGGTTGCCCGACGCGCCGAGAACGACGATCGGCTTGTCCTCCTTGTATTCGGGCGCGGGCTTCACCTGATCGCGCGTCAGTTCGAGCACGACGGCATATTGCTTGCCGGCCTCGGGCACGAAATGCAGCGCTTTCCAGTCGACGGCAATCTTGCGGCTGCCGACGCCGAGAAAGCCGCCGAAGTCGATGACGGCGGCCCGCACCCGTCCTGCGCCGTCGACCAGCACGTCGACGATGCGGCCCATATTCTCATTCGCCGTGCTGCGCACGTCGCGGCCGAGAATGCCCCGCACTTCCTGCGCCCCAAGGACTGTGACCGACGGCGTCTGCACGGCGCCGGGCTGGGCAGCCGCCGCCAGCGCGCTCAGCGCCGAGACGAAAAGGACAATGTTGAACCTGCTGCGCATTTGAACGCCCCCGCTCGTCGAACGCCTTCGGCGAAGCTCTGAAGAATGGCAACGATCGAAATACGTTTCTGGTTCCCCTGACCCCGGGTCCGGCAGGGCATTCGCTTATGGGCGTGCGGTTCATTCCCCTCCCCACCTTCGGTGGGGAGGTGCCCCGTCATACGGGGCGGAGGGGTCATGAGCCACAAAAGACAGCGGTGCCATGGCTCATGACCCCTCCGTCGCCGTATGACGGCGACACCTCCCCAGCTCCGCTGGGGAGGAGAATGAAGAGCGCTCCCCATATGCGAATGCCCTGCAGGTCCGGGGAGCACCGAACCGGTCGTTGCCCAACTCGGCCCCGTGTTGTCGCGCATTACCGGCACGCTTCGCGTTGACCCGGTCGGCTGGTGGTTGTGCAATCTGCCGCGGTCCGCCCTACAGTGCGCCATCATGCAGTTTCACCTGAATGGATTCGAGCCGGGCGATCCGGAAATTGCCGACCCTGCGGAGCGCGTTGGGGCCTCCGGCGCATCTGGACCGCTGCCGGGAGAGGTCGACGTCCTGATCATCGGTTGCGGGCCGGCAGGCCTCAACCTCGCGGCCCAGCTTTCGGCGTTTCCCGACATCAAAACCTGTATCGTCGAGCAGAAGCCCGGCCGGCTGCTGCTCGGGCAGGCCGACGGCATCGCCTGCCGCACGATGGAGATGTTCCACGCCTTCGACTTCGCCGACCGCGTGATGAAGGAGGCCTGCTGGATCAACGAGACGACGTTCTGGAAGCCGGATCCGCAGAAGCCCGAGACCATCGTGCGCAGCGGCAGGGTTCAGGATGTCGAAGACGGGTTGTCGGAGTTTCCACACGTCGTCCTGAACCAGGCGCGCGTGCACGATTTCTTCCTCGGTGTCATGCGGAGATCGGCGACCAGGCTGGAGCCTCACTATGCGCGGCGTATGCTCGACCTTCGTATCGATCCTGCGGCGGGCGTCGAAGATCACGCCGTGAGTGTCCGCCTCGAACGGCTCGACCCCGGGCACGAGGGCCAGATCGAGACCGTCAAGGCGCGCTACGTGGTCGGCTGCGACGGCGCCCGCAGCACGGTGCGCAAGGCGATCGGCCGCGAGCTGCATGGCGATTCGGCCAATCACGCCTGGGGCGTCATGGACGTGCTCGCCGTCACCGACTTTCCCGACATCCGGTTCAAGGCCTTGATCCAGTCCGCTGCCGACGGCAGTGGCCTCGTCATCCCGCGCGAGGGCGGCTATCTGGTCCGGCTTTATGTCGAGCTCACTACGCTGGAGGTCGGCGAGCGGGTTGCAAGCCGCAACATCACGGCAGACGACCTCATCGCCAAGGCGCGGCGCATCTTCCGGCCCTACACGCTCGAGGTGAAGGAGATGCCGTGGTGGTCGGTCTACGAGATCGGCCAGCGGCTCGCCGAAAAGTTTGACGACGTGCCGGAAGCGGAAAACGAAACTCGCTTGCCGCGGGTGTTCATCGCCGGCGACGCCTGTCACACGCACAGCCCGAAAGCGGGGCAGGGCATGAACGTCTCCATGCAGGACACCTTCAATCTCGGCTGGAAGCTCGCCGCCGTGTTGCGCAGGTGCGCCGCGCCGCATCTCCTGCATACCTACTCGGCGGAGCGCCACGCCATTGCGAAGGAGCTGATCGACTTCGATCGCGAATGGGCCACGATCCTGGCATCGGAGAATCGCCACGGCGAGGCCCTCGATCCGGCCAGGACTCAGGACTATTTCGTCCGCCACGGGCGGTATACCGCGGGCACGGCGACGCACTATGCGCCTTCGATCCTGACGGGCGAGCCGAACCATCAGCATCTCGCTGCGGGATTCGTGATCGGCAAGCGCTTTCCGTCGGCGCCGGTGATCCGCCTCGGCGATGCCAAGCCCGTTCACCTCGGCCACGTCGTCAAGGCGGACGGCCGCTTCCGGCTCTTCGCCTTCGCCGGCGCGGAAGATCCCGCCGCCGCCAATTCCCGCCTCCGCGCCTTGTGCGACTTCCTCGCCGAAGCGCGCGAGTCGCCGCTCAGGAAGTACACTGCAAAGGACGCAGATATCGATTCGGTGATCGATGTCCGGGCGGTGTTCCAGCAAGGCCATCGCGACCTGGCTCTCGAAGCCATGCCGTCCCTTCTGCTGCCGCGGAAGGGGCGGTATGGGCTGCACGACTACGAGAAGATGTTCTGCCCGGACCTCAAGGCCGGCCAGGACATCTTCACGATGCGCGAGATCGACCGGACAGCCGGATGCTTGGTGATCGTGCGCCCGGATCAATATGTCGCGCAGGTTCTGCCAATCGACGGCTACGCGCCGCTCGCCGCGTTCTTCGACCGCTTCATGATGCCGGCGACTCCGGCCACTGGCTGAGGTCAGTCGGATGTGCCGGCAGCTTACGCCTTGCGCTGGATGGCGATGATGGCGCGGCGATGCGTGCCGTCGCCGACCTTCTTGTCCTCGTCGTGCGCCTCGACCTTGAAGCGGAGCTTGCGTCCATCGACCTCGAGCAGCTCGGCGCGGACCGTCACCTTCTTGCCTTTCGGCGTAGCCCCGAAATGCTTGACGTTCACTTCGAAGCCGACGGTGGTGTGCCCCTCGGGAAGGTGCGCCTGCACGGCCTGGATGCCGGCCCGCTCCATCAGGCCGATCATCGAGGGCGTGGACAACACGCCGTCGCCGCCCATGTGCGTGACCACCAGCTTGTCGTCGACGGTCGTGACGATTTCCGCCTTGAGGCCCGGTGTCAGGTCATTCGTCGACATGAGCTTCTCTCCCGTATCGAGCGCCTGGCGCTCGCCGTACCGATGCTACCGCCAGTGCCCCTGAGGTCAAGAAAGACCTTCACCACGAGTTGCGCAGTTCGCGGAGCTTCAGGAACACCGTGCGCTGGTCGGGTTTCTCGGGCAGATCCGGAAAGGACTCGCGCAATGTCGCGATCACCGTCGGACTGGTCAGCCGAAAGAAAGTATTGATCTCGCCTTCGACCTCGAGCGTCGACACGTACGCGTCGTTGGGGTCTTGCCCCTTCAGCTTGTCGAGCAATTTGCGGGCGCTCTCGTTGTCGGGCTCGCGATTGAGCGTGAACCGCAGATTGTTCTCGATGTAGTCGTGGCCCGGATAGATCAAGGTCGAGTTCGGCAGCTTGGCGAGCTGCCCGTCGAAGGTCTTGTAAAGCTCGTTCGGATGGCCGCCGTTATGGCAGTTCCCGGCACCGGCATTGAACAGCGTATCGCCGCAGAACAGCGCCGGCTGGTCGGTGTGGGACCGCAGGCAGATGTGGCACATGGTATGACCCGGCGTGTCCAGCGCCTCGAGCTCGACCGTCTTGCCCACCTTGACGACGTCGCCTGCGCCGAGTCCGCGCGCCATGTCGGGGATCTTGTCCTTGGCATTCTTGTGCGCCAGGATCTTCGCGCCGGTCTTGCGGGCGAGAGCCTCGTTTCCGCCCGTATGATCGCCGTGTTCGTGCGTATTCAGGATCTGGGTGATTGTCCAACCTTCATCCTTGGCAGCCTTCAGGCACTTCTCATGATCCAAGGGGTCGATGGCCAGTGCCTCGCCGGTTTCCTTGCAGGCGATGAGATAGTTGAAGTTGCGGTAGGCGTTGGCGGTCCAGATCTGTTTGACTATCACGGCATCATCCCCAGTCGGAAACGTCCGACAACAATAGCGCCGGAACGGCTCGCGAGTCCGCCCGGCTGGTGCAGGAACATCAGAATTTCACACTACGATCCAGCGAAGCAACACGCTCAGCGTCAGCATCGCCAACGCCTGTGTCACAGACAGCAGCCATTCGTCATGCCAACGCGCGTGGTCTCGGCGATACCGGTCCGTGTGCGACATACGCACCTCCGATCGTCTTGCCTGGCGAGTCGAGCAAGCCAGAGCGTCATCGGCAGCGCAAGTCTCTTTTGCCGATCTTGCGGGCCGTCCTGAAACAATTTTCTTTCTGTAGCGAAGTTTGGAGACTAACCTTTCCTCGGGAGGGCCATGATGCCGAATGAGCGGGAAGCGACCGCCAACCGCGAGGCGGTGGGCCTGGACCTCAATACGCCCAGTGCCGACCGGATCACGAAGACCACCTGCTACATGTGTGCCTGCCGATGCGGCATCAAGGTCCATCTGAAGGACGGCCGCATTCGCTACATCGAGGGCAATCGCGACCATCCGGTCAACAAGGGCGTGCTGTGCGCCAAGGGCTCGGCCGGAATCATGAACCACTACTCGCCGGCACGGCTGCGCAAGCCTTTGCGCCGGGCCGGACCGCGCGGCAGCGGCGAGTATGAAGAGATCGAGTGGGAAGAGGCGCTGGCGACGGCGACGGAGTGGCTGGGCGCCATCAGGCGCAGCGATCCGCGCAAGCTGGCTTTCTTCACCGGACGCGATCAGAGCCAGGCCCTGACCGGCTGGTGGGCGAGCCAGTTCGGCACGCCCAACCATGCCGCCCATGGCGGCTTCTGTTCCGTCAACATGGCGGCCGCCGGTCTCTATTCCATTGGCGGATCATTTTGGGAGTTCGGCGAACCCGACTGGGAGAACACCCGATACTTTCTGATGTTCGGTGTGGCGGAGGACCACGATTCCAACCCGATCAAGATCGGCCTCGGCAAGCTCAAGAGCCGCGGCGCGGCCAAGTTCGTGTCGGTCAATCCGATCCGCACCGGCTACTCCGCGATCGCCGACGAGTGGATCGGCATCCGGCCGGGAACCGACGGCCTGTTCATCCTGGCGCTGATCCAGGAGCTGTTGCGCGCCGGCAAGATCGACGAGGAATACCTCTGTCGATACACCAATGCGCCCTGGCTGGTGATCCAGGACGAAGGCGCCGCCGATCACGGTCTGTTTGCGCGCGATGCCGCGGGCCAGCCCCTGGTGTTCGACGCGGTGACCCAGACGATCACCGCCGCCCACCAGGTCGAGGCCAGGCCGCAGCTGGCCGGAAGCGTTGCCCTCGCCGACGGCCGCCAGGCGGTGCCGGCGTTCCATCTCGTGGCCAAACGCTGCCTGGACCCGCGCTACGCCGCTGATGCCGTCGCGTCCGAGACCGGCATTGGCGCCGACGTCATCCGGCGGATCGCCGCCGAGCTGGCGCATGCGGCCTTCGAACAAACGGTCGTGATCGACCAGCCGTGGACCGACTGGGCCGGGCGACGACATGACCGCATGGTCGGCCGGCCGGTCGCGATGCATGCCATGCGTGGCATCTCGGCCCATTCCAACGGCTTCCACACCTGCCGCGCCATTCATGTCCTGCAAATGCTGCTGGGCGCCGTCGATTCGCCGGGCAGCTTCCGCTACAAGCCGCCGTTTCCGCGGCCCACGCCGCCCGCCGTGAAGCCGACCGGCCGCGCCGCCGACATCCAGCCCGGCAAGCCGATGCCCGGCCCGCCGCTCGGCTTTCCGACATCGCCGGGCGATCTCCTGGTCGAGGCTGACGGCACGCCGCGCCGGCTCGACAAGGCGTACTCGTGGGAGGCGCCGCTCGCCGCCCACGGCCTGATGCACCAGGTCATCCGCAATGCCTGGGCGGGCGATCCGCACAAGATCGATACGCTGTTTCTGTTCATGGCGAACATGAGCTGGAACTCGTCGATGAACACCGCCGGCACCATCGACATGCTGACGGACAAGGATCCGGCGACCGACGACTACAAGATCCCGCGGATCATCTACGTCGACGCCTATGCCAGCGAGATGGTCGCCTATGCCGATCTCATCCTGCCCGACACGACCTATCTCGAACGCTGGGACTGCATCTCGCTGCTCGACCGTCCGATTTGCGACGCCGACGGCGTAGCCGACTCGATCCGCCAACCCGTCGTCGCGCCCGACCGCGACGTGCGCCCGTTCCAGGACGTGCTGATCGACCTGGGCGCGCGTCTCGGCTTGCCTGCTCTGGTGAAGGAGGATGGCAGCCCGCGCTATCCCGGCGGCTATCCCGACTATCTCGTCCATCACGAGCGCCGGCCCGGAGTCGGCATGCTGGCCGGATGGCGCGGTGCTGCCGGCGACAAGCAGGGGGTTGGTCCGGTGAACGAGGCCCAGCTCGACGCCTACGTCGCCAATGGGTGCTTCTGGCGTCATGAGATCCCGGCGGATGCCCGCTACTTCAAGCATGTCAACCGCGCCTATCTCGACTGGGCGGTCGGCATGGGCCTGCTCGACCGGGCCGAGCCCATCGTCCTGCAGCTCTACAGCGAGGTCCTGCAGAAGTTCCGTCTCGCCGCCGAGGGCCACGGCGACGTGCAGCCGCCGGACCAGCACCGCCCGCGCGTAAAAACCTACTTCGACCCGTTGCCGCTCTGGTACATGCCGTTCGAGGAGGCCGAGGTCGCGCGCGATACCTTCCCGTTGCATGCGATCACGCAGCGGCCGATGGCGATGTATCACTCCTGGGGCTCGCAGAACGCCTGGCTGCGCCAGATCCACGGCGACAATCGCCTCCATATCCATCGCGCGACCGCGGCCAAGCTCGGAATCGCCGACGGAGATTGGGTCGCGGTCATCAGCCATCACGGGCGCATAAAGGTCCAGGCCAAGCTGATGGACGGCGTCAACCCGAACACCGTGTGGACATGGAACGCCATCGGCAAGCGCTCCGGGGCCTGGAACCTGGCGCCGAAGGCCGGTGAGTCCCAGCACGGCTTCCTGCTCAATCACGTCATTTCCGAGCTGTTGCCCGAGCGAAGCGACGGGTATCGATACGGCAACTCCGATCCGGTCACCGGCCAGGCCGCGTGGTACGACCTGCGCGTCCGGATCGAGAAGGTCGCCGCCGCGGAAGGCGTGAGCGAGCCGCAATTCGCGACCTTGCCGACACCGCCGAATCTGCCCCGGCGGCCGGATGTCCTGCGCTACGGCGCCAATTTCAGGGCGCCCGCCCACGGCGATGCCCACGTCACCGGAGACACGAAGTGACCAGCCTGCCCGCGCAACCTTCGGCCAAGCGCCTCGGCCTGGTCATCGACCTCGATATCTGCGTCGGCTGTCACGCCTGCGCCGTGAATTGCAAGGAATGGAACACCGGCGGCGTCGCGGCGCCGCTGACCGATCGTGCGCCGTACGATGCCGAGCCTGACGGCGTCTGGTTCAATCGCGTCCATACTTTCGAAGTCGGCGAGGGCCCGACCGGCCGGACCGTGCATTTCCCGCGCTCGTGCCTGCATTGCGCCGAGCCGGCCTGCGTGACGGTGTGCCCGACCGGCGCGTCCTACAAGCGTGCCGAGGACGGCATCGTCCTGGTCAACGAGGACCTCTGCATCGGCTGCAAGCTCTGCTCGTGGGCGTGTCCCTACGGTGCGCGCGAGTTCGACGAGGATGCCGGCGTGATGAAGAAGTGCACTCTCTGCATCGATCGCATCTACAACACCACGTTCGAGCCCGAGGATCGCGTCCCAGCCTGCGTCGCCACCTGTCCGGCCTCGGCGCGCCACTTCGGCGACCTTGGCGACCCGGACTCGGCGGTCTCCAAGCTGGTTGCCGAGCGCGAAGGCTTCGACCTGATGGCGGAAATGGGCTACGCGCCCACCAACAAATATCTGCCGCCCCGCCCGCGGCGGCAGAATGCCGGCTGCACCGGCGCGCCGGCCCAGCTTGCGCCCGCGACCCCGGCGGCCGCCGGCGGCCTGCTGGGATGGCTGGACCGGCTGCTGTCGCAGTGATCGCAATGAAGATCAACCAATCGGATCGCGTGGAGTAGCCGTGCATCCTTCGCTGTCGGTGATCCTTTTCACCACCGCTTCGGGCGCCGGCTACGGGCTCCTGGCTTTGCTCGGCGTCCTCGCGCCATTCGGTGTGCTGCCCGCAGATCCGCTGTTCGGCTTCGTGGCGCTGGCCCTGGCGCTGGGTGCGATCACGGCGGGCCTTGTGTCCTCGATGTTTCATCTTGGGCAGCGCCAGCGCGCCTGGCGAGCCTTCTCGCAATGGCGGACGTCGTGGCTGTCGCGTGAGGGCGTGGCCGCCGTCGCGACCTATGTGCCAGCCGGACTTTTCGGCATCGGCTGGGTCTTCCTCGGCACCCTTTCCAAGGCCGCTGGCCTGCTGTCGGCGCTCGGCGCCGTCGCCACGGTCTACTGCACGTCGATGATCTACCGGTCGCTGAAGCCGGTTCCGCGCTGGTGCAACGGCTGGGTCGTGCCGAACTATCTGGCGCTTGCTCTTATGAGCGGCATCCTCTGGCTTGTGGTGCTGCTGCAGGTCTTCGGGGCCGAGCACGAGCTGAACGGATCGGTGCCTGCCGTGATCGCGCTCGCCGCGTTGCTGAAGCTGGCTTATTGGCGCTTCATCGACCGGGCGCCAGCCACCAGCACCGCGGGAAGCGCGACCGGCCTCGGCGCCATCGGCGAGGTGCGCCTGTTCGAGGCGCCGCACACCTCCGAGAATTATCTGCTGAAGGAGATGGGCTTCCAGATCGCCCGCAAGCATGCCGCCAAGCTGCGGCGGATTGCGACGGGGCTCGCCTTCGGCCTGCCCTTCCTGCTGTCGTTCGTTCCCCTCCTGGCGCGGGGTTGGCCAGCCATCGCGGCCGCAGTCCTGGCTGCTGTCCTGGGAACGGCGGGCGTGTTCGTCGAGCGCTGGCTGTTCTTCGCCGAGGCGCGGCATGCCGTCACCCTCTACTACGGCAGGTCCGCGGTCTGACGCATCGTTGCCGGGCGGGACCGGCTGCGGACACGAGGCCCTCTGATCGCTTGCCCTTCGGGGCACCTGTACGGCACGGAGCAGGGGACGTTCGCATGAGCCGGATTAATGAATTGGAACAGATTCATGATCTGGAAAGCGCCGGCTCCGTGTGCCACGGTGACATGGAAACCAACTGGAGGTGGGCCATGAGCCAGCTCGGGATCGCCGAAGGAAACGTCGCGCCGCACGCGCCGACAGTCTCGTCCGCCTATGTGCCGACGCTTGAGCGCACGGAAGGCCAGCCGCCGCCGATCGCGGCCAACGGCGGCCTGTCCTACATGTCGTTCGACCACGACGGTGATGCCGGAACCGCCAAGGCGCTCGAGGACGCGCTCGCCGAGATCGCCGCGGGCGAGAGCCAGCGCGTCATCGACATGATCGAGAAGGCACCACCTGGCCCGATCAAGACCCGCTGGGGCCTGGCGTTTCGCGAATACGACGAGTGCGTGAGATACATCCGCGAGTCGAACAGCCTCAAAGTCCCCGAGGGCGGCGTGGCGCTGCCGCTGGCCTATACCGTCCACGAGCGGCCGTCCTATTCCGTCGTTCCGTCCAACGCCCTGTGGCGGGACCCGGCGCGCAGCGAGATCGCGGCGATCCTGCGCAGGAACGAAGAGGACAACCGGCGGCGCAACCTCTATTTCCCGCAAGTGCTGCGCGACGCGCGGCGCATCGGCGAATACTACCCCGGCCTCTCGCCCAACAGCCCCGAATGCATGGACCGGCTCGGTGTGTCGCTGGCCCATCTCGAGTCCAAGTGCAAGAACTTCTATGACTCGGCCGAGGTGGAGCGCGTGTTCTACCCCGAGATCGAGAAGCTCCTACTGGAATTCTTCCCAGATGCGACCGACGCCCTGGTCTACAACCACGACGTCTTCGACAAGGATTATGCCGGCGACCGCACGGAAGACCAGGATAACAAGAACCCGGGCGTGAATGCGCGCTACGTCAACCTCGTGCACAACGACCTGAACGACAATTCGGGCCGCGTGCGCTGCCGTGAGCTGCTCACCAAGAACCTGCGCAATTTCGGGCGCATGCAGAACTACACGGAGGCGGAGGCCGACGCGAAGATGTCGCGGCGCTTCATGTCGATCAACCTCGCCAAGCCGATGGAGACGGTCGAGCAGTTCCCGTTCGTGCTGTGCGCCTGGCCTTCTTTCGCCGACCAGCCGTACATCAACAACTACCGCATCTATGACGACCGCGTCGGCGAGACCACGCGCTTCACCTACCGTCCCGACCACGAATGGTACTGGTTCCCGCGCCAGACCTCGACCGAGGTCTCGATGCTGAAGTGCTACGACTCCATCACCGACGGCTCGGTCTCGCGCTGGTCCTTCCACTCGGCCTGCATCGACCCGACCGCCCCGGCCGATGCCCGCTGCCGCAAGAACGTCGTGGTGCGGTCCTACATCTTCTTCTAGGGCGATCCGGATTGGGGCGCGCCCGCCTATGGCGCGCCCTTGATGGGTCCATCGAAGCGGTGTCGATGACACTGACTATTTGTCGAGAATCACGATCTGATGATCGTTTGTGTCGACCACGAATACGGCAAGCAGCTTCGCCGGAGCCGTGGTGCTGGCATTCTGGCTGACCTGGTGATGATCGCCCGGCTGCTCGATCCAGCTCTCGCCGGCCTGATAGGTGCGCTCCGGCGCGTCGTTCACCTTGCAGCGGATCGCCCCCTCCAGCACGCGCGCATAAATGAAGGCTGATGGAGGATGGCGATGGGAGGCTGTTCCGCCGCCCGGCTCGTACTCGACGAGTACGGCTCGCAGGCTCTTGCCGGGAACGTTCGGCAACTCGTGCTCATAGGCGAGCGTCACCTTGGCGCTTTTCGGGGCCTGCGCGAGGGCGCCGCCGAACGGCAGGGTGGCGACGAGCAGGGCGCAGAGGATGCGTTTCATCGAGACCTCCTTCGATTGGCGATGCAGATGCGGATCAGGCTCCAGCCCGTGAGCGGCGGAGCCATTCGTCGAGGCTGACGCGGCCGAGGCGCGCGTCGCCCAACGGTACGAGCGAGCACTCCTCGACTCGACCGCCGAAGTATCGGGCTTCTGGGTCGCTCACGACCTCTCGCGGGTCGCCGACCGCCTTCAGATAGCGGGCGACGATTTCGTTGAACGGCGCCCGTTCAGGGCCGGCGATCTCGACGATGCCGTTTCGCGGCGCCGCGACGGCTACGTCGGCGACGGCGGCCGCCACGTCGTCCGCCGCGATGGGCTGGAACAGGCCAGGCGACAGCCTGATCCTGTTTCCATCCGCACTCGATGCGGCGATGGCGCCGAGGAATTCCAGGAACTGGGTTGCGCGGATGATGGTGTAGGGAATGCCAGCGGTCTCGATCAGCTTCTCCTGGGCGACCTTGGCGCGGAAATAGCCATTGTCGGGCGTGCGGTCGGTGCCGACGATCGAGAGTGCGACGTGATGGCGGACGCCGGCCGCGACCTCCGCCGCACCAAGATTGCGGCCCGAGGTCGCGAAGAATTCCAGCACCGCCTTGTCTTCAAACGAGGGGGAATTGGCGAGGTCGACCACGACCTGCGCGCCGGCCAACGCCTCTTTGAGGCCATCGCCGGTGATGGTGTTGACGCCGCTCTTGGGCGAGGCGGCGACGACCTCGTGGCCCCCCTGGCGCAGGATGGCGACGGTCTTCGAACCGATCAGGCCGGTGCCGCCGATGACAACGATCTTCATGAGATCACCTCCTCCTCATTGCGTGACAAAAGCCAAGCCGCCTGCGCCGCCCCGGCCGTCTGGGGCGCACCCGTGCAGACCTTGCCTGGGAGCGCCACCTTTGCCGGCGAGGCGATTGATGCCCACTTTGCCAGGACGCCGATATTGTCCCATCGGCTGCCTCTCGCTCGCTAATGGATCGACAGACCTCTTCCTCGGGACAGGTTGCCGATCGAGGCCGATGCTAGCCTGCTTCATGCCTTGCCATAGCGCGGATCGCTTTCGTCTGCGCGACCGCCGGCAATCGTGCACATAGGGAACGGAGACAGAGCTCATGCTCGAACCCTGACGAGGTCAGGCGGAGGAGACAGGGTAAGCACCACAGCGGCGGCCCGTCCAGCAGAGCTCTTGCAGTACACATCGGGCGCGCTCGGGTCGTGCGCAGTACAGGCCGGAAGCTCGAGCCGATCCTGGGCCGCCAGGATGCGAGGCTTCCTCATGTGTGCATCTCACTGTAGCTTGTATCTACCGAGAGATTGTCAGCGAGAACCAGTGCCGGGCGGCGTTATCATCAACTGAATCGAAGCAGGCGCACGAGAGAAGATTTGATGATCGACATTCTGAAGACCGTTGCCGCCTTGGCGTTCGGTTACCTCCTGGGCAGCCTCAATACAGCAGTGATCGTCGGAAGAATATATGGAAGCGACATAAGCAGACAGGGAAGCAAGAATGCCGGTCTTACCAATACGCTGAGAGTGCTTGGAAGAACTGCTGCGCTGTTTGTCCTCGCGGGGGACATATTGAAAGGGATACTTGCCTGTCTTGTGGGGCTGCGTATCGGTGTTTTTGTCCAGTCGGGCGAGGCGAGAGATTGCGTGAGCCTTCTGGTTGCCGGCGCGGGAGCGATCATGGGGCACAACTGGCCGGTATACTTTGGCTTCAAAGGCGGCAAGGGAGCACTTACAGCGGTCACTGTGCTGGTCATGATCGATTGGGTCATGGCCGTCATATGCCTCGGTCTTTTTGCTGCAATTGTGGCTTCGACCCGTTATGTTTCTCTGGGAACGATATGTGCGACGATGCTGTTCGTCGCCCTTTCGTTTGTTCCTGTCTTCGACAAGACACTCTATTTCAATGTGTTTGCATGCTTGATGGCGTTTACGATCATTTTCAAGCACAGGGATAATATTAAAAGGCTGCTTTCGGGAACAGAAAACAAGCTTACCTTTTGATTCTCGCACGGCACGGCGGTTTTGGCTCGAGGCCAAGCTATTTCTGGTCCGCCGGCTCGGAAGTGGCAGGGCCTTCGCCGGTGACCAGCAACACGGTCTCTTCGTCCTTGACTGACGACGTCGGATCGGTAGAGATCGTCGACATCGAGCCATCCGTCGAGGACGTCGCATAGCGTGCGATGCCGGGACGACCGGACTGGGAAGTCAGTGCTCAGAGGGGCGAGGGTCCCAGAAGCTCCCAGCCATAGCGTTGCAGCATCGCGGCCCGCTCCGTCTCGGTCATCGACGAGAAGTTGCTGCCGGATTGTTGCTGCTCTTCGATCAAGCCGCCCGCCTCGGCCGGCGTGTAGAGGAACAGCACGCGCCCGGGATCCACGCCGGTGCTCTTCCAGGCATGTCGCACGCCGCGCGGCATGAACGCACTGGTTCCCGGACCGCCGACAGTGATGTCTTCTCCGATCAGGAAGGTGATCTGCCCGTTCAGGACATAAGCCACCTCGTCGCTGTCGCGATGCAGATGCAACGTGCTCTTGGCCCCGACGGGAGCGGTCGCCTCGAACAGCATGATGCTGCCGTCGGTCTCGCCACACCGCAGCTTGAGCACGATCGACCGCCCCGGCGTGTAGTTCGCCACCAGGCCCTGTCCCGGCGGCACGACGATGCCCTGCTTGCCCATCGCGAACTCCTCCCTTGGTCGAGGTCAGAGGCCATCCTGCCTCATGCCGGCGCGCGCTCGACCAGCCGAGGATCGTCGACATCGAGGTCGATGACCTCGCTTGGCGAAGGCGTCACGGCCAGCAGCGTCACGCCGTCGGTCGAGGAAAAGCGGTGCCACACATCCTGCGGATTGATGGCGATCATTCCGGCGCCGAGAGCAACGGATTCGGGCCCGTCCTCGCCGAGTTGCTCCAGCGTCGCCGTGCCATCGACGATGTAGATCAGCTCGTCGCCGGTGAGATGGGATTCCCAATGACCTTTCCCGGCAAATTTCGTGATGCTGAGGACGCCGTCGCGGTAAGGCGCCAGTCTCGCTGCGCTGCCCTTTCGATCGGCTGCCGTCGATTGCGGTGTCCGCCCGCGGAACATCGTGAGCTTTGCGAGTTCGGCAGTGAGATCGATGATGCTGGGTGGCCTCGACGTATCGCCGAGCTCGAGGTCGGGCATGCTTGTCCGGGGATCGTCGACATCGAGCTCGATATGGTCACCGGGCAGAACCGCGCTGAACGAGGTTTTGCCGTCGATCGAGCGAAAGCGGTGCCATACGGTCGGGGGAACGATGGCGATCATCCCGACGCCGAGTGCAAAGGAGCGCGGCCCATCCTCTCCGACGACGTCGAGGGTGGCCGTTCCGTCGAGGACGTAAACCAGCTCGTCCTCGGGATGTGTCTCCCAGTGGCTTGTGCCAGCGGATTTGCCCAGGAGCAGAAGCCCGTCACGGTAAGGGGGCAATTGCGCGGTGCTTCCCTTGCGCTCCGCCCGCTTCGTGTGCGGTGTCAGCCCGCGGAACATCGTGAGCTTCGCGGCCTCTGCGTTGACATCGATGATGGTCGCCATCGCGCCCTCCACGAGTTGCGTCGGCTTTTCCGAATGTGCGCCAAGCCAATATAGAGCCACGGATCAGTGGCGGTTATCTTCGTTTCTGGAGACCGGTGAAACGTTTCTGTGGCACTCAGATCGGGGAGGCATTCGCGGCTGTCGATGACTGCGAGCCCGAAAGACATTGCCTCACCAACCCTGAAGCACCATTCGCGGGTCAAGACACCGCAAGGGCAGATCCCTATGAGAGGAAGTCGGAGAAGAAGGTGGGACTGCCCGAGCGGCAGCCTCAAGGGGACTACAAGGAGCCGGAATATCCCTTCAAGTTCGTTCCGGAGCACGATTGGACGGCCAACGGGTAGCGACGCTTGCGAGGAGCCATCCGGACCACATCAGCCCGGAAGTGACGTGCCGGATTTGGCTCGATGTCTGCTGCTGAGAGGGTGAAGGATCCGATCGCGGAGGCGCTTACCCATCGACCCGGTAAAGGCGCCAGCGCTTCGGTACGCCCTTGAGCAGGTGAACGCCGCGATCCTTGAACAGGATTGCGGACTGCGACATTTGCTCCCTGACCGAGCTCGAGACCAGGACTTCGCCTGCGCGCGCTTTCGCGGCGACCCGCGCGCCGATGTGGAAAGCGAGACCGAACACGTCGGGCCCGCTCACCTTGTACTCGCCCACGTGCAGCCCGATCCTGATCTCCAGCCCCAGCGTGCGCACCGCCTCGCGGATTGCGGTCGCGCACTGGACCGCCGCCGCCGGCGCCTCGAATGTCGCGAGCAGTCCGTCCCCGGTCGTCACGACTTCCTTCCCGCGCAATCTCTTCAGCTCGCGGCGGACGGTGGCGTAGTAGTGATTCATCACCTGTGTCCAACGCGAATCGCCGAGCCGAGCGGCTTTTTCCGTGGACCGGACGATGTCGACAAACAGGATCGTGGCAAGCACTTGTTCGAGCTCGTCGCCACGATTGGCTGGTCGTCGCTTGATGGCGATATTGCCAGCCAAAGGTTCATAGCGATGGCTGCGCCGCCGCGCGATTGCGTTTCTTACATAGTCCTTGGCGGGCTGCACCGCGCCGCAGCGAACTGCTTTCTCGCGCGGTGGAACCGTCCAGTAGACCTTTCGTTCATCTCCTACGCCATGGACCTCGACAGCGCCCCACTTCAGGAAAACCGTCGAGCCAACCCGGCGAACCCACCATGCCTTCGACGTGTATCCCGAGACGTTCGATTGGTGGACTCCGATGCGAAGGAACTTGGGCATATGGGTGCGGCGCGCCTGTTTCGGATGGCCTCCAAGGCGCGAATGTGATCGCGCATTCCTGCCTTTGCAACGATCCTTCCATCGAACGTCGCGCATGTTTTCCGAGTCGATTACCGGGAGCGGCTCGTCGTGATCGCCCGTGGTCATGCTGCCTCATCATGGCCGTCGTCGCCCGGCATTTCGAGGTCATGGCGGAGCACTGGCAACGTGTGCCTTGCGCTCAGCCTTGCCCTGAAGCCAAGCGACGCTCCGGTAAGCAGCATCCCCAACGAACGTCCGCGTATGCGGCGTGGCAGGTGCTGGGCGACGAGCATGATGGCGGGCGTGTATGAGCCGCCCAGCGCAAGCACCAGCAAGCTGAACAGAACCAGCCCGCTTTCATAGCTCCTGGCGAACAATGCGCACGCAGCGAGCAGGGCCGCAGCGAGCCAGTTGGCATCCCTGCATACACCATGGTGGCAACGCCAGCCCCTAAGCGGCTGAAGGCGAGCAGCGATACGTAGTAGCGGGACATCTGAAACCGACGTCTGCGAGCGACAATCGTCAGATGGTGAGCACCATCCCGTCTTCGGCGGCTTCGCATCCGGTCTCGGTGACGCGGGCGAGCATGCCGGGATTCATGTGGGTCAGCACAACGCGCTTGGCGCCGAGCTCCGGCAAGTGACGGGCGAGGGTTGCGTAGTCGAGGTGGAACTTGACCCGCTTCTCGAAGAAATAGGTCTCGGCGATGAACAGGTCGGCGCCCGTGGCCGCTTCGCGCAGGCCGGCGACCCATTCCGTGTCGCCGGAGTAGCAGAGGGTCTTGCCGTCCACCGTCAGGCGCAGCGCGAAGGGCGGTGCGCCGCACGGATGCTTGACCACGAAGGGCGTCACCTCGATCCCTGCGACATCATGCCGACGGTGCGGCTCGAGCTCGCGTATCTCGGTTGCGAAGCGACGCTCCACCTCGGTCGATCCGGGGAAGAACGTCTCCATGGCGGTCGTCAGGCGGTCGCGCAGTCCCGGCGGCCCGGCGATGATGAGCGGCGCCGTGCGGCGGCTCACGAGCTGCGCATCCAGGATGAAGAACGGCAAGCCGCCGAAGTGATCGCCGTGCAGGTGGGTGATCAGGACGGCACGAATGGCATTCGGATCGATGCCGAACTTGCGGATCGCGATCATCGAGGAGGCGCCGCAATCAATGAGGAATGCGCCGCGCGCGTCGCGGACATGGAAGCAGGTGTTGAAGCGGCCGCCGCTGCCGAACGCATCGCCCGAGCCCAGGAACTGCAGCTCCATCGAAAACCCCACTTGACGGCATTCCGCTGGATTTAATGATTGTGTTTTGTGATGTCAATGCGTATAGGATTGTGAAATGCAATGCGGTGCGAAGATCGTGATCTCCTGCTGGGTCCATCCGGAGGTGAGAGCCCTTTTGGACGAGACCTGCAGCGTCGTGCCGAACGACACCCGCCAGGCGCTTGCGCCCGAAGAGCTACGAGCACGCTGCCGTGATGCGCATGGCCTGATGGCCTTCATGCCGGAGCGCGTCGACGATGCGTTCCTCGCTGCCTGTCCCGATCTGCGCGTCATCGCCTGCGCGCTGAAGGGCTACGACAATTTCGACATCGAAGCCTGCACGCGCCGCGGCGTCTGGCTCACCATCGTGCCGGATCTACTGACGGCGCCCACCGCGGAGCTGACGATCGGCCTCATGATCGCGCTCGGCCGCAACATCCTGCCGGGCGATCGGCTCGTGCGCGGTGGCGAGTTCGCCGGCTGGCGCCCCATCCTCTATGGCCGGGGAATCGATGGCAGCACCGTTGGCCTTCTCGGCGCCGGTGCGGTCGGGCAGGCAGTTGCCCGGCGCCTCGCCGGCTTCCGGACGACGCTGGTCTATACGGACAACACGGCGCTCCGGGCGGACCTGGAGGATGAGCTGAGGCTCCGCCGCGTGGCGCTCGGCGAGCTTCTGGAGCAGAGCGATTTCGTCGTGCTCTGTTTACCGCTGATGCGCGATACGAGGCATTTGGTGGACCGGGACTTTCTCGCGCGCATGAAACCCGGCGCTTTGCTGATCAATAGTGCTCGGGGATCGCTCGTCGACGAGGCCGCGGTCGCCGATGCGCTGCAAGGCGATCGCCTCGCCGGCTATGCGGCCGATGTCTTCTCATTGGAGGATTGGGCGCTGCCGGATCGGCCACGGGACGTGTCGGCGCGGCTGCTCGAGAGCGGCAAGACCGTGCTGACCCCCCATCTGGGTTCGGCCGTCGATCGTGTGCGGCGCGCGATTGCCCGGCAGGCCGCGGAAAGTATGCTGCAGGCGCTGCGCGGCGAGGTTCCCGCCGGCGCGGTGAACCGCCCCTCTTCGCCGCCCCGCGCGGTGCTGGCATGATCGATCTCGACCAGGTCCGAAGCTTCGTCGAGGTGATCGAGGCCGGCAGCTTCCGCGACGCGGCCCAACGCCTCGACCTCGCGCAGCCGACGGTCTCGCAGCATGTGCAGAAGCTCGAGGCGACGCTTGGTCACCTGCTGGTCGAGCGCAATCGCGCCCGCGCCACGACCACCGCCGCCGGCCTGCGTTTCCTGCCTTTCGCAAAGGCGTTGCTCCGCCTCGAGGAGCGATCGCGCGCCGCACTCGACCGGGGCAACCTGGCGATCGGCGCCAGCAGCAATATCGGGGTTTATCTCCTGCAGCCATTGGTGCGGGCTTTCACCTCCGCGCAGCCTTCCCTCGGCCCCATCGGCATCCGTATCGGCACCAATCCCGAGACGGCGCGACGGCTCGAAGATGCGGAAGTCGATATCGCCCTCATGGAGTGGTGGGATGACCGTCAGGGCTTCGAGGCCGCGGTCTGGCGGCGCGAGAAGCTGGTCGTCATCGTGCCCCCCGACCATCCCTGGGCCAGACGGAAATCGGTCGACAGAGCGGTGCTGCTGCGTGCTCCGATGATCGGCGGCGAGCCCGGAACCGGCACGGCGCGACTTCTGCAGCAGACCTTCGGTGTCGACGCCAGCTCACTGAAGATCGGTCTCGAACTCGGCAGCACGGAGGCGGTGAAGCAAGCCGTGCGGGCCGGGCTCGGCATCTCGATCACCCTCGAAAGCGCGGTGAGGGACGAGGTCGGAGCCGGAACATTGAGGGCGCTCCGTGTCGAGGGCACGCCTCTGGCGAAGCCATTGTTCTCGATCTTTCCTGCGGGACTGGCCACCAGCAGCCCGGCGGCGCAATTCCATGCGTTCCTGCAAAATGCCAAGAGCCGATCGGCCGCGGTGGGATCGCCACCGGGATGATCGTGCAAATCCGGATCGAGGTCGAGTTCAGCTTCGCAAGCGGCCAGAAATAGGGCGGCGCGATGCGATGATCGACATCGATTGAATCGCAAGCTGGGCGGGGGACTATCGACTTCTTCGACAGCCTGTTAGCGTTGTGCTGCCGCCGTACCGCCCGGGATCGCACCATGCGCCGTCGCAGCCTGTTTGCCGCATCGTTCCTTGCCGCGCCGCTCGCCGCCCGGGCGCAGTCGCTGTTCGGTGACCGGCCGATCCGCATGATCGTGCCAGTCGCAACCGCCGGCGCGTCCGACATCGTGGCCCGCATCATGGCGGATGCGATGACGCCGCTGCTCGGCCGCTCTATCGTCGTGGAGAACATCGCGGGGGCGGGCAGCACGCTTGGCGCCAACGCCTTCCAGCAAGCGCCGGCGGATGGGCAGACGATCTATGTCCCCACGAACAACCACGCCCTGATGAAGCTGGTCTATCCACAATTCGCCTATGACCCGGCGGCGGATTTCGTGCCGGTTGCACTCGTCACGCGTCAGCCCTTCGTGCTTGCCGTGCATTCCTCGGTGGCCGTGAACAGCGTGCCGGAGCTGATCGCCTGGTTGCGCCAGCGCGGCGCCGCGGCCAATTGCGGCGCGGCGGCTCCTGGGGCGGTCAACTACATGGCGGCCGAGCTGCTGCGCCTGCGCGCAGGCGTGGACTTCACCATCGTGTCCTATCGCGCCGCCGCCGCTTCCGCGCAGGATCTGGCCGCGGGCCGGCTCGATTTCACCGTCGACAGCCCGAGCCTGCTGATGCCGTTGGTTCGCCAGGGCAAGCTGCGCGCCCTGGCGGTGACGATGGCCGGCGGCTCGACCCTGCTGCCCGGCCTGCCGGGGCTGCAGGAGGCGGGCGTGCCGGACTACGACAACGCCGCCTGGACGATGATCTTCGTCCGTCCCGGCACGCCCGCGCCGGCGCTGGCCGCGCTGCGTGCCGCCGCGGCGCGCGCGCTGGCCGATCCGGCCCTGCGCGAGCGTCTCGCGGCCGCTGGCTTCGA
>Ga0310811_10001593_pt1 | contig 28217 bp, 23 predicted proteins | sample YCmetagenome_FD_207642 | JGI IMG/M metagenome (GOLD analysis project Ga0310811, IMG submission 207642) | Soil microbial communities from experimental microcosm in Duke University, North Carolina, United States - YC | ecosystem: Engineered > Artificial ecosystem > Soil microcosm > Unclassified ... | reverse complement strand
GCTGCGCGTCGGCGTCTGGGGCGCCCAGCACCGCTGGGGCCAACTGCGCCGGCTGATCAACCGCGGCTGACCGAGCGGGCCGACCAGCGGACCCGGCCATCCCGGACGGCCCAACAGCGGAAAAAAGCCCCGTGACCATGCACCGTGGTCACGGGGCTTTCCAGTCCGGCCAGCTACGCCGAGCGGCTCGTCCGCCGGCCCTTCAGCTCGGCAAGACGCTCGTTCAGCAAATCCTCGAGTTCCGGAATGGAACGCCGCTCCAGCAGCATGTCCCAGTGGGTACGCGGGGGCTTCGCCTTCTTCTGCTCGGGCTGCCCGCCATCGACGATCTCGGACTCACTGCCGTGCAGCCGGCACTCCCACACCGAGGGGACCTCGGCGTCATCGGAGAACGGCACCTCGAACTCGTGATTCTTCGGGCACGCGTAGCGCACCGTCCGGCGCGGAGCCAGGTCGTGATTGCGGTCGGTCTCGTAGCTGACCGCTCCCAGCCGGCTTCCACGGAGAACACGGTCGGCCATGGTGACGTCCTTTCAGTCGGCTCTCAGGTTGGAGCCAGGGGTGATGCTCACCCTATGCAACGACCATCGGCGTCCGGAGATTCCCCCGATGCCGAGTCGTTGCTCACGATGAGCGGCCTCACACCGTAGCAACAGCTTCCATCAGAGGGATGCCACCCGCGCCTCTCCGTGACGCCGTTTCCCTGGTCTTCTGTGGTTTATCCCCCGGTCGGGCTACCCGCTCGACCGTTTAGGCCAGTGGAAACGCTGTTCAATTCAGGGCCATACCACCCCTTCGCGGCTGCCGTCCAAGCAAGATCATTACGCCCGAGATGAGCCCGACACTGTAAATCATGACTGAGAGTAGTCGTTTCGGTGTCAGCTGTGACGGTCCTTCACTTTCAATCATTTTCGGCGTGATCTCCCCGACTACCCGAGCCGGGCCCGGCGGGGGAGCGGCCCGCCGCGGTGATGATCAGGACTGCTGATCGGGACCGGGCCAGGCACCGCGTTCGGCGAGCACCTGACGCAACCGGTCGGGGCGATCCGTCACGATCCCGTGCACACCGAGATCCAGCAGCGCGCGCATCTGCGTCTCGTCGTTGATCGTCCAGGCGTGCACCTCGATCCCGGCACGGTCGGCGGCGCGCAGAAACGGGTGGTCGACCACCCGCAGCAGGCCCTGCCGGACCGGCACCTGCGCCATCGCGCCCGGTGCCGAACCCGGTCGCAGCCACGGCCACCAGCCGTGCGCCCACAGCATCGCCACCGCGCGCGGTCCCAGCGCGGTGATCAGCTTCGGTCCGGCCAACCGGCGGAGGCGGGCCAGCCGGGAGTCCGAGAACGACGCCGCCGCGACCCGTTCGTAGGCGCCGAGCCGCTCGATCACCCGCACGAACGGCTCGACCGCGTTGCCGGTCTTGACGTCGATGTTGAACTTCACTTCCGGGAGTTCTTCGAGTACGTCCTCCAGGCGCGCGACCGGCTCCCGGCCACCGATGCGGGCCCGCCGCACGGCCGACCAGGGTTGCCGGTCGATCGGGCCGCGGCCGTCGGTCGTGCGATCCAGCAGCATGTCGTGGTGCACCACGACCACGCCGTCGGCCGTGGCATGCACATCGGTCTCGATGTACTGGTAGCCCTCGGCCACGGCCCGCCGGAACGAGGAGAGCGAGTTCTCCATGTCGTGCAGGTCGTCCAGATGCCACCCGCGGTGCGCGAATGCTCGGGGGTGGGCGCCGGTGAGATAGGGGTGGATGATCGCCACCCGTCCAGTGTGCGCCTCCGGCGTGGCCACGGCATGAGCGTGCGGTTGCCGGTTAGGGTCGTCGCCGTGAGCGACGGTGTCGAAACCGATGAAACGTCACGTGACGTTTTACCGGTGAAACGGGCAGACGCGGCGGGGGAGCACTGTGGGTGGTGCGGCCGCAGGCTGGTACGCGAAACCACGGTGGGACGGAGGCGCCGGTACTGCGGGCAGGCCTGCCGCCAACGAGCCTACGAGCGGCGAAGCGCCGTGCAACGCACCGGGTTGCCCGACGACGCCGTCGTGCTGTCCGGCGTCGAGATCACCACGCTGCTCGACCGGCTGTTCCAGGTGCGCTGCGCCGCCGAAGACGTGGTGACCGCCGCCCAGGACGGCGCCGAAGCCGACGAACTCGCCCGCCTGGCAGGAGAACTGGCCCACACCGCCCGCGATCTCGAACGCATCCGCTGAGTGCCCCGAGAGGTGGCGGCCACCACGTCCCGGGCGGGGCTTGACGGCGCCAGGGGAGATCCGTGATCGTTCTAGCGGGGATTTTCCATCCGAACCGGTCTGAGAGGCAGCATGCTGACTGATACGACGGCACTGTGGCACCCGTTCTCCGACATGGCTGTCGTCAGGGAAAACGAGTTCGTCATCGAGCGCGGCGAAGACGTGTGGGTGTACGACACGGACGGCAACCGCTATCTCGACGCCACGGCGAGCCTCTGGTACTCCAACGTCGGACATGGGCGCCAGGAGATCGCCGACGCCGCGGCCGAACAGATGCGCAAGCTCGCCGCGTACTCGATCTTCGGTGACTTCGCCAACGAGCCCGCCCGCGCGCTGGCGGCCCGCCTCTCCGCGCTCGCGCCGATGCCCGACGCGAAGGTCTTCTTCACCACCGGCGGCGGCGAAGCCATCGACACGGCGGTGAAACTCGCGCGCCGCTACCACGCGGTCCAAGGCGAGCCCGAGCGCACTCACGTGATCAGCAGGATCCAGTCCTACCACGGCACCAACGGCGTCGGCACCGGCGTCGCGGGCATCCCCGCGAACCGGACCGGCTTCGGTGAATACCTGCCTTCCTCGTCACGTGTGGCGTTCGACTCCGTGGACGCCCTGCGCGAGGAAATCCTCCGCGTGGGACCCGAGCGGGTGGCCGCGTTCCTCGTCGAACCGGTGATCGGCGCGGGTGGCGTGCTGCCGCCGCCGGAGGGCTACCTCCCGGGCGTGGCGCAGGTGTGCCGCGAATTCGGCGTGCTGCTCATCGCCGACGCGGTGATCTGCGGATTCGGCCGTCTCGGCACCTGGTTCGCGGTCGAACGCTGGGGCCTCGAACCCGACCTCATCACCTTCGCCAAGGGCGTGACCAGTGGATATCTGCCGCTGGGCGGCGTGGTCGCGCACGGGCGGGTCGCCGCGCCGTTCTGGGAGCGGCCGGGCACCTCCCTCCGCCACGGCGCGACCTACTCCGGCCATCCCGCCTGCTGCGCCGCCGCGCTGGTCAACATCGACCTGCTCGAAAACGGACTGCTGGAGCGCGGCCGCACCATGGAAGGCGAACTGGCCGCCGCGCTGCGGCCACTGGCCGAGCACCCGCTGGTCGCCGAGGTCCGCGCCGGCGTGGGCCTGCTCGCCGCGGTGGACCTCGACCCCGGGCTGCTGCAGCGCCATCCCAGCGCGGTCGCCGACCTGCACTCCCTGATCCGCCAGCGTGGCGTAATCGCGCGCACGCTGGGCACCGGCCTCGCCGTGTCACCGCCGTTGACGGTGCAGACCGAACACCTGACCCAGATCGGCGAGGCCTTCGCCGCCGGACTGGACGAACTGGCCCTCAAGGCCTGACGCCGCGCGGTTCGGTGGTTGGGACCGCGGCGTAGCCGGTCCCAACCACCGAACCTGTCGGAGCTTCTCGGCCGACAGCGATCGAGCCAAGGCACGTCGGATGATCATCCCGCGTCTTCGGCCCGGCGGTCTGAGTGCCGATAATGTACATTATGTTAAGTAACGTCCCGCGTATCGCATCAGATGAATCAGCAGTCCTCCTCTTCGACTGCCGCACCTGCGATGTCGAGGGTGAGTTCCACCGTCGCGGCGTCTGCGCTCGCTGCCTACCGTGACTCCCATCATCGAATCCGAGCTTGAGATCAGCGAAGATCTGGTCCGCGACTTGCTGCGGGAGCAGCATCCGGACCTGGCCGAGCTGCCCATCCGCGAGGTGGCTGGCGGCTGGGAACCAGATGTGGCGCCTTGGGGCCGACTTGGCCGTCCGGATACAGCGGATGGACAAAAGCCCCGACCCCCAACTCAAGGAGCGCCGCTGGCTGCCGCTGCTGGCCTCACGCCTGCCACTTCCGATCCAGACTCCGGTGCGGAGCGATACACCGTCCGAGCGCTTCCCCAAGATCTGGACGGTCATGACCTGGGTCGAAGGCACTCCCCTGGACCACAGCTCGATCACCCGCGGCGACCACCCGGCCCACCTGCTGGCGGCCTTTCTCAAGGCACTGCATGTGGAGGCGCCCGCCGACGCGCCGGACTCCTCGGACTTCGGCGCTCACCCCAAGGAATGCACGGGTGGGTTCGAGCACTTCCTGCGGGCCGTGGATCTCGGCGGCTTCGCCGAGGACGACTCAGTGGTGGTGGCCGTGCCGGCCGAGGGTCTCCACGGGGGTCGCGCCGGGGCGGGTCCACTGCGGCGTGGGGCGGCTGGTCGGGCCCCAGGTCGCGACGCCGTCGGCGTCCGTGCGCCAGTACCAGCAGATCGGTGAGCCGTGCCCGCCGACCGGTGCGTCGCCCCGAGGGGCCTCGGGCCAGCCATCGGGGGTGTCCTCCCACGCCTCGCGGCGGCCGTAGGGCGTCATGTCGAGCAGGCCCAGGGACCCGTTGACCCGCTCGTTGCCCCGGCCCGTCGTGGAGTAGGTGAGGAACACGCGGTCGCGCTCGCGCAGGAAACAGGCGAGGTAACCCATGTTGCCGCCGACCGGCGCGTCCACGTCGCGCACCGAGTACCAGGGCTGGTTGTAGCCCATGAACTCGACGTAGGAGGCAACCTCGTCCCACCGGCCCGTGGTCAGGATGGCGAACGAGACGCCGCGGGCGTTGAGGTAGACGGCGTCCTTCAGGTGCCAGGCCGTGGTGGTGCAGCCCTCGCACTGCCCCTGATGCGGCGCGCCGTCGTACCACATGTGCTTGTAGACCACGAGCTCGTCGCGGCCCTGGAACAGGTCCAGGAACGGGACCGGACCGTCGGGCCCGACGACCTCGACCGTCCCGTCGAGCTCCACCATCGGTAGCCGGCGGCGGGCCGCGGCGAGGGCGTCACCCTCGCGCGTGTGGGCCTTCTCGCGGACCAGGAGCTCGTCTCGGGCGGTCTGCCAGGTGGCCGGGTCGACGACGGGTGGGCGGCCGGGCAGCGGAGCGGTCGGGTCGTCCGGCGTGGTCGTCATGGTGTCCTCCGTCTCTCGTGCCGGGCAGCGTCATACGACGTACGGCGGTCATGAGAACAGACCCGCGACTCAGTCGGAACTCATCGCGGCGTTGCCGGTTACGACTGGTGTCCCGCGCGAAGGAGCCGAACTTCGAGGATGTGCCGCGCGAAGCCATCGAACTCCTCACCGGACACCTCGGAATCGACAGCCCCGCCTGGCAGCAACTCAACCAGCGCCTCGACCAACTCCTCACCGAACGACTTACGGCCACCTCCCCTCTTCGCGCGCGCCATCCGCAAGGTCCGCGTCAGCATCCGGGCACGACGAACCGTCCTCGACCACAGCGCGACCCGCGGCGCCGGCCAACCACGAGCCGCTGACCACGCGCCGACGCGTCACACCGCCGTATCGCGGCGTTGCACCAGCTTCCCGACCAGGCCCTTGGGCTGAAGCGTCGCCCTCGGCTGTTCGCGAACCTTCGTCGGGTCGGCCACGACCACGCGCCAGCGCTGGGCGATCGTCGCCACCGCGACGACCATGACCGTCCACGCGAACGAGTCCCCCACGCATTTGCGGTTGCCGGCACCGAAGGGCATGAAGACTCCCCGGGGCAACGTGGCCGAGCGCTCCGGACTCCACCGGTCGGGGTCGAACCGGTATGGCTCGGTGAACAGGTTCGGGTCCCGATGGACCGTGGTCAAGCTGAACAGCATCTCCGTGTTCGGTTCCAGCCGCGTTCCGGAAATGACCACCGGGTTGATCGTCCGGCGGGTCAGAATCCAGTTCGGGGTGTATCGCCGCAGTGTTTCGTTGAGCAACCACGAGACGAATTCCAGGCCGGCGATATCCCCGAGTTCCACCGGACGACCGCCGAGCTTGTCGTCCACCTCCTGATGAAGACGTCGCTCCAGGTCCGGGTTCCGGGCCAGCTCGTAGAACAGCCAGGACAGCGTGCCGGCCGCCGTTTCGGTGCCCGCGGTGATGATCGAGACGACCTCGTCGCGGAGTTGTTCGTCAAGAACGTGATGGTCCTGTTCGGATTCGGACGTGTCGAGCAGGAGCGACAGCAGGCCCCCCGGTTCGTCCCCGCCCCTTCGATGTGCGGCGACCACATCGTCCAGAATGGTCCGTACCGTCGACACCGCATTCTCGAACCGCTGGTTGCCGGGCGTCGGCAGGCGCTCCAGGAACGGCAGTGGTGAGTAGGCCCGGAGGATGAGGCCGCGCAACGCCACGGTCATCGCATGCCGGAAGCGCTGACGCTCGTGCTTGCCGAGTTTCGCGGCGAACAGCACCGTCGTGACGACCTGGAAGGTCATCTCCTGCATGGTCGGGCACAGGTCGAGCCAGCCACGAGCCGGCCACGGACCGACCGTCTCCGTGATCTCCTCGCGAACCGCATCGGTGTATCCGGCGATCTGCTCCCGGTGGAACGCGGGCTGGACGATCTTGCGCTGGCGGCGGTGAAACTCCCCGGTGGAGGTCAGCAAGCCGTTGCCCAGGATGACCCGAAACCTTTCGAACAAGTAACCCTTGTCGAAGTTTCTCGCCTCGTTGACCAGTATCTCGCGCAGCGACTCGGTGCGGGACGGCACGAACATGTGTTTTCCCGCGAGGTTGATTTCGACGAGGTCGCCGTGCGCGCGGAGCCCGCCGAGAAAACCTATCGGATCGCGCGCGAAGGGAATCAGGTGGCCCAGCACGGGAAGCTGTCCCGGCGCCACCGGAACATCGGACAAGGTGTGCACCATCTAGCGGTCACCTCCGGGCGTGAGAATGTCATGCAGGCAGTTGTTTTCCCCGAGTCGCACGATCGATTCCGGCGAGTAGCGGTCGCTGACCGCGCACCAGTCGTAGCACGCGCGCATCGCGCTGCGCATATCCCCGATGAACAGGTAGCCGGCGGTGCGTTCCCCGGCCGCGAGGCCGAGGCGATCGTTGACGGCCGGGATCACGCGTTCCAGCTCGACGAATCTGTCTATCCAGTTGCGGACCATGGCCGAGGCCGTGTCGAGCGCCTGCTGCCGGGACAGGTTCTCTTCTCGCTGCAGTACCGGCACGATGTTGTGCGGGTCCCCGAGTTTCTCCTCCTTACGCAGGCCCAGCAGGTCGTTCAAGGCGCCGGCCACCCGGACGGTCAGGAGATACATTTCGCCGAGTTCCGCGCTCTGGTACAGCGGTGGTGGTACCTCGTAGCGTCCGGCCCGTTCGGCGGAGTCCAGCAGCACGGGCATGATTCCCGTCGTGTCCCGTAACACGAGATAGTCCGGCAGGCTCAACAGAAGACCCTCGCTCCGGTTCTCGGCCTCGGTGACGTAGGAACGCAGATAGTCCGTCCAGTTGCGCGCCGCGCGCTCACGCCACGTCGCCGACATGCCCTCCCGTTCACGAATCCAGATGTCCCGCAACGCGGCCTGCGCCGGAAACATCGACTCGACGGGAACGCTGTCGGGTTCCCGTATCACCAGCACCAGTTGGTCCACCACCGACGCGACTTCTTCGGGCCGTCTGCCGATCGGCCCGTCGAACTGGTCGTCGAGCAACATCAGCCAGCCGAACAGGTCCGTTCCCAGCGCCAGTCCCTCCCGCCCGGCGTCGGGATACCAGCGGCCGGGCAGTTCGACCGGCCGCCAGGACGCGAAATGGGCCCGCGCCGAGGTGCCGGGTAACAGGTCGAACCGGGTGAGCCACTCCGGCAGATGGCGCTCGGCGAAGGAGAGGTTCGCGTTGACCCGGGGCGGGAACGGAACATCCAGGATCGTCTGCCCTGCCGAACCTTCGAAAAGAACATCGGTCAACAAAAGCGCTACCTCCCCTGTGTCGGATCCACACACTCCCAACCGGTCTCGCTCCCCTTTCATGCTTACACCCCTTGATCGCTCCCACGAAAGGAGTCGAGGCAGGGGCGGCGGCACGACGTAAGGGAGGATTCGGGAAGTGTTTCCAAATCAAAAAAAGTCAAACGAGGGCGCCGACGGGTGAAAAGTGGGCAGGCCGAAACCGGCGCGGGAAAACCGGAGTCCGAAGTGCACCCATAATGACGGATACATCACCCGGACGGTGGTTGCGCGTCGACGTCACAGAATCTGGATGGTGGGGAGAGCAGCTGGCACCGATCAGGACACATTGGCCGAGCGCCAGGAAGAAACCTTCGCGAGAGTGAGCGATCTCACATCGAGCCGGCCGGTTTCGTGAAATCGTCCGTGACGTGTTTGCCGCATAAATCCGCTCTGTGCCGTCCCGTGTGCGCCGGCCAGGTCGGTCGAGTGCTGCGGAACCGCGGGGGCTCAGGTGACGCGAATGCGTGGAATGTCTCGCACTTCACCGGGGCCTCTCGTGTCCCCTTACCCGAGCCGCAGGTCGGCGCGTGTGGCGCCGGCACGGGGATGGTATGCGGCTACCTCGATCATGGTGCCTTCCGGTGCCTCCACCACCCATTCCACGGCCTTCAGATCGGGCGTCCCCGGCTGGTGGCCCCACCAGGTCGTGGTCGACAGCGCTTCGGTCCGGCCCTCGAGTTGTCCGAGTCGCACCTCGGGCGTGCCCGTCACCAGACGGGCGTCACGGGGTAGCCGGATCTCGGCGGTGAGCTCACCGACCGCGCTGCGGTCGAGGGCCTGGCGGGTCACATAGGTCGGAAGCCAGCCCGCGTTGCGCAACACCACTCTGACGCGATGGATTCCCGGGGACGCTTGTTCAGCGCGCACCGAGCGAATTTCCAGCAGCGGCGAACTGAGCGCCTGGAAGATCACCCACTCGGTGTGCGGAGCGACTTCGTCCTCGATTCGAGCCAGTGGAGGGTTGTACCAGAAGTTGATCTTGTCCCAACCGCCGAGCTCCACCGGCCCCAGCTGCGGATGGTCGAACGGGTACCAGTCGACGAACCCTTGCCCGGCAAGCTCGGTGTCGCTCCACTTGATGAGCTCGAGATCGTCTTCGACCGGATGGTCGATGAGCCAACCGGAATTGGCTTCGCCCTCGATTCCGGCGGCCCGCTTGGGGCTCCAGAATTCGGTGATCCAGGCGAAGATCCCGAGCTGGTAGTAGTACCAGCCCAGCTGCCCGCCGCGGAAATGCAGGGTGGGATCGTGTTTGAGATCGTGGAAGGACATCACGTCATAATCGGTCAGCGCGGCGGCCCGGTCCCCGAACACCTGATAGACCTGCTTGTCCGCATAGGGCAGATCGTCCGCGGCATTGAGCGGCGGATGGAGGTGGAGTCCGCCGAACGTGTGACAGGTGACGAACCCGCAGATGTTCCGACGATTCACCACCGCGTGCAGAATCGCCTGGGTTTCGGGTTCCGATCCCGCGAAGGAGCCGGCGTTTTCCGGCAGCCGTGGCGCGGACCCCCAGTCGGTCGGCAGATTCTGTCCCAGATCGATGCCCTCGAGTGGTCTGGCCGGCTCGACGACATCACCTCGATACCCGACGATTTCCCCTTCCTGGAGCAGGCGGTAGTACTCGCCACCGACCTCGTCCGGCTCTCGCCGGATCAGCAGGCGCGGCTCCTCGGGACACTTCTTCCATGGCCCGTCCGGGTCGGGAAAACGCATGAACAGCACGCGCCCGTCCCCGTCGACGTCACGCAGTTGAAGTCCGGGCTCCTGACGGTCAAGAGGATGCGGCCGGGTGCTGGAGCGGATGAAGCGGCCTTCCGCCCTGGTCCGCTCATAACCGTCCGGGCCGAGCCTCGGCACCACGTACATGGTGCGGGTATCGAGCAGCCGGGTGATCCTCTCGTTCTCTCCGTACTCCCGGAGCAGCCTGTTGATCAGGTGAAGTGCCGCGTAGCCGCTGGCCCATTCGGTGGCGTGGATTCCGGCCTCTACGAAGAAAGCCGGCTTTTCGTTGTCCGGACCGGTCTCCTGGTTCGTCAGCGTGAGCAGCCAGATATCCCTGCCCTCCCAGGAACGGCCGACGCTTTCCATCGTGACCAGCTGGGGGCAGGCGCTCGCCCACCCGCGAAGGAGCTCCGTGAGCTCCGCGTAGTCGTAGAACCTGTCGAAGGCCAGAGGTTTGATCACGGGCCGACTCCTCACCGTCGAGATGTCCACGGTCTTCCGGCATCGCGCTTGGCGGAAAAGCCTTCCGGTGCGGCCGGCGGATGGTCCGGCCGCACCGGAAGGTGCCTGCTCGCGCTCGCTGAGATCAGCTCACCTTGACCTGGGCGAGGTCCACCTCTCCGAGATAGTCCAGGTGGACCGCACTGAGCTTCTTCGCGTGAACCACCCCGTTCACCGGGTAGTAGAGAGGAGCAACCGGCAGGTCCTTCAAGGCTGTGCCGGCCGCTTGCTGCGCCAACTGGATGCCTTGATCGCTCGACAAGGCGTTCCCGGCTTGAGCCATGAGGTCGGCCACCGCGGGGTTGTCGTAGCCGGTGACATTGGTGGCCGAACCCTTGCCGAACATCTGGTCCACCTGGGAGTAGATGTTCGGGTAGGAGGCACCCATCAGCAGCAGGAAGGGTCCATCGGTCTTGTGCCCGGTCAGGTTGGGATACAGCTGAGCCGTCGGCTGGGACTGAATGGAGATGTCGGAGATGCCGAGGTTGGTCCGCAGCTGGTTGGCGATCGCCTCCAGCACCACCTGCGTGGTCGGGTCCTGTTTGGTCCACAAGGTCAGCGAGCCCTGCCAGCCGCCCGCCTGGGCCAGTAGCTGCTTGGCTTTGGCCGGATCGTAGCCGCAGCTGTCGCAGTTGTTGTTTCCGCCGCCCGCGATCGTTTTGGGCGCCACATCGGTCGCGAGTTGGCCGAATCCTTGCAGAAGCGACTTGATGATGGCGTCTCGGTCGATCGCGAGTGAGAAGGCCTGCCGCACCCGCAGATCGGCGAACCGGTTGTCCCACAGCGGGAAGCCGAAGTAGATCACCGATCCCGAGGGAGCCGAGACCAGCTGCCCGGGATAGCTGCGGCCGGCCGCTGCCAGGTCGTTGCCGCTGGCGTTGGCCAGGTCGACGGCACCCGCCTTGAAGCTGGTGAAGGCGGTTTGGTCATTCTGGAACATCTTGACGGTGATCGTGCTGGCGTTGCCCTTCGTGCCGGCATAGCCGTCGTAGCGGTCGAGGGTGATCTCTTGGCTCCCGGGCTGGACACCCGGCGCGGCGACCTTGTAGGGGCCATCGCCGATCGGCAGCTTGTCGAACGCGGCGAGGTCGCTGAACGCGGTTTTCGGCATCGGAGCGAAGATCGTGCTGGCGAGGACGTAGGGGAACATCGACAGTGGCTTGGTCAGCGTCACCTGGAAGGTCTTGTCGTCGATGACCTTCACCCCGGACAGCTTGTCGGTGGCAGGTTTGCCCTCGGCGGGATTGAGCGCGTCATAGCCTTCGATGTCGGACATCAGGTAGCCGAACGACATCGCGTTGGGTCCATACGCCGTGGCGCTCCACGAGTCGGCGAAGGACTGGGCCGTCACCGGCTCGCCGTTCTGGAAGGTCCAACCACTCTTCAGTTTGATCGTCCAATGCTGCTGGTCGGTCGACTGCACGGACTCCGCGACCTGATCGACGATCTTCCCGTTCTCGTCGACGGAGGTGAGCGGGGTCCAGATCGCGTTGGCCACGCCACTGAACCCCGCCTGTCCAGGAGTCAGATGAGAGAGGTAGGAACTCTGGACCGCGACGGAGAACGAATCCGCGGCAGCGCTGTCGCCGGTGCTACTTTGGCCACATCCCGCCACCACGGCCAAGGCTGCTGACAGGGTCAGCGAGATCCAGGTCAGCCGTGAGACTCGCCCGCGCCTTCGGGTCGGCACCATGGGCCACCTCCGGTTCCGAGTGGGATTGAAGATCGTGCTAGAGACTTGCCTACTCGGGTGACCAGCGGTTTGTCGGTTGACGAAAACTATCGCGCCGGGCTTTATGGAGTAGCACAGATCGCTCTTCGCGGCCGGACGGTTACCCGAATCGAGTTCGCCGTGTGCCGCCGCCGGATGCCTACGATCAGGGGATGACGATGACCGCGTCTGACGTCGACCCCGAGGATCACGAGGGCATGACCCTCCGCCGGCTGCACCAGACGCTGGGCCCGCTCGTCCTGCAGGTCTTGTGCGCACCCCGCGGTGAGGATGTGCTGGTGGGGCAACAGGTGATCTACGGTCCGGGTGAACCCGTGCTCAGCCAGGTCGACGGTCTGCTCCTGATGGTCGGCACGGCACCCGACGACGAGGCGACCTTCGAAGCGGTCAGGCGCGCTGGAGTCGCCGGCTACTGTGCGGTGGCGATCAAGGCGCGCCACGCCGATCTTGCGGCTGCCATGGCCACCGCCAAGGACGCCGGCGTCGCGCTGCTGGTCATTCCCGACGACATGCCCTGGCGCCACCTCGACGCGCTGATCACCGCGGCGACCAGCGCGTCCGCTCCGGCAAAGAGTACGTACTCCGCCATCGGCATCGGTGACCTCTTCCCCCTCGCCAACGCCATCGCCTACCAGGTCGGTGGAGCGATCAGCATCGAGGACCCCAGCGGTCGAGTCCTGGCCTACTCCAACCTGCCCCACCAGCACATAGACGAGATCCGCCGCCTCGGCATTCTCGGCCGCCAGACTCCGGACCGGCCGACCAATCTCGACGAATACCAACTCGTCCTTCGGGCGGACGGTCCGGTGTATTTCGATGTGCCCGCGCCGGACCACATGAGCAGGCTCGCGATCGCCGTGCGGGTCGGGCCCCAGGTTCTCGGGCTGATCTGGGCGCTCGACGACACTCCACGGCTCGGTGAAGGCGCCGAAGCCGCCATCGAGGAAGCCGCGAAGATCACGGCCCTTCATCTGCTGCGCGCCCGCAGCCACCGCGACCCGGACCGGTGGAGCCGGGGCGAGGCGCTCGCCTCGTTGCTGAGCGGCTCGCTGTCGGCCGAGGTCGCCGCCGCTCAGCTGGGCATCAGCTCGGACACTCCCACGATTGTGCTCGCCATCGCGCAGGCCGAGCCGGAAGACATACCGGGATTGAGCGCGGCTCGCATCCTCGATCTGGTCAATCTTTACTGCGAGGCGTGGCATCCGCAGTCGGTGTGCACGACGGTGAAGGGTGTCGTGTATGCGCTGCTCCCGACCAGAACCGATCCCGGCGTCGACCAGCGGATCAAGAAGTTCGCCGACAATGTGGTGGCCACCGTCCAGCGCGGAACCGGGCTCGCCCTTCATGTCGGTATCGGGCTCCCGGCCCTCGGGCACGAGGATGCGCCCCACAGCGGGCGCACCGCCGATCGTGTGCTGCGTGCGCTGGCCGAGCAGGGCGGCGGTGAGAGCCGGGTCGCCACCGCGACCGACATCCGCAGCCGGGTGGTCCTGCTGGAACTGGCCGAAAGCATGCAGGCCATGAGCAGTCTGCCGCCGGGGCCGGTCGAGGCGATGATCGAGCACGATGCGCGGAATTCGACCGAGTACGCCCAGTCCGTGTTGACGTTCCTCGATGCTTTCGGCGAGGCGATTCCCGCCGCCGGCGCTTTGCTGGTGCACGAGAACACCCTGCGTTACCGGATCCGCCGGGTCCAGGAGTTGTTCGGCATCGATCTCAAGGATCCGGACACCCGGCTCATCACCTGGTTACAGCTGCGCCTGAAGAAACTCGACAAGTAGCGACCGACTGTCCGAGCCGACAAGTTGCCCTGGCCGAATTTGCGTGAATTCCATGAAGCTCGGCATGGTCGTGCCCGCATAGCGTGTCGGCGGACCACCAGTCGACACGGAGGGACTTTCATGCGAGCACACGACTCCGCGGCGCCCACCGAGGCCGAACACCCGCCAGCTCCTTCGCTGCTGCTGCGCAACGTTCGGGTCGGTTCCCGTGGCCCGCTCGGTAATGTGCTGATTGCCGACGGCCGCGTCGAGGCAATTACCCTGGACACGCTGGAAACCCTCGATATTTCGAACACGCCGGACGTGCCCGCGCGGTCGCACGATGAGGTCCTCGACGGGGGCGGCCGTACCCTTCTCCCCGGGCTGTGGGACGCCCACGTACACATGGTGCAGTGGGCGAGCGCGCGTCGGCGCGTCGACTTGTCCGGCGCGCGATCCGCGCGCGGCGCGGCGGCGACCATGGCGGCGGCCGCGGCGGACAAGGGCAACAGCAGCACCGAGGATCCGTTGATCGGGTACGGATTCCGCGACGGATTGTGGCCGGACAAGCCGGAACCGTCCCTGCTGGAGTGGCGCGCCTACCCCGAGCGGGTCGTGGCCCTGGTCAGCAACGATCTGCACACCGCATGGCTCAACCGCGCCGCGCTGCACAAAATCGGCTACCCGAACCATCCGACCGGTGTGCTGCGGGAGCATGAATGCTTCGCCGGGCTGGCCCAACTGTCCAAGGTCCCCTCGGAAATCATGGACCGTTGGGTGGCCGAGGCCGTGCGCGCGGCCGCTGCGCGAGGAGTGACCGGGTTCCTCGACTTCGAAAGCGACGACAATCTCACGGATTGGCGGCGCCGCGCGAACTCGCACACCTTGCAAGCCCGGGTCACCGGTGCCGTTTACCCGGCGTATTTCGATCAAGCGATCGAAGATGGGCTGCGAACCGGCGACGTGCTGGCGGGAACCGCCGGACTGGTGACCGTCGGTCCGCTGAAGGTCTTCGTGGACGGATCGTTGAACACCCGTACCGCCCTGTGTCACCAGCCCTACCCCGACCAGATGCCGGAAGGCCAGGAACACGGCCTCCTGGAAACCGGTCCCCTCGAGTTGGAAAGGCTGATGGCGCGAGCCAAGCGGCACGGCCTGCAGACCGCTGTGCATGCGATCGGAGACAAAGCCAACGGCATCGCTCTCGACGCCTTCGACAAGGTCGGTTGTGCCGGCCGGATCGAGCATGCGCAGCTGATCGATCGCGGGGATGTGCGCCGTTTTGCCAGGCCGGGGCTCGTCCTCGGCGTCCAGCCCGCACATGCCACCGACGACCGGGACGTCGCGGACCGCCACTGGGCCGGCCGCACCGATCGGGCCTTCGCCTACGCCGACCTGCTGGGTGCCGGAGCCAGCCTGGAGATCGGGTCGGATGCGCCGGTCTCTCCCCTGGACCCCTGGCAGGGCATCGCTTCCGCGGTGGCCCGGACCGGAACCGACGGTCGCGCCCCGTGGCACCCGGAACAGCGGATCAGCGTGGCGGCGGCACTTGCCGCGGCAAGCGCGGGTCGGCGCTCGATCCGCGTGGGCGAACCAGCGGACCTGGTCCTCTGCGAGGAGGACCCCGCGCTGCTCGACCATCACGAACTTCGCGAAATGCCGATTTTCGGCACACTCCTGGCCGGCCGGTGGACCCACCGGCCGGCCTGACTCCACTGCCCGCCCACGGCGGAATGTCACCGAATGTCGCGGCGAAGTCGGTATCACGCCGAGGTTTGCGACCGACGGGCGAGGCCGATGGCCAACAGCGGGACGATTTCCCGCCAATCCGCCACGATTCCCACGTCGGCGTGCGCGAAAATCGGCGCCGCGGGGTCACTGTTGACCGCCAGGATCGTCTCGGCCCTGGCTAAGCCGGACAGGTGATTCATACTCCCGGAGATCCCCAGCGCGAGATAACAGCGGGGCGCGATGCTCCGGGCAGTGATCCCCACCTGCCTGGCGTGCGGCAACCACCCGGCGTCGGTGACCTTCCGGGTCGCGGCGAATTCCGCTCCTAACAGGACACGCAGTTCTTCCAGCAGCTCATAGTCGGCCGGGTCCACTCCGCTGCCGACACCGATGACCACCTCGGCGCGTTCGAGGGCGTCGTAATCGTCGTCCGCCTTCCGGCCGGACCGGGTGATTCGCGGGTCGGGAAGCACCGGCAGCGTGCTCACCGGTACGGCGCGCGGCTCGCCGAATGGCGGAAGCTCCAGGTTGCCGGTGCGCACGGCGGCGATCTGGGGAATCCGCACACACTCGATCTCCGCGAGCACTCCGTTGCCCGACGGTTTGAGACCGAGCAATCGGGATCCGCCTTCGGCGGAGCGCCGTGTCGTGACGTCGATCAGGTCGGACATCAGCCCGACACCCAGGCGTGCTCCGAGCCTGCCGAGCACTTCACGTTCCCGCTCGGATGTGCCACCGAGAACGGCCCAGGGCAAGTCGCCGTCGCCCAGCCAGGAGCCCAGTGCCGCGGCGATCTGCCGCGGTTCATCCCCGTCGAGCACCACGACCTCGTCGGCCGCCCAGGACACGAAGTCCGTCTCAGCGGCGTCCGCCAGCGCCACGACCACTCGGCCACCCACTTGCCCGGCAAGTTTCGCCGCCGAGTGCAGCAGTGCCCGAGTTCCTTCTTCCCGACCGCTTGCCGCGAGTACGAGCACCCGCGGGCCGAGTCCGACGGCGCGCGGGGACCGTACTTCGACGGTGCGGGCGGCCCCCGGACCGCGGTCATTCCGCATCTGGTCGATCAGCTCGGTCACCTGCTCACCCGGTTCCCCGGTCAGCATGGTCCGCTGCCGGGTACGGGGGGTCTCGACCGTACCCACGACACGAGTCGGGCTGTCCGTGCCGGCGATCCCGCCGCCGAGTTCGCCCGCGCCGATGCTTCGGATCCGTGCCGGGTCGGGCCAATCCGCAGCCGGAGCCTTCGCCGGACGGCACGACCGTTCTGCCACCGACACCACGGCGGGCAGGGTGACGATCGTGTCTTCGCTCGCACCCTCCAGTTGCAGCGAACAGTGGGCCCGCGGTCCTTTGTGATCGTCCTCGACGGACAGGTTCAACGCGGGACCGGTGAAAGGCAGACCGAGCAACTCGGCGACCATGGGACCGATCGCACCGGTACTGCCGTCCACGGAGCTGCGTCCCACCAGGATCACGTCCACACCACCGAGTTCGCGGATCGCCCCGGTCAGTGCGCGGGAAGTGATCAGGCAGTCCGCGCCGGCCAGTACCGGGTCACTGACGTGGATTGCCGCATCCGCTCCACACGCCAGGGCCTCGCGCAGGACGTCCCGTGCCTGCGGCGGACCCATCGTCACGACCGTGCTGTGCCCGCCGCCCTTGGCGAGGTCGACGGCCTGCGTGACCGCACGGCGGCACCAGGGATTCATCTCCGTCGCCAGGCCGGCGCGGCGAAGCCGGCCCTGCTCGTCAAGGTGCCCGGAGTGATCTCCGAGCGGGACCTGCTTGATGAGTGCGACGGTCCGCAACCCCGCCGCACCGGTCACCTCCGTCATCCCAGCCCCACCCCGACCACGATGCCGACGCCGTAGGTCACCGCGGCCGACAGCCCGCCGAGGAGCAGCTGACGACCGCCACCGAACCACATCGGCTTCGCGGTCAGCCTGGCGATGATCGCACCGGTGATGAGCAGAGCCGCCGCACTCACGAGCAGAGTCGGCAGCACCGAGGACGCACCCAGCAAGAAGGGAAGCAGCGGGATCAACGCGCCGACGGTGAAGGCCAGGAAGGAGGATCCGGCCGCGACCCAGGGCGAAGGCAGATCATCGGGATCCACGCCGAGCTCCTCGCGCGCGTGCACCCGCCAGGCGACCTCGGGATCGGCGCTGAGGTCCCGGGCGACCTCGGCGGCCAGCTCGGGCCGCAGGCCCTTCTGGCGGTACACGGCGGTGAGCTCACGCAGCTCATCCTCCGGGTGTTCGGTCAGCTCGCGCTTTTCCACGGCGATCTCGGCCTGCATCAGCTCGGTCTGCGAGGAGACCGAAGCGAATTCACCGGTCGCCATGGAGCAGGCACCCGCCACCAGCCCGGCAAGCCCGGTGATGATCACGGTGGTGCCCGTGGCGCCGCCACCGACCACACCGGCGACCAGCGCGAGGTTCGACACGAGCCCGTCCATCACGCCGAAGGTCGCCGGGCGCAGGGATCCGCCGGTCACATCCCGGTGGTGTCGGTGCAGTTCCGGTGGACCCAGGTCTGTCTGCGAAGTCATGAACCGCCCTGTCTCGATGTATTCAGGCAAGCCAAGCCGAAATTAGGCCCGGGTAACCTCAAATTCGGTGTACATCTCTTACCGGGCATCAAGATATGCGCTGGCATATTCGTGTGCTTGGTCCGCTTCAACAGTTCCTGGTCGCCGCGCTTGTCGAGCCGGCTAACCGAGGGGAAAGGGTTGTGCCGGGGTCAGGCCAAGTGGCTGCGCCGGCCGGGATGCAGGGCCGTCTCGAAATCGGCGGCCAGTTCGGCCGCGTCCTCCGCGTCCAGCGAGGAAATCGTCACGCGTACGAACGGTGGACTGTGCAGCCGGTGCGACTCACCCGCCCGAACGAGCCAGCCACGGTCCTGCAGCAACCGAAGCGTCGAGGACTCTTCGGGAACGGGCACCATGACGTTGAGCCCCGATCGACCCACCGCCTGGACGCTCCGGGCGGCGAGTTCCGCGACGAAGTCCTTCCTGCGCCGGGTGTAAGTGCGGTCCGCCTTGGCCACCAACCGGCGAACTCCGGCATCCGAGAGCAAATGGAGGACAAGGCCCTGAAGGATGTGGCTCACCCAGCCGGCGCCGAGCCGCTGCCTGCCTTCGACCCGGCTGATCGTCATCACGTCACCGGCCAGAAAGGACAAGCGCAGATCAGGTCCCAGCGACTTGCTCACCGACCGGATCGCGACCCAGTTCCGTCTCCCGGGTACCAGACCGTGGTAGGAATGACCGGCAACGGGGCCCGCGTGATCGTTCTCCACGACCGGAACCTCCGGGTGGTGCTTGAGCACGTTCCCCAACCCGGCCGCGCGCTCGGCATCGACCGCGGCGCTCGTGGGGTTGTGCGCGCGTGGCGTGAAGATGCACGCGTCGACGCGAGTTCGCAGCGCCTTGCCCAACGAATCAGGAAGCGGACCCCGCTCGTCGACGGCCACCGGGAGCGGCCGCAGCCCGAGCGCCCTGATCAGGTCGAGAACCCCGGTGTAGCAAGGATCTTCCACGCACACCACGTCCCCGGGCTTCAGCCAGGCGGTCAGCACTCGCTCCACCCCGTCCATGGCGCCGCTGGCCAGGCAGACCTGGTCTTCACGGAGGTCGAACTCCGGGAACTGCCGGGTCGCCAGCTGCGCCATCCCGGGGAGCAAAGTCGCGTCACCGTAGCGGAACTGCTCGAATCGGCATGCCTGCGCGGCGTCGTGGAGCGAGGGCAGCAAACGCGGATCGGGGTTGCCATCGCTGAGATCACGCACGCCTTCGGGCAGCGCGTCGCCCAGCCGGCTCGCCAGCGGGGGCCGCATGCTGATGCGCGTGTCCTTGCCGACCGAGCCGATCAGCACGCCTCTGTTTCGCAACTCCCGGTAGGCCGCGGCCACCGTGGCAGAGCTGATCTTCAGCTGGCTGGCGAGCGAACGGACGGAGGGAACCACGTCACCCGGCGCCATCATTCCCGCGTGCACGGCCCGTTCGATGCTGTCGACGACCTCGCGCGAGGTCCTGCCTTCAATCCGCACCAGATCCACTCCGTCAATTGTACTAGTACAGAAATGCCCGAGGTTAGGGGAACCTCGCTTAGGCTCTCCTCACTGTTTCCGTCTCGTTGAATTTCCGTTTCCCTCTTGCGGGTGACGTGCCTGATGCATACCGTTGCACGACATTACACGAAGTGTTCTACCACGGTTGGAGAAATGGTGCCGGATGTGCTGATCACGTGGGGACGCGTGATCACCATGAATCCCGCCGGCACCCACCCCGGCGATCCGGGCGGGGCCGACCGCGCAGGGCCGGTCCACGGGTCGGCCTGAAGGCTCCGTCCATTTCGGAGAAGAGGTGTCGCCATCCCATGACTGACAAGACGCCCGCGCCCCTGACCGTCGCCAGGGACGACCATCGACTCGAACGGGCGATGGGACCCATCGGAATGATGTTCGTGTCACTGGGCTCGATCATCGGTTCCGGATGGTTGTTCGGCGCGCTCTACGCGTCCCAGATCGCCGGACCCGCCGCGATCATCTCCTGGATCATCGGCATGGTCATGGCCATGCTCGTCGGCCTGACCTACGCCGAAGTGGGCACCATGTTCCCGCACAGCGGCGGCATCGGACGGTACCCGCACTACTCTTTCGGCTCCTTCGCCAGCTTCAACCTCGGCTGGGCGAACTGGCTCGGACTGGCCTCCGTCGCCCCCATCGAGGTGCTCGCCTGTGTGCAGTACTCGGCCAGCTACTTTCCTTGGCTGCAGAAGACGCAGGCTGGCGCATCCGTGCTGACCCCGGCAGGCCTGGTCGTCTCGATCGTCCTGATGGGGGTCTTCGTCCTCATCAACGCGTTCGGGGTCAGGTTCTTCTCCAGGGTGAACAACATCCTGGTGTGGTGGAAGCTGGCCGTCATCTCGGTCCTGATCGCCACCCTGTTGTTCGCGTCCTTCAACGTCGATCATTTCAGCGACTTCGGCGGATTCGCCCCCTACGGTATGAGCGGCATCTTCGGTGCCATCACCGGTGGTGGTATCGCGGTGGCATACGGCGGTTTCCAGCAGGCGATCAGCCTGGCCGGTGAGAGTCGCCGCCCGCAACGCGATGTTCCGCTGACGGTGATCGGATCGCTGTTGATCGCCGGCGTTCTCTACGTCGCCCTGCAGATCGCCTTCCTGGGTGCGGTGCCGACCTCCGCCCTGCAGAAGGGCGGCTGGAGCAATGTCGGGGACAACTTCACCTCGGCCGGTGACGTCGTCGCCCAGTTCGGTCCGCTCGCGGCCGTCGCGTCGGCACTGGGCATGGGCTGGCTGGCCATGACCCTGTACGTGGACGCCGTCATCTCCCCCGGCGACACCGGGATGATCTACGCGGGCACCACCGCGCGGATGTCCTACGCCATGGCCCGCAATGCCAATGCCCCCGCGGGGCTGGCCAGGATCAGCAGGACCGGCGTGCCCTGGGTCGGACTCGTGCTGGCCTTCGTCGTCGGCTGCATCTTCTTCCTGCCCTTCCCCGGCTGGCAGAAACTCATCGGATTCCAGGTGTCGGCGACGGTGATCTCCTTCGGTTCCGGCCCCATCGTGCTGCTCGCGATGCGCAAGCAGCTGCCCGGATTCCGTCGGCCCTTCACGCTGCGGGCGGCACGTACCGTGTCCTTCCTCGCCCTGTGGGTATGCAACCTGACGGTCTACTGGACCGGCTGGGAAACCACGTGGAAGATCATGGCCGTCACCTTGATCGGCTTCGCCCTTTTCGGTCTCTCCCAAGGGAACGCACGCCGTAGGGGCGTCGACAGTCCTTCCGATCTGCGCTACGGCTGGTGGCTTTTGGTGTGGTATGCCGGGCTGACGCTGATCGGTTTCCTCGGCAACTATCCCGGCGTCGCCGAGGGCGCCGGGAACCTCGGCGTGCTGGGTGACGTCACGGGCGCGCTCGCCAACGCCGTCCTCGCCCTGATCGTCCTGGTGATTTCCACTCGCGTCGCACCGGACACCGTCCGGGCCGAACTGGAAGAACGCACCGAAGACCGAAAAGTCGCCGCCTAGCAAGCCCGTTCGGCCCCAGCACACCGGCCGAGCACGGACAACTCCCGAGCCGACAAGGAAATCCATGCTGGAACAGGCGCTCTACAGACAGCAGGACCTGGACCGGGTGCGCGCCCTCGTGGACGAAGACGGCTGGGTCACCCTCGTGAGCTTCGTGCCGGACGACGGTCTGGTGGTGTCCCACCTCCCGATCATCCTCGATCCCGCACGCGCGGACGCGACCGTCCTCGGCCACCTCGCCCGCAAGGACGCCGAGGCCCACGAACTCGGCACCCGCGAGGTGGTGATCATCGTGGCGGGGCCCGACGGGTACGTTTCACCGAGCTTCTATCAGGACGGTCCCTATGTGCCGACCTGGAACTTCCAGGTGCTGCATCTGCACGGCAGGCCGGCGCTCCTGCCGGCGGAGGAGACCTACGACGTCCTGGAGCGCACCGTCGATCATTTCGAGGCGCGACGCCCCGTCCCGTGGCAGCTCCCCAGCGTCGCCGGCTATGCGCGCAAGATCGCGCCACACACGACGGGCTTCCGGCTGACTCCCCGCCGTCTGGTGGGCAAGGCCAAGCTCAGCCAGGAGAAACCCCGAGAAACGGCCCTACGAGTGATCACCGCGCTGGAGAACGAAGCAGACGTGCACTACAACCCGTCTCTCGCCGCGGCGATGCGTCACACACTCCTCGTCGACGGGCGGCCTTCGGCAAGCTCGCACACCGATGCCCTCGCCCGGCGTGGGGAGAACCGGACAGCATGAGCAAGGCCGACATCGAAACGCTCCTCGACCAGGCGCCGCTGATCGACGGACACAACGACCTGCCCTGGGCCCTCTGGCACCACGCGGACCGGGACCTCACCAAGCTCGACATCGCCAGGCCACAGCCCGACCTGCAGACCGACCTCCCCCGGCTGGCGAGCGGAGGCGTCGGCGCACAGTTCTGGTCGGTCTTCGTCCAGTCCGAGCTCACCGGAGCGGCCGCCGTTTCCGCGGTGATCGAACAGATCTTCCTGGTCCGCCGCCTCTGTCTCCGCTATCCCGAACAGCTCACGCTCGCGACGACCGCCGACGAAGCACGACAGGCGTTCACTCGCGGTCGCATCGCGTCCCTGCTGGGCGCCGAAGGCGGCAACTGCATCGACGACTCCCTGCCGATGTTGGCGGTGCTGCGAGCGCTCGGCGTCCGCTATCTGACCCTCACCCACGCCAGGAACGTCGGCTGGGCGGACTCCGCGACGGACCTCCCGGCGGCCGGTGGGCTGACCGACTTCGGCCGCCAGGTGGTGCGGGAGATGAATCGGATCGGCATGCTGGTCGATCTCTCGCACGTCTCGGTCGACACCATGAACGCCGCCCTGGATGTCGCGACCGAACCCCTGGTGTTCAGCCATTCCTCCTGTCGCGCGCTGGTGGACAATCCCCGTAACGTCCCCGATGACGTGCTGCGGCGACTGCGCGACAACGGCGGCGTCTGCATGATCACCTTCGTGCCGCCCTTCGTCTCCCAGGAAGTCTCCGACTGGTTCGACCAGGCGACGCGGGCTTTCGCCGAAACCGGCCTCGATCGCGGGACCGAGGGATCGGCCGCCTTCTGGTCCGACTGGTCGAACGAACACCCGTCCCCGAAAGCCACGCTCAGCCAGGTGGCCGACCACATCGAGCACGCACGCGAGGTCGTCGGTGTCGACCACATCGGTATCGGTGGCGATTTCGACGGGGTGCGCAGCATGCCAGAGGGACTACCCGATGTCTCCTGCTACCCCGCCTTGCTCAACGAGCTGGCCGACCGAGGCTGGAGCGGGGACGAACTCATCGCGCTGATGGGGGAGAACGTGCTGCGCGTGCTCGCCGAAGCGGACCGGAAATCGGGCGACACCCAGCATTGATCGTGCGCGCAAGAGCCTTTCGTCGCCCGGCGGGAGCAACCGCGTCCGGGCGATTGATCGAAGAAAGGAGGTGTGGCAATGGGCCGATACCTGTTGCGTCGAATTCTCCTGATGATTCCGGTTCTCTTCGGCACCACGTTCGTCATCTACGCGGCCGTGTTCGCGCTGCCCGGCGACCCTGTCCAGGCCCTCGCCGGGCCGAACACCGTGGTCACGGCGGCGTTCCGCAACGCCGTCGACCAGAAGTACCATCTCGACGAACCGTTTCTCCTGCGGTACTGGCACTACCTCGTGGCCCTCCTGCACGGTGACTTCGGTGTCGATCTCAACAACGTCGAGGTCTCCTCCATCATCACCGCAAGCCTGCCCACCACGGTCGATCTGGCCCTGACCACCTGGGTGCTGGAGGCCGTCCTCGGCGTGGCGCTGGGAGTGGTCGCGGCGGTGCGTGCGGGAAAGACGGCGGACTACGCGATCCTGGGCGGGTCCATGCTCGTGCTGGGCATGCCCTACTTCATCATCGCCTACGTCGCGCAGGTCGTCCTCGGGGTGTGGCTCGGCTGGTTCCCCGCTTCCGGGATCGAAGACGGCTGGCCGATGAGCTACCTGCTCCCGGCCGCATGCCTCGCGCTCTTCGGTCTACCGGAAATTTCCCGGCTCACCCGCGCGAGTGTGCTGGAAAACCTCCATGCCGACTACGTCGACACCGCTGTGACCAAGGGACTGAGCAGAATGCGGATCCTTTACCGGCACGTCGTGCGCAATTCCCTGATACCGGTGACGTCCATGCTCGGTGTCAACCTCGGCTTCCTGCTCAGCGGCACCATCCTCATCGAAGGAATCTTCAATCTCCCGGGTCTGGGCTATCAGATCTTCCAGGGCGTACAACAACACAACGGCCCGGTGGTGGTCGGGATCAGCACTCTGTTCGTTCTCGTGTTCCTGGTCGTCAACCTCATCGTCGACCTCCTCTACGGTGCACTCGACCCCAGGATTCGCCTTGCGTAGCCGCGGTGGACAGCTGGTGGCGGCACCCAGCGAGAACCCACCGATCGAAACGGAGGCACCCGCCGGGCGGCGCGGGGTCCTCCGTGGACTGTTTCGCAAGCCACGATTCGTCATTCCCGCCACGATCGTCGTACTCGTCTGCCTGATCGCGGCCTTCCCCGCCCTGTTCAGCGGCTGGTTCGGCAACGGTGACCCGCACGTCTGTGCGCTGGGCAACAGCGGGCTGGGACCACGGGCGGGCCATCCTTTCGGCTTCGACATCCAGGGATGCGATCTCTACGCCAATGTGATCTACGGCGCCCGGAATTCCATCTCCATCGGCCTGCTCACCACCGCGTTGACCCTGATCGTGGCCATTACCCTCGGTGCGCTGGCCGGCTATTTCGGCGGCGTGGTCGATCTGATGATCAGCCGCGTGATGGATGTCTTCTTCGGTTTCCCCACGCTGATCGGGATGATCGTCGTCCTGGAGACCTTCCCCGTGCACAGCGTCGTCAGCGTGTCCCTGGTACTGGCCCTGTTCTCCTGGACGGTGCTCACCAGAGTCATGCGGTCCTCGGTGCTGGCGAAGAAGAATCTGTCCTACATCACCGCGGCGCGCGGGCTCGGCGCCGGGCCGTTCCGGATCCTGCTCCGGCACATCCTGCCGAACTCGGTGACCCCGGTGGCGGTGCTGGCCAGTCTGAACATCGGGGCGGTGATCACCGCCGAATCCGCGCTCACCTTTCTCGGCGTCGGCCTGAAGGCTCCGTCCATTTCCTGGGGCGTCCAGCTCAACACCGCGCAGGAGTATTTCACCACGGATTTCCACCTGCTGCTGTTCCCCGCCCTTTTCCTCATCATCACGGTGCTCGCCTTCGTGCTGCTGGGCGACTTCCTTCGCGATGAGTTCGACCCGGAGTTGCGATGAGAAGAACGACCACACCCGGCACCGGTGCGCCGAAACACGAGCTGTCCGCCCTCACGGGCTACGACGCGCACGCACCGGCACTCGAAGTCGCCGACCTCCACGTCGAGTTCACCACCCCGCACGGCGCGACCAAGGTGGTCGACGGAGTCGGCTACGCCGTCGAACCCGGGAAAACCCTCGCGGTCATCGGCGAATCCGGATCGGGCAAGAGCATCACGGTACGCGCCGTGATGGGGATTCTGCCGCGTCGGGCCGCCATCACCGCCGGGACGGTCCGGCTGAGCGGGGTCGACCTTCGCTCGCTCGACGACGCCGTCCTGCGGCGGCTGCGGGGCTCCAGAATCGCCATGATCTTCCAGGATTCGCTCTCGGCGCTCAACCCTGTCCTCCCGGTGGGCTATCAGATCGCCGAGGTCTTCCGCGTGCACCGCAACCTGAATCGGCGCGAGTCCAGCCGGCGCGCGGTCGAACTGCTCGACCGGGTGCACATCCCCTCCCCCGACCGGCGGGCGCGACAGTATCCGCACGAGTTCTCCGGTGGCATGCGCCAGCGCGCCATGATCGCCATGGCGCTGGCGCTCGACCCGGACGTGCTCATCGCGGACGAACCGACGACCGCGCTCGACGTCACGGTGCAAGCCCAGATCATGGAGCTGCTGGCCGATCTCCGAGCTCAGCACGACATGGCCCTCGTGTTGATCAGCCATGACCTGGGGGTGGTCGCGGACACCGCCGACGACATCGCCGTCATGTACGGCGGCCGGATCGTGGAGCGGGCCCCGGCGGTCGAGCTCTACGACAGCCCTCAACACCCCTACACCCGGGCCCTCCTGAACGCCATTCCCCGGCGCGGGACCCGCGGAGCGCCCCTGACGGTCCTGCCGGGCTCCCCGCCCGACCTCGCCCGCATGCCCACTGGTTGCGCGTTTCGTCCGCGTTGTCCCGACCGCGGCGACATCTGCCTGAGCGCACCTCCGCTGTATCGGATCGGCGGGACCCGCCTCAGTGCCTGCCACCAAGCCAAAGGAGCTGACAGTCCATGACTGACGCCCCGGTCGTCCTGCGTGCCAGGGGACTTGTCCGCCACATTCCCGTGACGCAAGGTGTCGTGTTCAAGCGAACAGTCGGACGAATCCAGGTCGTCGACGGCATCGATCTGGAAGTGCGACGGGGCGAAACCCTCGGCCTGGTCGGTGAATCCGGTTGCGGGAAGACGACGCTGGCCAATCTCCTCACCGCACTCGACCGGCCGACCGCCGGTGAGATCACCCTCCTCGGCGAACGCCTGGACACCAGGAAAGGCCGGGGCCTGGCCGCGGCTCGACGCCATATTCAGCTGGTCTTTCAAGACCCCTTCACCTCGCTGGACCCGCGGATGACCGTCGAGTCGATCATCCGCGAACCTTTCACCATCCATCCCGGGGTAGTGCCGCGAGCCGAGCAACGCACGCGCGTGCGTGAACTCCTGGAGATCGTCGGACTCAACCCCGATCACGCGAACCGCTACCCGCACCAGTTCTCCGGGGGGCAGCGGCAGCGCATCGGCATCGCCAGGGCCCTGGCCCTGCGTCCCGAGGTACTGGTGTGCGACGAGTCGGTGTCGGCCCTCGACGTCTCGGTACAGGGCCAGATCATCAACCTGCTCACCGAACTGCAGCGCGAATTCGGCATCGCCTGCCTGTTCATCTCACACGATCTCGCCGTGGTGGAACACATCGCCGACCGGATTGCCGTCATGTACCTCGGCAAGATCATCGAACACGGGCCGTCCGACGACGTCTACGACCATCCGCGCCACCCCTACACCCAGGCCCTCCTGTCCGCGATCCCCGAAGCGGGGCCATCCCGGGCGAAGCGACAGCGGATCAGCTTGCGGGGCGAGGTTCCCAACCCCATGAACCCGCCCTCGGGCTGCGCGTTCCGCACCCGATGCTGGAAGGCCGCGGAGATCTGCGCACAGCGCACCCCGCCGCTCAAGATCCCCGACGAGGGCCCCGAGCACGAGGTCGCCTGTCACTTTCCCTGATATCGGTTACCGCATCCTGTGTCAGGCAAGGGAACCCGAGTTTCGCGGCGGTCCGAGCGCCGCGGCGATGTCTTCGGCGAGCCGGGCGGATTCTTCCGGGGTGATCGTGGCGGTCGTCACCCGGACATAGGGGCCGGCCGACAATCGGGAGAATTCCCCGGCGCGGACCGCCCATCCGCGGTTGAGCAGGTGGGCGACCATGGCGGATTCGCCGGGGACCGGGACCGCCACGGTGACGCCCGAGCAGCAGAGCGTCGCAATGCCGTGCCGGTGCAGCTGTTCAACGAACCGTGTGCGGCGCGCGGTGTACTCCTGGGCCGTCTCCGCGATGGAGTCCAGGCACTCCGGTGAATTCAGCAGGCGAGCGACGAGCCGCTGATTGAGATGGCTCACCCGGCCAGGGCCGAGTAGTTGTCGCCCCTGTACCCGGTGTGCCGTGTCCTCGTCGCTGGCCATCACGGCCAACCGCAGGTCGGGGCCGAACACCGGGGCAGCCGATCGCACCACCGCCCAGCGGCCCGGAGTGGGTGTGACCGTCCGGTACGGGATCCCGGCGACCAGCCAGGCATGATCGTCTTCCACGACGACCACTCCCGGGTGAGCGCGCAGCACCGCCGACAGCTGCGCGGCCCGTTCCCCGTTCACCGCGGCGCCCGTGGGGTTCTGCGCCCGCGGAGTCATGATCACCATGGCGCAGCAGCGATCCCGAAGCCGCGCCCGCAGCGATTCCGGCAGGATTCCCTGCTCGTCGAGTTCTACGCCGACCAGGTGATAGCCCAGGGTGCGCAGCAAACAGTACAGCGCCGGCGAGCCGGGGTCCTCCACTGCCACGGTGTCGCCGGGGCGCAACAAGGTCGTGCAAAGCCGCTC
>Ga0310811_10001592_pt1 | contig 28220 bp, 22 predicted proteins | sample YCmetagenome_FD_207642 | JGI IMG/M metagenome (GOLD analysis project Ga0310811, IMG submission 207642) | Soil microbial communities from experimental microcosm in Duke University, North Carolina, United States - YC | ecosystem: Engineered > Artificial ecosystem > Soil microcosm > Unclassified ... | reverse complement strand
GATCGACTTCACGTGTTTGCCGCAGTGCGGGCAGTGCTGCTCCCAATCGCGCGCCGCGAGCTGCTGCTCCGATCGAATCGTTGGCGCAACCGCACCGTGCGTGGCGCACTCGTAGGCGCCCTCGCCATAGACGCCGATCGACGAGGCGACGAGCACCTTCTCGACCTTGTGTTTCGTGTTGACGAGGATGTCGAGGAGCAGCGCCGTGCCGCGCGTGTTGACGTCGACGTAGCGGTCGATCTGATACATGCTCTGGCCGACGCTGACCGCGGCGCCGAAGTGCACGACTGCCTGCGCACCGAGCACCAGCGGCTCGAATACGGACCGATCGCGAACGTCGCCCTGCACGTACTTCGCTTTGGGATTGGCGTAGCTGGGCCACGTGCCGGAGCGGTGTACCTGCGGCTCGAGGTTGTCGAGCACGGTGACGTGATAGTCGCGCGCAACGAGCGCATCGACCAGATGCGAGCCGATGTAGCCCGCGCCGCCGGTCACCAGAATGTCGCGAATGGTCATAAAGATTGACGAATCGACAGTCCAAGTTGCTCGAATGCGGAGATGTCGAGCGGAGAAAAGCGGCCGCCGCCGATGGCGTGATACACACGGCGTGCGACCTGAAGGTGCCCGTGAAGAAATCGCGCATCAGCGTAGACCGCGGTGGTGTCGACGCCGAGCATTGGCGCCAGCCACGCAAGCGCGCCGCACGTGCCGACAAACGACGACGCGCGGCTGATGATCGTTGTCTGCACCGCGAGGTTGTCGCCCGGCCGCAGCGACTCGCGCACGCTGTGAATCCGCGACGCGCGCGCAAAGGAATAATCCTCGTGGTCGTCGAGCGCCAGGCCGGTGTCGAGCATGACGACGTCGCTGCGCTCGGCGAGCGCGAGCACCATCGACTGCAGCGCGCGGCGGACGCTGTCGGTCGGTGGCAGCGAGGCAGCCGTATAAAACTTCACCGCGACGAATTTCTCAGGCAGAGGCGGCAACGCCACCTCCGGAGCAGCAATGCGCCGGTAGCGCGTTCGCTTCTCCAGAAACGACGGTGGCCGATGGCCGAGCCAGAACTGATGAAACAGCTGGTAGAGAAACGATGGATGCAGCACAGGTGCGCCGCTGATGCCAAGCCGCCGTTCGACGTCGGCAACGATCTGCTGATCCATCGACGATGGTCCGAACTGCTTCAGCGTGCCGCGATCCTCGGTGCTCCGCCGCACGTTGCCGGCGGCGTATTGCTCCGGCGACATGAGGTCGAACAGCTCCACCGCGTTGGTGGTAATGTCGGCGTACCACGCCGCTGCGCCTCCGCGCGTCACCACGACGAGCCGCTGGCGCGGAATGTTGAACTGCGACTGCACCCACCGGACAAACGGCACCCAATAGAGCACCTCGTAGCCGACTTCCGACAGCCACGGACCAACGATGATCGGCTGTGAGCCGGAAACGGTCCGGCTGAGGTCGCGTTCGACCGCCCATTCAGCGCGGTAGGTATCGACGCGCTTCTTCGTCTCGCCGAGCTCGTGCGCCTTCTTCTGCACGCGCGCTCGCATCCACACCATGCGGCGCAGCTGCTTGGCCGAAATATTGACGAACGCTGCGCCGGCGTTGCGCAGCTTCTCGCGCAGCAGCTTGAGGCTGCGTTTCGTTTCGGCGAAGACCGCGCGCTTCGCGGTCCTCGCGCGCGCATCAATAGCCTCCAGCCGCATCGCGGACCTCGAGCAGCCCCGCTGATCCGATCGCGTCGAACGCCGAACGAGCCATATGCAGATGCTTTGGCGAGAAGCCGCTCGCATCGCTGTAGAAGGCCGTCGACTTGACGCCGTAAAACGGGGCCATGTAGGAAAACCCGCCGTACGTTCCGACAAACGCGTCGGCGCCGGCGACGAGCGCGCTCTGCACCTGAAGATTCTCCGCGGGATTGAGTCCTTCCGGCAGGTGCCGAACGCCGTACTCGTCGACGCGCACGCCACCATGGTCGTCGATGTTCAGGCCGGTTGAGAGCGCGATGACCGGACCGCGTGCGGTCAGCGTACGCAGCACGTCACCGACAAAGGCACGATTCTGCGCGGTCGGCGGAAAACAGTCGTTGAAATAGAACTTCACCGCGACGTACCGCGCCGGCAGCTCGGGGATGCCGCTCGCCGGCAATGACGCCAGCCTGGCGTAGGCGGCGTGCTCGTGCACCCACTCACTCGACTGATGTCCCCACCAGTACGGATTCAGGAGCTCGTACATCGACGAAGGATGCAGCAGCGACCACTCGACGACGTGTGCGCGGCGCATGGCGGCAGCCACGAGCTCCCGATCGAATGCGGTCACCCGCGTCTGCTTCTGCTCGCCCAGCTCGCGCACCCGCGAGTCGTGCTGATCGCGGAACGTCTCCGCACTGATTTGATCGAAGACGTCGACATAACGGGCGGCAAACGGCCTGTACCATGACGCCGTGCCGCCACGGGACATCACCACGAACCGATCCGGATCGACGCCAAGCCGATTCGCGCACCAGCGCAGAAACGGTACCCAATAGAGCAGCTCGAAACCGACCTCGCCAAGCCAGGGACCCGCGACGATGGGACCGCCGTGCACCACCATGGCGGCGAGCTCGCGCTGCAACCGCGCGCTCCGCCGATGCGCAAGCCACGCGCTCGCGGCCCGGCGAATCGGGCGCGGAATCACGTGGCGCAGCGAGTTCATCGCGCCGCGAGGACGCGCTCCGCTTCGTCCCAATCATCCTGCGTGTCGATGCTGAGCGATTCGCGCGCGTCGATGAGCAGCGGCCGGCAGTCGTCGCCGTAAATGCCGCCGAATCGTTCGAGCGTGGACCGCCGGAACGCGTAGACCGTGCCGTCGCGTGAATACGCGGGCCGCGCGTCCTGCCGACGCGTGATGCGAAGACCATCAGGCAGAAACGGCTTCAACCGCCCCTCATCGATGCGCATCACGTAATCGGGTGACAGATGACGCGGCACCTCGACTACCGTCACCACCGAGTCCGCATTCGTCTCGCGCAGCAGATTGACCGCATCTCGAATGTGATCCGGCCTTCGCAACGGCGAGGTCGGCTGCAACAGGACGATGATGTCCGCAGACCAACCACCGCGCAGCATTTCGTCAAGGGCATGCTGGATGACAGGCAGCATCGGCGTGTCGTCAGCGGCAAGCGCCGCGGGGCGCATGAACGGCACTTCCAGTCCGGCACGCCTGCCCGCCTCAGCGATCTCCGGCGAATCCGTGCTGAGAATCACGCGATCGATCACGCCGGATTCGCGCGCCGCCCGCGCCGCGTACTCGAGCAGCGTCCGACCCGACAGCGGCCTCACGTTCTTTCCGGGAACGCCCTTCGAGCCAGCGCGGGCTGGAACGACCCCAAGCACCACACTGGATGTCATTCCGGACACGACAGCAGCGGCGCACCAGCAGGTCTGAGCTCGTCGACGGCCCGGACGACGTCGCCGGCGCCTGTTTCCATCGCCAGGCAATGAAGGCGGCGCCAGCCGCGTTCATTCAGCGTCGCACCCTCGTGCACCAACAGGTTGACGATCTCGGCACGCCGTGCGGCAACCGCCGCTTCAAGCGGGGTCGCACGCTCGATCGCGAGGACGCCTGGGCGCAACTCGTACTCGCGATTCGGATCGTCGCCGCCTTCGACCAACCTCGCGACTTCTCCCTGGTCCCGCAACGCCGCAGCTTCCGCGAGTGTCAGGGGGCCACCCTGCCAGAATGCCGGTGTAAACCCGAGCACGGCCGCGCCAAACACCGCGCCGCAGAAACTCACGGCGACTAGCGCCGGGATGCCGGCACACACCGCCGGTAAAGTCCTCAAGCGAACCATGTGACCGTCGCCATTAGAAGTAGTCGATGTCGAACACCCGGTCGGCCCATCGCGGAATGAACCATGGGTTGACCACGGGCCTGGAAAGCGCGTCTGCGCGCAAAGCCGTGACGAGCCGCCGCCCCACCGGATCTGACGGCATATGGTCACGCACCGTAGCCCAATCGTTGTGAAACGCGAATGCCTGCGTCCGCAACACGTGGTGCACGCCGATCACGCGCGCCGCCCACAGTGAACTGGCCGCCAGGAGAAGAGCCGCCAATGCGACTGCGGCTCCGATACGCCGGACGCGAATCAGCTGATCGCGAACCGCCCAGAACGCAACGAGCGCGTAGCAGGTCCCCGCCGTGCTCATGATTACGTCTTTCGCGTACGCGAACGAGGCCACTGCGCTGGCGGCCAGCACCGCGGCGAAAACAATGAAATCGGCCCGCATGTGGTCGCGGTGCGGCTCGGTGGCGACAGGCGCCGCGCGCCACAGTCGCCAGGCAGCGATTCCGATCAGTGTGGTCGTTATCAAAGATGACGCGATGCTGATCCACATGCGTGGAGGAATGTCCCCCGCCTGCCATGCGCGCATCACCACGAGAGTACCGTCACGCGGCTGCGAGAAGAGTACCGACGATATTGATGCAAACACCGTATAGACGTTGAAGCGGCTGAGGCCCGCGCCGAAGCGCTCTCGAATCTGGTCCGGTTCGAGCCGCTCCGCCAGGTACCCCGACGTGTTCTGTGTGTCCAGTGGCAGCAGCGCTAGACGCACGGCCAGATAGACCACGGTCACAACGGTGATCGCGAGCAAGGCCCGGTCTGACACACCGCGACCGCCGGCGATGCGTCCGGCCACCAGCGCGACCCACACGAGAACGCCGGATTCGAGCGTCAGGCATGCGGCGATCAGCGCCAGCATCGCCACGGCATCGACCCACCATGTATGAGGCCTCCGAGACAGCTGCATCCCCAGCAGCACGAGCACGACGATGGGCAGATAGACGTTCACCGGGGTTGCTTCTTTCACGAGACCGGTGAACGTATTACTTCCCACCAGGACGCTCAGCGCGAAGAGCGAAGCGGCGACGTCTACGCCCGTCTCGATGGGCAGCGCCGCCACGAACAAGCCGAACGCCGCCACCAGCAGTGCAATATGGAACGCCTTGTAGGCAATGTGCAGGTGACCGTACGACAGATCGAAGAGCAGCTTTATTTCCGCAACCCACAGCGGACGAAAATCCGTGGTCCCGATCTCCGAGGTGAACGATGTCCACACGCCGGGCGAATGTGCGGCGTCGACATACTTTTGCAACGTATCCGTGACCTGCAGCGGCACCTGCAGAAGGCCGTATGCCAGCGAGCCCACGATGAGCGCTGCGCAGATTGCAACGCAGAAACGAGGTGGCGCGGCGATCGTCACATCCGATGCGGTGCGTTCTGCACGAATCGCACCTCACGCAGCATTTCCTCGACGGACGCGACGGCGGGCATCACGTCTGCATCCGCACTCCCCGGACGGCACACGTAGCTGACATGCAGATGGTCGGCCGCGTAGTCGCTCCGCAGCACATCGAATCCTGAGCTCCGCAGATACGCGACCATCGTCCGCTCGGTCAGATAGAAGGGGTGGTCGATTTTGATGGCTGCTTCAACCGACCAGTTGCGCAAATAGGCCGCACGGAAGTCGACGATGTCGATGAAGAGGAGGCCGTCGCCGGAAAGCAGCTGCCGCACACGCGCGAGCGTACCGGCGACGTCGAGCAGGTGATCGACCGTCTGGCAGATGATCACCATGTCGAACCGGCGCGTCCCGAAGTCGTGCTGCTCGACCAGTCCGGTGATTGTTTCGAGCCCGAGCCGCTGTGCCTGTTCAACCTCGAGCGGCGCCGGATCGATCAACGTGCCGCGCATGCCAAACTCTTTCGCAAAATGCGCGGCGACGACACCCGTCGATCCGCCGATGTCCAGCATCGTCTTGCGGGCGGAGTTCGTCATGAACGGACGGATCAACTCCGCTCGTTCGGCGGCGTATTCGTGCTGCTCCGCCTGAATCGTTCGCGCATCAATCAACCGGCCGTGGAAGGCGCTGACAAGCGGACGGTAGACGCCATCGTAGAAGCGACCGTATGCCTCGGCCGTCATGCGGGGGTTGAGGAACACCAGACCGCAGTGGCGGCAGGCATGGGCCCGCGCTGGATACCCGTAGCGATCGCGATGCGTGACGATGACGAACTCACCCGCGCCGCACAGATTGCACGAGGTGAGCGCCTGTTTCGGCTGGGCCGCGTAGTCGTAGTCGAGGGCCGCGATACGGTCGCGGCGGTCCGCTGCAACGGTGCTAATAGGTCAACCTCTTTTCGATGGTGAGTTCGGCGCGCGACAGGCAATCAGCGATGCGGGCGCCGGCCTTGCCGTCGCCGTACAACAGGTCGCGCTCTGGTTTGCCGCGCCTGATGTGCGTGGCGATCGCATCCGCGATGTCGCGGCGATCGTGCCCGACGTCAATGACATTCCTGCCGCGCTCGCGGCCCTGCTGGCGCGTGCCGATGTTCACGGCGGGCACGCCCAGGTAGGAACATTCGCGAATGGCGACGCTCGAATTACCAACGATCGCCGTCGCGCCGCACAACAGGCGCAGGAAGTCTTCCGGCAGCATGTTGCGGAACAGATGGAAGTTCTTCGGGTTTTCCTTTTCCCGAAACACCCGGATGCCTTTGGAGGTCCCGTCGGAACCGGCATCCGGATTGGGCCAGAACCAGAGCACCGGCAGTCCGAAGTCCTTCACCGCGTATAGCGTCTCCTCAACCTGGTGCCGTGCCTCGTCGTATTCCGTGGTCACGGGATGCTGCATGACGACGAGATAGCCTTTCGCCAAGTCGGTGGCCGGACCGACGCCGCCGTATTTCTGGAACGGATCGAAATCCATCTGCGGCCGCGCGGCGACCTCCGCGGCGATATCGATGGACGGACATCCTGTGACATGCACGGTTGCCGGATCTTCGCCCAGCTTCTTCACGCGCTCCGCGGCGAGCTTCGTCGACACCAGGTGCAGGTTCGACAGCTTCGTCACCGAATGCCGCACCTTTTCATCGATCGATCCCGTCACCTCTCCGCCCTGCACGTGCACCAGCGGAATGTTCATGTACGACGCGGCAACGGCGGTGGCGAGCGTCTCGTAGCGGTCGGCAACGGTGACGACAGCATCAGGCCCGATGTTGTCGAATACCGTGGCGAGCTCGGATAGACCAATACCTGTGGACTTCGCTGAAGTGACGAGATTTTCGCCTTCCAGCACCATGTACACACGGGCGCGGATGGGAAAACCGTCATGCTCGATGGAGTGAATGGCGCTGCCGTACCGCTCGAGCAACGCGGATGCCGCCACCACAAGCTCGAGCTCGAGTTCGCTGTGCTGCGCGATGGCCTTCAAAGCGGTGCGAATCCGGGAGTAGCTGGGGCGTGCGGTAACGACGACGCAGATTTTTCGCTTCTTCAACTACGCGAGTCCTTCGATGTCTTCAGCCGCGAGCACCTGGTCAACAGCGACGGGCCGCACAAGCCGGCGGCCGATGATCTCTTCGAGACGGTCTGGCGCCAGACCCGTTCCCGGTTTCTTGATCGAGAGATGCTCGCGCGAGATCACCGTGCCCGCTGGCAGATCGGCGCTGGCAACCAGGCTTCTCGTGAACAGCTTGCGCAGCGGCGCGGTCTCCTGTGCCGAGGCGTTCTTGTCGATCGGATGTGCGCGCATGCGTTCGATGAACCGGATTCCATCGACAAGCTGCCGCAGCTCGTTTGTGGTGACGGACGCCACGACATCGGGGCCGAACATCTCGCGCGACAGCGTGACATGCACTTCGAGCATGTCCATACCGATCGCCGCGCCGGCGAGGCCGGGATAAATCGTCGCCGAGTGGTCCGACAGGCCGACCCAGCAGCGATAGCGCTCGCGGTAGAACGGAAGCATGTTGAGGCCGATCTTCTCCGGCGGACACGGATACGCGGTGGTGCACTGGAAAACGCCGACATCGACGTGCCGGGCGCGCACACGCGCGACCGCGCGATCGATTTCTTCGATGGGGCTCATGCCGGTCGACAGCAGCACCGGTTTATTGGCGTCGAGGATCCGATCGAGCAGCACGTCGTTGCACGTTTCGCCCGACGCGATTTTCCACAGCGGCATGCCAATCCGCTCGAGCAGCTCCACCGCCTGCATCGAAAATGGTGATGACAGGAACAGAATGCCGCGATCGCGTGCGTGTTCGGCGAGCCCGCGCCATCCTTCGTCGGTGAACTCCATGCGCTTCCAGTAGTCGTAGCGCGTCGCGTCCTGGCGGCTGAACTGGACGCGGAACGGTTCCGCCGGCGTGCTTTCGGCAGAGGCGATATGTGTCTGGAACTTCACGGCATCCGCGCCGGTGTTGGCAATCGCATCAACAAACGCATGCGCCAGGCCGAGGCTGCCGTCATGGGTCAGCGCAACTTCCCCAATGATCAGACAGCGCCCTGAGCCGAGGCCGGCAATGGCGGGATGGGTCATGACCTCACATGCACCGGCACGCCGAGCGGATCGAGCGAGCGAAGATCGAGCGCCGCAAAGTGGCCAGCCCCCACACGGTGACACGCGCGCAGCATCACCCCGAGATGCGCGTGCAGCCACTTCGCATCCAGATAGACCGCCGACGTGTTGACGCCGAGCATCGGCGCCAGCCATGCGACGCTGCCGCAGGTGCCGACAAACGCCTGCGCACCGGCGATGATCTGCGTCTGCACGCCGAGATTGTTCGCCGGCGTCATCCACGGCTTCGCGCTGATCACGCGGCCGGACGCTCCGAATGAGTAGTCCGCGTGCTCGTCGAGAACAAGGCCGGTATCGAGCAAGACGACGTTCGTCCGCTCGGCGAGGCTCTCCACGAACGAGGCGAGCGTGCGCCGCACATCAGGCGTGTCGGGCAGCGATCGCGCGGCGTAGAACTTTACGGCCACGTACTCTCGCGGCAGGCGACCGGGGTCCAGAATCCGCGGCGGAGTGAACCGCTGCAACCGCGTGTGCGAGTCGAGAAAGCTCTGCGCCCGTTGGCCCGACCAGAACAGCGAGAAGAGGCGATACATCAACGATGGATGCAGCACGGAAACGCGCTGGCCCACGACCCGCTCGACGATTTGAACGACCTCGCGATCAAACGGCGAGACCTCGAGCTGCTTCGTCGCGCCGCGTTCGCCCGTTCGCCGGGCAAATTCCTCGGGCGCAAGGTGGTCCCAGATCTCGACGTATCGCGTCGCAATCCCCTCGTACCATGCACCGACGCCGCCTCGCGACACCGCCACCACGCGGGAAGGGTCAACGCGAAACGCCGACCTCACCCACCGAAGGAACGGAATCCAGTAGAGCGTCTCGAACCCGACCTCCGACAACCACGGACCAACGACGATCGTCCCGCCGCTGTTGACGACATCGTCGATCTCGCGCTCGACCGCCCAAGCAGCGCGCGACCATCGCAGCTGCTCGCGCAGCTCCACGCGATGCCGCAGCGCGTCGCGGACCGGTCGCTTAACCTTTCGCCACAAACTCATCGTGCAGCGCGCCGAAGCCGAGGCGTATCAGATCGACGGAACGCACATCGAGCTCGACGAAGCTTCCCTTCCGCAGCCCTGAGAAAACCCGCTTTGCGAGCTCGAGGTGGTCGAACCGGAACCCGGTAATGTGCGAATAGAAGGTCAGCGCATTCGTGCCCAGCAGAGGCGCGACGTACGAGAAGCCACCATACGTGCCGACATACGCTTCCGCGCCGGCGATCACGCGGGTCTGCACGTCCAAGTTGTTTGCCGGGGTCATCAGATGATCGATGGTGTGGATGCGGCCGCGGCTCGCCTTCGCAATGTCCGAATGATCGTCGAAGCGATGAGGCGTGTTCAGCAACACCACGTCGATGTGCCGCGTCAGCTCCTCGAGATAGGAGGCCACGAACGCCTGATTCTCGGGCGTATCCGGCAGCCCCGTGTTGCTGTAGAACTTGGCGGCGACATATCGCTGCGGCAGGCCGCCGCGCAGGTCGCCGAGGTCCACCGGTGGCAGCGCCGCGAACGACGTGAACGCCTCGATCAGCGTTATCGGCACACGCTGGAACCAGAAATGATCGAACAGCCGGTACATCGTCGATGGATGCAGCAGACGGACGCCGCTCAGGCCCCGCTTCTCGCTGACCTTGGCGATGATTTCGCGATCGAAGCTGCAGATTTCAACGTGCTTCAACCGACCGTGCTGCTCGACGATGCGTGCCTCGTTGCGCACGCGGAACTCGTCGGGCGAGTAGAACGACAGGACGTCCTCGTAATTCGTCGTGATGTCGCGATACCAAGAGGCTGCGCCGCCGCGAGAGATGACGACAAGCTGTGACGGGTCGAGGTTGCCGTAGGCCTTGGCCCATGCGAGGAACGGAATCCAGTAAATAAGCTCGAAGCCAGCTTCCGAAAGCCACGGCCCGATCAGAATCGGTCGGCCGCTGCGGCCAAGAGCCGTGATCAGCTCGCGTGTCTCCTCGGCTTCGGCCAGGTTCCAGCCCGCCAGCTTCTTCGCAGGATCGCGCTGACGGCCCGGCTTCGGCGTGAGCGCCGACGGCGGACCGAGTGGCGACGCTGTGAGCTCCTTCTCGCCGAGCTGCATCTGCGCGAATTGCTTCAGCCACACAAATACACGGCGCCGGCCGTCTTGGAACACCTTCTTGATACCGAGGCGCACGGTCTTGCGATGCGGCTGCGTCATCAGCAGCAGCTGCAGTGCACCGACGGCGGGATACATCGCCAGACGCAGCAGCCGCTCGGCGAGACCATCGCCGGATGGGTGCGGAGGCGCAGCGGCGGCCAGCTTTTCGATGGCGTCGGCAAATCGCGGCGTTGCGGACTCCGTCAGCCCGAATGGGCGAATGAAACCTTCGGAGAAACGCTCTGCCTTCGGATCGCCTCCACCTTCAGGGGCGAGTGATTCGGCGAGCAGCCGCACATGCTCCTCGAGCGAGCGCGCGACGCGCAACAGGCCGCCGTTCACGTCCAGGAGGTAATGAAAGTGAATGGTCCCTTCCTGGTTGTCCTTCGAGATCCCTTCGTCGACAACGGTGTGCACCGGCTTGCCGACAACGGCCGCCTCGAGAAAGGCGCTCGTATTCAGACCGACGACCGCGGCGCTGTAATACATCGAATCGAAGTAGTCGTTCTTCGCTTCCTCGTCGACAGGATGCTCGCCCCAGAATGCGATGTTCTTGAAGCCGGAGAGATCGATTTGCTTCCATTCCTCCGGCCGGGCGGGATGCGGACGAATCAGGATGCCGATCTCCTTCAGCCGCGGATCGTCGCTCGTTCTGATCGCCTCAACCCATCGCTCGACAAACGCCGGCTCGCTTGCGGTGTTGCGGAAGAGCGACGAGCACAGATACAGGACGAACGGACGATCCGCTCGCAGCCCGACGCGCGAGCAGAAGCTGTCGCGCCTGCGTGACGGCGCTCGACTGAACCACTGATCGTAGGGATGCGCGCCCGTGACGACGATGCGATCCGGCTCGATGCGGTGCATCTCGATCGCTTCGCGCTTCTGCATGTCGTTCCAGACCAGGATCATGTCGGGAACGTTGCGGATCAGCGCCTTGCTCGAGAGGTGATCCCAGCTCGCGACCGGAAGCGCCGTTCGGGTTCCGAGCACTTTCGCCGCCGCCAGATGGTCCATCTGCGGAGAGCCGAGCTCGATGAGCGGCGTCACCATCACCACATCGGGACGATGTGTGGCGATGTAGTCCCGCAGCTCGCGGCGAACCGGGATGCCGCGCTCGAGCGTACGAAGAAGGCGCGCGAACATCTGACGCCCATCGGCTCCGAGCCGCTCGGCAATCACGACGACGCTGCGGGGAGCGCGATCGCGGGCGCGCGTCTTCAGATGTGGGGTCGCCGCGTAGCGCGGGTCGAGGTAGCGCACGTAGTCAATGCCAAGCCGCAGCCGGCGCGCGAATTCGCTCCACGCGTCAGGCGCGCGTCCGGGCGTCGTGCCGAGCGTGATGTCGGGGTACTGCTCCGCGAGCCGCTCCACCATGCGGCGCCCACCCATCGCTTCCTCGCGATCCGCGGACAAATGCAGCGCATGGCCGCGACGCGCGAGTTCCGCGATGGAGGACTCGAACAGCCGCAGATACGAGTAGTGACGCGCGAAGAACAGAATCTTCACAGCCAGCTGACTTCCCGTCCCTCCGTATCGGCACGGCGAAGCTTTCCCTCGATTTCCCGCTTGTTGAGCAGCAGCTTGCGGCCGCTCGGGATCCGTTCGACCGCGCGCAGTGTCATGAGGCCGAGTCGCGCCGCTGCGGATGGCGCGCTGGCCGACTGCTGCGGCCGCAGCATGCCGAGCTGCTCGACGGCATCTGCCATGACCGTGGTCGCCGGCACGTCAAGACCGAGCGGCCTGACGAACGCGCGAACGAAATCACGCTGTCGCCGGAGGATGTCTTCCGTGTCGCCTGCCAGAATCGACGCGAGTTGGCCGGCGTGCTCGTCAAGCGAGCGCGATACGGTCAGCAATCCGCCGTCGATCAAGTAGTGGAAGTGCAGCGTGCCTTCCTGATTCGACCGGAACTCCTCTGGCAGGATGGCCATCACCGGTGAACCAACGATACCGGCCTCAATGAAGGCGCTGGTGTTCAAGCCGACGACAGCGGCGCTGTAGTGCATCGAATCGAAGTAATCAGCGCGCGCTTCCTCGTCGATCGGATTGTCGCCCCAGAGGCTCAGGTTCGAGAGCGACCGCCATGGCACGTCGTCCCACTCGCGTTTCCGCGATGGATGCGGCCGGACGAGGATGGCCGTCTCGCGCAGGCGCGGATCGGCAGCGGATCGCAGCGCGGCGGCCCATCGCAGCACGAACTCGGCTTCCGATGGACTGCCGGGAAAGAGCGCCGAACACACCCAGAGAACGAAGGTGCGCCCTTCTGGCAGTCCGACGCGGCGGGCGAACTCGTCGCGGCTGCGCGACGATCGTCGATCGAACCAGCGATCGAAAGAAGGCGCGCCGGTGATCACCACACGCTCTGGCGGCACGCCGTGCATCTCGGTTGCCTCCGCGCGCTGCACGTCGTTCCACACGAACAGGCGATCGGGAAGGTCCCGGATGATCGCCTTGCTCGAGAGATGATCCCAGCTCCACACACACACCGCTGTCGGGATGCCGCGAGCCTGGGCACTGCGCAGAAGGTCGAGCTGCGATGAGGGGACCAGGCCGATCAGCGGAGTGACCAGCAGCGCATCGGGCCTCTGCGCATCGAGAAAGCGTTCGATGTCGGGACTTGCCGGAACCGATCGATCGATCGCGTGCAGCCCTCGTGCGAGCAGCCGCCGTGATCGGCGCGACCGCAGCATCCCGTGCCTGGCGAGCGCAAGGAATCCGCTCGGCGTGCGAATTTCGGCGCGCTGCCGCAGCGCCGGGGTGCCGGCGTATTCAGGTTCTAGATACCGAAGGTAATCCAGCGTAAGCCGAACCTTTGTCGCGAGAAAACGCGTTTTCTGCTCGCGCGTCGGCACCTTGCCATAGGTGACGTTGGGATGCGCGGCAGCCAGGCGCTCGACGATCGATTGCCCGCCGAGCGCGGAGTCATGCCGTTCCGCGCCGAGGTAGAGCTGATGGCCGCGAGCCGCCAGCGCCTCCATCACGGACTCGATGTTGCGGTAGTAGCCGTTATGCAGCGCGGCGACGAGGATCTTCACCGGCTCTGACGCCGCAAACCGGCGCGGTGCGTAAACATCAGAATTTCGTACAGCGCTTTGCGGCTCGCCCTCCGGCTCTTGCCGGCGACCTTTCTCGCGCCTACGAGCGTGTAGTACACGGCGTGGTGAAAACCTTTCTTCACCAGCTTCTTGACCAGGTGCACATTGTCAACGCCGCGGCCGATACTTTTCGACGTCTCCGTCTTGCGCGACGCACGCCACGTCGACGCAATGACGTAGCTCGCGACCATCGACAGGTTGAAACCTGCGCGTCGCAGCAGCACCGCATGCTGCAGCGACGGCGGCCAGTTGAATCGCGGCGGAGGCGAGCCGGCAAACAACGACTGGCGTTGACGCTCGACGCTTGCCGGCCCTGCCTGTCGCCGGTACCACAGCGGCTCCGCAACCTGGCGGATTTCACCGAGGTGCGTGAGCTGCGCAATCAGCAGACGGTCGGGGTTCAGCACCGGTGGGAAGATTCCTGCCGTCTCGAGCGCGCGCCTGCGCATCAGGCCGTAGACCATGTCGCCCGATCCGAAGCCGCTCCAGCAGAATCGTCGCCAGCGCTCGCGCGGATCTGCGACGCCTTTCGTATCAAAGGCACGCGGCTCTTTCTCGATCAACGCGCCGCCATCGTCGACGCGAAGCGTCTGCGGATACGCGAGCACCGTCTCGGAGTGCGCGTCGAGCTCCGAGACCATGCGCGCCAGCCACTGGGGCGCCCATCGATCGTGATCGCTTACCCACGCGAAGTATTCGGCAGCCGGGTACTCGCGCCGCGCGATTTCGACCACTTCGCGCCACGTCGGCACCATGCCGCGGCGCGCGGCGTGGCGCCAATAGCGGACGCGACGATCGCGCGCTTCGTATTCGCGGCCAATCTGCTCGCTCGCGGCGTCCGCGCCATCGTCGAGCATCAGCAATGCGAAGTCGGAGTGCGTCTGATGTAACAGCGACTCGGTCGCCTCGCGCAGATGACGCGCGTTGTTGTATAGCGTCATCCCGAGCACGACGCGCGGCGATGGATCAGTGATGGCCCACCTCGATCAACCGTTTGACGCTGGCCTTCAGCCGCGCGACCTGCTTGCGCGCGCTGAGGCCGCGCCGCCATTTGCGCCACTCCTTGGCGGTGCGTTCCTCCTGGGTAGCGCGAATGATCGCCTCACGTTCCCGCTGCTCGCGTTCGCGATAAGCGGCTCTCGCACCGAGGACCTGCTCCTTATGATCACGGCTGGCCCGTTCACTCTGCGCGCGTGCGGTGTCGATGCTATCCATCAGCAGCCACGTGCCGACGGCAGTGCGCGACGCGGCGACAGCGGCCCTCACCGTGAGCGGCATTGAAGCGGCCGGCGGTTGCGCCTTTCGCCCACTCCGGCCGAGCGCTTCAACAGCGTCGACAAACCTTGGCGTGGATGCCGATTCCAGCCCGGCCGGCCGGACGAACGCCGTGAGGAAGCGACGGTTCCGATCCTCTCGCGAGCCGTCGGTCTTCATTACCTGCGCAAGCTGCGACACATGCGACGCGAGATCTGGCGCCGTATGCAGCAAGCCGCCTTCAACCTCGAGGAGGTAGCGGAAGTGGACCATCCCATCCTGGTGTATGCGATACGCAGGCAGCTGCATCGTCATCACCGGACGGCCGATGATGGCGGCCTCCAGAAATACTGTGGTGCACAGACCAACGACCGCGTTGCTGTAGTAGATCGAATCGAAATAGTCGGCTTTCGCTGCGGCGTCGATTGGATTGCGGCCGTTGACGGCAACGTTCTCCAGCCCGTCGAGCGAAACGCCCGCCCACTCCTTGATCCGCTCCGGATGTGGACGAACCAGGACCCCCGCGTTGCGAAGCACGGGATCGCCGCTCGACCGAAGCGCGCCAATCCATTGCCTTACGAAGACAGGCTCGACCGGATCCGGCACAGGACTCATTGCCGAGCAGACATACAGAACATACGGACGACAGGGATCGAGTCCAACCGCCCGGCAGAACTCCTCGCGCGATCGCTGCGGCTGCTTGTCGAACCACTGGTCGTAGCATTGCGCACCAGTGACGATGACGCGCGACGCGGGAAGCGCGTGCATCTCGATGGCTTCACGCTTCTGGACGTCGTTCCAGACGATCGTCGCGTCAGGCTGGATGTGGATCAGCGCCTTGCTCGACAAATGATCCCAGCTGATGATGCAGGCGGCGGTCGGAACGCCGAGCGAGCGCGCGGCCTTCAGCTGCTCCATCGCCAGCGAGCGCGAAAAGGTCAGCGACGTGAGCAGCACGACGTCGGGCCGCTGTGCGTCCAGCGCGCGCGTGATGGCGCCGCTCGGCGGCAGCCGGCGCTCGATGGCTTTGAGCAGCGCCGCCGTGCCACGGTGACCAACCAGCACACCGCCTACGCCTGATGTCATCCATCGTACGAGGCGCGGCGTTCTCTCGACGTTGCGCAGGCGCAGCTTTTCGGCGTTGGCGTAGCGTGGATCGAGGAAACGAACGTAATCGAGCGCGAACCGCACCTTCTGCGCGAAACGGAACCATGGCTCGTCGGCCGGCGACGGCGTCAGCCCGAAACTGACGGCGGGATATTCGGCCGCAAGCCTCTCCACGAACGCCTGGCCGCCGAACGTTTCAGCTTCGTCGGCGAGCAGATGAATCCGATGACCCCGCGTCGCCAGCGTGCGGATGACCGATTCGAAGTTGCGGTAATTCGCGAAATGGAGCGCGGTGAAAACGATCTTCATGCCGGAGTCCGCTTCACGCGGCCCTCCTCGCAATGACGCGCAGGTTCTTGCCGTAGCACCCCGCGTTGGCGAGGAACTGAAGTACGTCGGCGATCTCAGCGAGGCCATCCGCGTCGCGGTGCAGCACCTCGCGCCGGTACCAGATGTAATCCTCGATGTCGAGACCTTCAGTGACGATCAACTCCGGGCTCAGCGAATGGCGCTGCACGAGATCGCGAATCGTCGTCGGCGTGTAGTAGTTCAGATGGTGAGTCGGCCAGATGAAGTGCGCGTTCGCGCCCATGAGCAGCCGCGACGCCGAGTCGAAATTCGGCACGTAGAGAAACAGAATGCCGCCAGGCGCCAACAGGTCGACGCACGTCGTCAGCGTACATCGCGGCTCGAGCAGGTGCTCGAGCACATCGAACAGCGACACGGCGTCGAAGGTGCGCGGCGCGAAGCCGGCATCTTCCAGCGGGACGTTACGAAGGTCCAATCGGCGGGAGCGGCCGAACTCGATCGCCGATGGATTGAGGTCGATGCCCATCGCATGCCAGCCTCTGTCGCGTGCCGCTTCGACAACGAAGCCCGTACTGCAGCCGACGTCGAGATACCTCGGCGCATGGCCATTCGTCACGCGCAGATGCTCGCTCATCATCTGCACGCGCTCGGTGCCAAAGCGTTTCACGCGGTACTCGTGGCTGTTGATACCCAGGTCGCGGACGATCTCCTGGTAGGCCTGAGACGCGTACACCTGCTTGTAATGCGCCTCGTCGAACGTGGGATTGACGAACACGAGATCGCACGCGTTGCAGCGCACGATGCGCATGTGGTCCTTCTCGAATTCGAGTGTTTCCTCAGTGCTGCCGCACGTCGGACACGCGCGGCGCGACAGCAGTTCCTCCGGTATGCGACCGAACCGCGACACCAGATCGTCAATCGGATGCGTCCGCTTCTCGATCAGCGTCTTGTAGGAGCTGCCCGGACGCAGCTTGCTGACGTCGACGGGCTGGTATTCAGAGACGCGTCTGTAAGGAATATTCATGGATGGTCCGGCTAAAGCCGGACCCTACCGATTAGGTACTCAACAAAGCTCAGGTCTTCGGGGGTGTCGATGTCGATCGACTCTTCTGGCTTCATGATGAGCGGCCACGTTTCGCTGCCGTAGAGCGATCCCGCTTCGATGACGCGCGCGTGCACCGCCAGCACCGCCGGCCCGTTGCGCGCGTACACCGGCGTCTTGTCCTGCCGTCGCGTGGCGGTCGGACCGTCGGCGAAGGGCTTCAACCATCCGTCATCAACCCGCATCACCGACGCTGGATTGAACTGATGCGGCACCTCGACAACCGAAACAACTGAGTCACCCCGAGTGCGCCGCAGCGAGTCGACGGCCGCATCGATGTGCTCCGCGCGGCGCAACGGGGACGTCGGTTGCAGCAGAACAACGATGTCGGGGTTGAATCCGCCGTCACGCATCGCCTCGATCGCGTGCTGCAGCACAGGCAGCATGGGCGTCTCGTCGGCCGCCAGCGCTGCCGGCCGCATCAGCACGCCAAGACCAAGCGACTTGGCGCATTCCGCAATGCGCTGATCGTCGGTGCTCACGATCGTCCGCGTCAGTGTCGTACTCGCCTTGGCCGCTTCGACGGTATACGCGAGGAGCGGGCGACCGCCGAGCAGCGCCAGGTTCTTGTTCGGGATGCCTTTCGACCCGCCGCGCGCGGGGATAACCCCAAGTACTTTTGCCATTGCAGGGCGGGCTTACGGCCCGCCTCCTCAGTAGGACAACCGTTTCTGCACTCGCAGCGGCGCGTCAGTGAGGATCTTTGCGATGCGCGCCCCCGCGCCCCCATCGCCGTACAGCTGGCTCGACGGGTAGCGGCCGTGCGCGAGCTGACGTTGAACCGCCGCTACAATCTCGCGCCGGTTGCACCCCGCATCCATCACGTTGTCCGCGCGATCGCGTCCCTGCTGCCGTGTGCCGATGTTCACGGTCGGCACACCGATGAACGCGCCCTCGCGCAGCGGCGCCGATGAATTGCCGACAGCACACGCGCAGCTGAGCATCAGACGCACGTAGGTTTCAATCGGAAAGTTCTTGTAGAAGCGAATGTATTCCGGCCGGTATCTCTCGCGAAACTTGCGCATACCGCGTGAAATGTCCTCAGAGCCGGCATCGGCGTTCGGCCACAGCATGATCGTCGGCATGTGCAGTTCGTGCAGTGCCATCAGTGTTTCGTTGATCTGCTGCTCGCCCTGGCCGTACTCCGTCGTCACCGGATGCTGGCTGACGAGAAGAAACGGCCGATCGAGCGTGATGTGGGCGCCAACGCCTTCTCGCTCGAGCCAATCCGGCGACTCGAGGTGTCCGTTGCCGCGCGCAATCTCCGCCACCAGGTCGATGCGGGGACAGCCGACGACGTGGACAGCACTAGGATCCTCCCCCATGCGGACGATGCGCTCGGCGGCCTGCGAGTTCGCGGGGAAATGCACGTGCGCGAGCTTGGTGACCGCATGACGGATGCTCTCGTCAATCGTGCCGCTGATCTCGCCGCCCATAGTGTGCGCCAGCGGAATGTTCATGTAGGCTGCGGCGACCGCCGTTGCCATCGTTTCGAATCGATCGCCGACGCTGACGACGATGTCGGGCTTCAGCATGCCGAAGATGGTCGGCAGCTCGAGAAGCCCGAGGCCGGTGGACTTCGCCATCGTTCCCGGCGTCTCACCCTCCACAATCATCGTCACCTGCGCGTCAGGCTGAAATCCGTCAGCCTCGATGATGTCGATGACCGAGCCGAACCGATCCAGCAGCGCCGACGCGCCGACGACCAGCTGCAGCTTCAGTTCGGGCGTGGCGCGCACCGCACACATCACCGATTTGATGCTGCTATAGTTCGCGCGCGAACCGACCACGATACAGATCTTTCTCATCGGCTACCGGACGTATCGACGTTGTGCGCGCGCCGCGCTTCGGCGCGCTGCAGCGCCTTGAGGCGCCGTGCGCCACGCAGCTTCTCGAGCGACGCGAGTTCGCGCGAGGAAAGCGTCCACTGCTCGTATCGCTCGTCATCACGTAGTCTGACGGCGCGGGACGCCGCCCATCGCCAGAGCCGCGCCAGCGGATCCGCATGCGCGGGTGCGACCTGCATGCCTTCCATTCCTTCGACCGCGGCAATGAACCGCGACGTGGCGGACACACCAAGGCCATGCGGTCGGACGAATGCGCGTACGAAAGGCTTTACGTTCCCCGTCGCTGCGGCGAGTGCATTGTCGAGCTGCGCGACGTGCTCGTCGAAGCTTCTTGCCACCTCGAGCAGACCCCCGCCGGCATTGAGAAGGTAGTCGAAATGCACCGTACCGGTCTGGTTATCGGCCGTTTCCGGAATTACGAGTGTGTAGACCGGTCGGCCGAGAATCGCTGCCTCGATGAAGGCGCTCGTGTTGATGCCCACTACCGCGGCACTGTAATAAAGCGTGTCGAAGTAGTCCGCACGCGATTGCGTGTCCACTGGATTGCCACCCCACACCGTGGCGTTCAGGGTCGACAGGTAGACGCCTTCCCATTCGCTCTGACGCGACGGGTGTGGTCGCACCAGAATAGGAATCGATTGCAGGCGCGGTGATGCGCTGCGACGCAGCGTCTCAATCCACTTGACGACGAACGGCGCCTCCGGAGCGCTGCCGTGGATGAGCGCCGAGCAGACCCACAACAGGAAGGGCGCTGCAGGGACGCCGGCTTCACGGCAGAAGGTCGCCGCGTCGCGCGACGGCTGCCGATCGAACCACCAATCAAAGCATTGCGCTCCAGTCACCACGACGCGCTCGGCGGGTACGTCGTGCAGGTTGATCGCCTCCAGCTTCTGCGTGTCGTTCCAGACGAACACGCGATCAGGCGAGTCTCGAATCAACGCTTTGCTTGACAGATGATCCCAGCTCCAGACACACAGCCCTGTCGGCACGCGAAGCCCGCGCGCTGCGCGCAGGTACTCGATCTGCGACGAGGCGAGATCGACGAGCGGCGTCAGCAGCAGGACGTCGGGCTGCTGGGCTGCGAGATAGCCGCGGATGGCAGGGTCCTCGGGCACCGCGCGTTCCACCGCACGCAGCGTGCGCGTCAAAAGACGCCGCGACCACCCTCCCAAGACTCGGGCGAATGCCGCCAGGCGCACGAAGGCACCAGGCGTCCGTTCCCGCGACCGCTCTCGAAGTTTCCACGCGGTCTCGAATACCGGATGCTGATAGCGCAGGTAATCCAGACCGAGCCGAAGACGCTGTACGACCCACGACCACTCATCGGGCGTACGGGAGGGCGCCTCGCCATAGGTAATGGATGGGAATTCGGCGGCGAGCTTCTCAACCATTGCGAGCCCGCCAAACGTTTCAGTCCGCTCCACGGCCAGATGTACGCAGTGTCCGCGCTGCGCCAGTCCACGCACGACCGACTCGAAGTTGCGGAAGTACGTATAGTGCCGTGCGAGAAACAGAATTTTCACGCGAGCAGGTGGAGCTTCGCCCTGTCACCTACACGACAGGCGAAGATCGGGCATAGCGCCGCTGGTTTTGGCGGATCGGCCGCGTTGCTTGTCCACACCTCGCCCAGACGCGAGCAACTACCTCAGAACGTGCTCGATATCCTCTGTCTGACGTACGTGGCCCGGAGAAGTAGGTCGGCTGCGAATTTGACCCGGGACGGTGTGGTGTGCCAAAGCGCGGCTAACCCCTGAATAGTAACATTTAGCGGGATCCGGTCAACGCGGCGACTTCCTCGAAAATGCCCCGACAAGGCCCAACCTTTATCATCGCCGGGGCTCCCCGGTCAGGAACGACGTGGCTCTATGAACTGCTCGACCGGCATCCTGACGTGTTCATGGCAAAACCGCCGCGCCCCGAACCCAAGTTCTTTCTCGTGGATGAGCTCTATGCACGCGGCATCGCCTACTACAACGAGACGTGGTTCACTGGCGCGGCTCAATATGCGGCTGCTGGAGAAAAGAGCACGAATTACCTGGAGAGCGCGACCGCTGCCGAGCGGATCCACGCGCACCTTCCGGCGGTGAAACTGGTATTTATTCTTCGGGAGCCCGCGCATCGCGCCTATTCCAATTGGCTGTGGTCGTCGATGAATGGGATGGAGACCGAAGATTTCGAACGCGCGCTCTCGATGGAGAACGAGCGCGAGCGCACAGTCGATCCGCGTCTCAGATATGCGCGGCCCCATGCGTACTTCTCGCGCGGCCTGTACGCGAAACTGCTGCGGCCCTATCTCAATCTGTTTCCCCGTGACCAGGTGCTCTGTCTGAAGTTCGATGATGTCGTTCGATTCCCGGAGCGACTCGCGCAGCGCCTGCACACGTTCATCGGCGTGACGCCGCGTCCGGACGATGCCGTCGGGCTCGACGTCGTCAATCCCTCGGAAAAGCGGGGTGAAGCCATGCCGGACGACGTCATTCAGCGGCTGCGCGCCCGCTACGCCGATTCAATTTGCGAACTGGTGGCAATGGTCGGCGAAGAATTCGCCGCGTGGGAAGAGCTGTGATCCCGGAGACCAGCCACCGGCCGATCGTTGTGCTCCTGACGCCGGTCTACAACGAGAGCGCCGGGCTCGACGCCTATGAAAGCGGCGTCACACGAACGCTGCTGTCGCGGAGCGACTGCGATGTCCGCGTTCTGTTCATCGAGGACGGCAGCTCGGACGACAGCTGGCGGAAGATCTGTGCGATCGCGGCACGCGATCCGCGGTTTCGAGGCATCCGCCTCTCTCGCAATTACGGATCGCACATCGCGCTCAGCGCCGGGTTTGCGAACATCGGCGAGGCCGATGCCGTGGCCACGCTCGCGTGTGATCTGCAGGATCCGCCGGAAGTGGTCGCCCAGTTCATCGACCGGTGGAAGGCGGGGGCCGACATCGTCTGGGGTAAGCGCGTGTCGCGCGACGAGCCGTTCATCAGGATCATGACCAGTCGCCTGTTCGAATCGCTGATTCGGAGGCACGCGATGCCATCCCGCTCGCGGTTTACAACAGGCAGCTTCCTGCTGGTCGATCGCAAGGTCGCCGACTGCTTCGCGCAGTTCCAGGAGCACAATCGCGTCACCTTCGCGCTGGTCGCATGGACCGGTTTCCGCGAGGAGGTCGTCGAATATCAACGCCAGCGGCGTCGCACCGGCCGCTCGGGATGGACCTACGGCCGCATGGTGAAGACGATGTACGACACGTTCATCGGCTTCTCGCAGACGCCGATCCGCTTGATGACCGTGACGGGCGGTGTCGTGTCGTTGCTGACGATTCCGATGGCAGCTTATCTGCTTTACCACCGCATCGTCGGCCACCCGATTCTCGGCTGGACGAGCACGATGCTGCCGATGACGCTGTTCTTCGGACTGCAGTTCCTGATGATGGGCATCGTCGGCGAGTATCTCTACCGCATTTATGCGGAAGTCGTTCGCCGGCCGCTGTATTTCGTGAGCGACGCGACCACCTCGGAGGCTCGCGTGCGACACGGCGGCGAAGTTGTCCGGTGACAGAGCTGCAAGGAGTCGCCGATATTGATCACACCGCTAATCGCCATCTGCCTTTAAGAACCCGTCACACCCTGAGTCTATGGACTGTCGGAGTGCTTCAGGCTTCCGTGTTAGTCCTTACCGCCGGCTTTCAGATTTACGACACAAATTTCAACGCGCTCGCAGAAACACCGGGGTTGCTGGCCGGTGATCATCCGTATCGAGATTTCTTCGATTGGGGTGTCCCGCTCCAGGCAATCCTGTCGGCCACTACGCAATGGCTGGTTGGGTATCGCCTGATCGGCGAGTTCGCTTTGCAGTGGGCGTTTATCGTCGCAGGCGTGGTTATGGCCATGCGTATCAGCCTTCGGCTGTCGAATTCCGTGCTTGTCTCACTTCTCTGTATGGTGCCCGCCATTTTTATGTTCCCTGGGGCACCGACCGTCCACTTTTCCAAAATATTCATTTATCCGACTGCGATCCTCATCATCTGGCGTTACATCGAGCATCCATCCTTCCAAAGAGCCGCAGCAATGGGTGCATTTGCCGCCGTGGCGTTTTTCTTTCGACATGATCATGGCGTGTACGTAGGCGTCAGCGTACTGTTCGGCATGCTGCTAGCGTGGCTCGCCCATTCCGGCGATCGGCGGCCCCGAATGCTCGTCCACGAATTCGCGGCGTGTGCTCTCGCCGCGAGCATCCTGGTGATTCCGTGGGCGATCGTCGTTGCGCGCAGTGAGGGGCTACTGGATTACGTTCAAGCGCGGGAGTACATCAACAGCAAATGGACTGTCGGCCAGTCTGTTTTCTTGCAGCCGCTCCACATGAACCCCTTCCTCCTGTTGACGTCGAGAGACGCCGATCGACAAGGTCTCGCGGCATGGCTGCCGACGAAAGGCGCTGCGCAGAATTGGCTGATGCAGACCAGTGTGGTCGTTGCGCTGATCAGCGTCACGATCGCATTGATTGCAGTCATTAAGGCGGTGCGTAGGCGACAACCGCTGAGTATCGACACCTGCCGGGTGCTGGTGGTTAGCGCGGTTGTTGCAATTGTGGAAGATCGCTTATTCCGCGAAGCAGGATATTTCATCCTGGTCGCTCCGCTCGTTGCGGCCCTCAGCGCGTGGCTTCTGTCATCTTCGGACACGGGACTGACTCGAACTGTTGGTGTCGCACTGTTCGTGCTGTCGACGATCGCGATAGGCGGGTTTTCTCCCGTGTGGGCGAACCCCACCTCGCTTGCGGAATCCCTGCCCGACACAGTCAAGAGCCTGATTGCCTCACCTCCATTAGATGGCTTGGAACCGTTATCCGACGCTCTCCGTTCCGAACGGACTGATTGGCTGCAACCGGGAGATTGGGAGCGAGTGAATTCGGGGCGCTCGAAGGTGTTGCTCCGTTATATGCGCGAGTGCGTCGCACGAGGCGATCGGATCTTGGTGAGCGGCCAAACGCCATATCAGGTCAGTTACTACGTCGAACGACCGCTTGCAGGGGGGCACCTTTATTGGCACGACAAATGGCGATCGGATCCGGTACGGGAGCAACAATCCCTTGACCTGTTGCAGCATCAGTCAGTGCCTTTTGCCTTTTCAACCCATGATCCGGTGCTCGACGACCTCAAAGCCTACCCGATGATTCGTGCGTACTTCCGTGCTAATTACGCAGAGCTTGAAGGTTCGTTCGGTCATTTGCTCGTGGATCGGCGACGCACACCGGTCCGCACCTTTGGTGCCCTGGGCTTCCCCTGCTTTCGATAAAGGATGTTCGCTTCGTCACGCACCGCCATGTATCCATGCTTCCGGTGAGCGCCGCTGCAATGCGACGCGCGGTTCTTGCTGTTGTCAGCGCAGCCGCAGTCGTACTGATTGTTACCGCAGGCACGCAAATTTTCGACGCGACGTTCTACGCAATGGCGAACGCTGTGTCGCTCCTCTCCGGCGATCGCATCTACCGAGATTTCTTTGAGCCAGGCGTCCCGTTAGCGAGCTATACGGCCGCCGCGGCCCAGATCCTGTCGGGGCACCGTCTCATCGGCGAGTTCGTCCGACAGTGGCTGTTCATCCTGAGCGGCATCGCCATCGCCACGCACCTCAGCGTGCGGATATCGCACTCGCCGCGCGCAGCGCTCGCAGCGATGACAACCGCGCTGCTGATTCTTGCCGTCACGCCCATCTATCACCACGACAAGCTGTTTTTCTTTCCGTTGATCGTCTGGGTCGGCTGGCGGTACATCGACCGGCCAGCAGCCCGCCGCGGCGCGCTCTGCGGCTGCGTCACGGCTGTCGGATTCCTGTTCCGGCATGACTACGGTGTGTATTTGGGCGCGACATCGGTGGTCGCCTTTCTCCTCGCGCGTATCGCCGTTCCGGAATCGCGGCACGCGGCAGCGATGTTGCGTGACGCGGGCGCGTACCTGCTTGCGCTCCTCATCGTATTAGCGCCGTGGCTGATTGCCGTCGAGACGACCGACGGCCTCATCTACTACACGCGATCGCGCGCCGAATTGTTCGAGGGAACGCCGGGCATCGCCTACGCGTCGCTGCTCCACGTCAATCCACTTCGCACGTTCACAGTGCCGCTGCCGCGATCCAATGATCCTGCAATCGTGTGGGTACAGCAGATGGCGCTGCTGGTGCCACTCGCTCTCGTCCTCACGGCGGTGCGGCTGCTATGGCGCACCTGGGGACAAGCCGAAGCGGAACGCGGTGATGCGTGTCGCATGCTTCTCGCGGGCAGCTTTCTCGGCACCGTGGACGTTGCGCTGTTACGCCAACCCTCGTACGTCGTCGTGGTTGCGCCGCTGACAGCGGCGCTCAGTGCACGATTTCTCGCGAACCGATTGTTGACGGGCCGCCTCATCGCAGCGACGCTCGTCACGTCAACGATCGTCGCAGCACTCATATGGATGCGGGGAAACCCGTTGTACTACCTCTACAAACCGCTCGAGTTGTCACGTTCGGTAGAAAAGACCTTCGCGCGCCTGGTTGCGTACCCGCCGGACTACGAGTACCTGCCGTTTGAGTATCTGCGCGAGTGCACCGCGCCCGGCGATCACATTCTGATCACCGGGCTCACGCCGCCGCACGTGAGCTACTTTGCGCAGCGGCCGATGGCTGGAGGCCATCTGCGGTGGCGCCGCGGCTGGCGCTCGGATCCGGTTCACGAAGCCCAATCGTTGACGTTACTCAAGCGGCAATCAGTCCCGATTGCCTTCTCGACGGCAGATCCGGTGCTCGACACGTTTCGGAGCTACCCACACATCTATGCGTATCTGACCGAGTACTACCGGACGGTAGAGGGTTCGAACGGCTTCATTATGGTGGACAGGAGACGTCGGGCGACTGGCACGTTCGGCCCGGACAAGTTCCCGTGCTTCCGGTAATGACACGTGCGCGCCGCGTTCGGAGCGGGCCTATGTCAAGCGAAGCCGTCGTACAGACGCGTGATCTGCAGCGGATCGTCGCGCCGATGCAGGTCATACTTCGAAAATCAGCACAGAGGTACCTGTCGCGCCCGCAGTCGCTCGTGCGCGGGAGCGGATCGCGGCGAAGCGCATCGACGAAAAATGCCTCGCGCCATGCACCCCTGTTCTCGTGCATCCGTAGCCCGTTCGGCCATCGCTGGACTTCCGGCAGCGGCCGTAACATCGCCGTCGAACGCCATCACGGAGCGGACGCCGAGCGCATCGAGCAGCGGGCGGCTTCGAATGGTCGAAGCCGTGGCCGAACTGTGGGGAGAGTTCATCGGTTGTAATGCCTTAGGCGACTACCGATATCGTCGGGATCCCCAGCGCGGGCAGTTCGTTCACCGCCAAGCCTGCTGAATTGAACAAGGGAAGACGAAGGGCCGCGTCGCCTTCGGGGCGAAGATTACACACCCGGCCGCCAGGCACTCGCGCGCCGCGATCTGTTCCGCGATACCCGGTGAGATGAGGACGTTTCGGTGAGGTCGCTGGAGACCAGCCGCGACACGAACGATCAAATACCACATGGGCGCCACTGCCACGGCCATCCAGCACGATTGCGCGAAGACGATTGCCGTCCGCAGCTGAACGCGATTCGGCGACGAGGTCCGTCGATCGATGCGCACACGGCAAGGATGATTCCGAAGACATGCAATTGAGCCCTGTAGAGCCATGGCGCCGAAACGATGTTGAACAACCAGGCGGGTGGAACGATGAAGAAACCGAGCACACCCAGAAGCAGTCCTATTTCAGCGGTCGGATGCGGCTATCGCGAATGACGAAGGCCCCGACTGCCGCTGCCACGGCAAATCAGGCCGGCCACGCCACCGAACAGCAGGTCCACAACAGTGCCGCGCGATGGTCTACCGTCTCGTCGAGCGCGACGAGCGCGTACATCACCAGCATCGGCTGCACTACCGACGAGCAAAGGCAGTAGGTGACGCCCGCCGCCGATGCGAGCACCCAGCTCGACGTGAACCGTCTGCCCAGCAACGTCATGAAGGCCGCGCCAATCAGCAGGTGGATGGCGGCAATCGATCGGAGCACCGCCTGGCAATCCCACACGAGGCACAGCGGCGCTAGCGGGTGCTGAATGGAATGGAACCGCAGCGACTGCGGCATGCCGAGGCCGAAATCGAGACTCCAGAACGGCCACGCGCCGTGAGAGATCGCGTTCATCGCCACCTGGGTGCTCACCACCCCGGTGAAATACTCTTCTGAGTCTGGCGGGCCGACGGCCACATACGGGATGGCGATGACCACACAGACACCTGCCAGCACAAGGAGCCAGCGCGGCACCAATCGCCGGTTCGACCGCGAGGATGGCCGTGGACCGTCAATCCACTCGAAAGCGCGGAGAACCAACGCTGCGCTGCGGCGCGCACCTCGACGTCCGGTCAGAACGGCGGCGCGAACTGTGCGCCGCAGACGCCAAGTCACAAGTGCGCCGGCCAGCGCCAGCGCGAGGCTCAGTTGACCGAGTCGATCCGATTCAAGCAGCGCACGCATGCGCGGCGACAAATCCTCGCTATCCAGCTCGACGCGAAGTGCCGCGCGATTGATGTGGAATGTGTCTTCGACGCGCCGGTCGCTGAGCAGCTGCTGGATCTCGGTGCGCGAGCGTTTGCGGAGGAAGTACTGCCATGTGCGCTTCTCGAGTGCGACACCATCGACGAGACCATGCTCACGTTCGCTCTGTGCGCGTTCGGAGATCGAGACTGTGGGCGCCCACCTCACATGAACCCGCTGTGCCGGCGGCCCGTGCGAGAGGTACAGCCACGCGAGAAATGCGGCGGCGGCAAACATCGAGACCGGGAGAACGAGCAGGACATGCTGCAGCGCGTTACGAACGCGCCACATCCGGTGGACCAATTGGGGCACGATGGTCAATGTGTTTTCGGCGACGGGTGGCGACTATCGCAATGGCAATCCCTACCGCGGCCTGGGTACCGAATCCCATTGCAAACAACGAGGCGCGAAGATAGGGCC
>Ga0310811_10001591_pt1 | contig 28235 bp, 27 predicted proteins | sample YCmetagenome_FD_207642 | JGI IMG/M metagenome (GOLD analysis project Ga0310811, IMG submission 207642) | Soil microbial communities from experimental microcosm in Duke University, North Carolina, United States - YC | ecosystem: Engineered > Artificial ecosystem > Soil microcosm > Unclassified ... | reverse complement strand
ATGTAGCCCCACTCGCGAGCCGCCTCGGCGTCGGCACTGCCGGAAGGAAACATCGCTTCCGCAAATTTTGCCGTCCACCACGCGACTTTGTTCAAATGGCCGTGGAAGCGCTCCAGGTTTTCGCATTCCCTGCATGGGCCGCCTTTCAACGCTTCGCAATCCGCGCTGAAGAGAGGCTCCCAGTCGCGTGGATCACTCGAGTGCGGATCCGTGTGGGCGTAGCTTGGCTGGTCCATGATCATTTCCGGCGTTGGCCAATGCCGCTGGAACTCCAGTATCCAGCCTGCCTGCCAAATTTCCCGCCAAAACTGCCTTCAACTACCAACCCACGTGCCATCGCGACCTGTGGCTGGTCAAAAGTCGAACCAACTGACCTCGTTCCGATTTTTTGGCCGAGAGCCGCCGAATCGAAAATTCGGATTTCGGCTGAAAACCATCAAATCGCACCGACTGACTTTAATCGTTCTATAGACAAGGCAAGCAGATCGTCGCTGAACAATCGCAATTTTCGCTTCGCGGCACTCTCACCTGCGGGCCATCGATGAAGACCGTCACGAATGCCTTCCAGAGTCGGAAACGCATTTTCGCGCACGATCAACCAATCCACCGTGGCCAAAGCTTCCATTCCCAACGGAGATTGAAAGCCATCAATCAATTCATCCGTGGCTTCAAGAGCTGGAGCGAATTGGCGTGCGGAGGCGCTACGCAAAAAAAGTGCGACGGTGTCCCGTTTCGATTCATCAAACCAAATCGTGTCGAAAGGTTCTGCATCACTCAAACGCTTATCACAATGGAGATAGCTCCCATCGAGGCTGTTCAAAAGGTGCATCAATCTCTGCGCATAAGGTCCGTAACGGTCTGCTTTGAATTGCAGATCGAGTGGATCGTCCAACCCACACAGCTTAATCGTACGCTCGAGAAACCAGGCCAGCTTCTGCGTTTCCAGTAAGGTGCATTCTATCCCGAGCACCCAGTAACGTCGCACCATCTCCGCAATCAATGCACGAGCAGGAGTAAGCTTTTCCACTCCCTGGCGTTTGGCAACATTCTGATATTTTGCAGTCGGCTCGTAGACCACAATATCCACGCCCTCGAGATCACCCAGTGTACGCTCAATGATCGGTCGCACGTCGGCCCAGTCCAGACCGCCGTTACCACAACCAAGCGGCGGCAAAGCGATCGAGCGAATTTTCCGGTCTCGAATGACATTCTTTAAATCCACCAAGCCATCCTGCACCCACTCGATCTTCGTGGGTTGACGCCAATTTTCTTTCGTAGGGAAGTTGATGATCCAACGCGGCCCGCTTAACTCCACCCCTGGCGTCACAAACATATGACCGACCTGAACTTCTCCAGTTTTACACGCCCTGGCATAGGCTTTGAAATTTTCTTCGAACCGCTCCTTGAACATGAGCGCAATGCCTTTTCCCATCACCCCAAACGTGTTCACGGTGTTCACTAACGCCTCTACCTTGGCATCGAGAAGATTACCTTGAGTAAACTTCATATTCTAAAAATACCATCCAGGGATGATTTTAACATCTGCTTGCTGGTTTCGCTCGGCAAGCAAGGCATCCAATCGCTTCTTCACGGTGCCGTCGTTACAGCAGATGCCGAGTAAGGCGGCAAGGGGCAGATGCTGGTGCACCAGTACTTCTGCCTGATAGCGGAGTCCCTTGCCCGGATCGGCGTCATCCGTCTTGAAATTGCGACTTTGCAGGAGACTCCAATCAATTTCGCTGAGATGCGCGACGTCTGAATAAAAATTCGTTCCCGCTGCGTAAGCGTGCTGATTGGTGAACACGAACGGGATGTTCAATTCTCGAAGACGATGGACCGAAGAGACGAAAATAATGATCTCACAGTTATCACGCTGCTTCACTCCTCGTCCCGTATGGATGTTATACATCATCATCGAGAAAGGCGTGAAATAAAACGGAACGTAATCATTTAACGTTCCGCCTGGCGCGATGGAAACACGGTGATTCGCCCTTTTACCGATGAGATCGGCGTTCCCGATATTGACATATTGTGGGTCCGGATTCGGTGAGTTGGGGCAGTACAGACCATTGTGATCCAGAATCCATGGGAGATTTTCCACATGCACAATCCGGAAAATCAGGGCTTTGTCGGGATTCAGATTTACTGACACGGCGCATTAGAGTGGTGCCGGAATGGTTGAAGCGGCAATGACTTTTTCAGCTCTCCAGCAGCGAAGAATTTTCACCTGGCCAGATGGGATTTTTCGGAGTCACTCCCCGTTCGTCATTGATGAAGGGGCCAAGGCGTTTGCCTCGCTCCAGGCGACCGCTCAGGTTGAACCTCGATGGATCACACAAGGGTTAAAGCCCCTCTTCGCCCACTGGCGTGAAACACAAATCATGGATCTTCTCCTGACCATTCGCGCCTAACCGCTCCACTTCCCCTCATTTGAACAACGCTGGCTCCCGCCGTGACGCGGTGGATGCCTTCTTCAACCCTCTGGAATCTTCTCCATGCATAAACGAGAGCCGTCTCCTCAATCTGCAAGCACCTCTCCGGACTCTTCGGTATTAATTTTCGAGGAAAGGGACAGGTTCCGCAAGCGCTTCAAACGGGTAAGCGTTCTCGTCGTGCTGATCGTCGTTGGAGCGCACCTTCTGATCGGCCTGGGCGCGGCGGTGTGGGTCGTGGCGCAGTATTTTGACAAGCCCAAGGCGAGATTCACGTCGAAGCCCGTGGAGATGAAACCCGAACCGCCGAAGCATATGCTTCCGACACAGGATACCTCGTCGAGGAAACCCTCGGCGTCGATGGCGAAGCAGATCCAAAGCCTTAGGCCGAGTGCGCTCACGATGCCGCCAATGCCGGAGGTACCGGTGGATGTCTCCGTACCCGTGGACACGGCCCCGACGGCGGATCTCGGGACCAGTACTTCGCAAAACGGCGGCGGCGTCGGAACGGGAAACGGTTTCTTCGGCAGCGCAGGAAAAACTGGCAGCGGCCTCCTCGAGGGCACGCTCTACGACCTCAAGCAGCTCAAAAATGGATCTCCCTCCGGAATGGACCGAAACAAATACATGGCCGAGCTGGCGCGGATCGCCGACCGCGGCCCCCAGCGGAGCTTGTTCTCGCGCTACTACGAGGCTCCGACGAAACTCTACCTGTCTCATCTGGCGATCCCGCAAATCAAAGCTGACGACGCGCCCAAGGCATTCAAAGTCGAGGACAAGGTCCAGCCCCGGATGTGGGTCGCTCTCTACGAGGGGAGGATCGTCGCTCCCGAGACGGGGAAGTTCATGCTCTACGGGATGGGAGATGATATCCTTCTCGTCTGGCTCAACCGCCGGTTGTTGATCGATGGCAGCTATTACCCTGTTTCCCCGCTCGGTGGTCCCAAAGTCATTCCGGCTCAGCGAAAGACGCCCGATTTCACGATGCAAAAGGGATCGGTCTATACCTTGCAGATCCTCATCGGCGAGAACCCCGGTGGAGGCTTCTACGCCTGGCTGCAGGCGAAAAACCTGGATACCGGAAAGGTCTTCTGGGTGAGGGTGACCGGTGAACCGGTGCAGTGGGACCGCTCCAAGCCCATGAACCGCCCGGATGCGATGCCTCTCGAGGCGGAAAACGGCCCCATCTGGGCCCCGGCGATGGAGGGTAAGTCCGCCTCCAGCCTGTCCGGCGTGGGCATGTAGCCTCCCGCAGGCATTTTCGTTGGCGATCTGTGAAAGCAGCCTGCGGCCTTATAGGTTTTGCGCTTCGCGCATCGGCAGTCGAACCAGGGTTCGAATCTGGCTCCTTCGGAGCCATCGCCAAAAATACCTTTTTGGCGACTCTAACGGGATTCGAACCCGTGTATCCGCCGTGAAAGGGCGGTGTCCTAGGCCACTGGACGATAGAGTCTAAACGGGCCGCGAAATATGCGTCGCGAATCTCACCGAAGCAAGCTCGAAGTTACGATCTTTCCAAGGCCCGACGATAGTGCCCGTTGAAACGCAGCCCGTGAGGAAGCATCGGCAGCATTCTTCGGGAGATATCGCGCACCGCCGCGAAGGCGGCTCGCGACACGCTCGTTGACCGGAACCCCAACCGCTCCCTGACCGGAGAAGGAATCAATTCGGCCGTCAGTCCGACCAATGGCCTGGACGTCAGATTCAACCACACGGGGGTATCCGGTACGGCCACGGCCGAGGCCACCTCCCGACACAATGGAATGGAGGCCAGCTCCGAACCATGGAGCATGGCCGCATAGTAATCTCCAAACTCCGCGGCCGTCTGCGGACCGAAGGCAGGATCGAGCCCGAAGTATCGCCCGAAGATACGCATCTCCCGATAATGCTCGTCGCGGTCGCTCGCGGACAGCGGGGCGACGAGTTGCTCGAAGACTCTCGTGCCAACATCAATCAAGGTCGCCAGCACCCACAGTTGCGCCGGAGGAGAAAAGGCGTTGTAGGTCACGGGCCGGTCTCCCCTCACCTTCGCATGCACCGCCGCAATCCGCCGCTGCATGGCCTCGGCCTCGGCACGGGTGGCGAAGGTGATGGTATAGACGGCCTCCAGGGTACGGTGCAGACGCCCGAACGCGTCGGTGCGGAACCCGCTATGCGCAGCGACTCCGGCGGCAATCTCGGGGTGGGCGACCTGCAGGATCGCGGCGGCCGGACCTCCCAGCAACAGGGCGTTCTCACGACTCAGACGCCAGATTTGCGAATCCGGCGGAAATGCAGGATCGCCCGGCGCGCTCATTTTCTTTCGGGAGCCGGTTTTCCGGCTATGCGATCAGACCGTCCTCGACGTGCAGGGTGCGGTCGCCCCGCTTCGCCAGTTCCGCATCGTGCGTGACGACCACGAGGGTGCGCCGATCCGCGCGGCCGATCCCGAGCAGGAGTTCCATGATGGACTCGCCGTTTCGCGAGTCGAGATTGCCCGTGGGCTCGTCCGCAAAGAGAACGCTGGGATCGTTGATCAGCGCCCGCGCGATGGCGACACGCTGTTGCTCGCCGCCGCTCATTTCCGCAGGCAGGTGATGAAGGCGGTCGGCCAGGCCGACCCGCTCGAGCAAGCCCTCGGCGCGCTCCCGGGCGGCTGCCCCCCCGATCATCGCGGGCACGAGCACATTCTCGAGCGCGGTGAGCTCCGGGAGCAGGAAATAGGATTGAAAGACGAAACCCATGCGCGTGTTTCGCAATCTGGCGAGACGACTCCCGCCAATGCCGTAGACGCTCGTATCCTCGAAGAAGACCTCTCCGGCCTCGGGCCGCTCGAGCCCTGCCAGGGTATAGAGCAAGGTGGTCTTGCCCGCTCCGGACGCCCCGCACAAAAAAATCGCCTCCCCCGCAGCGACCTCGAGGCTGATGCCGCGCAAGACCTGGATGGAGCGGCGGCCGATCTTGAAGGAGCGCTCGAGACCAATGGCGCGAAGCAGCGGAGCGTGGGACATGGAGGGACAGATATTAGCGCGGCATGTCCGCGGAGGATAGAGACTTTCTCGGCAGATCGAGGCTCTGCTCCTTCTCGAGGATGGTGACGTCGAGGACGGCAAGAATCCGAGCCAGACGCTCGCGGATCGCCGTGCGAGGATCGATCCACCAGCCGACCGAGCGCGCATTCCAGCCGATCATTTCCTGGCCACGGGTCCGGGCAATGAAGATCGCCCGTTCATTGTGCGACGGCTGGGAGACGACGATACAGGAGGGAGCCTTATAGACATCCGCCGCCCGGACGACGGAGTCGAACGTGCGCAGGCCCTCCTCGTCGAGGACAATGCGGCTGGCCGGCACCCCGCGTGCCACGAGGTCGTCGCGCATCATCTTTGGCTCGTTGTAATAGGAATCGGTGCCGTTTCCACTGACGATCAGCCGCTTGACCTTGCCGGCTTTGTAGAGTTCCGCGGCCGCATCCATGCGGTATTGATAGTGGAGGTTCGGGCGGCCCGGGCCGACGTATTTCGACGTGCCCAGCACGAGCGCCGTCTCGCGGGCCGGGATCTTGTCGATCTGGTCGTAGCAGCGCCCGAAGGCCGCAATCTCCACCGCCGCCTCGCACCCAAGCCACAGGAGCACCACGGCACCCAGCGCGCACACTCCCAGTCGGAAAATGATTCGAATCCAGCCCCGCATTGAAACGCTACGGTCGACGTTCCGCGAAAGGCTGACAAGCGCGCGTTCGCCTTCCCCGGCAAAATGGACGCCACCACCACCTCATGCTACGCTCCGGCATGGTCAAAAAGCTCCTCCACACGCGCTACCGGGTCTCCGACCTGGAGAAAACCATCGAGTTCTACCGGGATGTCCTGGGACTCGAAATGACGCGCCGATCGAAAAGCCCGCGCGGATCGGAGCTGGTGTTCTTCAAGGATCCCGGCAGCGAGGTGGAAATCGAAATCTGCAAGTACGATGCGAGTGGCCCGGTGCAGGTCGGTCCTGATCTCACCCACCTCGCCTTTGAGGTGGAGGACATCGAGGCGTTTGCGGAGCACTCCACCGCCCTTGGGTATCCACTGAGTGATGGCCCGACCAAAACCTCCAGCGGGTCTGTCATCGCCTTTGTCGACGCGCCGGAAGGCTACGAGGTAGAGCTGATCCAGCGGCAGACCTGATCATTGCCACGAAGCCCCCCCTTCAAAGGCAAAGCTTCGCGGCTGAAAGCGAGTTCCCTGTTATTTCGCGATGACGACCGCTGACGTGCGATCGGTAAAAGATGCGGTAAACGCGACCTGACCATTCTTGTTCAGGCCCGAAATTGGGCTGAAGGCAATACTCGTGATCTTTTTAGCCACACCTTTGACGGTAAGCGACTGACCTTCCAGAACCATAAGACGGAGGTTCTTACCAACCGGATCGGAAAGCCAGATTCCCGAGATGGTACCACCGGAAGCAGTTTGAACCGTTCCTAAAATGGCCACTTTGCCCCGATCGTTGACGGACGCCAGAGTGAAATCAGCAAAATCTCCCGACGCACCCGGAGCCGTGCCCCCCACGGTCGCAACGCTCACAAGATTGGAGCCATTCAGCGACGAGCGATAAACTCCGCGGGCGGCGTTGTTTCCAGTGGTATTTGCGACGAAAGCCACAAATTTCCCCGCCGGACTTGGGCCAACTTTGCCATCAAACGCGCTGAAGGTCCCCCCTCCAGGAGCTTTATCCTGAATGGTGACGACCGGCTGAAGATTCGAATCTTTTCCCTGCCAGATGCCGTCAAATTGGGATCCATTCGTGGAAATTTTGGCGACGACAAAGCAAACATTCTGCTTGGCGATGATGGCGTCGGAAAAGCTATCAAAAGTCGTAAAATAGGGAAGACCAAGAACACTCGAGCCCGTGGTAGCTACCAGATTAAACGCGCCGAAAGGCGTATTGAAAGCGAAGCCAGGTAGAGTCTCGTCCGCGCTGATTTTGAATGTCCCATTGAACGGCACACCACCAGATTGATTGATACTCGTCGTCCGGGTCAAAATATCCGCCGAATAATCGAGATACGTAGTAACTCCTGCATTACTAGCGGTAGTTCCTGAAACGAAAACCTCTCCGATCGTGGAATAATTGGTGTCGACGACCGATTGGACTTTCGTGGTCGTCACGCCCATGTTGGTCGTTTCGGTATCCGTTTCCACCGCCTCGATAAGCTGCCCGGCAAAAGCGATACGGTTATTATTGTTGAGCGCAACGTCTTTCGAGATGCGGAACATTCGGGCTGATCCAGAAACAGGGTAGACCAATCTCGAGGTATTCGCATCGACCAAAAAGCTATCGTCTAGAGTCCGCGAATCCACTCTTCCGGCAAAGAACAAATCATTTGTACTTACGCCAGCTTGAATAGTCAACACAGGTGGCTGGGAGCCTTTTTTCTTAAAAATGACCGAATACGAGGTCGTGCTGCCGATCCCAGTTCCAGAAATTACCGAGGAGTACGCGACATTTCCCTTGTCGTTGATCGACGGCGATCCGAACGAGCCCAGCCGCGCTTTTCCAGTTATAGCGGTGATCTTATCTCCAGTTTTTGACCGGATATCATAGGTCACTTTCTGAGACCATGCGCTTTGCGAGAGAATTCCCAACACGAGAATCATGCTGGAGGCACGCAGAGCGGCCGAGGGAGGGAACGTAAGTCTGAGCATATTCGTAAGTAAAAATCCGAGCTTGTGGTGTGAACAGGTAAACCAGCCAATCATTGTGTAAAGAAAAAAGACCTTATCTTGTCCGGGACAAAATGCGAATCCATCGATTCAACACCCGGCCTAGAAAATAGTTGCACGAAATTTGAAAAATCAATCCCTCTGCGCAGCAAAAAGGAACTACGGTGCGTAGAACGAATGAACGCCGCGCCCGCAACCTCGCGAGAAAAGACGGCAAAAAGAACGGCTCGAGGAGCTACACTGATCGTAGATACCACCCTCCATATTCGACGATATGGAAAAATAGGCGGCCCGGCTGCATCCCTTCGCCTAGACTCCCCCAAGCTTCGGCGATAAACCCCTCAGCCGGACCGCCGTCTGAACAAGCACCGTTCCAAGCACTCCCTATGCCATAATTTTCAAATGACCCGAACAACCGCTTTTATTTGGTTCACTTTTATCGCTTGGTGCATCGCACTTTTCATCCTGTCCTCGATCCCGGGAAACCGCATCGAGCCGCTCCCTTTCTTCCAGGCGGACAAGGTCGTCCACACGGGCATCTTCGCGACGGGCGCGTTTTTGCTGGCGCTCGCCTTTTACCGGACCTTCGGACACTCGTTGCTGAAGACTTCCATCCTCGCCTTCCTCGCGATGGTTCTCATCGGCATGGGCGACGAATTCCACCAGACGTATACTCCGGGCCGCAGCGGTGACGACCCTGGCGATCTTTTAGCAGATGCAGTCGGCGCGTTGATTGGCATATCCTGTGCGCGATTTCTCCATGGAAGACGATCCGCGAAACCGCATTCACCAGCTCCGGGCGGAGATCGCCCGGCATAACCAGCTCTACTACGAAGACGCGGCGCCGGAGATCTCCGACCGCGAGTACGACGCGCTCTATCGCGAGCTGACCGATCTCGAGGCGGCCCACCCGGAACTCACCGCGGAAACGTCCCCGACCCAGACCGTGGGCAGCCCGGGGGTGCAGGAGGCCTTCCAGCAGGCGCAGCACCTCGTGCGGATGCAGAGCCTGGACAACACCTACTCCGAGGAAGAGGTCGCGGAGTTCGTCCGGCGCATGCAACGATTGCTCCCCGGCGAAGATATCCCGCTCACGGTCGAGCCCAAGGTGGACGGGGTGGCCATTTCCCTGCTCTATGAAGACGGCAGGCTCGTCCGCGCGGTCACTCGCGGTGATGGGACAACCGGTGACGACGTCACGGAAAACGTCCGCACCATCCAGACCATCCCTCATGAATTGAAGAGCCATGGTGGGACGGCGCGGATCCCCAGCCGGATCGAGATCCGCGGGGAGATCTATCTGCCAAAGGAGGAATTCGTCCGCGTGAACGCCGAGCGCCAGGAGGCGGGCCTGCCCACCTACGCCAACCCGCGCAATACGGCCGCCGGCACACTCAAGCAACTCGACTCCCGCATCGTGGCCACGCGGAAGCTCGGCGCGACTTTTTACGCCTTCGGCCTGCTCGATGGAGAGAATCCGGAGACCCAGAGCGAGTTCATGCAATGGCTCGCCGATTGGAAATTCCCGACCACGAGCTGGCTGAGGCTCACGACCAGTGTCGAGGAAGCGATCGCCGCGATCCGCGATCTCGACCAGGTACGGCACGATTTCGTCTTCGAGACCGACGGCGCCGTCCTCAAGGCCGACAAGCTCGACCAGCAGCGTGCCCTCGGCTCGACCAGCAAGGCGCCCCGATGGGCCATGGCCTACAAGTACGAGCCCGAGCAGGCCGAGACGAAGCTGCACGCCATCACGGTCCAGGTCGGCCGCACCGGCGTGCTCACGCCTGTCGCCGAGCTCACGCCGGTCTTCGTCAGCGGCAGCACGGTGAGCCGGGCCACGCTTCACAACGAGGAGGAGATCGCCCGCAAGGACATCCGCATCGGCGACACAGTCGTGATCGAGAAGGCGGGCGAAGTCATCCCCGCGGTGGTTTCGGTGCGCAAGGATTTACGAAGCGGCTCCGAGATCGTCTTCCAGATGCCCGAGACCTGCCCCGCCTGCGGCGAGGCCGTCGTGCGGGAGGAGGGCTTCGTCGCCGTCCGCTGCGTCAATCTCCATTGCCCCGCGCAGGTTTCCCGGCTGCTCAACCACTTCGCCGCGCGCGGCGCGCTCGATCTCGAGGGCCTCGGCGACAAGGTCGCGCTAAAGCTCGTGGAGCGCGGCATGGTCCGCAATCCGCTCGATCTCTTCGACCTTCAGCTCCCCGACCTCGCACCGTTGAATCTCGGCACCGACGAAGAGCCGCACACCTTCGGCGAGAAAAACGCCCAAAAGCTCCTCAACGCCCTGGAGCGCTCCAAAACGATGCCGCTGTGGCGCTGGCTCCACGCCATCGCCATTCCGGAAATCGGCGCGGTCACGGCTCGCGACATCGCCTCGCTGCACCGAGATCTCCCTGCTGTCGTCTCGTCGGAAATCCTCCGGGATGTGGCGCAGCTCGACCAGCTCCACGACGAGATCGTCGCCTCCAACCCGTCGGGCCGGGGCAAAGGCGAGCTTTCGCCGGAGGAACGGGAGGCGTTGAAATCCACGCACGAGGCGCTCAAGCAACAGGCCGACGCCCTCGGTGAAAAGCTCCTCGCTGCCGGCGCGGCCCGAAAATCGAAGGCCGCCAAACATCCGCGCGACGTGAATACCACGATCGGCCCCGTCGCCGCGAAGGCTGCGATCGCATGGTTCGAGACTCCGGACGGCCGGCAAACGCTCACGCGCTTCGAGAAATACGGCATCCATCCCGTTGGCGAGGAGATCAAGGCCTCTCCGAGCGCGGAGGTCGAAAGCGCCATCACCGGGAAGGTTTTCGTGATCACGGGCACGCTGAGCCGCCCGCGCGATGAAATTGCCGAACAGATCCGCGCGCTCGGCGGCAAGGTCACTGGCTCGGTGAGCAAAAGCACTGACTACCTCCTCGCCGGCGAGGAAGCGGGCTCGAAACTCACCAAGGCCGGAGAGCTTGGCGTGACCATCCTCGACGAGAAGGCCTTTCTCTCGTTGATCGGCCCACAGGAGAGCGCTCCGGCGCAGCCGGATTTGTTGTAGGATTTTCGTTTCAAATTCGCCGCGTTTCGCGAAATGGTGGCACCGTGAACTCCGATACGCGCCATCTCTACGACCAATACGTCATGCCGACCTACGGCCGGTTCGATCTCACCATCGAGCGCGGTGCCGGGAGCCGCGTCTGGACCGAGGATGGCCGCGAGCTCATCGACTTCGGCGCCGGCATCGCCGTCTGTTCGCTCGGCCACGCGCATCCCGGCGTGACGAAGGCGATCTCGGAGCAGGCCGCGAGGCTCGTCCATACCTCGAACCTCTACCGCACCCGCCCACAGGCCGATCTCGCCGAGCGGCTGGTCCGGCTCATCGAGCTCGAGGGAAAGATCTTTTTCTGCAACAGCGGAGCGGAGGCGAATGAGGGCCTGATCAAGCTCGCGCGGAAGTTTGGCAGCGCGACCGGCCGCCACGAGATCATTACGTTCCAGAACTCCTTCCACGGCCGCACCATGGCCGGCATCTCGGCCACCGGTCAGGACAAGGTGAAGGCGGGCTTTGCCCCGTTGCTCGATGGATTCACACACCTGCCGATCAACGATCTCGACGCGGTCCGCGAGGCCATCGGCCCAAAAACGGTCGCGATCCTGCTCGAGCCCATCCAGGGCGAGGGCGGCATTCATCTCGCGAAGCCGGAGTTTCTCCGCGGCCTGCGGGAACTCTGCGACAAGAACCAGTTGCTCCTCCTTTTCGACGAAATCCAATGCGGTCTCGGTCGTACCGGCGACTGGCGCGGATGGAAGAGCATCGTGCCCACGGGGGTCGAACCCGATGGCATCAGCTGGGCCAAGGGCATCGCGAACGGTTTTCCCCTCGGGGGATTCTGGGTGACCGGCCGGACGCTCGACGATCGCGGGCCGCTCTGCAATTTGCTCGGCCCCGGCACGCACGGCACCACCTACGGGGGCAATGCGGTCGCCTGCGCGGCCGCCCTGGCGGTACTGGACGAAATCGAGGAAAAAGACCTGCTCGCCCACGTCCGCGAGAGCGGCGCCTATTTCGAGACCACCCTGCGCGGCCTTGGATCTCCCCTCGTGGCGGATGTCCGCGCCCTGGGCCTGATGATCGGCCTCGAGGTGGTGGCCGATTTCAAGGAACAGATCGGCAGCACGGACAGCCGTCCGCCCTCGCTGGTGCTCACGTCCCTGCTGATGGACGCGGGCCTGCTGGTGATCCCGGCCGGCGAGAAGACGATCCGCTTCCTGCCGCCGCTCAATATCGACCGTGCGGAAATCGACTCCGCCGTCGCGATCCTGCGCAGCGTGCTTGCACCTTCCACGGCCGCAAATTAGAAACGCCGGGTGAAACACCTGCTCTCCATCGAGTCGCTTTCGCGCGACGAGATCCTCGGGATCATCGACGCCACGGCCGAGATGAAGTCCACACGCGGCCATCATGCAGCGCACCCTCTGCGCCACCAGTGCTGGGCGATCATGTTCGCGAAGAGTTCCACGCGCACCCGCGTCAGCTTCGAGGTCGGCATCCGCGAGCTCGGCGGCGACCCCATGTTTCTTTCCGCAAACGACATCCAGCTCGGCCGGGGCGAGCCCATCCGCGACACCGCGCGGGTGATGGGCCGCATGCTGCACGGAGCGGTCATCCGGACCTTCGCGCAGAAAGACGTCGAGGACTTCGCCCAATACAGCGGCATCCCCACGATCAACGCCCTCACCGACGAGGAGCATCCCTGCCAGATCCTGGCCGATCTTTTCACGATCAAGGAGAAACGCGGCAGCCTCGATGACTTGAAGGTCTGCTTCGTCGGCGACGGAGAGTGCAACGTGCCCCGCTCCTGGATCTGGGCGGCGGCAAAACTCGGCTTCGAGCTCCGCATCGCCGCGCCGCCTCAATACCAGCCACCGGCGGACCTGCTCGCGCGGGCCGGCGGGAAGATCGCGGTCACCACGGGCCTCAGGGATGCCGCGGCCGGTGCCGATGTGCTCTACACCGATGTCTGGGTCAGCATGGGGAAGGAAGACGAGGCGGCCTATCGCATCGCCCAGTTGGGCGGCTACCAGATCGACGACGACCTCGTCGCCACCGCCAAGCCGGGTGCCCTCGTCATGCACTGCCTGCCTGCATATCGCGGCAAGGAAATCACCGACGCGACCCTCGAGGCGCATGCGGACACGATTTTCCAGCAGGCGGAAAACCGGCTCCATGTCCAGAAGGCCATCCTGAGCCTGCTGGAGCGCTGATTCCCGGGGTAATCGCACCCGTCGCAATTTCACACTTGCGTCTGTCCGGAATCCGGGCAGTATCTCCAATCCACCATTTTCCGGCCATGAACTTGATCGCCACCATCGAAAAAGAGCAGTTGAAGCAAGACACCACGAAGTTCGCCGTCGGCGACACCGTGAAGGTCCATACCCGTGTCATCGAAGGCGACAAGGAGCGTATCCAGATCTACACCGGCATCGTGATCGGCCGCAAGGGCACGGGCATCAACGCCAACTTCACCGTCCGCCGCGTGAGCTCGGGCGTCGGCGTCGAGCGCGTGTTCCCGCTTCACTCGCCCCGCATCGCGAAGCTCGAAGTCGAGCGCAAGGGCAGCGTCCGCCGCGCGAAGCTGAACTACCTCCGCGACCGCAAGGGCAAGTCCGCCACCACGGTCAAGGAAAAGACCGAGAACGCTTAATCGTTCCACCGGCCCGGCGCCATGCCCTGCTCGCTCAAGCACGAGCGCGAATTTCACGAGCGGGGCATTTTTCCCATCGCCGGGGTCGATGAGGCAGGTCGCGGGCCTCTGGCCGGCCCTGTCGTCGCTGCGGCGGTCATCCTGCCGCTCAAGTTCCGGGCCCGTGGTCTGGATGATTCCAAGAAGTTAACCGCCACCGCGCGCGATGAGCACTACGCGCGCATCGTCAACGACGAGGCTGTCGTCTGGGCGGTGGCAATTCGCGATCCCGAGGCCATCGACCGCGTCAATATCCTGCGAGCCACGCACGAGGCCATGCGCGAGGCCGTGACTTCGCTACTCCTCCCTGCCGTGCATGCTCTGATCGACGGCCTCCCTGTCCGCCCCTTTCCCATCGAGCATACCGCTCTCGTCGGCGGAGACGGCTTGAGCCTGAGCATCGCCGCCGCGAGCGTGGTGGCCAAAGTCACCCGTGACCGACTGATGCACGAGCATGCCAACATCTGGCCGCAATATGGATTCGAGCGCCACAAGGGCTATGCAACGCCCGAGCATCTCGCTAGCCTGCGGCAACATGGGCCCTGCCCCATTCATCGACGCAGCTTTGAACCGGTGGCGCAGCTTTCGCTCGCGCTCGAGTAGCCTTTTCTCCCGCCCCTCCGAGGCGCCCCATCTCGCCCTCGGCCGTCGCGGCGAGAAAATGGCGGCACGTCATCTCTCGCGTCTCGGCTACAAGGTCCTGTATCGCAATTTCCGCAGTGGCAAGGGCGGAGAAATCGACCTCGTCTGCCGCCACGGTGCCGACCTCGTCTTCGTGGAGGTCAAGACACGCAGCAACGAGGACTTCGGACGTCCGTTCGACATGGTGGATGAGAAAAAACGCCGCCGCCTCGTGCGGGGCGCGATGACCTGGCTGCGGATGCTCGATCGTCCCAACCTCACTTTTCGCTTCGATGTAGTGGAGGTGCTGGCCTCCGAGCCACCCTCAATCCGGGTCATCGAAAACGCCTTCCACACGCCGGCGAATTACTACTATTGATCGGCGGCCGAGCCGTTACGTCGGCTTTGACGGTTAAGACGATTTTATCTATCGTCCTTCCATGCAGCTATCCATGCGCACCGACTATGCTCTTCGGGCGCTCTTCACTCTGGTCGAACATTTTGGCGGTCAACCCATCCCCATCGCGGAACTGGCGCGGAGAAACGATGTTCCAAAGCGATTTCTCGAGCACATCATGCTCGACCTCAAAGAACGCAACTGGGTGACCAGCACGGCGGGAAAACGCGGCGGGTATGTCCTCGCGCGCAGCCCGGAACGCATCACGATGGGAGAAGTCGTCCGTCACTTCGACGGCTACCTCGCCCCCATCGCCTGCGTCTCCGTGACCGACTACAAACGCTGTTCCCAAGAGTCCGTCTGCCGCTTCCGCCGCGTGATGCTGGAGTCGCGAAACATGGTCGCACGCCTGATGGATCAGGCCTCGCTCGCCGACGTCATGCGTGGACACCCGGTCTCGGATCGCGAAGTCGCCACTCAGCAGGGAGTGGACGGAGACGGAATCTAAATCATTAATCATAAAAGACTTATGGTTTTATTTGATTTTAATAACGACTAGATCACTCGTTTTTTATTGACCGTCTCCACGAGACGGCTATTTTCGGCGGTACTTTCGATTTTCCAAACCACCATCACCACGCATGAAACCCATCCTTCTTGCAGCGGCAGCCGTCATCGGCACTGCTGCTTTCCTGACGAATCTCTCTGCGCAAACGACCATCCTGAATGTGTCGTATGATCCGACCCGCGAACTTTACTCCGAATACAATGCGGCATTCGCAAAGCACTGGAAGGAAAAGACCGGCCAGGACATCAAGGTCGACGCTTCGCACGGCGGTTCCGGCAAACAGGCTCGCTCGGTGATCGACGGCCTGCCTGCGGACGTGGTCACGCTCGCGCTCGCCTACGACATCGACTCCCTGGCGGCGAAAGGCAATCTTCTCCCCGCGGACTGGCAGAAGCGCCTGCCTCACAACAGCTCTCCCTACACCTCGACGATCGTTTTCCTCGTTCGGAAGGGAAATCCCAAAGGCATCAAGGACTGGCCTGATCTCATCAAGGGTGACACCCAGGTGATCACGCCCAATCCAAAAACCTCCGGTGGCGCCCGCTGGAACTACCTCGCCGCCTGGGCCGACGCACTCAAGAAAAACAATGGCGATGAAGCCAAGGCGAAGGAATTCGTCGCGGAACTCTTCAAGCACGTGCCCGTCCTCGACTCCGGCGCGCGAGGCTCGACCGTGACCTTCACCGAGCGTGGCATCGGCGATGTGCTCCTCGCCTGGGAGAATGAAGCGTATCTCGCCCTGAAGGAGAAGCCTGACGCCTTCGAGATCGTGACTCCGCCGCTCAGCATCCTCGCCGAGCCTCCGGTCGCAGTCGTCGACAAGGTCGTCGACAAGCGCGGCACGCGCGAAGTCGCCACGGAGTATCTGAAATATCTCTACAGCCCCGAGGGCCAGGATATCGCAGGCAAGAACTTCTACCGCCCGATCGAGGACGCCGCGAAGGCGAAATACGCCAAGCAATTCGCCGATCTGAAGCTGGTCACCATCGACGACACCTTCGGCGGCTGGACGAAGGCCCAGGCCACGCATTTCGCGGATGGAGGCACCTTCGACCAGATTTACAAACCCACCGGTAACTAACTCCCCATGGCCTACTTCCAAAACGTCGTCGGCAGCGTCGGAAAGACGCCGCTCATCCGCCTGAACCGCATCACCGCCGGCTCGCCCGCGACGATCGCGATCAAAGGTGAATTCTTCAACCCGCTCGGCAGCGTGAAGGACCGCATCGGCGCCGCCATGATCGAGGCCGCCGAGAAGGACGGCCGGCTCACACCCGGCACCACGATCATCGAGCCGACCTCGGGAAATACCGGCATCGCACTGGCATTCGTCGCCGCCGCGAAAGGCTATCCGCTGATCCTGACCATGCCCGAGAGCATGAGCCTCGAGCGCCGCACGCTCCTCGCGCTGCTCGGCGCCAAGCTCGTGCTCACTCCAGCCGCGGAAGGCATGAAAGGCGCGATCGCCCGGGCGGAACAGCTCCATGCCGAGCTCGAGAACTCGTGGATCCCGCAGCAGTTCAACAACCCGGCCAACCCCGAAGCGCATCGCCGCACCACCGCCGAGGAGATCTGGGCGGATTCGGACGGCCAGGTGGACGTGCTCGTCTCCGCCGTCGGTACGGGCGGCACGATCACCGGCGTGAGCGAGGTCCTGAAGTCGCGCAAGCCCGGCTTCGTCTCGATCGCCGTGGAGCCGAAGGATTCCCCGGTCATCTCGCAGACGCGCAAAGGCGAGCCGATCAAGCCGGGACCGCACAAGATCCAGGGCACCGGCGCGGGCTTCGTGCCGAACAATCTCAACGTGGCCATCCTCGACGACGTGATCACGGTCAGCAACGAAGACGCGATCGATACCGCGCGCCGCCTCGCCACCGAGGAAGGCATCCTCGCCGGCATCTCGACGGGAGCGAACGTCTGGGCCGCGCTGGAGGTGGCAAAGCGTCCCGAGTTCGCGGGCAAGCTCATCGTCACCATCGGTTGTAGCACGGGCGAACGCTACCTCAGCACCGCTCTCGCTGAAAAAGCGAAGAACGACCTGCTTGCCGCCCAACCCGCATAAAATCAAACGCCATTCGATCCAAAAGCGGGCCCGGACCAGAAACGTCCGGGCCTGCTCTTTCCAAGATGAAACTTCTACTCACCCTTTCCACGCTGGCTGCCGCCGCCTCGCTCCAGGCGGGGCCGACGAAATTGCTGAACGTCTCGTACGACGTCACCCGTGAGTTTTACCAGGACTATAACGCCGCCTTCGCAAAGCACTGGCAGGCGGAAAAGAAAGCCCCTCTCCAGATCGACGTGTCCCACGCCGGCTCGAGCAAACAAGCCCGCTCGGTCGTCGACGGCCTGCCCGCCGATGTCGTCACGATGAACCAGGACAGCGACATCCAGCTCATCGCGGATGCCGGCCTGATCGCGAAGGACTGGCGGGAGCGCCTCCCGGACCACGCCGCGCCCTACACCTCGACCATCGTTTTCCTGGTCCGTGCCGGAAATCCGAAGGGCATCAAGGACTGGAGCGATCTCATCAAGCCGGACACGCAGGTCGTGATCCCAAATCCCAAGACCTCCGGCAACGGCCGCTACAGTTACCTCGCCGCCTGGGCCTACGCACAGGCCGCCGGCACCAAGCCGGAGGAGTTCGTCGGCGCGCTCTTCAAGAACGTGCCGCTCCTTCCCGCAGGCGGGCGCGATGCGACCAATGCCTTCGTCCAGCGGGGGATCGGCGATGCACTCCTCACCTTCGAGAGCGAGGCCCTCCAGATCGCGCGGACCATAGGCGCCGGCAAGTATGAGATCGTCACCCCCAGCTCGAGCGTGCTGGCGGAGGCTCCGGTGAGCGTGGTGGACAAGGTCGCGGACAAAAATGGCACCCGCGAGGCCGCCACCGAGTACCTGAAGTACCTCTGGTCCGACGAGGGCCAGCAACTGGCCGTCAAACACTTCTTCCGCCCCCGATCCCAGGCCCTGCTCGACGCCAACACCGGGCTGTTCCCGAAGTTGAAACTCGTCACGGTGGACGAGGCATTCGGTGGCTGGGGCGAGGCGCAGAAGCACTTCAAGGACGGCGGTACCTTCGACGCGATCTATCAACCAACCAAACCCTGATCATGCTCGTGAAAGCCACCAGCCGACTCCGCGAACGCCGCAGCATCCGCGAGCTCATCCGCCCGATCGAGGAGCTCGCCCGCGGCTCGGAGCATCTGTTCAACGCGCACCTGGAGTTCGCCGGCACCCTGGGTGAGCGGACCACCATGCCCCGGTTTCTTTTCGCCGGCCCGGGCTCGAAGGATGCGAGCTTTCTCCGCATCGGCATCTTCGGCGGCCTCCACGGCGACGAGGTGGCGAGCGTTCTCGGCGCGATCGCCTTCATCGAGCATCTCCATCAGGACCCGGAGCTGGCCCGGGGTTACGAGCTTTTCATTTACCCGGTCTGCAATCCCACGGGCTATGCCGACGACACCCGCTGGTCGCGCAACGGTGTCGATCTCAACCGGCAGTTCTGGCGGGACTCCGCCGAGCCGGAGGTCGTGCTGCTCGAGCGACAGCTCGTGAACCTCGCCTTCGACGGCATCGTCTCCCTGCACTGCGACGACACCAGCGCCGGCCTCTACGGCTTCGTCAAGGGCCACGCGCTCACGCGCCACGTGCTCGACCCCGCTCTCGCCCGCGCCTCGTCCGTGCTCCCGCGCAACTTCGACAAGAGTATCGACAACTTCCAGGCCAACGAAGGAATCATCGAGAGCGGCTATCCCGGCGTCCTCAGCGCCCCGCCCGCACAGCACCCGCGGCCGCTCGAGATTGTTTTCGAAACTCCGCAACTAACTCCGCTGGACCTGCAAACTGAAGCGCATAAACTCGCGCTCGAGGAAATTCTGCTTCGCTTCCGCGCCACGATTTCCGAGGCTCAATCGATCTAATCGTGGGCAAACGATTCATCTTACCCGGCTTTGGACTGACGTTGGGATACACGCTCGTGTATCTCACCCTCATCGTGCTCATCCCGCTCAGTGCGCTTTTTCTGAAGACGGAGTCCGGAGGATGGGCGCATTTCTGGCAAACGGTCACGAGCCCTCAGGTCGTCGCGTCGTACAAGGTCAGCTTCGGCATTTCGCTGGTTGCCGCCCTCCTCAACGGAGTGTTCGGCGTGATTGCCGCCTGGGTGCTCGTCCGCTACCGCTTCCCCGGCCGCCGCCTTCTCGATGCCATCGTGGACCTTCCGTTCGCGCTGCCTACGGCGGTCGCCGGCATCGCCTTGACCACGCTCTACGCGCCGAACGACTGGATCGGCCATCTCTTCGCCTACAACCAGCCGCTCGGCAGCATTTTCAGCCCCCAGCACCCGTTCGGCGCATGGCTCGCCACGCAAGCCTGGGCCAAGGACTTCCTCGGCCGGGAGGGTCTGCGGATCGCCTTCAGCCAGCTCGGCATTTTCATTGCCCTTACCTTCATCGGTCTTCCCTTTGTGGTGCGCACCGTCCAGCCGGTGATCCAGGATCTCCACCTCGATGTAGAGGAAGCGGCCGCCTGCCTCGGAGCGACGCGATTCCAGACCTTCACCCGGGTGATTCTTCCCGGCCTGTTGCCGGCGATCTTCACCGGCGTCACCCTGGCCTACGGCCGCGCGGTCGGCGAATACGGCTCGGTCATTTTCATCGCGGGCAACCTGCCCTTCAAAACCCAGATCACGCCCGTGCTGATCGTCTCCAAGCTCGAAGACTACGACTATTCCGGCGCCGCCGGCCTCGGCTTCGTCATGTTGATCGCCTCATTCGTGATCCTGCTGCTCAGCAACGGCTTCCAGGCCTGGGACAACCGTCGGAGGGGCGTCGCTTAAATATGGCCGGAGCCGCCAGTAGTTTCCCAACCGCCGCGCGCCTGCATCAGCCGATCCGCGCGACCTCGGAGCCGTGGTACGTCAAGGCGATCCTCATTGGAGTCGTCTTTGCCTTTTTCACGCTCTTCCTGTTTCTGCCGCTGGTCGTCATCTTCCAGGAAGCCTTCTCGAACGGCATCGCGGTCTTTTTCTCGGCCTTCACCGACGAGTACACGCTGCATGCGATCCAGCTGACCCTGCTCACCGCGGCGATCGCCGTGCCTTTGAACACCATTTTCGGCCTCTGCGCGGCCTGGTCGCTCACCCGCTTCGATTTCCGCGGACGCTCGTTGCTCATCACGCTCATCGATCTGCCACTATGGGTTTCCCCGGTGGTCGGCGGTCTCATCTACGTGCTGATCTTCGGTGCAAAAGGATGGCTCGGCCCGTGGCTGTACCCGGACGCGGACATGCTCGCCCACAGCGCCATCGCCCGTTTCCTGGACGCTCACAACGTTCGCATCATCTTCGCGGTCCCAGGCATCGTTCTCGCCACGACCTTCGTTACCTTCCCCTTCATTGCACGCGGACTCATCCCGTTGATGCAGGCCCAGGGAACGAAGGAAGAGGAAGCCGCCCTCAGCCTCGGCGCGAATGGCTGGCAGATTTTCTGGCGCGTCACACTGCCAAAGATCAAATGGGGCCTGCTCTACGGCCTCATCCTGTGCAATGCCCGCGCCATGGGTGAATTCGGCGCCGTCTCAGTGGTCTCCGGCCACATCCGCGGCCAGACCAACACCATGCCGCTGCAGATCGAGATCCTCTACAACGACTACAGTGCGCCCCGCTCGGCCGCCTTTGCCCTCGCCTCGGTGCTCTCCATCCTTGCGCTTGTCACTTTGATCCTTAAAACATTCGCGGAATGGCGCGCCGAACGACAGTTGGCCGATGCCGCCGCCTCTCTTGATCTTCCCATAAAACGATGAGCATCGAAGTCCGCGACATTACCAAAAAATACGCGCGCTTTCCGGCCCTGGACAACGTCAGCCTCAAGGTGGAGTCCGGGGAGCTCATCGCGCTGCTCGGCCCGAGCGGCTCCGGCAAGACGACTCTCCTGCGCACGATTGCCGGCCTCGACTTCCCGGACAGCAATGCGGGACGCATCATCTACGACGGCACGGATGTCACCGAGCTCAGCGCCTACAAGAGGCATGCGGGATTCGTTTTCCAGCACTACGCGCTCTTCAACCACATGAGCATCTCCGAGAACGTCGCTTTCGGGCTGCGGGTCATGAAGCGGAGCAAACGCCCGGCGGAGAGTGTCATCCAGGAACGGGTGCGGCAGCTCCTCGAGGCCGTGCAACTCGCCGGCTACGAAAAGCGCCTGCCCAGCCAGCTCTCGGGCGGCCAACGCCAGCGTGTCGCCTTCGCCCGTGCGCTCGCCATCGAGCCCCAGGTCCTGCTGCTCGACGAACCCTTCGGCGCCCTGGATGCAAAGGTTCGCAAGGAACTCCGCCGCTGGCTGAGGGAATTTCAGGACCGCATCAAGCTGACCACGATCTTCGTCACGCACGATCAGGAGGAGGCCTTCGAAGTCGCGGACCGCGTCGTCCTGATCGACAAAGGCCGCATCCAGCAGATCGGCACTCCCGACGAGGTTCGCAAAACACCCGCCAACCGGTTCGTCGCGGAGTTCCTCGACCTGCCGGCCGAAGCCACCGCGAGCATCCCCGCCTAGACCGATCACCCTCAAAACGCTTCAGCCACCCTTAAAATACGACCAATGAGATCGTTTATAAAAAGCACGTTTAGCTCTGCTTCCCGGAAGAGAGGCAGACTCGCAAAAAACGAGGAATTCACACCTTGGCCGGGGCCAGGTTACCGCGGATTCCACCGTCCGAATCACCCATTCCGCTCCTCGCTCGCATGAGTGCCAAGGAAAGCCCTGTCGAGGCATCCGATTCCCTGGCGGTCACCCCGACCGCCGAGCGGTGGATGGAGATTGTCCAGCACCAGGTCAACGCCCTGAAATTCGGCTCGGTGCACATCACCGTCCACGAGGGCCGCGTGGTGCAGGTGGAAACGAGCGTCCGCGTGCGTTTCGACAAGGCTCCATGATCGCCTTGAAGCATCATCGCGCCGCCTCACGCCCCGAGCTGAGGACATGATCGCGATCGTCGGAGGCGGAGCGAGCGGCGCGCTGACCGCGGCCCAGATCGGACGACAGGCGACCGTGCCTTGCAAAGTCGTGCTCTTCGATCCCTCGGACCACCTCGGCCAGGGACTGGCCTATGGCACGCGCGACCTCACGCACCTGCTGAACGTTCCCGCAGGAAAGATCAGCGCGCTCCCCAATGAGCCTGCGCATTTTCTCGATTGGTTGAACCGCCCGGGAAACGTCGTCTCGCTTCTTCACGAATCACGCTTCGAGCCCGGAGATTTCGCCCCGAGGGCCGTCTACGGCTGCTACCTCGCGGCGCTGGTCGAGGAAATTTATTCCCATCCGGATTGCCGGGCGACGCTCGAGATCCGAACGAGCCGCGTGGTCGACTTCATTCCCATGGCGCAGGGCGGCACCATCGTCACGAGCGATGGCGATACCGATGATGTCTCCCATGTCGTCCTCTCTCTTGGCAACCTGCCCCCGCGCGATCCCCTCCCCGGGCGCCACCCGTTCTTCCGCAGTCCGCGTTACGTTCCTCTGGTCTGGAAGCGAGGAGCGATGGAAATTTCCTCCGAAGACGATGTCCTGTTGATTGGAACCGGCCTCACCGCGGTGGACGTCATCCTCTCGCTCGAAGCCGCAGGGCATCGGGGGAAGTATTTCGTGACCTCTCGCGGCGGTCGCTGGCCGCAAGCCCACGGCCCCGGGAAACCTCATCGCGATTTTCTGAAGGATCGCTCTTTGCCAGGGGATATCCGATCCTCCATGCGCCTGGTCCGTGAGGAAATCGCCCGTGCCGATGGTGAAGGCAGCAACTGGCGGCCGGTGATCGATTCCCTGCGGCCGTACACCCAAAAACTTTGGAAAAACCTCTCCCTCCCCGAGCGTCGCCGCTTTCTCCGGCATGTCCGCCCGTTCTGGGAGTCCCACCGGCACCGTATGCCGGCCAGCTCCTGGGAGACCCTGGAGCGGCTCCGCACGGAAGGCCGCCTCGAGCTGATCCCCGGCCGCCTCCAGGATTTCGTGGAAGATGAATCCGGCGTCACCGCTGTCCTGCAAACGAAGCGATCCCGGTCCATCGAGAATCTCCATGTCCAGAAGGTCTTCAACTGCATCGGGCCGGAATCGAACTTCCGGCAGCATTTCAACGATCCGCTGCTCATCAACCTCCTTGCACGGGGTGTCCTGCACCCGGATCCGCTTTTTCTGGGCCTGGAAGCGACGGACGACCTCGAGCCCGTGGGGGCGAAAAGCCGGGTTTACGAGCAGATCTCCCTGATCGGTCCTCCGCTCCGCGGCATGCTCTGGGAAACGACCGCCATTCCGGAGATTCGCACCCAGGCCGCACAGATCGCCGAACGAGCACTCCGGCACCATCTGCATCCCGCTTGGGAAATCTGATTCCGTCTCGAGCAGAGGTCGAGGGACGCTGAACTGCGGAGACCCGGATTTGAGCCTGTAAATAGTTGAGAGTTTTTAGTTGAGGGCAAAAAGGCCTGCGGGCGCAGGCAGCGTCTCAGCGGCAGCCAAGTTTACATGGAGACTCCTATCCGTGCCATCCATGGTTCATCTCCCGGATCGCGCGACGTCCCATTCCGTCCAGAAACGCAAAACGGCGCCGGAAACCGGCGCCGTTTGCTTTTTCTCAGGTGGACTAGCTACCCGCTTAAGAAAGTTAGAAATTCACTCCCATGTGCAGGCCGAGGATGTTCGCATTCTCGACAAGTCCGGTGCCATTCGGCCGGATGATGTACTGCCAGAAGGGCTGCACGTAGGCGAACTTGGTCAACTGGACGCGATAGTCGATTTCCACCGCGGCCTCGTAGGTCTGGTGAACCGTCTTGCCGGCGTCTTCCTCGGACACGATCTTGTCATAGCTGTAGTTGCCGTAGGAGAAAGCCACACCGAACTGGTCCTGGTCGCGGGTCGGGATCAGCCCCTTGTAGATCAGGCCCGTGTAAAAGAAGAGCGGAGTCACGTTGTCATACTGCGGGGCATACGTGATGAGGTTGATCATGTAGAGGCCCTGGTCGCTCAGCTTTGCCTTCTCGGTCTCCACGGACTTGTACTCCTTGAACGATTTGCCATCGGCAACGCCCTTTCCGTCGCTCGGCCCTTTGGCAAGCGGAGCGGATTCCTTGGAAGGCTCGCGGAAGAGCATCTGGTCAGCCTGCCAGTAGAAGCCGTACTTGGCGTCGTAGTTCTGGCCAAAGTACGAGGTATTCTCGAGGCCGTAGTAGTAGCTGCCGACGACATATTTGCCGGGCAGCTTGGACGAGCCGATCTTCGGCGTCACACCGGTCTCCGCGACGGCGAAAAGGCCGTTTGCGTTCGGGTCCTGCGCATAGCCGGCGAGATCGAGGCCGTGGTTCGAATAAACGGTCGCCTCGGGGATCGCTTCATACAGACCGGCCATGGCGTAGTACCATTCCGTTGGCTTCACTTTCAGGAAGCCGCCCCAGGCTGCATAGCTGCTGCCCCAGGCGATATTCGCCCCCAACCCCTTCGCGGTACCGATGGAGTTGTTCGTGAAGAGCTTCGAGTCCGGCGAATCGAGGAAGAACTCGTAAGGGTTCTGCCAGCCGCCCGAAATCGTGAGGAAATCCTTCACGCCGAAAAGCTCGGGGGTCGTGTAGGTCAGATAAAAAGGCATCAGGCGCCATTGCGTGCCGCTCTGGTAGCGCGATGGCTGGAAGAGGCTCGACGCCCCGACATAGTTGTTCGGGTTGTAGCCGTCGCGGTAACGCACGCCGCCCGTGGCAGTCAGGCCCTGCAACGCTTCGATGCCGGTAAGCTTGGCGAGATCGAGTTTGAGGCCGAGATAGATTTCCTCGTCGAAAGCTCCACGAGCGACATTGTGACGACCCGTGGCATCCACGCCACCGCCAGTGATGCCATAGAACGTACCACGCCAGCGGCCGTCGAAGGCGATGCCATGATCTTCAAGCGTATCGCGCACGCCGAACCAATTGCCGGTCGCGTATTTTCCGTGCAGCCATTGTTCGAAGGCCGAAGAGTCTTTGGGTTCAGGAGCCGGAGTCACGGCCACACTGCCGGAGTGGGCTGGCACGGCCGCAACGAGTGCCAGGGCCGCTGCGGCAAAACCGCGGCGCACCGGCACAGGAAAGGAGGAAGGGATCATGTTTTTTTTGGTCGGTTGTTGGTCAACTTTCATCGGAGTTCTCGATCGAGGGAGTCAATCGAAACCGAATGACGACTGAAATAGTAGTTTTTATAAAACAGACAAGTCTTTTCGGAAAACATTTCGATTTTGGCAAAGAAAAACCCGGCTCCCCTGAAGGAGCCGGGCTTTCCAATTTCTTTTACTTTACGTGAGCGAGCTTAGGCCACGCCAGCCGCTTCGGGCTGGGATGCGGCGTCGCGCTCTTTCATCGCGGCCTTGCGGCTGAGCTTCACGCGGCCCTTGTCATCGACACCGATGCACTTGACCCAGACGGAATCACCCATCTTGACGACGTCTTCCACCTTGTTCACGCGGAAGTCGGCGAGCTCGGAGATGTGCACGAGGCCATCCTTGCCGGGCAGGACTTCGACGAAGGCGCCGAATTCCTTGATCGAGACGACCGTGCCCTGGAAGGTCTCACCGACAGTGATCTCCTTGGTCATGCCGTTGATGATCTGCTTCGCACGGGCGAGGCTGTCACCGTTGTTCGAGTAGATGTGCACGGAGCCGTCGTCCTCGATGTTGATCTCGGCGCCGGTCTCGGCGACGATGCCCTTGATGGTCTTGCCACCAGGTCCGATAAGGAGGCCGATCTTGTCCGGGCTGATACGGATCGTCTCGATGCGAGGCGCGTAGGCGCTCATCTCGGTACGAGGCGCGGCGAGGACGGACTCCATCACGTCGAGAACCTTGTAGCGGTCATCGCGGGTGCGATAGATCGCCTCGGCCATGAGCGAGAGCGGGATGCCGGGCAGCTTCAAGTCGAGCTGGAAGCCGGTGATGCCCGTGCGGGTGCCGCAGAGCTTCCAGTCCATGTCGCCGAAGTGATCTTCGCTGCCGATAATATCGGTGAGCAGCGTGTAGCGGGTCATCTGGTCGCCGTTGAATTCCGTGACGAGGCCGCAGGAGATACCGGCGACAGGCGTCTTGATCGGCACACCGGCGTCCATGAGGGCGAGCACGCCGCCGCAAACGCTGGCCATAGAGGTCGAGCCGTTGGACTCCATGACCTCGCTGCTCACGCGGATCGCGTAAGGGAACTCGTTCACGGGCGGGATGACCGCGAGGACGGAACGCTCGGCGAGCGCGCCGTGACCGATTTCGCGGCGGCCAGGGCTGCCGGTACGACCGGTTTCACCCACCGAGAAGGGCGGGAAGTTGTAGTGCAGGATGAAGCGCTTGCTGGTCTCACCGCCGGTGTAACCGTCGAGATCCTGGGCTTCGTCCGCCGGAGCGAGCGTCGCGAGGCAGACCGCCTGCGTCTCACCGCGCTGGAAGAGCGCCGAGCCGTGGCTGCGAGGCAGGAAGCCGGTCTCGCCGCTGAGCGGGCGGATCGTCTTCGTGTCGCGACCGTCGCAACGCACCTGCTTGTCGAGGATGCTGATGCGGAAGGCTTTCTTCTGCAGGTAATCGAATGCCTGGCTGATCTCGAACTTCGTCGCGGCCGGGAATTTCTCGAGGATCGCGGCGGAAACTTCTTCCTTGAGCGCGCCGACGGCCTTCTGGCGGGCGACTTTGCTCGGAGTGTAGATCGCGGCTTCGATGCGGTCGCCGGCGACGGAGTAAGCGATCTCCATCAATTCGTCGGAGACGACGAAGAGAGGAGCGACACGCTTCGGTTTGCCCGCCGTGGCGGCGAGTTCCTTCTGCGCGGCGACGAGCTTGGTGACTTCGCCCTGGGCGAAGTGCAGCGCGGCGACGAAATCTTCCTCGGGAAGCTCGAGCGCTTCACCTTCGATCATGATGACGTCGGTCTCGTTGCCGACATAGATGAGGTTCAGGTCGCTGCCTTCACGCTCGCTGTGGGTCGGGTTCGCGATGAACTGACCGTTCACGCGGGCGACACGCACGGCGCCGACCGGACCCGCGAACGGGATGTCGGAGACGGCGAGAGCGGCGCTGGCGCCGTTGAGGAAAAGGATGTCGGGATCGACTTCACCGTCCGCGCTCAGGAGCACGCCGATGATCTGCGTGTCGTAGAGATAGCCCTTCGGGAAGAGCGGGCGGAGAGGACGGTCGGTGAGGCGGCAGGTGAGGATTTCCTTCTCGGAAGGACGGCCCTCACGCTTGAAGTAGCCACCGGGGAATTTGCCAACCGCAGCCGCTTTCTCGCGGTAGTCGACGGTGAGCGGGAAGAAGTCCTGCCCGTCCTTGATGGACGTGGCGGAGACGGCGGAAACGAGGATGATCGTATCTCCGCTGCGAACGGTGACGGCGCCGTCCGCGAGGCGGGCGAGCTTGCCGGTTTCGATGGTGAGGGGCGCTGAGCCCACGTGGGCTGTTACTGAATGAGGCATTTGATTATATGATGATTGGCAGCGCCGGGAATTCTGCTCCAGGGGGTGGCGCCGCGCGGGGTGGTGGGTGTGTTTAATGCCAGAAAGCCCCAGCTAAAGGCCGGGGCTTTCGTAAACTGGCATCGGATCGTCCGCTTTACTTGCGGAGTTCGAGCTTCTCGAGGATCGTCTGATAGCGATCCGAAGCGGTACGCTTCAGGTAATCGAGAAGGCCGCGGCGCTGCGCGACCATTTTGAGAAGGCCGCGGCGGGAGGAGTGATCCTTCGCGTGGCCCTTGAGGTGCTCGGTGAGCTCGGTGATTCTTTTCGTGAGGAGCGCGATTTGCACGTCGGCGCTGCCTGT
>Ga0310811_10001590_pt1 | contig 28253 bp, 24 predicted proteins | sample YCmetagenome_FD_207642 | JGI IMG/M metagenome (GOLD analysis project Ga0310811, IMG submission 207642) | Soil microbial communities from experimental microcosm in Duke University, North Carolina, United States - YC | ecosystem: Engineered > Artificial ecosystem > Soil microcosm > Unclassified ... | reverse complement strand
AGAGCGCCACAATCGCCGCAAGCACGATCAGTGTGACACGCAATGGCTTATGGGTTGACTGATGAGCACGCTCTGAAGACAGGAGCAGTTCGGGCTCCTGCCCCTTCATTCTAAGAGCCATCGTCTACCCCCCTGACATGTAACATCGGAAGACGAGACGCGGGACGCTTTCGCACTCCACTCCTCGTCGTCGCAATTCCCTTACCTCGCGTCCATCGTATTCCCCTGCATTCACAAATCCGTCACGCGCCCCACACCTGAAATCACAATGAAGCCTCGTCGCATTGCCTGGATGCCGTGCTGTTCTACGTCCGCGTTTGTGCCGCGAAAGTGACTTCATCCAGCAGATCTGTGCCGCGTTTGAGATGGGGCGCTGCCAAGATGAAGAGTGCCTAACGAAGTCGTGGCGTTGGCAGGCAGCAGCTTCTGGCACATGAAAGTGAGGATGCGCTATGACCACCCTGACGCCAAGGGTCCGCAGCGATGCGGACATCCAACAGGATGTACTGGAAGAAATGAGCTGGGAACAACACATCAACGTGAGCGACATTGGCGTGAGCGTTAAGGAAGGCGTTGTGACGCTGACTGGCCTCGTCGACGACTATCTTATGCGGCTTGCGGCCCAGAATGCCGCGTTGCGGGTCAAAGGCGTGCATGCCGTCGCCAACGACATTGAGGTGCGCCTGCATACCAGCGCCGAGCGGACCGATAGCGATCTAGCGCTTGCCGCGCTCTATGCGCTGAAATGGGATGCCGCCATCCAGACCGACCGGCTGGATGTCACCGTCTCGCATGGCTACGTGACGCTCAAAGGAGAGGTCGAATGGCCGTACCAGCGTGAGGCAGCGGAACGCGCTATTCGTCGGCTGGCGGGTATCAAAGGCATGACCAATTGGGTAACACTTGCCGTCCATGCGACGCCGAGTGACATCAAGCAGCAGATTGAAAAGGCGCTGGTGCGCAATGCCGAAACGGATGCCCACCACATTACCGTCGAGGTGCATGGGCACACCGCAACCCTGAAGGGCCAGGTGCGCTCCTTTGCGGAGAAGTTGGCGGCGGAGCGAACCGCTTTATCGGCGACAGGAATCGCTACCGTCAACAATGAGATCAAGATCGTCTACGAGGGCTGAACGTTCGCCACAACGGGAGGTGGTTACTATGACCGTTGATACGCTTCCGACCACAACGGACCAATTGCTACGGGACCGCGTTGACACCCTGGTGAATGAGCGGCTAGAGCAGCTTGTCACCGAGCGCGTCACCGAGCAGGTTGCGGCGGCGATGAAAAAAGACCCCGCCAAGAACAAGGTGGCGATCATCGCCTCCAAAGGCACGCTGGACATGGCGTATCCGCCGCTGATTCTGGCGTCGGCGGCCGCCGCAATGGGCGAAGATGTGGAGATCTTCTTCACGTTCTACGGCCTGGATATTGTCAAGAAGGGCGGCGCGGCGCAGCTCAAAGTGGCGCCCATCGCCAATCCGGCCATGCCTGTGCCGATGCCCAATATCGTCGGCATGCTGCCGGGAATGACGCCGATGGCCACCTGGATGATGAAGAGCCAGTTCTTCGCCAAGCACCACGTCGCGCCACTCGAACAGTTGCTGCAGGAGTGCGTCGATCTTGGCGTCAAGCTGATTGCCTGCCAGATGACGATGGACGTGATGGGCATCAAAGCGGAGGAATTGATCGAGGGTGTCGAGGTCGGCGGCGCGGCCACCTTCATCAACTTCGCCAACGATGCGCATATCACCCTGTTTATTTGAGGAACAGATTACAGCGCGCTCAGGGCTCGCCTTGGAAGGCGCATGAGCGCACACGATGTAGAGGAGCATCCCTATGACCACCACGTATCGGGTAGACAAATTTGTTGACGCGAAGGGGCAAACCTGCCCGATGCCGGTGCTGATGCTTGCCAAAGCGTTCAAGGAGCTTGCCTCCGGACAAATCCTGGCGATCAGCGCCACCGATCCTGGCTCAAAGGCGGACGTCTCCGCCTGGGCTGAGAAGACCGGCAACACCTTACTTGAGATGGTCGAAGAGGCTGGCGTCTTCACCTTCTATCTGAAAAAAGTGTAGCGCGGCGAAGATCACGACCAGCGCTCTTTGGAACAAGGGCGAGTGAGGAAGGAGCAAACCGATGTATGGTGAATTCCCCCTTGAAGGGCAAGGCTATACGGGACCCGTTCTCGATCCCACAGGCTCGGTGAAACCAGCGACGGCGAATCGCCTCGCCATTGTCCTGTTCTCGGGCACGATGGACAAGCTGCTCTCGGCGTCCATCATGGCGACGGGCGCGGCGGCGATGGGGATGGACGTCGAGATATTTCTGACCAACTGGGGCGCGTTGGCCTTCCGCAAAGGCGACTTCAAGACGAACAAGCGTGTCAGCGCCGACTTTGCCGATTACCAGAGCGTGCTGTTGGAGCAGATGGCGGCCAAACACGTGACCACCTGGATGGAAAACCTCGAAGGCGCGAAGGAGATCGGCAACGTGCACATCGCCGCTTGCAGTCACACGATGACGCTCTTCGACCTGCAACTGGAGGATCTTGAGCCAATCGTGGACGAAGTGACCGGCGTCGCCGCCTTCATCGAACGCGCGCGCGACAGTGCAATGACCCTGTATATCTAACGATCCTGGAACGAGGGATCCTGTTGGAGAAGTGGAGATGGTTACGATGGCTGGCCCTGTAATGATCAACCGTGAGATCGACGCGCGCGGTAGCCACTGCCCCGGCCCTTTGATGGAGCTTATCCGCGGATTGAAGTCGGCCCATGATGGCGAGGTCATCGCGGTGATCTCGACCGATCTTGGCTCGAACACCGATATCCCGCTCTGGGTGCAGAAATCTGGCAATGAGTTGGTCGCGGTGGAGAAGATTGACCACGAGGCGACCCGCTTCGTCGTGCGCAGGCATATCCGCGCGCGGTAAGCAGTAGTCCGTATAGCCCGCTCAGCCGGAAATCCGGAAATCCATGAAAGGAGAGCGGCAATGCAGGTTCAGGTAGCGATTGTGGGTGGCGGCGTTGGCGGCACTCTAATTGCCAATCGCCTGCGCCACCTGTTGCATGGCGACGCACGCCACGAGGTCCACATCACCGTCTATGATGCCGAGGGGACTCATACCTATCAGCCCGGCTGGCTCTACGTTCCCTTCGCCCAGCAAGACCCGCGCAAACTCGTCCGCCCAGAAAGGCGCCTGCTGCGTGAGGATATTGCTCTGCTGAGCGGCGACGCGGGCCGCGTGCAACGCATCGTGCCTGGGGAGAAGCAACTCCTCACCGCCGATGGGCAGGCGCATTCCTATGATTACCTGGTGCTGGCGACTGGATCGCGCAACGCCCCCGAGGATGTGCCCGGCTTTGCCGAAGGCGCCGACCACTTCTATAGCGAGGCGGCCAGCCTGCAACTGGCCGAGAAGCTAGCCCATTTCTCGGATGGGCGTATCGTCACAGGCGTCGCCAGTGTGCCGTATCGCTGCCCACCTGCGCCGCTGGAGTTCACCTTCATGCTCGAAGCGGCGCTGCGCGATCGGGGCGTGCGCGAGCAGACCGAGATCCACTATGTGTTCCCTATCGGTCGCCCGTTCCCGATTGAGTCGGTTTCGGACTTCGTAGCGCCCCTCCTCGATCAGCGAGGCGTGAAGGTGCATACCTTCTTCAACGTCGAATCCATTGACCCGGAGCGCAAGGTCGTCAGCTCGCTCGAAGGCGAAGAGCTTCCCTACGATCTGCTGATACTCGCGCCTCCTCATCGCGGCCAGCAGGTCATTGTCGATTCGGACCTTGGCGATCGGGACGGTTGGGTTGCGACGGATCGCAACACGCTGCGCGTCAAAGGCTTTGAAGACGCCAATCTCTTTGCGGTGGGCGACGCGACCGATCTGCCCGTCTCAAAGTCAGGGTCGGCAGCCCATTATGAGGGCCATATCGTGGCCGAGACGATTGCCGCGGAGTTGCAGCATCGCCCGACCCAGCATCAGTACCACGGACGGGTGGCCTGCTTCCTGGAGACCGGACATGGGCAGGCGACCTTCCTCTGGTTCGACTATGAGCATCCGCCCAAACCGCCCAAACCGCGGCGGCTCTGGCATCTGGAGAAAGCGGCGCTCAACACCTTCTACTGGCAGCTCATCCCGCCAGCGCGAGTGTAAGCATAGAGTATGCCTGGGCAGAGCCGGGTTCTGAGGGAGGCGATTCAGATGGGCGCGGAAATCCGCGCGCGTCAGCAGGCGAGGCTCCAGTAATGGCGGTGGCGCTACGTGCGCGCGACTGCCTCTGGCGTCACTGGCAGTTGGACACGGGAAGCGACATCGAACGGCAGCGGAGCGGGATCTACAGACTCCGCTGCCGTTTTATCCTGCGTGAATCAGTCTCTCCCATCGGCCACGGGCACGCATGGCAGGAGTGGGCGAGATCCTGGATATCCAGGAGACGAGGAGGATCTGTATGGGACAGGTTATGAGCGTGCGATCAACTCTGCAGCAAGGGATGGCGTTTCGGGCCGAGACCGGAACGGGACACAGCGTAACAATGGACGCATCGGTGACTGACGGAGGAGAAGATACCGGTTTTCGGCCAATGGAATTGCTCCTCGTCGGACTGGCGGGATGCACTGGCATGGATGTGATCTCGATCTTGCGCAAGAAGCGCCAGGAGGTCACCGGGTATGAGGTGCGCGTCCAGGGAACCCGGGCGGAGACACATCCCATGGTCTTCACCGATATCGTCGTTGAGCATTACGTCACCGGTCACCATATTGATCCTGCCGCCGTCGCTCGGGCAATCGAGCTTTCCGAGAGCCGGTATTGCGGCGCGGGAGCGATGCTGGGTGTAGTGGCCAGGCTCGTCCACACCTATCATGTGTTTGAGACTGAGGAAGCGCCAGCGGTCAATTGATACAGATCCAGTCCAGACAAGACAACCCGTAGCCTGTGATGTGTCCGTGATATTACCTGCCTGGCCACGTGATATCTCCGTGACACATCTCTTCTATCCTGCTGATAAGAGATGAGAGGAGAGACGAAGAGCCGTGCGGAAGTCGCATGACGTTCGGACTCATCGGTAGCAACCACGAGAGAGAAAGAGGAGATTTCAGATGACTCGGTCGATTCGCTGGCGCATCATTGTCCTGCAGATTGTGGCGCTGCTCGTGCTCGCCTTTGGCTCTGGCGCGGCCTTCTACGCCAACAGCTTCATCAATACCCAGGTTCACGATCAACTCGCTCCGCAGCAGATCTACTTCCCGGCCAACGCGGCGCAGGGGCTGCCCAAAGACCTGACCCAGTATGCCGGCCAGCAGGTGCTCACCGGCGAGCAGGCGCATGCCTATGCCGAGCAGTATATCGGCCTGCATGTCAAAGAGATTGGCCAGGGCCATCCGTATAGTTATTGGAGCACCCAGGCCCGCGCCGCCACCGACCCAGCAGTCGCGGCGAAAGACCAGGGCATCGCTGATACGCTCTTCAAGGGTGAGACGCTGCGCTCGATGCTGAACCAGGCCTGGACGTTCTCGGTGATCGCGCAGATTGCCCTCTATGCGGGCATCGCGTTTGCCATCGCGGCGGTCATCGTGCTGGGCACGCTGATCTTCGAGGTAGCCGAGATGGTCACTGGCAGGGAGAACGCCGAGGCGGTGGTCGAGGCCACACCAGCAGGGACTCCTGTGCCTGCGGCCGCGCGTTAATCAAAGCGCTCGCGCCCGCTCATAGGTTGACTCAGACGTTCGTCAGGTTCTCCAATTGCGGTTGGGGAACCTGACGCATTGTATTCAGGAATCGCCGACCGCACCATACGGCAGCCTGACCGTGAACACTGAGCCGATACCAAGTTCGCTCGTCACGGTAATCTCGCCGCCGAGCGAATGAGCGATATGGCGGGCAAGCGCGAGGCCTAACCCTGAGCCGGAATGATGGCTATGCCGACGCGCTGGATCGGCGCGGTAGAATGGCTCGAAAATATGCGGGAGATCCTCGGGTGAAATCCCCTTCCCGCTGTCGGCAACGTCCAGCAACACGACAGGCGCGCGACCTATCGGTATCTCGACATTCACCGTAATGCTACCTCCCGAGGGGGTGTATGCCAGCGCGTTCTCGAGCAGAATAAATAGCAGCCGACGTAGCTGATCGGCGTCGGCGCGCACCATCACCGGAGCCTGCTCAGATTGGCCAATATCCGCCAGCGAAAGCCCCAGTCCGTTCGCCTCCGCCTGAGAGCGCAATTTGGTGACGCAACTCTCCGCAACCGCCACCAGGTCCACCGCCTGCGTTGGACCGTCCTCGCGCTCGCTCTCCGGTCTGGCGAGCGTGAGCAAGTCGTGCACGAGCCGCGTCATATAGTCCACCTCATCGGTGATTTCATCCACATCGTCGACCATCTCTCGCCTGGCAGCTTCGGACATGACATCTTGCGGACCGGACAAGCGCCGCAAGTGGCGACTCACCAGCTCCGCCTGCGAGCGCGCAATCGCCAGGGGCGTTCGTAGCTCGTGCGAGGCTGCGGCGACGAATCGGCGCTCGCGCTCATAGGCCGCGCGGGTCGGCGCCAGGGCACGATCCGTCAGAAACAGACTGGCGAGAGCGGTCAGCCCTAGCATCCCGGCTCCGACCAACACCAATGTCATCAGCAGACCATGGAGTTGACGTGAGCGACTGGCCAGTGAGGCGCCGATCTGCAGGGCGCCAATCACCTTGCCATGATCGCTGACAGCGCTTGTATAGAGGCGGAACGCATGCTCATCATCGCCGACGGTTACCAGGGTGCTGCTCTCGCGTCCTGAGAGCACCGGACGTGCCGCCGCCACGTCTGGCAGTCCCAGCGCGCGCACGTTCCCCGGATCAGAGACGACCTTGCCCTGGGCGTCGAGCAGAACTGTGAAGACATTAGGGCTGGATGGCTCGTAGACGTCGCCTGGATCACCATCAACTGGGGCATTGGCGCCGCTGTCATTTTGAGACTCTCGAAGGATCGCGACGTTGCGCCCGGCGTCGTGACCGGAACGATCCATCACGTCCTGGGTAATCTGCTGGTCAGTGATTTGTGCTTCCCAGGCATAGACTGCCACGGCCATTGCCCCAATCATGGCCGAGACCACCAGCAGATTCATGAGCAGCAAACGGCGGCGTGTCGCGGCGAATGGGCCACGTGCCAGCGCAAGCAGGCGCATGCCTCGTCACCGCCTCTCGCCAGGCGTGCGCATGGTATAGCCGACGCCGCGTACCGTATGGATGAGCTTATGCTTCGCGTCGAGATCGACCTTGTCGCGCAGATAATGAATATAGGTGTCGAGGACGTTGCTTCCGGCGTCAGTTCCATCAGGCCAGATATGCGTCATCAATTGTCCGCGCGACAGCACGCGATTCACATTGCGCGCCAAATATTCTAGCAGCGTGAACTCTCGCGCCGTAAGGGGTATTGGCCGCGACCCGCGATAAACCTCATGCCGCGGCAGGTCAATCACCAGATCATCCACCGTAAGCTGTGTTGCTCCTCCAGCGGGATCATAGTCAGGTGGCCGACGGGCAAGCGCGCGCAGACGGGCAAGCAGCTCCTCGAATGGAAACGGTTTTGTCAGATAGTCATCGGCGCCAGCATCCAATCCGGCCACTTTGTCCTGCGTAGCATCGAGGGCCGTCAGGAGCAAGATCGGCGTCTTCACCCCTGCCCGACGTACATCGCGACAGAGTGCGATACCGTTGCGCCCAGGCAAGAGCACATCCACAATCAACGCATCGAACGCCTCGGGTGAAGTGATAACGGCGTCGTATGCCGCATCCCCATCGTGGAGTGCCGTCACCGTGTGACCGCCATCTTCGAGGTTGCGCGCGTAACTCCGCGCCAATCGTATCTCATCTTCAACCAGCAGAATACGCATCACGTGTATCCTATCCCGCACTCCCGAAGCCCCATGTCGCGCGCGGATGTTCAATCCAGCCGCATTGTATCATCGCACTCCCATCATCGTGGCCGCTATTCGATGAGAGTTTTCCCATCCTATCTCCATGAATCTTTAAGAAATGACCGGCATTGTCAGAATACCCTGACGATTTATGAATGTTGCCTCGCTGTGAGAGGTCTTGCCTGATGCCATCCATCCGCATTGCTGAGTTGCACCCGATCATTGTGCATTTCCCAATCGCTCTGTTGCTCAGCAGCGTCGCGCTCGATATCGCGGCAGTCATCTTTCGGCGCGCCACCCTCGTCGAGGGCGCCACCTGGACCCTGGTGCTCGGCACGCCGGGCGCTCTGGCGGCGCTTGCCTCCGGCTGGCTGAGCGAGAAAGACGTCAATCTCGCGCTGGCAGGCGACCTCTTGCATCTGCACAAAGTGTGCGCTGTGCTGGCGTCGGTGGTCTTCAGCGTATTATTGCTGCTGCGGCTGCTCTGGCAATCGCCACGGCTGCTGGGCTGGCTTCACCGGCTGTTTCCGCGGCTGCGGCTGCTGGCGGCGGCTGAGATACGGGTGCAGTCGCTGCTGCCTCTCGCCTATGCGAAAACACTTCCCCGCGGCGTCGTGGCAACATACCTCCTCCTGAGCGTCATAGGGGTCATCTTGCTTGCGCTCACCGGCTACCTTGGCGGCGCAATGGTCTACGATCACGGGGTCGGCCTGCCGCTACACTGACGGCGCAGAGCAACCACGCAACGTGGGTCGGGCAGGCGGCGAGCCAGTAGGATACGCTCTCTTCGCTCTGCAAGTGCCTCATACTGGTTTCGCCTGGGGCGTTGTCACTAGGGCCGCCGCCCCCTCCCCTAACCCCTCCCCCTTGCAGGGAGAGGGGAACCAGAACCAAAGCGCGTCTCTGGCATGCTGGCGGCATTCTGGCTTCTGGCTTCTGGCTCCCCTCCCCACGTCGGGGGCTGGTGCGCGAGGCGATAGCCTCGGAGCGCGCGTCAAGCGCGCGCAGCGCCAGCAGCCCGGAGGGTGGGGCTGGGGGAGAGGGCAGGGGCTGTCATCAACAACCTCACCACAAGCGGGCTAACTCGTGACAAGAGTGAGAGTTCCAGCCATCGCACTGTGATGAAACCTGGAGGTCAGCGTTGTAAGGTGACCCTGGCGCGAAGGACTCACGCACATGCACGGGACGTGTCAGCCGCACAAGCAAAGAGTCGGCCATGTATCCCGCTTGAAGAGCGCATGAAGCGCCGCCGCGGCGCATCCGGGCTGGTCCGGTATCGTCGTCAAGGAGTGAACCTTATGTTCCGGCGTCGATTCGCGGTTACGCTCATCGTGCTGCTCACCGCGATGGTAAGCCTTGTCGGCGCGACGAATAGCATGCAGGCGTCTCCAAAAGGCGCGTTGATGCCACCGCCCAAAGAAGGGCCGAAAGTGATCCTGAGCGAGACCAGCATTGATGGTCCCGCGATCGTGCAGACCTATCATCCCGATACGGTGCTTGCCTGGACGGGGACCGATAAGCTGCACCACCTCAATATCATGACCAGCAGCGATGGGCTGCGCTATAGCAACAAACATATCCTGCCCGAATTATCACTCTGGCGCCCGGCGGTCGCGTTCATCGACACAGGCCGTGGCGAGCCGTATGGCACAATCGTCCTCGCCTGGACAGGCACAGACCCGAACCATACGCTCAACGTCGAGTTCATCAAGACGCCTGAATTTACGGTGACCAGGAAGGTCATCTTTTGGGGCGAGACGAGCTTTACCGCTCCAGCGCTAGCGACGATCAACGGGGATGTCAACTCGGACATCTATCTCTCATGGGCGGGGACCGATCCCGCGCACACGCTGAATATGCTGCACATGACAACCAGGTCCCAGGCGGTCGACAAACACATCCTGTGGGGCTGGCGCAGCATCTCACGCCCCAACCTCGCGACCGATCACTCGTACGATGGCACTGCTGGCACGAGCCCGCTGGTTCTGTCCTGGACGGGGGTCAATAACCACATCTACTGCGCCGGAACGACCGATCGCGTTCACTGGACCATGGCGAGCACATCGCCGCTCGCTCCGCAAAGCGCCTGGGCGCCGACCATGATCGGCTTCTATGCCCCTGGCCTGCCGAATTATTGGCTCGCCTGGACCGGCAGCGGCACCACCAGCACGCGGAGCCTGCACGTGCAATATACGCAGCATTACCCTGCGTGGACCGATGCCAACAGCACGGCGACGCTGCCTGAGACGGCAATCTCTAGCCCCGCGCTGGCCTACAACGGCCAAGGCGACACCGGTGAGGTACTGATTACCTGGACCGGCACCGATTACTACCATCATGTGAACGTCGCCATTGTCACTCTGGCGAGCCATTAAGTGCTGGTACGTTCAGCCCCTGCTCTGCCCCACTGACCCCTAAAGGTCGGTGGGGCAGACTCAATACGAAGGCGGGCGCGCTCTTCACCGCGCTGGGGGCTGGGGAACTACTGATAAGCAGACGCGCTCCGCAGGACCTGGCGCATCATCCATTTGCCTCTTGCCTCCTTCTGGTAGGATGGGATGGGAGGAGACATGACGCATGCGCGGCAAACCCAGCACGAGCGAAGGCACGCCTTGTTGATCGGCCTGCATCGTATCGCGGCACGTGGCATCGTAGAAAGGAGGTAGCGGCAGCATCGCTGCAGTTACAGGCAAAGGCGCTGACGTGTCACCATTTCTGCTACCTTGATAACCTTGATAGCCAAGGAGGCACTCAAGCAAACCAGTGATGCCGTGAAGCATGCACAGCACGTCTCTTCGATCTGCCCCGCCGGATTCACAGTCTGCTATCTCCAAGCAGCAAACCGGCCTAGTTGGGGCTCCGCTGAAATGGCCCCTAGGAGGCACAATCATGGATCGAATTGTACGGCTCTGGCGGTATTCCAGCTCCCGCATCATTCGCATGGGAACCCTCGCGAGTTTGCTCCTCGGAGCGCTGGCTGTCTCCGTGCTCCCTCAGCCAACACCCATCGCGCAGGCGGCGAGCGGGTGCATGCTCAACTCAGCGAAGGGCAACATCAAGCACGTCATCTCCATTCAGTTCGACAACACGCACTTCGAGCGCGACAATCCGAACGTGCCGTCTGATTTGGAGCAGATGCCGCACCTGCTCAACTTTATCACCAACAATGGTGTCTTGCTGGCAAACGACCATACCGCGCTGATCTCGCACACCGCGACGGGTATTCTGACGACGCTCACTGGCGTCTACCCTGATCGCATGGGCCAGCCGGTGTCGAACAGCTTCCGCTATTTTAAAACCGACGGGACGACGCGCACCGGCGTCTCGTTCGCGTATTGGACAGCCCCCCTCTTCGATCCCGCTGGCTCGACAACCGATACGACGCCGGAGATGATCAATGAGAACGGCCAGATTGCCCCAGCGCCCTGGGTACCCTTCACCCGCGCTGGCTGCGACTTCGGCACGGTGGGTACGGCGAACACGGTTCTCGAGAACACCGCGATTGACATCCCGACGGTCTTTGGCGCCAACTCGCCCGAGGCCGCGGAGGTCGCTGCGAATCCTGGGCAAGCCTTCGCCGACTTTGTTGGCGTCGGCGTTCACTGCGCCCAGACATCATCGCGCTGCTCAGACGTGAACCATGGTCGGCCGGATCTGCTTCCCGATGAGCCGGGCGGCTACACCGGCTACAGCGGTCTGTTCGGGGCCAAGTATGTCGATCCGGTCATTCATCCCAATGGCCCAATGACCGACCTTGACGGCAATGTGATCCAGGACGCGACGGGTCACGTCGGCTTCCCCGGCTTTGACGGGATGGAGGCGACGGTCTCGCTCTCGTGGGTCGCGCAGATGCAGGAGGCAGGCATCCCGATCACCTACGCATATGTCTCGGATGCGCATGACGGCCACGGCACCGCTGGCAACATCCACTTTGCGTATGGTCCCGGCGAGGCGGGCTATGTGCAGCAACTGCACGACTACGACATGGCGTTTGCGAAGTTCTTTGATCGGCTCGCGGCAGATGGGATCAACAAGTCAAACACGCTGTTCGTCTTCACGGTTGATGAGGGCGATCACTTTGTCGGCGACCAGCCAACGCCCACCGGCTGTGATGGTGTCAACACTCCCTGCACCTACAATCGTGTCGGCGAGATCAACGCTGATCTCCGGCGCATGGTCTACACGCAATTCGGCGACCCGACCCTGTTCTCGGTACACTCGGACGACGCGCCGACGGTATACGTCAATGGCACAGCGAGCCAGCCTATTCGGGATCAAACCGATCCCGCTGTCCGCAATCTCGAGCGGGAAATGGCGGGACTCAACTGGTTAAATCCCTACACGAACACGGTCGAGAACAACATCATGGTCGCACTGGCGGACCACACCGGAATGAAGACGCTGCACATGGTCACCGCGGATCCATTCCGAACGCCAACGTTCACGCCGTTCGCCGACCCTGATTGGTTCTTCTTCGCAACCGGCGCGGCTACACCAGCGGCCTGCGCGACCCCGGACGCGTGCGCGTCTATCCCTGCACGCACGAGCCAGAGTTTTGCCTGGAATCACGGCGATATCCAGGACGAGATTGCGTCGACCTGGATCGGCATGGTCGGGCCGGGGGTTGACCAGGAGGGAATCAATAGCACCGTCTGGTCGGATCACACCGATCTCCGCCCGACGATATTGACGCTGGTTGGCCTCAAAGACGACTACATCCAGGATGGACGTGTGCTATCGGAGGCGCTGGATGGCTGGGCGATTCCCAGCGCGGTAATGAAAGGCGGACGATACGTCCCCCTCGCCCAGGTGTACAAGCAGATCAACGCCCCGTTCGGCGCGTTCGCGATGGATACGCTGAAGGCGTCGACCAAAGCGCTCGCCTCGAACGACGCGGGGGATGCGACCTATACCTCCATTGAGGGGCAGATCCAGAGCCTGACCGCGCAACGCGACGCGCTCGCCACACAGATCAAGTCGGCACTGGCGGACGCCGCGTTCAATGGCCAGGTATTGGACAAGCAGCAAGCGGACAGCTTCATTGCCCAGGCGCAGAGCCTGCTCAACCAGGCCCATGCCCTGGCAGCCGCATAATGCTGCGTGAGACCCGCGTTTGGTGAGGGCATCTTGCCTGATGTCCACCGGCTGGAGTGGTTGCGTGCAAGCGTGATCACTCCGGTCGCCCCATGCTTCTCACCACGGAGTTCGCCGAGGCAATTACAGGTTACTCGCCGCTCGCGAACGTGATGTCGTGCGCGCCCTGCCAGAGAACCGCCTCGCCCATCTCGCGCAGATGCTCCTGGCCTGAGACCACCGTGAGGAAGTGGTTCCCCGCGAGCTGCCCGAGTTTACTGGAGAAGCAACACGCGCCATAGGGGAACAGAATCTCGGTCTCGCTGTAGCCGCCAGGGTAGAATAGAATCTCCCCCGGCGCGGGATGGCTCGTGTGATTCTCATAGCCGACCTCCAGCTTGAAGTCGCCCAGTGGAATCCAGCAGGCCTCGCCACTCCAGCGCGCGTGAATGATCTTCTGATGGTAGGGTAAGAGCTTGCGAAACGCGGCGCACGTCTCGGGCGCTTTCTCCTCTTCGAGCCGCGCGGTATACACAAACGGACCTACAGTGATTTGCAGCATGCTCACTCTATTACGCTCCTGCTTCTGTTTCGCTCAGTTGCCCGGCGGCTGCTTGCTCGGCGAGCGCCGCCAGTACGCGTTCCGGGGTCATCGGCTGCTGGCTCATCCACACGCCCGTTGCATCGTGGATTGCGATGGCCACAGCCGCGGTGAACGGGACCAGCGCCATCTCGGCGACGCCGCGCGCGCCATACGGACCCTCGGGATCGGCCAGCTCAAGGATAACCGGCGTGACATCTACTGGCATATCGAGCACCGTCGGCAGCAGATACGTGCTCAAGGTTGGCGTGAGCATGTGGCCGTCGCGCACCTGGAAGTTCTCCAGCAACGCATAGCCCAGCGCCTGCGCCAGACAGCCTTCGATCTGTCCCTCCACCTGCTGCCGATTGATGGCCTTCCCAATGTCATGCACGCTGATGATCGAAAGCACGCGCACCTGTCCGGTGAGGGTGTTCACCTCCACCTCGACGGCCTGCGCCGCGTAGCCATAGCAGTAGTTCGGGCGGCCAGCGCCGGTCTCTGCATCGAGTCCGGTCGTGGCGGATGGGCGAAACTGGTAGGTGGCGACCGCGAATGGCGCTTCGCTCTCGGTCCACTGGTCGCGCGCCGCGAGGCAGGCCCGGCGCACGGCCTGGCCGCCGACCAGCGTCATACGCGAGGCTGAGGCGCTCCCCGCATTCGGCGCGAGTGCGCTGTCGTCGGTGATCATCGTCACGCGGGCCAGCGGCAGGCCAAGCGTCTCGGCGGCGATCTGGCGCAGGGCGAGATGCGCTCCCTGGCCCACGTCGGCCGCGCCAATACGCACAGTGGCGCTGTCCAGTTCGGCGACGCCACGCAGCTCCACGGTAGCCGTGGACTGCTCTGGATAGCCAAAAGAGTATCCCACGTTTTTGAAGCCACAGGCAATGCCGATACCCCGTCGCAGATGGGGCGCCTCGCTCGCGGGTCGCGGCCTGCCCGACTCGCCGTAGCTCAGGCGCTCCGTGGCCTCCTGGACACACCGTTCGAGCACGGCCCCGGCGCTCACGCCGACCGGCAGCGGCTGCCCGGTCGGCTCCAGGCTGCCCTCGTGATAGATATTGCGCCGACGCATTTCGACCGGATCGAGGTGGAGCGCCTCCGCGAGACGATCCACCATGCTCTCCGCCGCGAAATGCGCCTGGGGCGCGCCAAAGCCGCGAAACGCGCCACAAGGCACATTGTTGGTGTAGACGGCGTAGCCATCCACGCTGATGTTGGGGACCTCATAGCAGCCCGTCGCGAAGAGCGTGGCGACTTTGGTGACCTCGACACTGGTGGAGGCATACGCGCCGCCATCGGCGATGACCTCGGCCTCGACTGCCGTGATCGTGCCGTCTCGTCTCGCGCCCCAGCGGCAGCGGATGCTGATTGGGTGGCGTTTGTGATGGCCGATGATCGACTCCTCGCGGCTCCAGACCAGACTGACCGAACGCCGCAGACGCCATGCCGCCAGCGCGAGCAGGTGCTGGATTGACAGATCCTCGCGGCCACCAAACGCGCCGCCTATCGCGGCGTAGCGCATGACGACCTGATCCTCTGGCAACTGGAGCATCGCGGCGATCTGGCGGCGGTCTTCGTGGAGCCACTGGCCAGCCGTCTCGATGACGACATGGCCCTGCTCGTCGAGATAGGCGATGCCCGCCTCGGGCTGGAGGTAGGCATGCTCCTGCCAGGAGGTGCTGAATTCACCCGCGAGCACGATATCGGCCTCGGCCAGCGCGCGCGACGCGTCGCCTTTGCGGATCGGCACATGGAGCAGCACATTGCTGCCCAGCTCCTGATGAACGCGTGGAGCGCCAGCCGCCAGCGCGGAGCGTAGGTCGGTCACCGCGGGCAGGTCTTCATAGGCGACCTGAACCAGCCGCGCGCCCGCAACCGCAGCCTCTTTCGTCTCCGCGGCAACCAGGGCGACCTTATCGCCCTCGAAGCGTACGAAATCCCGGCAGAGCGCGGGCTGGTCCGCGTCGATGAGGCCATAGGCGTTGTATGGCACGTCGTCGGCGGTGAGCACCGCCACCACGCCGGGATAGTTGAGGGCATTCGTGCTATCGAGCGAACGAATGCGCGCATGGACGCGATCCGCAAAGACCACCTGAAGGTGCAGCATACCGGGTCTGACGAGATCGGCGGGGTAGCGTGCCGCGCCCGTCACCTTGCCGAGCGCATCGGGACGCGGCAGTGAGGCGCCAATCAACGACGAATCGCTGTTCATGGTTGCTCGCTCCCTTCCTTTCCCTCCCGCGTTCCCGCGCTCATAATCGCCTCGAGAATCTTGCTATATCCGGTGCAGCGGCAGATGTTGCCGCTCAATGCGGTCTGCGCCTGGATGAGATCGGGATGTGGGTGCTCTTGGAGCAGCATGCCCCCGGCCATCAGCATGCCGGGGATACAGAAGCCGCACTGCACCGCGCCCTTCTCAATAAAGGCGGCCTGCAATGGATGCAGTCCCTTGTCTTGCCGCGCGCCCGCCTGCGCCAATCCCTCGATGGTCACGATCTCGCCGCCGTGGGCCTGTTCAGCCGCAACCAGGCACGACATCACCGCCTGGCCGTTCAGCCAGACCGTGCATGCGCCGCACTCGCCCTCGGCGCAGCCCTCTTTGGCCCCCGTCAGCCCCGCATCCTCTCGCAGCGCATTGAGCAGTGTCTTACCTCCGGCCTGCCGAAGCGCATGGGGGACACCGTTGATCGTCGTTTCGATGACGCCATGAAATGGCGGCGCGCTTTTCGCCTCTTCGCGCCAGGAGCCCGTATCGAGCAGGACAGCCCAGGCGGCGCTATGCCCAGATGGAGCCTGCGCCGCAAGCTGGCGCAGGCCTTCGCTCACCAGCGATTCGAGCGTGGCACGGCGATAGGAAGCCGACCCGCGCACATCGCCGATGGGTGAGGCGTCGCCGGAAACCAGCCGCCCCGCCTCGGCACAGGTGGAAGCATCGAGGCGCTTGCCGCGCAGGTAGTCCTCGACGGTGCGGGCGCGCACGATAGTTGGCGCGACACTGCCCAGCGTGATGCGCGCGTCTTCTACTCTATCGTCGCCGTCAGCGGTGAGGGTCAGCACGAACGCGATGTTGATGACGGAGATGGCCTGAGCCCGCCGCAACCCCAGCTTGAGGAACAAACCCCGTTGAGTGGCGCCCATCGCTGGAATGCGGATCTCGCGCAGTAGCTCATTCGGGCGTAGCATAGTGCGGCGCACGCCTTCGTAGAAGCGCTCCAGCGGGATGGTGCGTTCGCCCTCGCGACTCGCGAGCATGACCGAGGCGTCGAGCGCCATCAGCGGGGTAATGGTGTCATTGGCGGGCGAGGCGGTGATGAGGTTGCCCGCGACCGTGGCGCGGGTGCGAATCTGCGGAGCGCCGACCTCGCTACAGGCCTGTGCCAGTGGCAGCGCCTGCTCAACACAGGCGGCGGACGACATCACGTCGTTGTGTGTGGCCAGCGCGCCCAGCACGATTGCATCGCGCTCCCGGCGGACATAGCGCAGGTCTGAGAGCGCGGTAATATCAATCAGCGTCTCGGTCGGCTTGATGCCGCGCGAGAGCTCGACCAGCACGTCGGTCCCGCCCGCGATGATGCGCGCCTGATCCCCGTAGTGGTCGAGGAGTTCTAGCGCTTCATCGAGTCGCGTTGGACGCAGGTAGGTCTGCCACATCGCAGCCACCCTTTCATCACAGAGTTGTCCCGGAAAGGCGGAGGATTCATGCCCACGGTTTACCCTGGGGTTACCAATCGCCCGATGGGGTTAGAGACAATCTTACCATCGCGGTAAACCGTCCTGCCACGGAGGATGGTCCGCACGATACACCCACGTAGCTGCCGCCCCACATATGGGCTGTGCGGATGCCGATAGAACAGGTCCTGCGATTGCAGCGTTGTCGTCGCGCCCAGATCGACGAGCGCAAGATCGGCATCCGCGCCAATGGCAAGCTGCCCCTTCCTGGGAAGACGGAAGCGCTGGGCAACGTGCTCCGCCGTCACACGAGCGATCAGCGCGAGGGGCAGCGCGCGGCTGTGATAGCCCTCGGTGAGCATTAGTTGCAGGAGGGCCTGGCAGCCCGAGATACCGCCCCAGACGCGGAAGAAATTCGGGTCGCTCTTCATGCTCGCTGGCGCAGGCGAATGGTCGGAGGCCACCATTGGCAGCGTCCCATCGGCAAGATAGCCCCAGAGCTGGTCGCGCTCCGCCGCTGACCGAATAGGCGGCGCGCACTTCGCCAGCGCGCCGATGGCTTCGACATCCTCCTCGGTAAAGACGAGATAGTGCGGGCACGTCTCGCAACTGACATCCACCCCACGCTGGCGCGCCGCCGCCACCAGCGCAACCCCGCGTCCGGTGCTGACGTGGACCACATGCAGGGCGCAGCCGGTCTCTTCGGTGAAGAGGATGGCGCGCTCGATGGCCTCCAGCTCGGCCACGATGGGACGTGAGGCCAGGTAGTCGCGGATGCCGGTGCGCCCCTCGGCGATTGCGCGGGCGGCGCGCGCGCGGGTGATGGTATCGTTCTCGGCGTGCACCGCGACGATGCGGCCAAGCTGAGCGGCGCGCGCCATGCCTTCATACAGCGTCAGATCATCGACAGCGGAGAAGTCCTCGATGCCGCTCCCGCTCATGAACGCCTTGAAGCCAACCACGCCCGCCTCGGCCAGCTCATCCAGCTGCTCCAGATTGCCGGGAACCAGCCCACCCCAGAGGGCGAAGTCCACCAGCGAGGAAGCCTGTGCGGCAGCCAGCTTGAGGCGAAAACTCGCGCCATCGGTCGTCGGTGGGTGGGCATTGAGTGGCATCTCGATATAGGTGGTTGCGCCGCCAGCCGCCAGCGCGCGCGTGCCGGTCGCAAAGCCCTCCCACTCGGCGCGCCCCGGCTCGTTGAAATGCACATGGGCATCGATCACGCCGGGAAGAACGTGCAGCGCGGTGCAGTCAATCTCCTCGTCGGCGCTTCCCGCAAGCTCGGGCGCCTCGGCGACAATCACTCCATCGGCGATGCCAAGATCGGCGCGGCGCACCCCCGCGCTGGAGACCAGCGTGCCCTGGCGCAGCAGCAGCTCGAATTCGCTCATGTGGCGGCGTCTCCCCCGTCGGCGAGGAGCAGTATGAAGCGCTCCAGCGCCTCAATCGCGACCGCGACATCCTCCAGCGCGACGGATTCAGCGGGCGAGTGGCTGACTCCCCCTTTGCAGCGCACAAAGAACATCGCGATCTCGGTGAGCGTCGCCATCATGACGGCATCATGTCCCGCGCCACTCGACAATATTGCCACGGTATGGCCAGCAGCGGCGACCACGTCCCCTTGCAGCACGGTCAGCCGGGGTGAGCACTCGATTGAAGGCTGATCTGCGACTACCTGCCATTCAAGCGAGACACCGCGGCGTTGCGCAATATCCTCGGCCTGCGCGCGCAGGTCGGCGACCGCCGCTTCCCGTGCTGGATTGTCCAGGTGGCGCACATCCAGGCTGAGCGCTACGCGCCCAGGAATGACATTGCTCGCGCCTGGCTCGACCTTCATCTGACCCACGGTCGCGACCAGGTTGGGTGTGTTCCGGGCACGTTGCTCGACAGCGGCGACGAACTCGGCGGCGGCGCTGAGCGCGTCGTGTCGCAGGTCCATCGGCACGGTTCCGGCGTGGCCCGCGACACCCGTTATCGTGAGCGCGGCCCTGGTCTGCCCTTGAATGCCGTTCACCACCCCAATCGGCAGGTCATTCGCGTCCAGCAGCGGCCCTTGCTCGATGTGTACCTCACAGTATCCAAGCAGGTCGTCGCGCTGGCGTCCACTGACTACGGCTGCCTCAGGATCACCGCCGAATGCCCTGATAGCCTCCCGCAGCGTCACCCCATCCTCGTCGGTCAGGTCGAGCGCTTCAGGCGGGAGCGCGCCTGTAAAGGCGCTGCTGCCGAGATACGCTGTGTGATACCGAAGGCCTTCTTCGTCCGCAAAGGCCACCAGCTCCACGGCAAAGGGCAGCCGCTGGCTGCGCGCCGCCAGACGCTCGACACAGGCCAACGCCACCAACACGCCGAGCGGCCCGTCATACTTGCCCGCGTCGCGCACCGTATCGAGGTGCGATCCCAGCACCAGCGTCTTCGCGCCAGGGATGGCGGCCTCGTAGCGCGCCACGAGATTGCCGATAGCGTCCTGCCGCGGATGCATTCCCGCCGCCAGCATCCAGCCCTTCACAGCGTCGTTCGCCTGCCGCATCGCCTCTGTGCCATAGCGGCGCGTGCGGCGGTCAGCCTCTTCGCTATAGCTGCCAAGCTGGTCGCAGCGTTCCATCACGAGACGCGCCGAATCGGCGTAAGATGACGACGGCGTTGATGTCATGGCTAGCTCCTCCTAGCTTCCCCGATAGGTGCTGTAGGCCCAGGGCGTGACGAGCAACGGCACATGATAATGGGCTGCGGGATCGGCGACGTGGAAGCGCACCGGCACCTGGCCAAGAAAGGAAAGCGCTGCTTTCGTTGCCGTCGCCGCCTCTTGTCTTGCGAAGTATTCGCCCACGTCGAAGAGCAGCTCATAGCCGCCAGCGGTGAAGTCGGCGCCGGCGAGCAGCGGCCCATCGGTGCGACCGTCGGCATTGGTGTGCGTTGCGACGAGACACGTACGACTGCCGCCAGATGCATCAAGCCGCCAGAGCTCGACGCGCACATCGGCGGCGGGGCAGCCCCGCGCGAGGTCGAGGACGTGGGTGGTGAGAGAGCCTTCCATCACGACGCCTCTTCCGGCCCTGGCTGCTTTGGCTGCGTGTCGTCAGATTGAGCGTCCCGGCGCAACGTCAACCGAATCAGCCCATAGGCCGGGAAGGGCGAGCTGTAGACCTTGATCCGGGGGTCGGTAGCGGATGTGGCGACTGGATCGGGCGTGCGGTTATGCGCCTCGAACGAAATCTCGCCCAGTTGCGGGAAGCGCGCGAGGATGCGCGTCCCCATCTCATGCGCCAGATGCTGGATGGACTCGCTGACGAACTCGTGAAACACCGTCTGTGCGAGGTCACGTATCTGCTCGGCGGGAACGTAGCGGCTATGATCGGTCGCCAGCATGTCCGCCGTGTCGGCATAGCGCCAGGAGACATCTATCTCGATGAAGAGCGGTCGGTCGCCGCGCTCGGGCAGCGTGGTGTTGGCGTCGCGCACAAAGCGGGTGAACGCGCTCCCCGTGACTTTGAGCAGCTCCAGCCCGCTACGCCCACAGCGATGGTCGGTGATGACCACGCTACCCTGCTCTCCCCGCTCCATGCTGAGCGTGGCGGTGGAGTAGCTTCCGTGGTTCCGCTCAAACAGCACCGCGCTCTCGGTGAAGCGCTGGTGATCTTGCGCGGGAACCTGCACGGGCGCGAAGGGAAGCTCGCGCGCGGTCAGACGCAGCCGCTCCATATCGTCGTAGGTGGCGAGAAAGTAGCTCCCCAGGTGCGCCAGCAGCCCCTCCATCGTCGCGCCGCCGTAGGTGAGCGTCTGCTGCAAGATGACATTTTTCATGCTGTCGGTCGCCACCACTCGCGAATTATCGCCCTCTGTGTAGGCGGGCAAGAAGCTCTCGCCGAAGACTTCCAGGTCGATCTCCAGCCCGACGAGTGTGTTTGGACGGCCCGTGAAGGCGGATTCCGGGATCGGTGGCACGCCGGAGAGCGGGCTGGCATAGACGCGGTAGAGTGGGACACGGAGCTTGCCATAGCTAATCTCATAGCTGACGCCGCGCGCAAAATCGCCGTCCATTCTGCCCCCCTCTCGATGGATCAGATTGGCTCAATGCGTAAGACCCGCTTAAGATGCGGTGCGGTGGAACCAGTGTAGCACGTCGGCGCGAGACCGCGATTACTGGATCGTGTCGAGCAGGCGGAGGCGGCAAATCTTGGCGATCTCATCAAGTGCGGCGGCGATTTCCTGGTTGCGCGTGTTATGCATACGGGCGGCGAAACCAGCCAGGATGCTTTCCTTTTTGTTTTCGCGCGCGCAGATGACAAAGGGAAAGCCGAAACGCTGCTGGTACTCGGCGTTGAGCCGCTCGAACGTCGCGATCTCCTCAGCCGTCAGCTCGCTCAGGCCAGCCGCTGCCTGCTCGGCGGTCGAGGCTGGCCCCAGCGTGCCGGTGCGCGCGGCGCGGCCAACGAGGTCGGGGTGAGCCTGGATGAGCGCCACCTTGCGCTCGGCGGGAGCGTCGTACATCACCTGGCAGAGCGCGGAATAGAGCGCATCCAGGCTGCTGAACGGCCCGGCGGCCCAGGCGTCTGTCACGATCCAGGGCGGCCCCTCGAATGTTCCGCCGAGCGCGGCGACGAAGTCGGCCTGACCGAGCGTGTTGAGACGCTCAAGGGATATCCTTGTCGTCATCGTAGCTCTCCCCTGGCCAACGCCTGCGCAATCGCGTTGTGCCGTGCGATGAGCGCCTGCTGGTCGAGATCGAGCAGGTGGCCGTCCCGCACCCGCACGCGGCCATTGATGATGCTCAGGTCCACCGCTGGGGGCTGGCAGAAGACCAGCGCGGCCAGTGGATCGTGGATAGCGCCTCCGGCAAGCGCCAGCGTGTCGAGCCGATAACCGATGATATCCGCCGCCATGCCGGGCGCGAGCAGGCCAATGTCGTCACGCCCCAGCACCGCCGCGCCGCCGCGAGTGGCGAGCCAGAGCGCCTCGTGGGCTGTGATGGCGGCGGGGTCGCCCAGAACGCGGTGGAGCAGCAGCGCCTGGCGCGCCTCAGCCAGCAGGTGGGAGCCATCGTTGGAGGCCGAGCCATCTACCCCCAGGCCAACGCGCGCGCCAGCCCGACGAAGCGCGTCCAGTGGAGCGATGCCCGAAGCCAGGCGCATGTTCGAGGTTGGGCAGTGGGCGATGCCGGTCTGTGTAGCGCCCAGGCGCCGCACCTCATCGTCGGAGGGATGCACCATATGCGCGTGCCATACGTCGTCGCCGACCCAGCCAAGGTCTTCCGCCAATTCTACCGGCGTGCGGTGAAACGTCGCGGCGCAGTAGGCCGCTTCGTCGCGGGTCTCAGCCAGGTGCGTATGGCTGTGGATGCCGTACGCGCGCGCCAGGGCGATGCTCTCGCGCATCAGGGTTGGCGAGACCGAGAAGGGCGAGCACGGCGCCAGCACGACACGGAGCATGCTATAGCGGCTCGCGTCGTGGTACTCCTCGATCACCCGCTGCGAATCGCGCAGGATAGCCGCCTCGTCCTCGACCACGCTATCTGGCGGCAGGCCGCCCTGCGATTCACCGACCGACATCGAGCCACGGGCGGCGTGGAAGCGGAAACCCATCTCACGCGCCGCATCGATCTGATCGTCCACGCGCGCGCCGTTGGGCCAGAGATAGGTGTGGTCGCTCGATGTCGTGCAGCCGGAAAGCATCAGCTCCGCCATCGCGACCTTCGTGCTGACCGCGATCGCTTCTGGGGTCATTCCGGCCCAGATGGGGTAGTGCACCCGCAGCCAGGTAAACAGATCGGCGTTCTGCGCGGCGGGCAGGTTGCGCGTCAGCGTCTGATAGAAGTGGTGGTGCGTATTGATCAGTCCGGGCAGCACGATCATGTCGCTGGCATCAATCGTGACATCGGCAGGACGCTCCAGCGCGAGCGTGTCACTCTGGCCCACCTGGCGGATGACATTATCCTCGATGTAAATATCGCCATCGGCAAAGCGCGTATCGGCGTCATCCATCGTCACGACGAGGCGAGCATGTTGGATGAGAAGCGAGGCCACGGCGCACATCTCCCTGTTCCATCAGTGGAGATTCCCCCCACTGCCACACATCAAACCCTGACCAAGATGGCACGATCCAGGTCAAAATCAATGTACCTGACTTGGTCGGATACTCACAAGCATGCGTCCTCAATCAGTACGGCTGATTTGGTCGGTACGCTGGAGCACCACGAGCGGAATCTCACGCGCAACCCGCTGATAGCGGCGATAGGGTGGCGCGGTTTCCATCACATAGTCCCACAGCCGCGTCCGTTCCTCTCCCGTTGCCACCCTCGCGACGGCGTGATAGGTGTCGCGACCGACCTCGACCTGCACCTCGGGATGCGCGGTGAGATTGAAGTACCAGGCCGGGTGGCGTGGCGCTCCGCCGTTTGAGGCTACTATGAACCGCACATCGCCCTGGTCGAAGTAGCCAACAGGCGTCGTGTGCGGCAGACCCGACTTGCGGCCAGTGGTGGTTAGCAGCAGGACCGGCGTCGGGCCGACCCGCCCGCCGATGCGCCCGCCGGTGCGGCGATAGACACCCACCATCGCACGCAGAAACCACCGTTGCATCGCCGAAGCCCCGCGGCGTGGCGCTGGGGTTGGCGACGGCGAGGGCGTGCCAGAACCAGTGGGAATGGACATAGAGCGCCTCCAGCACGAAGAAGCATGAACCTGGAACAGCCACATATCGGAGCACGACACTCGATCACAGTATACCTGTCCACAGTTGATGATGTCCTGGTGCTCAAATGGATTCATTGTAGCTGTATGGTACAAGTAATATATAGGTTAGATGCACATCACGCACGAGCGCGGGATTGGCTCGTACACTTCCCCACCGGTTGACCGCACACCGTTCAACGCCATGACTGACACAAGACGAACACCTGATTGGCATCAGAAAGGGAAACGATTCTATGTCATCGTCCTCGCAGTCAAAGTCACAGTCAAAAGGCTCTCAGCCGAAGCCGAAGCAGAACTCGAATGGCGAGCATGCCGCCGCACCCAGCCTCCTCTCTTCGCTGGAGTGGCGCAGCATCGGCCCCTATCGCGGGGGGCGCGTCGTTGCCGTTGCTGGCGATCCCAGCCACAGTCACACCTTCTACTTCGGCTCCACGGGCGGCGGCGTCTGGAAGACCACCGACGGCGGGCTCTTCTGGGAGAACGTCTCCGATGGCTATTTCAAACGCGCCTCGGTCGGCGGTATCGCCGTCGCGCCCTCCGACCCCAACGTGATCTACGTCGGCATGGGCGAGGCCACCATTCGGGGCAACGTTTCCCATGGCGACGGTGTCTACAAGTCCACCGACGCCGGTAAAACCTGGACCCATCTCGGCCTCGAAGATACGCGCAATATCGGCAAGGTGCGCGTCCACCCGACCGATCACAACATCGTCTATGTCGCCGCGCTTGGCCACGCCCACGGCCCCAACGAGCAGCGCGGCCTTTTCCGCTCGCGCGATGGCGGCGCGTCCTGGGACCGTATCCTCTACATCAACGAGAACGTCGGCATCCACGACCTCTCGATGGACCCGAACAACCCGCGTACCCTGTATGCCGCCGCCTGGGCTGCCCGCCGCAATCCCTACCAGCTGATCAGTGGCGGTGAGGGCTGCGGCATCTATAAATCCACCGATGGCGGCGATACCTGGCAGGAGATTACCCGCAACAAGGGCCTGCCCACTGGCCCCGTCGGCAAGATCGGCGTTGCCGTCTCGCCCGCCCGCACCGACCGCGTCTATGCCATCGTCGAGTCCAAGGAGAGCGCCGTCTACCGTTCGGATGACGGCGGGGACAGTTGGGAGCGCCTCTGTGACGAGCACGACCTCTCTGGGCGGCCCTGGTACTACCAGCACATCATCGCCGATCCTCAAGACCCCAACACCGTCTGGGTGCTCAATGTCCGCTGCTACCGCTCGATTGACGGCGGGCGCACCTTCCAGCTGGTGGCGGCCCCCCACGGCGACAACCACGACCTGTGGATCGATCCCGCCAACCCGCGCCGGATGATCCTGGGCAACGACGGCGGAGCCACCGTCACCTATGACGGCGGCCAGGGTTGGACCTCACTCTACAATCAGCCGACCTGTGAGTTCTACCATGTCACCACCGATAACCAGACGCCCTATCGCATCTACGGCGCGCAGCAGGACAATAGCACCATCAGCGTGCCCAGCCGCTCCTACCAATCGGCCATCGTGCATGCCGATATGATCGAGATCGGCGGCGGCGAGAGCGGCTACATCGCTGTCGATCCCCGGAATCCCAACATCATCTATGCTGGCAGCTATCAGGGCTACCTGACCCGCTACGACCACGCCACCGGGCAGCTGCGCGACATCACCGTCTGGCCAGAGCCCGCGATGGGCTCACCGGCCAGTGATGTCAAGTATCGCTTCCAGTGGACCTTCCCGATTCTGCTCTCGCCGCATGATCCAGGCGTGCTCTACGCCACCGGCAACCACGTCTTCCGCTCGACCGACGAGGGCGCGAGCTGGGAGGAAATCAGCCCTGACCTCACCCGCAATGATGCGAGCACACTTGGCCCCTCTGGCGGGCCAATCACCGGCGACAACGTTGGCACCGAATACTATGCCACCATCTTCGCCTTCGCCGAATCAGCAATCGAGAAGGGGCTTTTGTGGGCTGGCTCTGACGACGGCCTGATTCATCTCTCGCGCGACGGTGGCGCCTCCTGGCAGGATGTCACCCCGAAAGACCTGCCCGAATGGGCGCTGATCAGCATCATCGAGCCGTCCCCGCACGACCCCGCTACCGCCTATGTCGCCGCCAATCGCTACAAGCTCGATGACTTCCATCCCTATCTCTACAAGACCAACGACTATGGCGCGACCTGGACGAAGATCACCGACGGTATTGCCGACAACGACTTCACCCGCGCCATCCGCGAGGACCCCGAGCGACGCGGCCTGCTCTTCGCTGGCACGGAGACCGGCGCGCATGTTTCCTTCGACGATGGCGCGCACTGGCAGCCGCTCCAGTTCAACCTGCCCGCTGTGCCGATCCATGACCTCACCATCAAGGAGGGCGACCTGATCGCGGCGACACATGGCCGCGCCTTCTGGGTGCTCGACGACATCGGTCCGCTGCGCCAGATGACCGATGCGGTGCGTGATGCGTCGGTCCACCTTTTCGCGCCACAGCCTGCTGTCCGCTACACACAGTCCGGCGGCTACGGCAGCGGCACCGCGCCTGGCATCAACTACGGCTCCAGCGGCCCCTTCATTCTCCCCTATCGCGAGAAAGAGCTGCCAACCGGCGAGAAGACGCGCGTCTACCTCGAAGCTGGCCAGAATCCGCCCAATGGCCTGCTCGTCCAGTATTATCTCAAGGAGAAGCCCGACGGCGAGATTACGCTGACCTTCCTTGACGCCGACGAGAAAGAAATCAAGCGTTTCAGCAGCGAGGAGCAGAAGCCCGCCGCCACCGGGGTTGTTGGCGCGTCCGCCGCCGAGGGCGCCGAAGGTGGTGAGGCCGTGCCACCCGCCGCCGAAGAGCCAGCTGAGAAGCCAAAAGGCGAGAAGAAAGAGGAGAAGAAAGAGCCGCGCGTTCCCAAGAACGCCGGGGGCAACCGCTTCGTCTGGAATCTGAAATATCCCGACTCCGTCAAGATCGAAGGCTACGTCGCTGGCGAAGACGCGCTGGCCGGACCAGTCGCTGCGCCGGGCCACTATTACGTGCGTCTCCAGGTCGGCGATCAGACCTACACCCAGCCCTTCGAGGTCCGCAAGGATCCGCGCATCACCACCAGCGACGCGGATCTGCGCGCGCAGTTCGATCTCTTGCTCGCCATCCGCGACCGCCTCTCCGAGGTCCACGATGGCATCAACGCCATCCGTAGCATCCGCAAACAGACGGAGGAGTGGGAGACCCGCACCAAAGACCACGAGATCCACGACCAGGTCGCCAGCGCCGCCAAGGAGCTACGCGACAAGCTGCTTGCCCTCGAGGGCGAATTGACGCAGGTCAAAGCCAAGGTTCGCTCCGACACGATGGACCACCCCATCAAACTCAACGCCAAGGTGGCCGCGCTTGCTAGCGTCGTCTCCAGTGGTGAGGCGGCGCCAACCCGCCAGGCGCGCCAGGTCTTTGACGAGCTCTCAGCCCGCGTTGCCGCTGAGCTTCAGCGTCTGCGCGAGGTGATCGACAGCGATGTCGCCGCCTTTAACACGTTGATTCGCGAAGCCAGCATACCGGCCATCGTGCCCACCGCTCCCGCCAAAGATCGCGCCAAGGAGGCCGCCGTTGCCGGGTCCACCGCACAGACTGGAGGAACACATCACCGCGCGCCAGGCAATTCAGCGGGCGACGCGGGCAGCAAGCCTTAAACAGCGCTAGGCGGATAGCGTCTCGGATGGCGCTTAGCCGCTCAATCTGTGACGAGAGGCGCCACCTCATCAGCAAACCGGTAGAGCGGCTCGAGGTCGTAGGCGAGGCGGGGAAACGAGACGATCACATAGTCGATGCCCCGCTCCGCCAGCGCGCGCAGCCGCTCCACCAGCGCCTCGGACGTCCCGACGAACCCGACGCCCGTGGCGCTATGGGCGCGCTCGACCACCGCCTCCGGCGTTTCGCCGCGCCTGACGAGGACGATGTCCTCGATGCTGGTTGACTTGATGATGGCGTCGTAGTCGCGGCCAACCTCGTCGCAATGCCGACGTAGCACCGCCAGTTTGCGCTCCGCAACATCGGGATCGCCGCCGCCGACGTTACAGGCATCGGCGAAACGCGCCACCAGCTTGAGTGTCACCTGCTCGCCGCTGCCACCAATCCAGAACGACGGGTGCGGCTTGCGGGCGCCCTTGGGCTCGTTGATCGGCTTATCAATCGAATAGTGCTCGCCGCTGAACTCGGGATAGTCTTCAGTCCACATCTTGGTGATAATCTCGCAGGCTTCGCGGAACATCCGCATGCGCTCGCGTGTCTCAGGGAAGCCGTAGCCATACGCCCGCCACTCGTGCTCGTACCAGCCTGCCCCCAGCCCGCAGTAGAGCCGTC
>Ga0310811_10001589_pt1 | contig 28254 bp, 26 predicted proteins | sample YCmetagenome_FD_207642 | JGI IMG/M metagenome (GOLD analysis project Ga0310811, IMG submission 207642) | Soil microbial communities from experimental microcosm in Duke University, North Carolina, United States - YC | ecosystem: Engineered > Artificial ecosystem > Soil microcosm > Unclassified ... | reverse complement strand
ATTTCAAGGGGATTCGACGCTGCCGTGGATGACGGTCGAGGCCAATCTCGATATCGGCCTTTCGGGGCTCAGCCTGTCATCCGCTGCGCGCGCTGACCGCATTCGTCATTATCAAGCGCTTGTCGGGCTTGCAGACTTCGGCGCCGCTTACCCGCACGAATTGTCCGGCGGCATGCGCCAGCGGGTGGCGATCGCGCGGGCGCTCGCGACCGAACCGGAATTGCTGCTGATGGACGAGCCGCTCGCCGCCGTCGATGCGCAGACCCGCATGGTGATGCAGAAGGAATTGCATTTCATCTGGGGTGAGGCGCATTCGACCGTCGTTTACATTACCCATGACATCGAGGAAGCGCTCAGCCTCGCCGACCGGCTCGTCGTGATGACGGCGCGGCCCGGACGCATCAAGCGCATCGTCGCCTCGCCATTTGCGCGTGACGCCGATCCCTTCGCACGCCGCCGCGATCCGCGCTTCGGCCCGCTGCAGCTCGAAATCTGGAACGAAGTCGCGCAGGAAGTCGGGCAGAGCCTGCAGGCGTCCGAGGAGGTCGCGTGATGAGCACGGCCGCGGCAGAGCCAGTCATGGACGAACCGACGCGCGCCTTCATCGCTCGCACGCAGCAGCGTCATGCGCGGATGAAGGTGAAGCAGGTCGTGCTCGGGTTCGGATTTCCGATCCTGCTGTTGCTGCTGTGGGAGGCGGCAGCACGGTTCGGCGTCATCGACCGCCGCTTCTTTCCGGCGCCGAGCACGATCATCGCCTCGATCGGACCGTTCATCACCGAGGACGAGTTGCGCGCGAACCTGCTGATGAATGTCGCCGCGACCTTGCGGCGTCTTGCCATCGGCTACGGCATGGGCGCGACTGCCGGCGTATCGCTTGGCCTCATCATGGGCCTCAACACGACGGCGCGCTTCGCGGTCGCGCCACTCATCTATGGCATGTTCCCGCTGCCGAAGATTGCCATCTATCCGCTGATGATCGTCATCTTCGGTCTCGGCGACCCGAGCAGCATCGCGCTGATCGCGCTCGGCGTCTTCTTCATGACCTGCATCAACACGCTCTCCGGTGTGCGTTACATGCAGCCGATCTATCACGACGTCGCCACGGTGTTCCGTGTGCCCGGACCGAAGCGCTGGTTCAAGATTTTCATCCCCGCGGCAATGCCCGCGATCATCACCGGCCTGCGGCTCGGCCTCGGACAGGCGCTGATCCTCGTCGTGTCTTCGGAATTCGTGTCCTCCGACACCGGCATCGGCCGCTTCATCTGGGACGCCTGGCAGACGCTGGACATCCCGAAAATGTTCATCGGCCTCGCCGCGGTGCTGCTGTTCGCCAGCATCGCGGCGGCCGGCGGCAATTATCTCGAGCGCCGGCTCATCCCATGGAAACGCTGACGATGGAAACGCTGATGCCTATCGTACCGAGGACCAGCGGGCTCCAAGACAAGAAGGAAAACCAAAAATGGTAACGCGTGCGCTTTCCGTGGCGATCATCGGCGCAGGAATCGGTGGCCTGACCGCGGCGGCTTCGCTGCGCCGCGCCGGGCTCGATGTCGCCGTCTATGAACAGGCGGCAAAATTCACGCGCCTCGGCGCCGGCATCCAGCAGACGCCGAATTCCGTCATGGTGCTGCGCCAACTCGGTCTTGAGGACCGGTTGCGCGACGCCGGCTATCAGCCTTCGGTGATGCATTATCGTGACTCCGTGACCGGCGACATCCTGTGGGAGAAGGCGCAAGGCGCGAAGGCGGAAGAGAAATTCGGCGCGCCGCATCTGCTGCTGCATCGCGGCGACCTGCACGAGGCGCTCGCCTCGATCGTGCCGGCCGACGTGGTTCATCTCGGCCGCAAACTGGCCTCGTTTCGCCAGGACGAGACCGGCGTCGTCATGCGCTTCGACGACGGCAGCGAGGCGCGCGCCGACGTGATGATCGGCGCCGACGGCGTGCATTCCATCGTGCGCGAAGCGCTGTTCGGCCCGGAAAAGCCGCGCTACACCGGCCGCGTCGCCTATCGCACGGTGTTTCCCTCGGCGCTTCTCAACGGCGCAGTGATTGACGGCTCGGCCAAATGGATCGGCCCGGATCGCCACATCGTCGTCTATTATGTCAATCCGCGCGAGGACGAGATCTATTTCGTCACCAGCACTCCGGAGCCGGGTTTCAGCGTCGAGTCGTGGTCGGCGGCGGGCGACATGGACACGCTGCGCGCGGCCTATCGCGATTTCCATCCCGAGGTGCGGACCGTGCTCGACGCCTGCCCGGCCGCGCACAAATGGGCGATCATCGAACGCGATCCGATGCCGCGCTGGACCGACCGGCGCGTGGCGCTGCTCGGCGATGCCTGTCACCCGATGACGCCCTATGTGGCGCAGGGCGCGGCCAGCGCCATCGAAGATGCGGCGATCCTGTCGCGCTGTCTCGAAGGCGCCGCGCAAGCCGATATCGAAAATGCGCTCATTCGCTATGCGGAAACCCGCAAGCCGCGCACGGCGCGCATCCAGACCTTGTCGAGCCTCAACAGCGTCGACCGTCTGCGTCAGGAATACGAAGCGATCTACGGTTACGACACCTGGGCGGCACCGCTCGCCCCATGCCGGTATCTGCCGGGGCTGCGTAGCACCGACATGCGATGACAATAACAGCGATGTCATACACAAAGCTCAGGAGCATGCCCATGCGTCATCACACGCGCCTTCCCGACAGGCGCCTTCCAGACACGCAGCTTCCCGTTTGGCGCGGTTTGCAAACGCCGTCGCGCCGCTACGCCGCCCGGGCGGTTGCGGCGGCTCTGCTCGCAGCGCTTGCGCTCGGCTTCGGGTCTTCGCGCAGCCAGGCCGCGGAGACGGTGCGCTTCGGCTCGGTCGGCGGCATCACCGATGCGGGCGTCTATCTCGCCGACGAGATGGGTTTCTTCAAGGAGGCCGGCCTCACTGTGGAGAGCAAGCGGATGGCGAGCGCGCCGGCGCTGGTCACCGCGCTCGCGACCGACCAGCTCGACGTTGCCGGAATCGCGCTGACGCCGGGCCTGTTCATGGCCGTCCAGCAGGGGATCAACGTCAAGATCGTCGGCGACAAGCAAAGCTCGCGGCCGGGCTATTCGGCGACACGCATCGTCATCCGCAAGGCACTGTGGGCCGGGAGCAAGGAGAAATCGATCGCGGCGCTGAAGGGCAAGACGATCGCAATCTCGGCGCGCGCCTCTTCGTCGTTCTACAACGTCGCCCAGGTTCTCGACGCCAACGGAATGAAGATTTCCGACGTGCGCTTCACCCAGCTTCCCTATCCGAGCATGGTCGCCGCGCTCACGACCGGAGCAGTCGATGCCGCCTACATCATCGAACCATTCCTCTCCAAGGCTTTGAATGGCGGCATCGCCATGGAAATCGCGGACATCGGCTATCTCGGCAATGCGAATGAAAGCCATCTCAGCGTGCCGGTCGTCTATAGCGAAAAATTCGCCAAACGGGAAAAGGAAGCCGCCGCCTTCATGCTTGCTTACATGAAGGGCGTGCGCGTCTATAACGACGCCTTCGTCAAGGGCAAGGACAAGCAGAAGGTCATCGACATCATCGCACGACGCGCCGGCGTCGATGCCAAAGTGGTCGCCGAATCCCATCCCGCCGGCCTCGATCCCGAACAGGACGTCAACATCAAATCATTGCAGGAGATGCAAAACTTCTTCGTCGCGCAAAAGCTAATGTCGGCGCCGACCGACCTCGGCAAGCTCGTCGATACCAGCTTTGCAAAAGCCGCAGTCGCCAAGCTCGGACCCTACAAATAGGTTCGTCCACCGCACACCGCGACGCCGCTGCAAAACGCACTTCCGCAAGACACTAAAATCAAAACTGGGGCAAGAAGAATGTCTTTCAACTCACTCACGACCGGCACCTTCGAATATATCCGTCTGCCGCTCACGACCAATATCAGCAAGGGCATGAAGGTGCTCGTCATCACCGACACCGCCCACGATCCGCGGGTGTGGCAGGTGGCGATGGCAACCTTGTCGGAGCTTGGCGCGGACGCGGTGCTGGCGATCTTCGATCCGCGTCCGGCCGACTATTACGACCCGCCGGAGGCCGTGTGCGAGGCGATGAAGAAGGTGGACGTCAATATCCTGCTCGCCTCCACCGGCATGCTGCACTGTCCCGCAAACCATCACGCCATGCAGGCCGGCGTACCGGTGATCTGCATGGACGGCGGCATGACGCTCGAAATGTTCCAGTCGGGCGCGGTGACGGAAGACCAGCGCCAGATGGCGATCCGCAATCACAACGTGGCGATGCGGATTTTCGGCACCGACGCCAAGATGTGCCGCGTCACCTCGAAATACGGCTGCGATTTCACCTACAGCGTCGAGGGCCGCATCTTCCCGCCGGCGCTGCCGGGACCGGATTTTGTGCCCTACAAGATCAACAGTCTCGGCCGCAGCAAGAAGGTGCCGTTCGTGCGTTTCCTTTATCCGAACGGCGAGTTCAACGTGCCGCCGGTGGAAGGCTCGGGCAACGGCAAGCTCGTCATCGACCTGTGCATGCATCAGCTCGGCCGGCTGCGCGACCCGATCGAGTTGACCGTCAAGAACGGCCGCATCACCGACATCCAGGGCGGCCATGACGCCTACACGCTGCGCAATTACCTCGCGCGTTACGGCGACGAGAACGCCTATATCTGCCCGGCCGAAGCCTCGGTCGGCGTCAACTCGAAGGCCGTGATCCGCGGCGTGCAGCGCGAGGACAAGAACATCCTCGGCTCGATGCATTTCGGCCTCGGCACCAATGTGGACGTGGGCGGCACCATCACCTCCAACATCCACATGGACGGGGTGATCCTCGAGCCAACCCTTTATGTCGACGGCGACATGCGCATCGAACACGGGCGCTTTTTGCGCGAGGTCGAGAAGTAGGCGTCGGGACGCCGTTGCACTGACGCCTTTACCGATCAACGCGCCCGCCGTCCCGGGCGCGTTGTCGTTTTGCAGGAAGGGAACGCAGGTGGCACCGGCGGGTTGAGACAGTGCGAGACTTGTCAACGTCCGGGACTTCGCCATGCCAGCCCGTCAAACAGCGAAACGTGCGACATCCAAGGCTAAGACGTCGGAGCATTCCCGGCGCCGTCGCACCAGCCCCAAATCCAAGGCCAAAGCCAAGGCTAAGGCCAAAACCATAGCGAAATCGAGCCGCCGCAGCGGACCGCACGCGGCCAAGGCAAAGAAAGCTGCACGCGGCGCCCGCAAATGGTCTGGCAAGGTGACCGAGACGAGCGACGCGCTCGACCTCAAGGATGGACTTTTCAAAGGGACGTCGACGCAGATCGCGCAATCGCTGAAGCGGGCGGCCGAGCGCAGTCATCGGCGCAAGTCGACCCCTTACCACTCGGCCATGTCGATGCTGGTGTTCTACATCAATCGCGCCGGCAAGAACCTTTCGGCGACGCGGCGCAAGCGATTGGAAACGGCGAAGGACAAGCTGCGGAAAGCATTCGGCAAGCCGGCGGCTGCGTAAGACTCTACGCGACGGCGGCATCCCCGCTCCCCATCGTCCCTGTATCTGGGCCCATAAACACACTGCGCGAATTGTCGTCCCTTACGAGCAGGGCCTGGCGCTTCCTGCGCGCAATGGTCCCATAGATCACGCGGTTGGCTTTGCCGCCGCGATCATTATGATGCCCCCGCCGGACGCCGCGGCCCGAACTGCCTTTGGGCTTCCCTTGGACTTTTCACGGCCGCATGTCCCAACAACGAAACGCGATCAGGCAACCGCGACAAGGTGGAGGAACGCCTCATGACGACCCGCGATAACGCGCCGCGCACAAAACTGCCGGGCGCGCGCCCGAAAAAAATCCACGTGACGGCGGCGACCGCATCCGTGCTCGCGGCGCTGACGTTTCCGGCGCACGGGCAGTCGGCGGGTCAATCAACCGAGCAGTTCTTCAAGTCGACGCAACTGACGATGATCGTCGGCTCCGGCGCTGGCGGCGGCTACGACGTGCTCGGACGCCTCGTCGCCCAATACCTGACGAAATACCTGCCGGGCAAACCCAACATCGTCGTCAAGAACATGCCTTCGGCCTCCGGCGTGCAGGCGGCGAATTATATGTTCAACACCGCGCCGCATGACGGGTCGACCATCTCGGCGGCGACCAATGCCGCGCTGATGCTGCCATTCTACAACACCCATGTCGCGCATTACGATCCGCGCAAGTTCGAATGGATCGGCAGCGTGTTCAAGCAGCAGGCGATTTGCGTCACATGGCATACGTCGAAGATCAAGACCCTTGCAGACGCAATGAAACAGGAGACGACGGTGTCCGCCACCGGCGTCAGCGCCGGTCCCGGCGTCTTTCCAAAAATCCTCAATGAAATGCTCGGCACGAAATTCAAGGTGATCAGCGGCTACACCACGAATTCGATGCGGCTGGCCATCGAAAAGGGCGAGGTTGACGGCGCGTGCGGCCTGGCCTGGCAGACCTACAAGACGGTGAGCCGCGACTGGATCGCGAACAAGAAGCTCAACATCCTGGCGCAGATCGGCGTCGAAAAGCATCCCGACCTGCCTGACGTTCCCAATGTCCTCGACATGATCAAGAACCCCGACGACAAAAAAGTCCTCGAACTGATCGTGACACCGCAGGAATTCGGCCGGCCCTACATCGCGCCGCCCGGAGTGCCGGCGGATCGCATGGAGGCTTACCGCAAGGCGTTCGAGGCGATGCTCAAAGATAAGCAATTCATCGCCGATCTTGCCAAACAGGGCGGCACGCCCGAACCGATGACGGCCGAAGCGATCACGGCGCTGCTCGCCAAAGCCTATGCCGCACCGCAAGCGCTGCGCGAACGCGCAGCCGCGTTGGCCGGGCAGCTTTAGCCGCAAAAAGGGCGGCCCGTTAAGGCCGCCCGTATTGCGTCAATGCGTAATCCTGCCCTCGGATTCGACTCCGAAAGCCGGTCTCGATTTAGCGGCAGGTCCGCACTTTCCTGACGATGCGCCGGCCGTGCGGGCCGCGCGTGACGACGGTCTTTACGCGACACACGCGATGGTGCCAGGCGACGCTGATCGCCGGGACGCTGGCTGACTCGAGCGCGGCGCCGGCCGCCGGCAGAGCGGAAGCTGACGTTGCGAAAGAAGCCAGCCCGAACATGGCGGCAGCAGCAAGACCAAGCGTTGTCATTTTCATAAGCGTTATCCTTCCATTTGCGCCGACTCACGGGAGACCCGGCCGACGCTCTCCCCGTCGCATGACAGGCCGATGAAGGGAACAGGAGTCCGATACCGGTGGATAAATTGCTTCAGGGCAACAAGCGCCTGCGCGATACAGCAAGATGCCCGCCGATTGACCGGCTCATCCCGTCCGCCTAGCATTCCAAAAATAAAATATCCTGCGCGAAAAAAATGTGGGGAGGCAACGATGACGGCATGGGACTCTCTGTGCGCAACACGCGCATTGGCGCGTCAATCCAAACACGGCATCATCTTCAAGGTCGCCGCGTGGAGCGCCTTGGTCTGCGTCCAGGTTTTGGCGGCGGGTCCCGAAGCCCGGGCGCAATCACCTTTCTATGCCGGCAAAACCATCACGATCGTCGTCGGCGCCAGCGCGGGCGGCGGATACGACATCTATGCGCGCGCCATCGCGCCGTTTCTCGGCCAGCACCTTGCAGGCAATCCGAAAGTCGTCGTCCAGAACATGCCGGGAGGCGGCGGCCTGACATCGGTAAAATATCTCGATGCCAATGCGCCCAAGGACGGCACCGTCATCACGCTGTTCAATGCCGGTGTGATCACGGAAGCGCTCACCAACATCGCCAAGGCAAAAGTCGACCTCAAGACCATGGCCTGGATCGGCAGTGCCAATCGCTCGTTCCGCATCTGCTATTTCTGGCACGGTTCGGGAATCAAGACATGGGCCGATCTCGATCGGGACAAGGCGCCGACCCTGGGCGCGATCGGGGTTCACAGCGCCTCATACAACGACGTCGCCATATTGAAGCGTCTGATGCATAAAAACGTCCGCGCGATCCTCGGCTATCCCGGCCGCTCGGAAGTGCATCTTGCAATCGAACGCGGCGAACTCGACGGCGAATGCGGCTCGCTGGAGGGGCTGCCCGAAAACTGGATCAGCGACCACAAGATCAATGTCGTCTCGCGCATGTCGGAAGCAAAATCGCCGGATATCCCGAGCGACGTTCCCTGGATGGGCGATCTTGTCAAATCCCCCGAGGACGTTCCCGTCCTGCGTCTTCTCACGGCGGCAAACGAATTGGGCCGGCCTTTCATTGCGTCGCGTCAGATTCCGCCGGAACGGCTCGACGAATTGCGGACGGCATTCCAGGCCGCACTTGCCGACAAGACTTTTCTCGCTTTTGCCGAAAAGCGGAAAATCGCCATCAGCGCGGTCACAGGAAAAGAAGCGCAGGATATTATCGCGCAGGCCTATGATGCGCCGAAACCCGTCGCGCAGAGGGCCATGGACGTCATCCAATAAACGCGCGCTGGAAAAAAGCCCTAGCGAAACACGTCCTGATAAATCTCCAGCCACTCGCGGGCGTGCTGTTCGACATCGTCGGGACTGAGCACGATGGCCTGGTAGCCGCCTTCCTGCGGGCGCAGCATCGGATCGGCCGGCGCAATCTTGGGATGAACCGGCAGATATCCGTGATCGCGAAACACCGTTTGCCCGGCGCGCGAGACAAGGAAATCGAGGAACAGCCGCGCCGCCGCCGGATGCGGCGCTTTTGCGACGACACCGGCCAGTTGCAATGTCGTCGTGACCGGCGAAACCGGGACCCAGCGGATCGCCGCGCCCTGTTTGCGGCTCGCGACGGCGTGCGAACTGGTCATCTCGAGACCAACGGCGTATTCCCCGGCGATGACGCGATCGAGCACGGCGCGGTCCGAGGTCGGCACGGGTGTGATAGTCTGCCCGGCGAGCGCGCGCAGATACGCCATGCCTTTGTCCTCGCCCATGTGCTTGAGCACGGTGCCGATGAATCCGACGCCACCGGAAAGCGATGTCGGATTCCACACCATCTTTCCCTTGAAGCGTGGCGCAAGAAGATCGGCGTAGCTGCGCGGCGCATCCTTGTCGGCAATGAGATCGGTGTTGTAGGCAACCGAACGCGTCGACAGGTTGGTCGCGACCCACATCTTGCCGGCATCACGGAAGTCGGGCGGCAGTTCGGCACTGTTCGGAATCTCGAAAGGCGCGATGGCCTTCGCCTGAGCCAGCGCCGCAATGCCGTCGGTCAGATTCCAGACATCGGACTGGACGTTTCCTGCCTGAAATTCGGTGAGAAGGCGCGTGGTCAGTTGCGTGCTGTTGCCGCGGACAAAACTGACTTTCACGCCCGGCACCTGCTTCTCGAAGGCGGCGATCGCCGGCCGCACGATCTGGTTCACGATGAGCGTCGTGTACCAGATCACCTCCTTGTCCTTCTGCGCCGCGGCCAGCATAGCGGCATCGGGCTTGTAGGTTTCCGCCGACATCGCAGGCAAAGACGAGACGGCCAATGCCAGAAGCAACGCCGAGACGAACGCGCCGGCGCATATCGCGCGCCGCAAACGCCTTCTATTCAGTTGGGTATGAAGCATGGCTTGCTGTCCTCGTCACTCAGACCCGCTGCGTGAAATCCGCATAGTCGAGTTTGGGCCGCGGATAGGTGAGCGCGCTCTGGGTCATGCCGAAGGCGACACACATTTCCGCAAAGCGGATGCCGATGGCCTTCGTATTCATCACCTGCACGCCGGTCGCACGCGCAAGCGCATCCGGATCGACGACATAGGGAATGAGCGCGCCACCCAGCGGCACGATGATTTCCGCGCGGGTCTCGTCGACAAGCGAGCGAATGAGACGCTTGGTGATATCGAAAATCTCGTCCTTGCGCGTCTTGATATCTTTGCCATAAACCCCGATCGGCTTGATGTCGGAGACGAAGCGATCCAGCCCATAGGTGCGCAGGATACGCCACGTGTAGGGAACATGGGTATCGAGCGGCACGACGATGCCCACGCGGTCCGCCAGCGTCAGCGCCGCATGCATCGCGGTCCGCAACAGCCCGATGACGGGAATATCGACCGCGAGACGGCCGCCGTCCACGCCGGGATCGAAAGTGTTGCTGGAGATGACCGCGTCATAGCCGTTCTGCGCCGCCCAGAATATCTTGCGCACGATGCTCGGCGCTTCCATGAGGTGATGCAGGCCGTTGAGCGCGCTCTGCTTGCCGATGGTGTCGAAGAGTTGCGAACCCTCATAATCATCGGGAAACCCGATCTCGATCCTGGTCCCCGGCGAGCCGTAGGTGTTGAGCAGTGCTTCGATCTTGTCGACGTCGTAGGCGGGATTTTTTGGCGCTTGATTGAGAAACAGGATGCGCATCGAAATATCCTTTTTGGCTCGCTAAAAATCAATGGTTCGCGCCTTTGGCCGCTGGAAAGAGAAAGGCGATCGGCTATCACTTGCTCAGTGTCTTCATTTTCTCGACGACGTCCGCGGGCGTCGCCATCAGGTCCGCAACGAATCGCGCCAACTCCACGCCGGGCACGAAATTGATATCCAATTTCGCTTTGTTGGCTTCTTCGCGCAATCCGGGATCCGCCAGCGTGTCCGCCAGCGCCTTGCGCAAAGCGTCGATCCGGTCGCGGGGAACGTCGGGCGGCGCGACAATGGGACGACCGATCTCGACGCTCGAAGCATAAAGGCCCAAAACCTTGCGCTGCTCCTCCGTCTTGGCGAACTCAAACACCGATGGCGCGTCGAGCCCTGGCACGCGGTTGCGCTCGGTGTTGAACAACACCTTCAATTTGCCGGTTTCGATCCAGTGCGGACGGCTGCTGCGCAATGACGTCAATGTCTGGCAAATGCCCTGCACTTCGCCCCGCTCCATCGCCAGAAGGACAGCCTGCGAACTGCCGTATCCTTCGACCAGCTTGAACTTCATGCCGAGGAGATTGGCGAGCAGTGTCGGCATGGTGCTCACCGCGGTGCCGGCACCGGCACCGCCCATCAGGAGTTCATGATGGAAGAGATCGACGGCCTTTTGAACCGGCGCGCCTTTCATCGCCGTGCAGACGCGGTGGGGCAATTCGGGACTGCCGAGCCACGCGAATTTCGTCGGATCGAACCGGACGCCCGGCTTCTTGACCAGCGCGTCGTTCGGCAGGTTGCGCCCGATCATGCCGATGACGCTGCCGTCCCTGGGCGCAACATTGAACAGATAATTCGTGGCCGTCAGTTGGCCGCCGCCGGGCATGTTTTGCGGAATGAATTGCGGATGTCCGGGAACGTGCAGTCCGAGAAAACGGATGATGAGCCGCGACCACTGATCGTAATCGCCGCCGACCGCCGTCGAGATGATGAAACGCACCTGCTTGCCGCGATAAAAATCCGCAACCGGGTCAGTTTTGTCAGAGACCGGCTCAGCCGCGGCGCGAAAGCAGGCGGCGGTCAGCATCAGGGCGACCAATGCGGAGATTTTGCGGAATGGCCTCATGGTGCTTTGCTCCCCGCGCTCCGCTGCGGCCGCGATGTCCTTCGGATCAAATCCATGCCGTCCGGAATCGATGTGATGGTTATGGCTCCGACAGTACGCGGCTGTGGCCCGGACGCGGCGTCCAGTCATTGAGGATATGCAGCACGTTGCGGATGAGCGCGGTCTGGTTGCAGATCGCCGGCCTGCCGAATTCTTCTTCAAGCTTCTTGCACACAGGCTCGGCGATCCAGGTGCCGCCGCCGATATAAATCCCGTCGCAGGACGGATTTTCCAGAAACGCCCGCCGTCCGAGTTCATAGGCAAGATGCATGTGATCGTCGCTCCTGATCTTGACGAATTCCGCCGGATCGAGCGACTTGTTCGCGGTGCCGCACAGGGTCACACCTTCGCGCGCCAGAAAATGACCGAGCGTGACGTTCATGGCATCGGTCCATTTGTTCACGGCGACAACGTTCTTGACGCCCATCTGCCGGCAGGTCTGTGCCACGCAAAGCACCGTCGATGTCGCCGGCTTGCCAGTATATTTGGCCATGTGGTCGAGAAGCCGGTCGTGCTTGTCGAGGCCGATCAGCAGCGGCAGGGGAACGCCGTTCTGCATGATGATGTCGATGCCGCGATCCATCATCTGGTCGAGAAACCCGTCGAGCGGCGCGTAAACGCGTTCGACATCTTCGCTGGTGAATTTCTCCAGCCCGATTGGAATCATCACCAGCATCACGCCCGGCGGCGCGAGGCGATAGAATTCATAGGCCGCGTTCTCGATGATGCCGAGAGGCGAAAGGTATCCGATCTTGTGACGCGGCGTGTCGTCTTCAAACATGAATGTCTCTCTGATCGAGGGCAATCAACGGGCGGGCGAGCGGTGTTTCAGGAAAACGTCGTTTGCCAGCCTCTGCCAGCGGGGAAATTCCTGCGTATAGCTCGGCCTGTTGGCGAGGTAGAGTTTCTGAAGCTTTTGATCGTCGTCGCTGCCGATGCCCTTGCGCGAGGCGTTGTAGCCAAGCTGACTGTAGAGTTCCTGCCCTTCTTGAGAGAGCAGGAAATCGATCAGCAGCATGGCGGCGTGAGGATGCGGAGCCTTGACGGCAAGCGCCGTGGACGTGTCCGTCACCGGCACCGGGCCGGGCACGACCCACGCAAGCGGCGCGCCTTTCTTTCGGCTGTCCGCCACATGCGAATTATAAATCGTCGGCGAGAGCGGCACTTCGCCGGAAATCATCAGGTTGGCGAGCGCGCGGCCGGTGAGTTGGTAGACCCTGATATCCTGCTGCCCGAGCTTGCGGACAAACGCCTCGCCCTGCGACACGAGCAATGCCGCCGTCCAGCCCGTCAGCGTCCCCATCGATCCGGACAGCGCCATCTTGCCCTTCCATTGCGGCTTGAGCAGGTCCGCATAGGATTTCGGTGCATCGGCTTGTGCGATCTTCTGCGTGTTGTAGCCGATGCCGAGATAGCTCTCGCGCACGCTGATCCAGTGCCGCCCCGGCTCGATCGCGGACGGGTCGAACGCTGTCATCTCGGGCGAGGAGATCGGCTGCAGCAGTTTCCGGTCGCGCAGGACGACAAGCCCGTAGGACGACAATTCGAACGCGTCGACCGCATGCAGGCCGGCACCGTATTCCTCGATCACCTTGCGCGTCGTGTTGATGGAATCGCTGCGCAGCAGGTCGACCTTGATGAAGGGATATTTGCTGCGAAAGCGTTCGATGATCGGCAGTATTTGGGTGCCTGTCGCGTAAATCAGCAGCGCGCCTTCCTTGCGCGCACCGTCTTCGAGCATCCTGGTCCGGTCCGGAGCGCTGTAATTGGCGATGGCGGCAACGGAAGCAGGCTCCGCCGCAACGGCCATCGTACAAAATGACAGCAGGATGAAGAGCGAAGCGACGATGCCGCCCACGGCCGCGCGTCTGAACGGAAAATCGTGAGGGATTTTTCCTTGCACGCCGGCCTCCACTTCGGTCACACTCTTTTCTTGTTTGAGCAAGCGTAAGACGAGCCGGACAGGATGGCAACGTGGCCGACACCGCGAAACACGCGGGGTCGCAAATGCCGCACAGGCGTTTCGATCGGCGCCATGACATCGCTCTGTCGAGGGAGTGCGACATGACGATCCCGTCAAAACGGGTCATCTTTTAAAAATGGCTGAAAATACCGCCGGCAGTGCAGATGCCGCGTCCCTCGCCTATTTGGCAAGCCCGGCGCCGCAGCGACGATGGCTGGTTGCGCCGGGTCTGTGGCTCATCATCGTCGCCATCGCGCTACTGGTTCTTCCCCCCTTCGTCTATCTTGTGAGCAGCAGCCTTTCGGTCCCCGGCTCTCAAAGCCGTTTCGCGCTCGATAATTACCGCAGCATCCTGGATATCGGCGGCGCTGCGGTATGGACCGTGAGTCTCGCCTTCGCGGCAGGATCGACCCTGGTGGCTGCCGTTCTCGGCTTTTCCGTCGCCTGGCTGGTTGCACGAACGGACGTGCCATTCCGGCAGACGGCCTATGTCAGCGCCTTCCTGTCGCTCGGCGTGCCGTTGATCGTGAAGGGCATCGGCTGGATTCTGCTGCTCGGTCCCAACAACGGACTGATCAATCAATGGCTGCGAGCGCTTGGCGCAGGAGACGCCGCGATCCGGCTCTATACGCTCGGAGGAATGATCTCCGTCGAAGGCTTGCTGTGGACGCCGGTTGCGTTTCTCCTGCTGCTGCCGCCGCTCGCCGGAATCAATCCGGCCCTGGAAGAAGCTGCCGCCATGGCCGGGGCGACGCGCTGGCAGACGTTTCGCCGCGTGACATTTCCGTTGGCGCGGCCCAGCGTGCTGGCCATCCTGCTGCTGTCGTTCATCCGGGCGCTGGAATCCTTCGAAGTCCCTCTGCTGATCGGCATTCCCGGGGACATCGAAACAGTCACGACGGCGCTTTACCAGCGCATTCATTCCGGCTTCCTTCCGCAATACGGCGAGGCCAGCGCTTATGCCGTTCTGCTGATCGCTGCCGTCGCGCTTCCGCTGTTTCTGTATTACCGGGCCACGCGCGAGAGCAGTCGTTTTGCCACCCTCACCGGCAAGGGGTTTCAGACGCGCCGGATTGCGCTCGGGCGCTGGCGCGTTCCGTGCGCGCTGTGGGTTCTGCTGGTTCCGCTGTCGCTGGCTGCGCCTTTGATCATCATGATATGGGCGTCGTTTCTGCCCCTCTATACCAATCCGTCACGCGACGATTTTTCCCGGCTGACGCTGGATAATTATGCCGGCCTGTGGCGGCAGCCGGAAACATGGTCCGGTCTGACGAACAGCCTGATCGTCGCAGGCGTCAGCGCCACGCTGGTCGCGGTTGCAACCCTGATTTTCAGTTGGCTCGTCCTGCGGCGGAAGGAGCCGGTGCGCTGGACGATCGACATCCTGGTGTCGCTGCCGCTCGTCTTTCCCGGCCTCGTTCTCGGCATCGCGATCCTCGTTGAGTTCCTGCGGCTGCCGTTCATTCCGATCTACGGAACGGTCTGGATTTTCGTCGTCGCGTTCGTCATCAAGTTCATGCCCTACGGCATGCGCTTCAATTATTCGGGCGTGCTCGCCATCGCGCGCGAGCTTGAGGAAAGCGGGCAGATGTCCGGCGCATCGACGGTCACGGTGCTGCGGCGCATTGTTCTGCCTCTCGCCATGCCCGCCGTCTGGGCGACATGGGTCTATGTGTTCATCTACGCCATACGCGACCTGTCGACCGCCGTACTTCTGTCCGGTCCGCGCAGCGCCCTCGTATCGGTGGTCATCCTCGAACTGTGGAATAACGGGGAGGTGCCGCAACTCGCGGCGCTCAGCGTCTTTCTCGCGATCATCGTCTCGCTTTTCGCGCTGCTTCTGATGCGGCTCAGCCGCGCGCAAGGGCTTAACCCTTGACCCAGCGAAAGCGTCGTTCCACCTGCGTCAGCACGGCATTGGCGGCTGCGGCCATCAGCAGCACCAGCAAGATTCCGAAATAGACATGGCCGACATCGAACAGCGAACGGTAATAGGAAATCCAGAAGCCGAGTCCGTTGACGGCGGACAGCATCTCGCTCTGCACGACGCTGATGATGACGAGCGATGTCCCGACCCGCAACCCGGACAGGATGGTCGGTAGCGCAAGCCGCGTCATCACCTGCAGCAGGATCTGGCCTCGGCTGGCGCCCAACGCTCGCGCCATGTCCGCATAGCGGCGATCGATCGCGCTCACGCCGGACGCGGCCGCAAGCGCGATGGGGAAGAAGCCGGCCGCCGCGCCATAAACGATTTTCGAGGTCGGACCGATGCCCGTCCAGGCGACGATCACCGGATAGAGCACCACCAGCGGCACTGCGATCATCGCGGAAAAGATCGGTGAAAAAACCATCGTCGAGCGGATGCTTCCGCCGACGATCACGCCGAGCGAGACACCGCCGACCCAGGCGATCGCCGTCGCCACGACGATCTCGAACGCTGTGACCCGGGATGCCAGGAGAAACGTGCCGCCGTCCTTCAACGCGGCCGACGCGATGAGACTCGGTGCGCCGATCAGCAACGGGTTGATGAGCCCGAGGCGGTAAAGCCCTTCCCAAAGTGCGATGACCACACAGAAGATGACGAAGCCGCGCGCGAAACGGGTCATGGCCGCGTCTCTTGATTTGTCTCCTGCGGCTCCGCGATCAGGTGCCAGATCTGATTGCGCAGCTTGCCGAGCCGCTCGGAGCCGAGCATGTCGAGGCTGCGCGGCCGCGGCAGGCCAACCACGATGCGTTCGACGATGCGCCCCGGCCGCGAAGCCATCACCAGCACCTCGTCGGCGAGATAGACCGCCTCGACCAGGCTATGGGTGATGAACAGGATGGTCGCATGGCTGCGCTCCTGCACGCGCAAAAGCTCTTCCCACATCCGCGTCCGCGTCTGCTCGTCGAGCGCGCCGAACGGCTCGTCCATCAACAGCAGCCGCGGATTGCGGACGAGGCCGCGGGCAATGGCGACGCGCTGCTTCATGCCGCCGGACAGCTCATGCGGGAATCGGCCCGCGAAATCGACAAGCCCGACGAGGTCGAGCAATTCCATCGCCCGGGCGCGCCGTTTGGCCGGCGGCACGCCGCTGAGCGACAGCGGGAATTCGATATTCTCCGCCGCCGTCTTCCACGGCAGCAGCAACGCCTCCTGAAAGACGACGCCGATCTTGTCGGGGCGCGGACCGGTGATCGGCTCGCCGTCGATGCGAACCTCCCCGCGCGTCGGCGCGTCAAGCCCGCCGATGATCTGCATCAGCGTGGATTTTCCGCAGCCGCTCGGCCCCACCACCGACACGAACTGCCCCTCGCGGATTGAGAGCGAGATATTGTCGAGCGCCTGAAAACCCGACGTCCCCTCGCCAAAGATGCGGGAGATGTTTTGCGCCGAAACAACTTCGGCCGTAGCTTGCGCGTTCTCTGTCATGATTTCGAATCGAAACGTGTTCGGGTGCGCAGCCAGCCTTCGAGCGCCTGCATCGTCTCGTTGAGAATGACCGTGGCGACCAGGATGAGCAGGACGCCGGCGAACAGGCGCTTCATGTCGAAAGACTCACCCCAGTCGAGGATTTTGCGGCCGATCCCTTCCGACGAGGCATACATCTCCGCAAAGATGATGCCGTGCACGCTGAAGATCAGGCCGAGCCGCACGCCGCTGAGGATGATCGGCGCCACGGCGGGCAGATAAATCCGCGCATAGATCTGCGCGCGCGTGGCGCCGAACGATCGCGCCGCCAGCAACAATCCGGACGGCACCGAATGCACCGCCGCGATTCCCGTGGGCACGACGATGAAATAGGTCAGCACGACGGCAAAAATCACCTTTTCGGCAAATCCGATCCCGAACGCCAGAATGAAGACCGGCAGGAAGATCGACTTCGGCACGGTCATCAAGAGTTGCAGCGGAAGGCCGAACATCTTCTCCAGGCGCTTGCTCTCGCCGAGCGCAAAACCGGAGATCAACCCGAGCGGCACGACGATGACAAAGGCGGTGAGGCATTCCACCACCGTCACCAGAATGTCGGACCGGAAGGCTGCATCACGCAACAGCGTCCCGAGCATCGCAAAGATGCTCGACAGCGGCGGCAGAAGATCGGGATCAACCCAATGCAGCCGGCTGGCCACTTCCCACACAACGACAAGCGCGGCGAGAAGGGCCAGACGCCAGGCGCGCACGATCCAGATTTCCATCGCCGCGATTGTCCCCGGTCTTTGTTCCCGATCTTGCCCTTGATCTTATTCTTGATCTTGGCAACGCCCGCTATGCCGCGCCCGGCTATTTCACGGCGGGATGATAATCGTTGGTGAACAGCGTGTCGGCCTTGATATCGGTGAGCGTGGAAATCCCCCAGGCGCGCGCGGCGAGTTTCAGGCCGTTATCCACCCACTCCCGCTCGATCGCGCCGTCCGACGAAAGCTTTGGAATGATCTGCTCGTAAAGCGCCTCGGTCACCTTGTCGTCGTCGGATTTTGCAAAATCCTTCAGGAAGGCAAGCGACCAGGCGCGGTTCTTCTTCATGTAATCGAGCGTCTGGTAGATGACCGCGAGCGTCGCTTTCAACTCCTTGGGGTGGTTCTTCATCATGTCGTCGGAAGCGACATAGACATCCGCCATGGTCGGCGGCATCGCCTGACCGAGTTCGATGATCGAGCGCGCCTTTCCGGTCAGAACCTCGCGCATGGTGAGCAGCGCCGAGAACACGATGGCGTCGACCTGATGCGAGCGCAAGGACGGGATCAGGGCGGCGGGGCCGAGCGGGATCTGGCGCAGTTTGACGCCGGCCTTCTCGGCGACCCACAAGGCCGCCATATCGGAGGTGCTGGCCTTGCCGCTGATGCCCACGGTCTTGCCGTCGAGATCCTTGATCGACTTGATCGGCGAGTCGTTGGGCACGATCAGGTTCCAGCCGTAATTCCCCGCCGCGATGGTCGCAACCATCTGTTCCTTCACGCTTTTGCTCACCGCAAGGCCGACGGCCGGGCCGAAATAAGTGATGATATCCGCCGAACCCGCCGTCATCGCCTCTTGCGCCGCCGCGCCGCCGCGAAAGGCGATCAGCTTGACGTCGAGCCCGGCCTTCTTGAAGGCGCCGAGTTTCTCGGCGGCAAAGGCCGGCGCGTAATCCGCGCTGCTGCCCGTCGCAAAACCAATTCTGATTTCCTTTGCGACCGCGCTGTGGGCGCCGAGCGCGACAGTGGCCACGACGAGTGCCGTGCCGAGGCCGTTCCAGATGCGCATCATCTTCTCCCTGCGTTGCCGTCCGCTTATTTTGATCGTTGGGTATCGCGCAGGATAAGCATGGTCAACCGACAAGTCATTACGCAGGTCGCCGCAGGCGCGACGCACCACGCCCGCAGGGCACCTTTGAAGATTCGCCGCTTTCCCCGTGCGCACGTTTGTCCTAAAGCAGGCGGAAGCAACGCCGGCCTTCAAGCATTGCGACAAAGCAGGAGGGAGATGCCAATGATCAGGACAGTCACGGGCGATATCGAACTGGGCGATGGGCCGGTTCTCGTCCACGAGCACCTGCAGATCGATCTGTCGCACAACAAGGGGCCGGAAACGGTTCTCGGTCCGTCCGACGCAGAGGACATCATTGCTGACTTGAAGAAGACCGCCCAAGCCCACAGCGTGCGCGCCATCGGCGATCTCAGTGTGCCGGGCTCGGGACGCGATCCCGAAGCGTTGCGGCGGATCGCCGAGCAGTCAGGCGTCGCCGTCGTCTGCGCGACGGGATTTTATTGGGATCCGATGCCCGCGCCAGCGGCTGAAGGCACCAAGGAGTCCGTACGCGATACGATGATTGCGGAAATCCGCACCGGCATCGGCGACACCGGCATCCGCTGCGGTGTGATCAAGATCGGCACCGACGTCGGCGAACAAAGCGCTGCCGTCGAACGTGTGTTTCGCGCCGCGGCGCTCGCTGCCCGCGAGACCGGTGCAGCGATCATCACCCACACATCGACCCCCGACCAGGGGCAATGGCATGTCGATGTGCTGGAGGACGAAGGCGCCGATCTCGGCCGCGTCCTGATCAGCCATCAGCACACGGCCAAGAACTTTGCAGACATCGTCGCGCTGACAGACCGTGGCGTGTATGTCGGCTTCGACCAGATCGGGTTCGCCAAGGGTCCGACTCCGGCGCAGATCGCGGACCTCACACGGCAGATGTGCGAGCACGGCTTGGCAAAGCAGTTGATTGTGTCGTCTGACGTTGCCCGTCGGGTCCGGCTGCATCGGCACGGCGGAACGAGTTACGGCACCGTGTTTTCGCAGTTCGTTCCGCTCCTGCGCGAGCGTGGTGTGAGCGAAGCACAAATCAACACGCTGCTGTTCGACAATCCGCGACGGCTTTTGACGCTCGCGCAGTGAAAGTCCCGGCGCAGGCCGAAAGCCGATTCAATTTTCCCCGATCCGGTAGCCAATTCCCGGTTCGGTCAAAATGATCCTTGGATCATTCGGCCGATCTTCGATCTTCTGCCGGAGTTGCCCGATATAGACGCGCAGATATTGCGTGTCCTCGGTGTGGGCCGGGCCCCATACCGCCGCCAGAATCTGCTTGTGGGTGATGACGCGGCCGGCATGCCGGGCGAGAAACGACAGCAGCTCAAATTCCTTCGGCGTCAATTTGAGTTCTGTGCCGCCGCGCATCGCGCGATGGCGCACGGCGTCGACTTCGAGATCGCAGACGCGCAGCACCGGAATCTCGGCCTTGCGCTGCAGGCGATGCCGCAGCGCCGTGCGCATGCGCGCCAGAAGTTCACCGATATTGAAGGGCTTGTTGACGTAATCGTCGGCGCCGAGATCGAGCGACTCGATCTTTTCCGTTTCCCGCTCGCGCGCCGACAACACAATAACCGGCACGTCGGACCATTCGCGCGCACGCCGGATCACATCCTTGCCGTCGCCGTCGGGCAGACCGAGATCGAGCAGCACGATGTCCGGCGTTTCGGCAGCAATGCGCTTGACCGCTTCCGCGACGGTGCCGGCGCTGCTCACGTCGTAATTGTTCGCCTCCAGCGCCGGGTTGAGAAAGCGCAGGATCGCTGCTTCGTCGTCGACGATGAGCACGCGGGTCTTTCCGGTCATGACCGCATCTCCTGACGCGGAAAAATCATGATGAAGCGCGCGCCGCGGCCCTGCGCGACAGGGCTCTGCACGTCGATCGCGCCGCCATGCGCCTCCATGATGCCTTTGGCGATGGCAAGGCCGAGACCCGTGCCCTGATTGCCATCCGCCCGCGTCGCATCCAGCTCCGCCCCGGTTGCGAACTTCTCAAAGACATGCGGCAAGGCATCGGGCGCGATGCCGGGGCCGTCATCGGTCATCCGCAACGCAACGTCGTCCGCACCGACGGCAGCATCGACGATGACGTGTGTCTCCTTCGGTGTGTGGACGATGGCATTTGCCACGATGTTGCCGATCGCCTGCTCGACCAGCGTCGCATCCGCACGCACGAATGGCAGATCGGCGGGCAATGAGACATCGATAGGATGCACGGCGCCGCGCCGCCGCGCCGCGCCAACGACACGTTCGACGATCTCGCGCAAATCGATCCAGTCGCGCCGCAATTCCAGGACGCCGGCATCGATACGGGTGATCGCCAGAAGATTGCGCACCATTTCGTCGAGCCCTTCGGCTTCCTGTTTGATCTGGCCGAGCAGATCTTTTTTGGCCGTAACGCCGAGCTTGTCATCATAGGCGATGAGGCTCGTGGCCGCGCCGAGAATCGAGGACAGGGGCGTGCGAAAATCATGCGAGATCGACGCCAGCAGGGTGTTGCGCACCCGCTCGGTCTCGGTGGCGGTCTTTGCACTCACCATCTCGCGCGCCAGGGATGCGCGATCAAGTGCCGCAGCGGTTTGTTCGCCGAGCGTGTCGAGCAGTCTGCGCGCCTCCGAATCGAGCGGCGGCATGTCTTTTTCCTTGTCCTTATCCATGTCCTTGGCAACGCCGATGACACCCAGCGTCTTGCTGCCGATCCGCAGCGGCACGAAAAGCCATGGAATGGTCGGCAGCGTGCCGGTGCCTGCTCCTGCCGGCTCGACATGGCGATAGGCCCAGCGCGCCGCCATGGTCGCGGCGGCGTCGAGGTCGTCGTCGGGGGGCCATGCGCCGACGAGTTCGAGATCATCATCTTGCGCCAGCAACATGACGACCGGACGCCCCAGGCTGGCGTGAATTTCGCTCACCGCCCCCTCGGCGACGGCGTCGAGCGTCGCCAGCCCCGACAGCCGGCGCGTGAATTCATAGAGCCGCCGCATCGCCCGCATGCGGCTGGCGGATATGCGCGCCTGCTCGCGCACGCGCCCGCCCAGCGCGGAACTGACCACGGCCACGACCAGGAAAATCACCAGCGCGAGCAATTCGTAAGGCTCGGCGATGGTGAAATTGTAGAGCGGCGGGATGAAGAAGAAATTATAGACGAAGAAAGACAGCACGGATGCAAAGATGCCGGGCCAGATGCCTAAATTCATGGCGGTCACCAGCACCGCCATCAGGAACACCATCGATAGATTTGGAATGGCCGCGAAGGCCGTCAGCAGTTTGCCGAAGGCCAGCGCGCCTGCGACCGCGATCACGGCGTAAAGAAACGGCAAGGGACGCTGCGCCACGCCCGCCGCGCGGCGCGGCCGCCCCACCCGCGATGCCGGCTCGACTTCGTGCGTGATCAGATGGATGGCGATGCCTTGTGTCCTGCGCACCAGTTCATGGGGCAACGACCGCCGCATGAGGTCGGAGAAGAAACCGCCACGCGACCGGCCGATGACGATCTGGGTCACGTTCTCGAAGCGCGCAAAGCGCAACAGCTCCGCCGGCAGGTCGGCCCCGGTCAGCGTCTGCGTCTCGGCGCCAAGATTTTCCGCAAGCTTCATCGCCTCGTCGAGGCGCTGGCGCGCCGCGTCATCGAGGCTGGCGCCCGGCCGCTCCACGGTCACCGCCAGCCAGGGCGCATCCATCAGGTCGGCCAGCCGCTTGGCGGTGCGGATCACGGCCGGCGAATTCGGATCGGGACCGATGCAGGCGAGGATGCGTTCGCCGGCGGCCCATGGCCCCTCGATCGCCTGCGCCTGCATGCGCGAGACGAGATCGGCGTCGATGCGTTCGGCCGCCCGCCGCAGCGCGAGTTCGCGCAATGCCGTCAGGTTCTGCGGTTTGAAAAAACTCTCGACAGCGCGGGCGGCGGTGTCCTGGACATACACCTTGCCTTCGGCAAGACGCTTGAGCAGTTCGTCCGGCGGGAAATCGACCAGCACGATCTCATCGGCCTTGTCGAAGACCGTGTCGGGCACGGTCTCGCGCACGCGCACTTTCGTGATCTTCTGCACGACGTCGTTGAGGCTTTCGAGATGCTGGATGTTGAGCGTGGTCCACACGTCGATGCCGGCGGCCAGCAATTCGTCGATGTCCTGCCAGCGCTTGGGATGGCGGCTGGTGGGCACGTTCGTGTGGGCGTACTCGTCCACGAGCAGCAGACCGGGGCGGCGCGCCAACGCCGCGTCGAGATCGAACTCGCGCATGATCTGGTTGCGATAGACGATCGGCTTGCGCGCCAGAATCTCAAAACCGTCGACCAGCTTTTCGGTCTCGTGCCGGCCGTGGGTCTCGATCAAGCCGGCGACGACGTCACGGCCGTCGGTCTTCTCGCTGCGGGCAGCGGTCAGCATGGCGTAGGTCTTGCCGACGCCGGGAGCCGCGCCCAAGAAAATCTTCAGGCTCCCGCGCCCCTCCTTTTTCGCCAGGGCCAGCAGGGCATCCGGTGAAGCTCTCTGCGTTTCCGTGCCCGGCATTCCGCTCCTCTATCGCGTCATTCTAGAGCATTTCCGCTTTTTTCCGAATCACGGAAATGCTCGATCTTCCTGTTCTTGCGCAATTCCAGACGGAAAACCGCTGTACACTTTTCCTGGAATTGCTCCGTTCTTGCGCAATTCCGGACGGAAAACCGCTTCGCACTTGTCCGGGAATTGCTCTACGAGCCCGCTTTGTCCAAGGCGAGGTTCAGCTTGAGGACATTGACACGGGGCTCGCCGAGCAGGCCGAAAGTGCGGCCTTCGGCTGCGTTCTCGACCAGCGCACGAACCCGCGGCTCCGGCAGGCCGCGCGCCCTGGCCACCCGCGGCACCTGGAACAGCGCCGCCGCGGGAGAGATATCGGGGTCGAGGCCACTGCCGGAGGTCGTCACCAGATCGACGGGCACCGCCGCCGACGGGTTTTCGGCTTTGAGCTTCTCGACGTCGGCCTTTAGCCGTTCGGCCAGCGCCTTGCTGGTCGGCCCCAGATTGGAGCCGCCGGAATTCGCCGCATTGTAAGGCGCCGCGACGGTCTTGGTGGAATCCTTCGGATCGGGCGCCGTGGTCGCGGACGGGCGGCCGTGGAAATATTTGGCGTCGGTGAACGCCTGTCCGATCAGGGCCGAACCGACCACCTTGCCATCGCGCGCGATCAGGCTGCCCTGCGCCTGGTACGGGAAGACGGCTTCCGCGATACCGGTGATCGCCAGCGGGTAGATGAGGCCGGTGATGATCGTCAGCGCAACGAGCATGACCAGCGCCGGGCGGATTTCCTTGAGCATGACCCTCTCCTCTCAAGCCAGATGCAGGGCGGTGACGGCGAGGTCGATGGCCTTGATGCCGATGAACGGCAGCACCAGGCCGCCCAGGCCGTAGATCAGCAGATTGCGCCGCAGCAGCGCGGCCGCGCCGATCGGCCGGTACCGGACGCCCTTCAGCGCCAGCGGGATGAGCGCGATGATGATGATGGCGTTGAAGATGATCGCCGACAAAATCGCACTCTGCGGCGTCGACAGGTGCATGACGTTGAGAATGCCGAGTTGCGGATAGAAGGCGACGAACATCGCGGGGATGATGGCGAAATACTTGGCGACGTCATTGGCGATGGAAAACGTGGTGAGCGCGCCGCGCGTCATCAGCAACTGCTTGCCGATCTCCACGACCTCGATCAGCTTGGTGGGGTCAGAGTCGAGATCGACCATGTTGCTGGCCTCGCGCGCCGCCTGCGTGCCACTCTGCATCGCCACGCCGACATCGGCCTGCGCCAGCGCCGGCGCATCGTTGGTGCCGTCGCCGCACATGGCGATCAGCCGACCTTGCGCCTGCTCCCCGCGGATATAGCGCAGCTTGTCCTCGGGCGTTGCCTCGGCGATGAAATCGTCGACGCCGGCTTCCGAGGCGATCGAGGCCGCGGTGACGGGATTATCGCCGGTGATCATCACCGTCTTGATGCCCATGCGGCGCAGCGCGGCAAAGCGCTCCTTCACGTCGGGTTTCACCACGTCCTTGAGATGGATCACGCCGAGAATGCGGCTGCCCTCGACCAGTCCAAGCGGGGTGCCGCCGGCGCGTGCGATCCGGTCCACCGCGGCGCGAAACGCCGGCGGCTCCGGTACGTCGCGGCCGGCCTGCTCGCGCGCGAATTTGAGCACGGAATCGATCGCACCCTTGCGCAGCGCGCGGCCGCCGGTGTCGACGCCGGACAGACGCGTCACAGCGGAGAATTCGACGAATTTGGCGTTCGCCGCCGCGACTTTGCGGCCGATATTGTACTTCTCCTGCACCAGCGTGATGATCGAGCGCCCTTCCGCGGTCTCGTCGGCATTGCTGGCGAGCAGCGCTGCCTCCGCCGCTTCCGCCTCGGTGACGCCGGGGACCGGGATGATTTCGGTGGCAAGCCGGTTGCCGAAGGTGACAGTGCCGGTCTTGTCGAGCAGCAGCGTATCGACGTCGCCTGCCGCCTCGACCGCGCGACCGGACATCGCCAGCACGTTGAACCGCACCAGCCGATCCATACCGGCGATGCCGATGGCCGACAGCAGCGCGCCGATGGTGGTCGGGATCAGCGTCACGAACAAGGCCACCAGCACGACCACGGAAATAGTGCCGCCGGCATAGGCGGCATAGCTCGGAATGGTCGCGGTGGCGAAAACGAAGATGATGGTCAGGCCGACGAGCAGAATCGTGAGTGCGATTTCGTTCGGAGTTTTTTGGCGTTCCGCGCCTTCCACCAGCTTGATCATGCGGTCGAGGAAGGACGAACCGGGACCTGACGTGATGCGGATGACGATGCGGTCGGAAATGACGGTGGTGCCGCCGGTCACCGCCGACCGGTCGCCACCGGATTCGCGGATCACCGGCGCCGACTCGCCCGTGATCGCCGCTTCGTTGACCGAGGCAATGCCTTCGATCACCTCGCCGTCGCCGGGAATGACATCGCCGGCCTCGCAGACGACGAGATCGCCGGGCTCTAACGACTCGGCGGTCACACCTTCGTAGAGATCGAAATTATCCGGCGACAGGACGCGCTTGGCGCGTGTTTCCGAGCGCGTCTTGCGCAACGTATCGGCCTGCGCCTTGCCGCGCCCTTCTGCCACCGCTTCGGCGAAATTGGCAAAAAGCACCGTGAACCACAGCCAGACGACGATCTGCAGCTCGAAGAGAATGGTGTGACCACCGGTGACGATGTCGCGCACGAGCAGCGCCGTCGTCAGCAGCGTGACGACTTCAAGCACGAACATGACGGGGTTTCTGACCAGCGTGCGCGGATCGAGCTTGAGAAAGGCCTCTCCGATCGCCGGAATCACGATCTTCTGGTCGAGCATCGCGGTCGACGGCATACGCTTGCGAAGTTTCGAGGTATCCATGGGAATGGCTCCAAATATCCGCTCAGAAGACGCTGCCGCCGAGCATCGCGAGATGCTCCACGATGGGTCCGAGCGCGAGCGCGGGGAAAAACGTCAATCCGCCGACGATCAGGATGACTCCGACCAGCAGGCCGACAAAGAGTCCGCCGGTGGTTGGGAACGTGCCGCTGGTGGCCGCCACGGTTTTCTTCTGCGCCAGCGCGCCGGCAATCGCCATGGTCGGGACGATCATCCAGAAGCGGCCGATGAACATCGCCACGCCGCCGGTGAGATTGTAGAACAGCGTGTTGCCGGTGAGGCCGGCAAAGGCCGAACCGTTGTTGCCGGTCTGCGAGGAATAAGCGTAGAGCACCTCACTGAATCCATGCGGTCCGGCATTGGCCATCGAGGCGACGGCCGGCGGATAGACGACAGCAACCGCCGTCCAGCCGAGAATCATCAGCGGCAGGACCAGAATGGCGAGCATCGCCATCTTCACTTCGCGTACCTCGATCTTCTTGCCGACATATTCCGGCGTGCGGCCGACCATCAACCCGGCCACGAAGACCGTGAGCACGACAAACAGCAGCATGCCGTAAAGGCCGGCGCCGACGCCGCCGATGACGATTTCGCCAAGCTCCATGTTGATCAGCGGGATCATGCCGCCGAGCGCGGTGAAGGAATCGTGCATGGCATTGACGGCGCCGCAGGAGGCCGCAGTGGTGACCACCGCGAACAACGCCGAGCCGACGATGCCGAAACGGATTTCCTTGCCTTCCATATTGCCGCCGGTGAGCCCGAGCGCATCGAGGATGGCGGTGCCGTTGGCTTCGGCCCAATAGCAGACGAGGACGCCGGCGAGGAACAGCACACCCATCGCCGCGAGGATCGCCCAGCCCTGGCGCTGGTTGCCGACCATGCGGCCGAACACATTGGTGAGCGCCGCGCCGATGACGAAGATCGACAGCATCTGCACGAAGTTCGACAGCGCGGTCGGATTCTCGAACGGATGCGCCGCATTGGCATTGAAGAAGCCGCCGCCATTGGTGCCGAGCATCTTGATGGCGACCTGCGAGGCCACGGGTCCGACCGCGATGGTCTGCCTGGCGCCTTCGAGCGTGGTTGCGTCGATATAAGCGCCGAGCGTCTGCGGCATGCCCTGCCACACCAGGAACAGCGCATAGACCACGCAGACCGGCAGCAGCACATAAAGCGTGCAGCGGGTGACATCGACCCAGAAATTTCCGACCGTCCTGACTGACGCACGCGCGAAGCCGCGGATAAGCGCAACCGCCAGCACGATGCCCGTCGCCGCCGACAGGAAGTTTTGATGCGTCAGGCCCAGCATCTGCACGAGATAGGACATCGTGCTTTCGCCGCCGTAGTTCTGCCAGTTGGTATTGGTGATGAAGCTGATCGCCGTATTAAAGGCAAGGTCCGGCGCGACGGCCGATTGTCCGGCGGGGTTGAACGGCAGCACCGCCTGCAAACGCATCAAGGCATAGAGAATGACGAAGCCGGCCACATGAAACAGCAGCATGGCAATCGTATAAGTGAGCCAAGGCTGCTCGCGGGTCGCGTCGACGCCGCCGATGCGATACAGCCCTGTTTCGACCGGCCGCAACACCGGCGAGAGAAACGTGCGCTCGCCATTGAAGACCCGCGTCATGTAGCCACCGAGGAGCGGCGTGAGCGCGACGAGGATCGCGCAGAAGATGGCGATTTGAATCCAGCCGATCGCGGTCATGATATGTCTCTTAAGGAAGCTCTTGGCTTAGGCGTGATCTCTTCCAAAAAGCTGCTTTCGCTATTTGGAACCGCGCGCATCAGAATCTCTCAGGCCGCAGCAGCACGTAGGTGAGGTAGATCAGCAACCCCACGGTCACGAGCGCCGCGAGCGAATAGTCGGTCATCATGGAAGCCTCCTTCAGAGGCGATCGCAGGCGACGGCATAGCCGATCGTCACAACGAAAAGGCCGAGCGCGGTGGCAAGCATGGTGAAATCGAACATGGATGCTCCCTCCAAATGTCCTGGAGCGACCATGCAGATAGGCGTCCGCCAATAAAGAAGCGATGCGGATTGTCATCGCGAGGCATCAAGAGGGCATAAAGATGCGGCGCGGCCCCTGTATGCGTAGCGGGCGGCGG
>Ga0310811_10001588_pt1 | contig 28265 bp, 23 predicted proteins | sample YCmetagenome_FD_207642 | JGI IMG/M metagenome (GOLD analysis project Ga0310811, IMG submission 207642) | Soil microbial communities from experimental microcosm in Duke University, North Carolina, United States - YC | ecosystem: Engineered > Artificial ecosystem > Soil microcosm > Unclassified ... | reverse complement strand
GTGGGGGTGGGGGTGGGGGTGGGGTGCCAGCCGAGGGCGGGGCCGAGGCGGGTGGCGAGGTCGGTCAGGATCTGCACGTAGTCGTCGTGGTCGAAGGTGAAGGGCAGCGCGAACGCGACCTCGTCGATCTCCTGGAAGGCGGCGTGGGCGTGCAGCCGTTCGGCGATCTCGTCGGAGGTCCCGACGAGATCGGGCGCGAACATCACGCGCGCCGGCCCCTGGGGCGTCGCCGTGCGCGGCGTCCGCTTCCGCGCGTATTCGAGGTATTTGGCGCGCTGCGCGGGCGACGCGCTGTCGGTCGGGATCACGACCAGCCCTTGCGAGACGCGGGCGCGTTCCCCGTCGGGATGGTGGGCCCGGAAGGTCCGGAGGTGGGAGAGCTGGATCTTGGCGAAGTCCTCGGACTCCTCCGCCTTCACCACGCTGCTCGTCAGCAGGTTCATCCCGTGCTCACCGGCCCACCGCGCCGACCGCAGGCTCCCGCCGCCGTACCACAGTCGGCTGCCCAGCCCCGGCGAATGCGGTTGGACGCGGTCGGAGAACACCTCGAACCCTTCCGTACCGCTGAAACCGCTGGCGGGTTCGCCACGCACCAGCTCCAGCAGCCGCCGCACGCGTTCGTAGCTGAAATCCTCGCGGTCGGCGGTGTCCGGATACAGGGCCTGCTTGACCTGGTCGAAGTGCCGGGGCGGGCCGACGCTGACACCGGGATTGAGCCGGCCACCGGAGAGGATGTCCACGGTGGCCAGATCTTCGGCCAGCCGCAACGGGTTTTCCCAGCCCAGCGGGATGACCGCGGTGCCGAGGTCGATGCGGCTGGTGCGCTGGGAGGCCGCCGCCAGCACCGCCACCGGCGAGGAAATGCCGTGCTGCAGGTGCCGGTGCCGCACCCAGGCACTGTCGAAACCGAGTCGCTCACCCAGCTCGATGATCTCGAGCGTCGACTCGTGCCCCTGCGCGGGGTCGGCCGGGTCGAACAGCCCGATGGTGAGAAAACCCAGCTTCCGCAACGGTTCCGTGGTCAGCGGCACGGGCTCCTCCATCGTCGGCGACGTGCTCGGCCACACGTCGGCACCGCCGCCGATTGTGGCAGGTGGTCGCGGCGCGGGGTGGGAGATCCACCCTCTGGAACACCCCGCGCCGCGGCCGGCCGTTTCACCACACCACGGGGACCCGCTCCACTCCCCCGGTCAGCCGATTGGTCCGCACCTCGAGCTCGTCCACGCCGACCGCCAGGCGGAGCCCGGGGAACCGCCGGAACAGCGACGGGAACACGGTGCGCAGTTCCGTGCGGGCCAGGCTCGCGCCGATGCAGAAGAAACCGCCGGACCCGAAGGCGAGGTGCGTGTTGGGCTTGCGTGCCGGGTCGAACTCGTCCGGTTCGGAGAACACCGTGTCATCGCGGTTGGCCACGTTGATCGCGACCATCACGGCGTCGCCGCGCGCGATCGACACGCCACCGATCTCCACGTCGTCGTGGGCGTACCGCAGCAATCCCAGGCCGCCGGGCGAGGCCAGCCGCAGAATCTCCTCGACCGTGGCGTGCGCCTGACCGTCCGGGTCGGCGACGAAGGCGTCCCGCCGGCTCAGGTCGGTCAACAGCAGCAGCACGCCGAGATCGATCCGGTTGGAGGTGGTCTCGTGCCCGGCGAAGAGCAGTCCCGCGGCGAGCCGGGACAGGTCCTCGTCGCTGAACGTCGGGTCCTCGGCCTGCGCGCGGACCATGTCCGACACGACGTCCTCGGTGGGTTCCTTCCGCTTCGCTTCGGCGAGCCCGCCCATGTAGGTCATGAAATCGGCCATCGCGTGCTGGGCGTCGTCGCCGCCGTCGAGAATGCCGATACGGTTGGACAGGTCGCCGAAGTAGGCGCGGTCGGCGTAGGGCACGCCGAGCAGTTCGCAGATCACCAGCACGGGCAGCGGGAACGACAGCAGATCGTGCAGGTTCACCGGCTCGCCCGGCGCGGCGTCGTGGGCGTCGCGCAGGTCGTCCAGGCAGCGGTCGGTGAGTTCCTGGATGCGGGTGGCGAGCGCGCGCATCCGGTTCGCGGAGAAGGCGGGCACCAGCATGCGCCGCAACCGGGCATGCTCGGCTTCCTCGGTCTCGTAGTCGCCCTGCGGCCCGGAAATGATCGCGGCGTCGGACACCCTCGACGCCTCTTCCGGCGCCGGGTGCGACCGGCCGAACCGGCTGTCGGTCAGCACCTCCCGCGCCTGCTGGAAGGCGGTCACCAGCCAGGCCGGGTCTCCGACCGGTGTCCGCACCGCGACGATCGGACCCTCCCGCCGCAGCACCGCGAACTGCGGGGCGATGTCCAGCACGTTGGGCCGGGCGAAAGGCAGCTGTGGCAACGGTTCCGTGGCTGATTGCGCGCTCGGTTCGGTCGTGGCGACCATGCGATCTCCTTCTGGTTCAGTCTTGCCCGTCCTGGTCACATCAGCGTGGGTCACATCAGCGTGGGTCAGGTCAGCGTGGTCACGGTGGTGCGCAGCTTCGCCAGCCACTCGCGTTCGGCACGCAGCCGCCGGCCGACCTCGTCGAGGACCAGCCGGCTCCAGGTTTCTTCCTGCGCCGCGGCGAGCGAGGTGAGCCGCTCGTGCCGTCGCACCAGCGCGCGGTCGCGGGCGTCGAGCACCCCGAGCCGTTCGGCCGCCGTCAGCTGGCCGAAATTCGCCAGCCTGGCCAGGAATTCGGCGTCCTCACCGGCACGTTCGTCCGGCAGTTCGGCGAGCATGTCGTGCAGGAGTTCCCGGCCGACGTCGGTGATGGTGTAGACGTGCCGGGGCGGCCTGCCTTCCTGGGGTTCGGCGCTGCGCACCACCGCACCGGCTTCGGCGAACCTGCGTAGCGTCGGATAGAGCGAGTTGTTGGACAGCTCGCGACCGGTACTTTCCTCGATGTCCTTGCGCAGCTCATAGCCGTGTCGCGGCCCCTGAGCGAGCTTCGCGAGCAGCAGCACCTCGATCCACACATGGGTCATCGTAACCTAGGTCACCAAGACTTAGCCACACGATGTAACCGATCGACTCCGGATCGGCGGAACAAGGTGAGCCGCCCGCCCAGCACCGTCCACAATGGACCAACAAGAGGAGCTTCAGTGGACGATCGCCTTCAGGGTCACCAGGATCAAACCGATACTCAGCGTACCCACCATGATGAAGACCGTGCCGAAGAAACCGGCCCCGGCCCGTCTCGCCCGGAAGAACCCCCAGACGGCCAGGGAAACGGTCCCGATCAGCAACGACACGTTGACCGCCAGATCCAGGCTGATGATGTGCGCGATGGCCAGCACGAGCAGGGGAACCGGCACGATCGCCACGGCCAGCAGCGGCATGGCGTCCCGGATGATCCGGCGCCGCTCCGCGCGACGGGGCAGTTTGCCGAAGACGACGGTGTCGGCGAGCACCTCGGAGAACCAGCGGGTCAGAAACAGCGCGAAGGCCGACCCCGCGACGGACAGCGTCACCTCTCTCGGGTCGGTCTTGTCCTCGCTCACGGCCGTCAGCACCGACATCAGGACGAGCGTGCCGTAGATGGTCTCCGAGAGCCGACGAACCGCCGCCTGGTCCGGTGACCAGCCCGTCACCGGTTGCCCGGTGTCGTCCCTCCCTGCTCCCTCGGCCATGGCCCCTCCCTCAGCTCGCGTCCAGTCGACCACACCGGGGTAGCCCCCGGAGCGGCCGCTGACACGGTCGGCAGAGCCGACGGACTCGGCTCGCACGGGACTTCCCCCGGCCGGGGGACAAACGCGAACGGAGGGGAACCGGGGCGGCGTCCTCGGTCACCGCGCCCCGGTGCCGACGGCCGGCCGAGGACGTCAGCCGCTGACCGCCGAAAGTGCCGGTGTGCGGCTGGAATCCGCGGCGAGCACCCGGAGGATGTCCTCCACGCGTTGCTTGGCGTCGCCGAAGAGCATCTGGCTGTTCTCCCGGAAGAACAGCGGGTTCTGCACACCGGCATAGCCGGCCGCCATGGAGCGTTTGAACACCACGACGTTTTCGCTTTCCCAGACCCGGAGCACCGGCATTCCGGCGATCGGGCTGGCAGGGTCCTCGGCCGCCGACGGGTTGACGGTGTCGTTCGCGCCGATGACGAGAACCACGGAGGTGGCGGCGAAATCGTCGTTGATCTCGTCCATTTCCAGGACGATGTCGTAGGGCACCTTCGCCTCGGCGAGCAGGACGTTCATGTGCCCGGGCAGCCGGCCGGCGACCGGATGAATACCGAACCGGACCTCGATGCCGCGCTCCCGCAGCACGCGCGTCAGCTCGGCGACCGGGTACTGCGCCTGCGCGACGGCCATTCCGTAGCCGGGCGTGATGACCACGCTTTGCGCGGCGGTCAGCAGTTCCGCGGTTTCCTCCGCGGTGACCTCACGGTGCTGGCCGCCCTCGGCGGAAGCGGAGGTGCCGGCCTCGATCCCGAACCCACCAGCGATGACCGACAGGAAGGACCGGTTCATCGCCTGGCACATGATGTAGGACAGGTAGGCACCGGAGGAGCCGACGAGCGCGCCGGTCACGATGAGGAGATTGTTGTCCAGGAGAAAGCCCGACGCCGCGGCCGCCCAGCCGGAATAGCTGTTGAGCATCGAGACGACCACCGGCATGTCCCCGCCCCCGATGGAGGCGACCAGGTGCAGCCCGAGCCCGGCGGCCACCGCGGTGACCGCGGCGAGCAGGCCCAGGTTCGGCTGGATGACGAAGGCGATGGTCAGGCCGACGAACGCGGCGAGCGCGCCGAGGTTGATCAGGTTCTTGCCGGGCAGCGTCAGCGGGCGGCTCGCGATGCGCGCGGAAAGCTTCAGGTAGGCGATGATCGAGCCGGTGAAGGTGACGCCGCCGATGAAGATCCCGATGAACACCTCGGCGTGGTGGATGCTCAGCAGCGACCCGGTGACCTCGGTCTGCGTCGCGGCGTGGGCCTCGACGTCGAGGTAGCCGTTCCAGCCGACCAACACGGCCGCGAGGCCGACGAAGCTGTGCAGCAGCGCGATGAGTTCGGGCATGCCGGTCATCTCGACCCGGCGTGCCCGCCACAGCCCGATCGCGGCGCCCAGCGCCATCGCGACGACGAGCAGGGTGATGCCGGCGGCCTGGACGCTCTGGGCGGCGACGCCGACCGTGGCGGCGAGCGCGATCGCCATCCCGGCGATCCCGAAGGTGACACCGGAACGGGAGGTCTCGTGTTTGGACAGTCCCGCCAGGCTGAGGATGAACAGCAGGGCGGCGACGACGTAGGCGGCCTGCGCGGCCGAGGCGGCGGTCATGAAGTCAGCTCCTCGAAAACATGCCGAGCATGCGGCGGGTGACGGCGAAACCGCCGAAGACGTTGATACTGGCCAAAAAGATCGCGATGGCGGACAGCACGGTCACGGCCACGTGTTCGTGCCCGATCTGCAGGAGCGCGCCGACGACCACGATCCCGGAGATCGCGTTCGTCACCGACATCAGCGGGGTGTGCAGCGCGTGGTGCACCTTGCCGATCACGTAGTAGCCGATCACGACCGCCAGGACGAACACCGTGAAGTTCCCGAGCAGCTGGCTCGGCGCGAAGGCGGTGATCAGGAACAGGAGCGCGACGGCCACGCCGGTGATCGAGTAGGCACGTGCGGGGGTGAGCGGCCGTTTGCCGGCGACCGCCGCCGGGGCCGGCGCCGCGGGCGGCGCGGCGGGCGCGGCGGAAACCTGCACCGGTGGCGGCGGCCACATCTTCTCCCCGTCGCGCACCACCGTGACGGACCGCTGGACGACGTCGTCGAGGTCGAGGACGAGCCGGCCGTCCTTGCCCGGCGTGAGCAGTTTCATCAGGTTGACCAGGTTCGTGCCGTACAGCTGCGAAGCCTGGGCGGGAAGGCGGCCGGCCAGATCGGTGTAGCCGATGATGGTGACCCCGTTGGCGGTGACGACGACCTCGCCGGCCACCGATCCCGCCACGTTGCCGCCCTGCCCGGCGGCCATGTCGACGATCACGCTGCCCGGCTTCATGCTCGCGACGTGCTCGGCCGAAAGCAGTTTCGGGGCGGGCCGACCGGGGATCAGCGCCGTGGTGATGACGATGTCCACCTCGGCGGCCTGTTCGGCGTAGATCTCGGCGGCCCGCCGGTCGTAGTCCGCCGAGGTCGCCTTGGCGTAGCCGTCGGAGCCGACCTCCTGGTTCACCTCCACCGCGAGGAATTCGCCGCCGAGTGATTTCACCTGGTCGGCGACCTCCGGGCGCGGGTCGGTGGCGCGCACGATGGCGCCGAGGCTGTTCGCGGCGCCGATGGCGGCCAGGCCCGCGACCCCCGCGCCGGCGACGAGCACCTTGGCGGGCGGCACCTTGCCGGCCGCGGTGACCTGGCCGGTGAAGAACCGGCCGAAGGCGTGGGCCGCCTCGATCACGGCGCGGTAGCCCGCGATGTTGGCCATGGAACTGAGCACGTCCAGCGACTGCGCCCGCGAGATGCGCGGCACCGCGTCCATCGCCAGAACCGTGATCGGCCGCGCCGCGAGGGCTTCCACCAGATCGGGGTCGCGGCCGGGATTGACCAGGCCGACCAGCGTCGCCCCTTCGTCGAGCCGGCCGATCTCGCCGGCCGACGGCGGATCGACCTTCAGCACGATGTCGCTGTGCCACACCTCGTCCCGGCCGGCGATCTTCGCCCCGGCCCCGGAGAACGCCTCGTCGGTGAAGCTCGACGGGTCACCGGCGCCGGACTCGACGACGACCTCGTAACCGAGCGCGAGGAGTTGGCGCACCGTCGCCGGGGTCGCGGCGACACGGGTCTCACCGGGTGCGGACTCGGCGGGGATGCCGATGCACCCGGGCCGAGACGGGGACGCCCCGGCTTGCCCGCCGTCCTGTTCTGGATTGGACGATCCATTCTGCGGTCCTGGCATGACCATCTCGTTTCTGAAAGGGACGAGCGGGATTCGCTGGCCACAGGTGTGGCTACGGCCGCTGACTGACCTAGATGAAAACATGAGTACCCCGGGGACGCAAGGCACCGCCCAGGGCAACAGCACCGCCCCTGACCTGCCCGACCGCCTTACGGCGCGACGTGACCAGGCATTGTTCCTCAGGTCATACACCCCTTACCACACGGAGAAATTTCGCCGATCGGGTCACGACCGCGTGATTCTTGCGGCCACGGGGAAATCGGAAAGATCACCCGCGGCGGCGAGTGCGACGATCGAGGTGCCCCGATTGTGGATCAGTGAGCCGGCGAAGCTGCCCTACACTGGCGGACGTGGTCAGGAAGAGGGTGGAACCGCCCGCCGCGCCCATGCTCACCGGAAAGGGCGCGGATACGCGTCGGCGCATCGTCGCGGCGGCCGCCCGGCTGATGTTCCGGCACGGCGTGCCGGGCACGACGGTGGAGCATGTGCGAGCCGAGGCACAGGTGAGCAGCTCGCAGATCTACCACTATTTCGCCGACAAGCAGGCCCTCGTGCAGGCCGTCATCGCCTACCAGGACGAGACCGTCGTCGGTGGACAGGAACTGATGCTCGCGGAACTCGACACCGCGGCGGGACTGCGGGCCTGGTTCGACTTCCTCATCGAGGACCAGCGCCGGCGGGCCTGTGCCGGCTGCCCGATCGGCCTGCTGGCCGCCGAACCCGAACTCGACGGCGATGCCCGGACGAGCGTGGCGGCGGCGCTGGCCCGCTGGGAAAACGGCATTCACGCGACGTTCCGCGAAATGTACAGTCGCGGCCAGCTCCGGGAAGACGCCGATCCCGAGCAACTGGCGAGCGCGACACTGGCCGCGGTGCAGGGCGCGCTGCTCCTCACCCGGGTACGGCGGACCACCGAAGCGCTGGAAGCCGCGCGGGACATGGTGCTCGGCTACGTCGCCCACCTCACCGAGCCCGCCTTCCGTCCTTCGGGAGACGAACCAGAGAGGTCCAGACCACCGGTGCGGACCGGCGCCGGACGAACCGGGAAACGAGCGAACCTCCGCGGCGCGCCGCTGCCGGGATCACGCTAGGGGCCGCCGCTCCTGCCGCTGTTCGACCCGCCGGACCGGCGCGCGGTCAGCGGACCCGGGCGAGGCCACGGATCGCTGTGAAATCCTTGCTGTGAAATCCTTGCGCTCGAAGGATATTCGCACTGATCACGCCTTGGTGAGCAGCTCCAGGTTGTGTCCGTCGGGATCGGCGAAGTACACGCCGCGGCCGCCTTCCCGGTGATTGATCTGATGCGGCTGGTGGTGCCCGGGATCGGCCCAGTATTCGCCCCCGGTCTCGCGGATGCGGGCGAAGGCGGCATCGAACTCCTCCTCGCCGACCAGGAACGCGTAGTGCTGGCTCGGTACATCGTCTGCGGTCATGAAGTCGAGCGTGACCCCGTTGCTGAGCTGAACCGGCACGAACGGGCCCAGCGGCGCCCCCACCGGCAGCCCCAGGATCCCGGCGAGGAATTCCGCGGCCGCCGCCTTGTCCCGCGCCGGGACGATGGTGTGATTGAGTTCCGTCGTGGGAGCCGGATGCGCGATCGGGCTGAGGTGCAGTCCGGCCAGCAGCCACTCATCGCCGTGGTGAACCACGATGTGCGTGGCACGGAACACCCCGTCGGCGGATGCGCCCCGGTACTCGGCCCGCTGGGTGGCCCGCCCGACGACGATCGCCGTCTCCCCGTAGTCGCGAACCGTGGTCTCGTCCCAGACCAGCGACCGGGTGACCAGCGCGCCCGTGCGGTACCGCTCGAGCCACTCCGGCTTGTTCAGGACGAACCCGAGCGCGCCGACCAGCGTGAAGTCCTCGGTGGTCAGCGCCTCCAGCGTGGCCGCGTCCCCGCGCTGCTCGGCCTCGGCCCAGCGCCGTACCAACTGGAGCACCTCGTCTCGCGTGGTGTTCATGATCGCCTCCTCGGAACTGAGACGGAAACCGACCCGGACCTGACCCCGTCAGGGTTGACTGTCGAATCCGAATCGTGCTCGGTATTCCTCGGGAACCAGATCGACGTAGTCCGGATGCCGGGTGATCCATCCCCGGATGAACGGGCAGTACGGCAACACCGCACGGTCGCGTTCGCGAGCGTCGTCGAGCACATGACGGGCGAGGGTCCCGCCCAGTCCCTGGCCTTCGAAGCGATCCGCGACCTCGGTGTGCAGCAACGCGATCTCATTGCCGTGCAGGTGGTACTCCGCGAAACCGGCCACCTCGTCACCGTCGTGGATCTCGAATCGGCCCTTTTCCGGGTTGTCCACGACTTTCCGCTCCACCGTCGCTCCTCGCCGCAGGCTGGTCGATCATCGGCGGCAACCGCGTCAGGTCCCCTTGTTCTCCACCCTACTCGCGCGGTCGGCGAGGAATTCTTCCGGCGCGATGTAATACGGATTGTCGATGAGCATTCCGGCGATGAGCACCTTGGGGTGCACCTTGAGGATGTCGACCAGGGTATCGCCGTCGAACCGACCGAGTTCGTACATGCAGAGGATCACCTGGGGATAACGCCGGACGTAGTCGTTCAGCCGGGATTCGTACACGGCGAGCTCCACCATGTTGGAGAGCGCTTTCTGGGCCCAGGTCATCTCGCCGACGGCGCGGACGAAACTGAATTCGTCCGACAACGCCTGCGTGACGTTCTGCTCCCAGAAGTCCATCACGCGGTCCGTGGAGAATTCGCCGCCACGCAGATAGGCGTCCTTCGATTCGAGCACGTCGAGGTGCCGCGCGGCGAGGATCGGCGCCAGCTCGGCGTCCCGGCCCAGACCCGTCATCAGCGCCTCGGGATCGGTGGAGTCCACCACGCAGAAGCATTTGTCCCCTCGGGAAAGTCCCTCGCGCAGGTAAGGCTCGAGGATTTCGTCCCGATCGGCCTGCGTGGGATAGAAGGCACAGATGTGGTCTCCCGGCGTGACCTCGAATCCCGACGGTCCCGGGCTCGCTTCGTTCGATGTTGCTGTGCTTACCATAATAGGGTTCCTGTCTCGGCACTCGTCCACTTCGGCCGGTCACTTCGGGCGGTCACGGGCCGTGGCCTGGCGGCGCGGCCCCGCGTGTCGCTCACCCGGATCGTGATCCGGCAGTTCGACGACCCAGGCCGCGATCTGCGCCCGCGAAGTGAAACCCAGTTTCAGCAGGATGTGCTGCACATGGGTCTCGGCGGTCCGCGGAGAGATCACCAACCGGCCGGCGATTTCGTTGTTGCTCAAGCCCTCGGCAACCAGACGCGCGACTTCCCGCTCACGTCGGGTGATGGTCGCGTCGGACTTCACGACGGCCGCCGCCACTTCGGCCTGTTTTTCTTTCAGCGCGTAGCTTATTGCGTCCTCGACGCTCAAGTCCATCCCTCGCGCGAACGCGGTCCGGAACCCGGGTTCGGAAAGTCCGGCGCGGACCTGCCGCTCGCATCGCTCGTGGTAGGCGGCCAGATACGAGGAGCTGGTGGGCACCCCGGTGCTCTCCGCCAGCGCCGCGGCCGCGCCGAGCAGTGTGGCGGCGCGCCGATGATCGGCCACTCCGGCGGCGATCCACGCCAACGCCTCCAGGCACCACGCCGTCCCGAGCGGCTCGTCCATCTCCCGCTTCAACCGAAGGCTTTTCTCCAACAGTTCGAGGGCGCGAACCGCATCACCCTGACGCCAAGCCACCACGCCGACGCCGAGGGCGACATTGACGCGCGCGACAAGGTCGGCATACCAGGACCGGTAGCGTCGGCTCAACACCGGGTATTCGCCGATTTCCCGCAGCTTCTCACGACCGAAGTCGCGGATGCTGTCGAGCATCCGGTAACGCACGACGGCATCTCGCTCGATGACCAGGATCGACTGGTCCGCCAGCGACGCCAGCAGGTCCAGAATGCCGTCGAGCGTTTCGACGGTCGCGCCGTCGCCGGTGCAGATGTCCTCGGCCGCTTTCAGTTCGAACCCGCCGTCGAAGATGGCCAGGCGCGCCCACAGCACCCGCTCCGGCGGCGAGCACAGGTCATAGCTCCACTGGATGCACGACCGCAGCGTCTGCTGGCGGGTCGGCGCCGCGCGCGCACCCGCGGTGAGTAACCCATAGCGGTTACTCAGCCGCTGTGCGATCTGCCAGACGGACAGCATCCGCAACCGCACCGCGGCGAGTTCGATCGCCAGCGGCAACCCGTCCAGCCGGCGGCAGATCTCCGTCACCGCCTCCCGGTTCGCCTCGGTGAGCCTGAAACCGGCCACCGCCGACGTGGCCCGGTCCACGAACAACGCGACAGCGGAAAAGGTGGACAACTCCGCCAGCGGAACGGGCCGTGCCCGAGGGGGGACCGACAGTGGCGGCACGGACAACACGGCCTCCCCCGGGATGTCCAGCGGCTCACGGCTGGTGACGAGCACGCGCAGGCGCGGACAGAAGCGCAGCAGCGAGCCGATCACGGCCGCCGCCACCTCCACCACGTGCTCACAGTTGTCGAGTACCAGCAGTACCCGCCGGGCACCGAGGAATTCCTCCAGTGCCGCCTCCAGCGGGCGGTCCGGCTGTTCCGGCAGGCCCACCGCTTCGGCCAGTGCGGGCACCAGCCGCGCCGGGTCGGTGATCTTCCCCAGCTCGACGAGCCACACTCCGTCACCGAACGTGCGCCGTAGGTCGGTGGCGACCTTCAGCGCGAGCCGGGTCTTGCCGACCCCGCCCGGTCCCTTCAGCGTCACCAGTCGCGCGGCGGAGAGCATCCGTTTGGCTTCGGCGACTTCGGACCGGCGGTCGACGAAGCTGGTCAGCTGTGCCGGAAGGTTTCCCGACCCGCCGGCGGCGGCCCGGAAACCCTGTTCAGATCGCGTACACGGATCCATGGCCACAAATCCCGAACTGCTGCTTCATCGGCGACTTGACGATCGCCCGGCCGCCATGCGCGCAAGAAACTATACACTCGCGCGCCGCGCACCGGTGCCCGCGCCGCGGTGCAGGGCGGATCACTGGCCGGTCGACCGGCGAACGCCGTCATCCGTGGCCGGGCCACCGGACCAACCACGCGGACTCACCGTCCGGACAGGACCATTCACCGCCCGGACGGGAGAACTCGCCGACCGGAAGAGGGGACACGGCGACCGGAAGAGGGGACACGGGTCAGGTGGGTGGGGGTGGGTGGAAGCCGTGGCCGGATTTGGCGCCGAGGCGGCCCGCGTCGACCATCCGGGAGAGCAGCGGCGGTGTGGCGAACGCGGGTTGCTTGAACTCGGCGTAGAGGGCCTCGCTGACCACGGCCAGGGTGTCCAGGCCGATGATGTCGGCCAGCTTCAGTGGCCCGACCGGGTGAGCGCAGCCGAGCACCATCGCGCGGTCGATGTCCGCCGCGGAGGCGACGCCCGATTCGAGCAGCCTGATCGCGGCGAGCAGGTAGGGCACCAGCAGCGAATTGACCAGGTAGCCGGCCCGGTCGGGCACCCGGATGACCTCCTTGCCGAGCACGGTCGTCAGGAATTCCTCGGCCCGCCGGCCGGTTTCTCCACTGGTGGACAACGTTTCCGCCAGCTCCACCAGCGGCAGCGCGGTAACCGGGTTGAAAAAGTGCATGCCCACGACGCGTTCGGGCCGTTCCACCGCCTTCGCGATACTGCTGACCGGAATGGCCGAGGTGGTCGTGGCCAGGATCGCCGCCGGATCTCCAAGCACCTTGTCGAGCTCGCGGAAGACCTCGATCTTGGCGTGCCGGTCCTCGGCGATGGCCTCGATCACCAGATCCCGATCGTGCAGTGCGCTGATTTCCGTGCAGAAGGCCACGCGGTTTTCCGCCGCGTCCCGTTCCGCCTGGCTGATTTTTCCCTTTCGCATGCTCGCCTCGAGCGAAGCGGCTATGCGATGACGGCGCGCGTCGAGCGATCTTTTCGTGGTGACCGCGACGAGCACGTCGAGCCCGGACCACGCGCAGACGGCCGCGATTCCCGATCCCATCACACCGCAGCCGACGATTCCGATACGCCGGATATCCGGCATTGTTTTCCCCTCCTGTTCCCGCGAACATTTCCCTACGAACCTTTGACGGCGAACCTTTGACGCGAACCGCTGTTCCCGCTCAGGCCGGCGCCGACCACCGCAGCAACGACAACCCGATCGCCATACCGCCGCCGAAGCCCGCGAGCAGGACGAGATCACCGTCCGACAGCTGGCCGGAGCGGTTGGCGGCGTCGAGCGTGACCGGTACCGAAGCGCTCCCGACGTTGCCCAGCGTCTCCAGGGTGCGATGCGTCCGCGCGTTGGCCAGGTTCGCCGCGTCGACCAGCTCGTCGAGGAGGTTCCCGTTGGGCTGGTGCGGCACGAAGTGGGCCACCTCGTCCGCGCGCACGTGCGCCGCCGCGAGCAGGCCGGCGATGGCGGGCGGGACGTGGTCGAGCACGAAGTCCCGGACGCCACGGCCGTTCATCGCGAAGAAGTGCTCGCCGTTGGCCAGCGTCTCCGCCGAGGCGGGACGGCGGCTCCCGCCGGCGGCCACCCGGACCAGGCCGTGCGCGTCGCCGCGGGTCAGCAGGCTGGTCCGGACGATCCCGCCGGGCGCGGGCACCGGCCCCACGACCGCCGCCCCGGCGCCGTCGCCGAGCAGCACGGCAGTGCGCCGATCGGTGTAGTCCAGGATCCGCGAATAGAGGTCGCCCGCGATGACCAGCGCGTAGGAACCCGGCTTCGGCACCAGCAACCGGTGCGCGAGTTCCAACGCGTAGACGAACCCGCTGCAGACGACGTTGATGTCGAGGCAGGCGGCCTGATAGGCGCCCAGGGCATGCTGCACCAGGCACGACGTCGGCGGCTGCGGCGAGTCGGGCGTCGACGTGCTGACGATGATGTAGTCGAGCCGCTCGGCCGACAGGCCTGCCCGCTCCAGCGCCGCCGTCGCCGCCTGGGTCGCCAGATCCGAGGTCGCCTCGCTGGGCGCGGCGACCCGTCTGGCCCTGATTCTGGTCTTGCGTTCGATCCACTCCGGCGTGACGCCCGCCTTTCCCGCGATCTGCTCGTTGGTCACCTCGGTCTTGGGGCAGTAGGACCCCGTTCCGACAATTCCGATACCCGGTCCGGACATGCTGAATTCGCACTCCTCACTGGTCGCGCTGGACAGTGCACACCCCGACGCGCACCCCGATGTGGCCCGGCCGGTTCGCGGACACGACGACAAGTGGCGAGGTGCGGGCACAATGGCACCAGGGATCGGCGCTGATCACTTTTTTCGCCGATGTCCGGCCGTGCCGGCGAACTCCGGGTCCACCACCCTAGATAAACAGCCGCGCGCGCACTATCCGGTCCGCGCGAAGCCGGGGGCCCAATATGCGCGGCCCCCGGGTGGACGCCCGGTCGTACCGCGCAATAAAGACAATGCCGTGCGCGGAGTGGATAGACATGCGGTTTCCCGCCGTGACAGCCTGAGGCCCCGGTGCCGCATGGTCGCGCCGATCGATCGCCTGGTTCGTCGAAACCGCGGACACGGCCGGCATCGATCGGCGAAACCCCCGCGCGCCGCACAATGTCTCGGGAGGGGATTCTGCATGGCTGAAATCGCGCATCAGCACCGATTGTTCGTCATTTCCGTGAGCAGCCGTCCGTCATTTTCCACCATTGTCGGAACGGCGCTTGCCGGGCTTTCCCGGGGCGAGCGGGTGCTGACCGGCGACCACACCGCCGGTCCGGTGCCGCGGTGGCCCGCGGTGTGCGCGACCCTGACCGAACGCGCGAACGCCTACCTCGACGAGGTTCTGCCGCGCGCCACCGTCGAATTCCTTTCGGTGCCCGACATCGGCGGCCTGGCCGAGCCGCTGCGGGGCCGTCTCGGCACCAACCGCCCGGCCCGGCCGGACGACCCGGATCATCCGGCCGGGCCGCGGCCGTGGAGCTCGGGCGTGACGGTCCTCTTCCTGGTCGACGCGACCAGCGCGGTGAGCGGCGGAAGCGTGCAATCCCGGCTCGATGCCACGACAGCGGCGCTCTACGCGGTGCAAGGCGAATTCGGCATCGGGCTCTCGCCGTACTCGGTGCTCGTCTACGACGAACACGACGACGATCACGTCTACTCCCGGGTACTGTGCAACGCGCGGCGACTGCCGGACGAGGACTACGTGCTGGCCGCCGACACGATCCGGGCGTTCACCGACCTGGTCCAGACCCGGCACGCGAACTCCCGGGCGGTGCTGCCGGAAACCGAGCCACCCGCGGCACTGGCGCGCGCGTTCACCACGTTCCTGACCCGGCAGGCTGGTTCGGCCTGGGGACTGCACTTCTTCACCGGGTCGATCATCGCGAAGCTGATCCAGGACACCGCCGCTTTCGCGCGCTCGCAGGGAAACCCGGTACTGCGCGGGCCGAGCGAGCACAGCCTGGCGGCCGGCGCCATGGCCCGGTGGCAACTGCGCCAGGCGCCGTTCCTGCTCGTCGCGACGTCGGGCATGGTCGACGAACTCCGGGGCACGCTGGCCAATCTGCGCGACACGCAGGCCCGGGGGTTCATCCTGTTCGGCGAGACCCACCCCGGCACCTGGCAGCCCTTTCAGGGAACCGTGCACGACGCCGAGGACGCCCGCGCCGTGTTCTCCGCCTTCGGGCTGCCCTGCTTCCACCTCACCGATCCGGCACGGCTCGGGCAGGACCTGGCCGCGGCGTTCCGGGCGTACCACCGGCGGCGGGGACCGGTCGTCCTGCTGGCCTCTCCCTCGGTCCTGCAGTACACCGGTGAGCTCCACGTCCCGGAAAGCACGCCGGTGGCGAGCCGGCCACTGGTGACCGAGGACATCGTCGACGCCGTCGCACGCATCGTCAACGCCGAGCCCAGCAGCCTGACCTGGCAGTGCGGCAGCCTTTCCGAGGCGGAACGCGCGCTGGTCCACCGGATGGCCCGCGAGGCCGGCATCGCGCTCGTCGATTCGCTCGCCAGGCCGGGAACCGTGGCCAAATATCACGACGGCGAATTGGTCGAGGAGTACCTCGGCACGCTCAGCCTCTACGGCTACTCACCCCCGGTGTGGAACTTCCTCCATCCCGGGGGCCAGTTGGCGCCCTACGACCGGGCCGCGCTGTTCTTCCTGAAAAGCCGGATCACCGACCTCGCCACGCCGTTTCCCGAAAAGGCGCTCTACGACAAGATCCGGGTGGTCCAGGTCACGGACACGCCCGAACACATTGCCCCGTTCACCGACATCCCGGTCATCGAACCACTGGAATCGTTCCTCCACCGCCTGTCGTGGCGGCTCGCCCCCGAAGACTGGATCGTCTCCTACCGCCGCGACCGCCTGGCCCGGGCCCGCGAGAACGCGCCGGGCGATCCGATGGCCGAGATCCCCTCGGTGCCGATGACCCACGAGTACTTCTTCAGCCGGCTCAACGATGTCCTCGAACATCTCATCACCAAGCACGGCTACCGCTACACCGGGTTTTACGACGTCGGCCGCGGCGGCATTTCGGCGGTGCGCAACCTCGCCCGCACCGATCCCGGATTCTCCGGCTGGTACGGGCGGGCCATCATGGGCGACGCGGCCTCGGCGATTCCCGCTCTCGCCCTCAGCGATTCCGCGAACATCCTCGCGTTCATCGGCGACGGCGCGGCGCGTCTCGTCCCGTCCTTCCTGCCGAGCCTGGCGCAGCAGATCCGCCACGAGGGCGCGCGCGTCGAGGGTAACGTCAGCATCTTCTACCTGCTCAACGGTGGCTTCTCCATCATCCGGTCTTATCGGGAGCTGCAACACGCGGCCACCGCGGACGCCCAGATGTCCTTGCTGACTCCGGTCGAGCCGGAGTGGCAGCAGACCTGGGACACGGTGTCGGTCACGCATGAGCGGCTGACCTTCCTCGACCCCGAGCACCTGGCCAAGCGGCTCCTGGCACCGGCCACCGTCAACCTGTTCTCCACCTACCTGGCCCATGACAACGAGGGAGACAACATCATGCCGTTGTCGCGCAAGAACTGGAGAATGCGGTGACCGCCACATTGGACGGCCGCACGGCACTGGTGACCGGCGCCTCGCGGGGTATCGGCCGGGCGATCGCCGTCGCGCTTTCCGGCGCCGGGGCGAGGGTCGCGCTCCTCGCCCGGCACCACGACGACCTCGACAAACTCGTCGCCGAACTCGGCGGGCCCGCGAAGGCGGTGGCCATTCCCTGCGATGTCACCTCCGCGACACAGGTCGGAATCGCGGTCAATGTGGCGATCACGATGCTCGGCCACCTCGACATCGTGGTGAACAACGCGGGCGGGTGCCGGTTCATGGCGCCCTTTCGCGACACCCGCCTGTCCGGCTGGGACAGCAGTATCCGGTTGAATCTGGACTCGGTGGTCAATGTCTGTCACGCGGTGGCCGATCACCTGATCGCACGCGGCCGGGGATCGGTGATCAACGTGTCGTCGACGGTCGCGGCGGCGGGGCTGCCCCGCGCCGCGCACTACGCGGCCGCCAAATCGGCGGTCATCTCGCTCACCCGGACCCTGGCGATCGAATGGGCCGGGTACGGGATCCGGGTCAACGCGCTGTGTCCAGGGTGGATCGCGACCGAGCTGAGCAGCCCGCAGCGGGACAATCCGCAGGCGGAGAAGGAACTCCTCGCTCAGGTCCCGATGGGACGGTGGGGCCTGGCCGACGAGCTCGCGGCTCCGGCCGTGTTCCTCGCCAGTGACGCGTCCTCGTTCATGACGGGGCAGAGCCTGGTCATCGACGGCGGTCTCAGCGCCTAGCGTCCGGGTCCGGGGCCGCCCGGTCAGTGCTGCCCCGGTCAGTGCTGCTCGTGGAAGTGGGTGAGGCGTTCCCCGGCGGCGCCCCAGTGGATCCGGCTGGTCATGCCGCCGTCGACCACCAGATCGGCCCCGGTGATGAAACCGGCTCCGGGACCGGTGAGGAACGCGACGGCCTCGGCGATGTCACCGGAGCCGCCGAGGCGTCCGCAGGGGATGGCGGCGATGGTGGTGGTGCGGACGAGATCGTCGGCGAGGGTGTCGGAGTTCAGTCCGGTTTGGACGACGCCGGGGCTGACCGAGTTGATCCGGATCCGATAAGGCGCCAGTTCGGCGGCCAGTTGGCGGGTCATCGCGAGGACGCCGCCCTTGGCCGCGGTGTAGGAGGGGTAGCCGTAGCCGATGTGGCCGGCGATCGAGGCGATCTGCACGATCGCGCCGCCCTGCGCCCGCATCGCCTCCGCGACCTTCTTCAGCACCACGAAATACCCGGTGAGGTTCACCTCGATGACCCGTTTCCACTCGGTGACGGTGGTCTCGAACAGGCCCTTGCGGATGGCGATGCCCGCGCAGTTGACCAGCACGCCCGGCGGGCCGTGCCGCGCGCTCAGCGCGTCGACCGCGTCGGACACGCCCGCCTCGTCGGTGACGTCGACCTCGAACGCGCTGCCCTTGCCGCCCACGGCCTCCACCCGCGCCACGGTTTCGGCCGCCGCGGCGCCGTCGCGGTCCAGCACGGCTATCGGGGCACCGTCGCGGGCCAGGCGAACCGCGCAGGCCCGCCCGATCCCGGACCCGGCTCCGGTGACGATCGCGCACGTGGTGTGCGGCTGCGCCATCGCGGCCTCCTCTGCGTCGGGAAGAGCATCTTCGGGAAAGGAATTCGCGCACTCAGCGGGAAACTCGCCGGCGAACCGGTCGGGAAACGCTGGGGAGTAGGCGTGGAACACGGGGGCTTCGCTTCAGTGTCGGTCAGCGCCGGTCGGTGGACTCGGCGCGCAGCGCGGCCGTCGCGTCCAGATCGATGCGAAGCCCCTCCGGGTCGTTCTCCGGGTCCCCGGTGATGACGACGCCGTAGTCGCGGGCCGCGCCCCCGATGCTCAAGTAGCCGTCACGGACGCCTTCCCGGACGCGCTCCGGCTCCCGCAGCAGGGGATCGCCCCACCCTCCCCCGCCGTTGGTCAGGTAGCGGAAGATGGCGCCGGGTTCGGTGCGCCACACCGGATTGCTGGCGAAGTAGAAGTACCGGCCGTTCGCTTCGTCACGCACATGGGTTTCGGGATCGAGCACCCCGGCGACCGGCACCGCCCTGCCGTACACGGCGTCGTCGAGTCCGAGGAGGTCCTGTTCGGACTCGACGTCGAAGTCCCGCCGGCCGAACAACCACACGGCGCCCGCGGCGCCGTCACGGCCGCCGTGCACCCCGAATCCGCTGGTCGTCTTGGTGTGCAGGGAACTGGACCAGTGCTCGGCCTCGGCCAGCCACAGGGTGTCCTTCAGCACCGCGGAACCGCCACGGTTGGTGCCCGCGCCCGCGGTGTCGGCGACGTACTCCTTTCGCAGCACGACGACCGGCACGTCCGCTTCGATCGCTTCGGTGGCGGGATCGAGATTGTTGGCCAGGTAGATGACCGAATAGCTGTCGGCGTCGCCGTGGCTGGTGGCGCCCCAGGGGCCGTGTTCACCGCCGCACTGCGCGGTGGTGACCCAGGGCAGGCCGCCGGGATGGACGCCGTTGGCGTTGTGAATGGACAGTGAACCGTAGTCGCCGCCGACCGCGCGCTCGCCCAGCGCCGCCGCCAGCGCGCGGGACACCGCGAGGAACACCGGGGACGAACCCTCCCAGTAGAGGAACACCGCGCCGTCGGGTGGCGTCGCACTGACCACTGTGGACGGTGGAAGGACGATGTCGATCGGCCGGTAGGTGCCGGAGGTGAACGGGGTCGCCGGGTCCAGCAGGTACTTCAGGGCGAGCCCGACCCCGGTCTTGGTGTCGAGCACGCTGGCGTTGATGCAGGTCCGGGCCTGCGGGGAGGTACCGGAGAGGTCGACCTCGATGTGCCCGCCCACCTTGGTGATCGCGACCTTGATCCGGTACTCGATCGAGTCGTCGATCCCGTCGCAGTCGATCTCCTCCTGTCCTTCGTAGATTCCGTCGGGCAGGCGGGCCAGCGCCGTGCTCATGGCATCGGCGGACACGTCGCAGCTGTACCGGATCGCGCCGAGGTAGGCGCCGACCCCGTACCGCTCGATGCTCTCGGTGATCAGGCGCTCCCCCAGCTTGAGGTTCTGGTGGATGGTCTTCAGATCGGGCAGCAGCAGCGCACCGAACCGCGCGTTGTCGAAGATCAGGTTGAACGTCGAGCGGACCGGCTTGTCCTCGCGGTAGAGCAGTTGCGGGGCGATGACCAGGCCGTTTTCGTACACGTCCCGTTTCGTCGCGCTGAACCCGGCGGGAATGACGCCGCCCATGTCCAACTGGTGCGCGCGCAGGGTCACGAACGACACGAGCTTGCCGTCGTGGAAGATGGGCCGGACGAACAGGATGTCGTTGACGTGCGTGCCGGTGCGGTACGGGTCGTTGCAGATCAGCAGATCGCCGGGCCTGAGCTGCTCCGGCCCGTACTCCTCGACGGTGTTGCGCAGCCCGTCGGCCATGGTGCCGAAGAACACGGCGAGGCTGTTGCTCACCGCGCTCATCGGATAGTTCTCCTCGGGCGGACCGGACACGGTCGCGGCGAAGTCGTACCAGTCCCGCAGGATGAGCGAGAACGCGTTGGTGAGCAGCCCGCTGCACATGTGCTCGACCACGTAACGCATGCGGTTGGCCAGCACGGAGGTGGTGAACCGGTCCGCGCCGTAGCGCTGTTCGAACGCGGTGTCGTCGAGATCTTTCAGCCGTGGTCCGGTTTCGGGGTCGGCGGTCATCGGTGGTCCCTTCCTCGTCACCGGGTCACCCGGGTGATCTTCAGCTCGCCGAAGTCGCCGACCGTGGCGAGCTGGCCCGCGAGCAGGAACGTGGTGGAGGTCGCTTCGCGCAGCACCGCGGGACCGGTGATCCGGTGGCCGGCCAGCAGATCGGCGCGCTGGTACTCGGCGGCGGTGTGGTCCTCTTCGGACAGATGGCGCAGGGTCAGCATGCGGGTCGGGACGGGTTCGCCGGTCGCGCGCGGGATGCGCGGATAGTTCACCTTGTCCGCGTGGATCACGGCGTGGACCCGGTAGGTCACGCCCTGGACCGGCAGTTCCTGGAACATGTTCCCGGACCGCTCGGCGTAGGTCTTGTGGAAGTTGGAGACCATGGTGGACACGGTGTCGGCGGTGATCCGGCCCGGCGGCACCTCGATGAAGGGCGTTTCCCAGGTCTGGCCCAGCAGCCTGCCGTCGAAGGTGCGCACGAAGACCACCCGGTCCCGGTCGGCCTCGGCGAGCCGGGACCGCAGGTTCTCCTCCATCTGCCGGTACACCGCGTCGACGGACTCCGCGGCATCGGCGGTGAGCACCGCGTAGGCGCTGCGGCTGTCGGCGTAGACGAGGTCGGAACTGACCAGGCCCAGCGCGGAGAACAGGCCCGGATGCGGTGGCACGATCACCTCGGCGGCGTGGACCTGTTCCAGCACCGCGGGAAGCAGCATCGGGCCGGCCGCACCGTAGGCCACGAGCGTGTAGTCGCGGGGATCGACGCCATGTTTGATCGCGACGTTCAGCACGCCCTCCGCGATGTTGGTGACGCCGATGTTGAACGCGTAATTCACGCGCTGCTCGAAGGAAAGCGGGGTGTCCAGCCGCTCGAAGGCCGCGCGGGCCAGCTCCGGGCGCAACGTCATCCGGCCGCCCGCGATCCCGGCCGGGTCGAGGATGCCGATCAGCAGGCAGGCATCGGTCATCGTCGGCTGATCGCCGCCGAGGCCGTAGCAGGCGGGGCCGGGCTCGGCACCGGCGCTGCCCGGACCGACCCTGAGCTCCCCCACCGGATCGATCGTCACCAGGCTGCCACCGCCCGCGCCGATGCTGGAGATCTCATTGGACAGTGCGTTCACGATGAGGTCGTGTTCGAGCTCGAAGGTCGTGTTGACGAAAGGTTTTCCGTGGGTGACGACGCTGATGTCGCACGAGGTGCCGCCGACATCGCAGCAGAGCAGGTTGTGTGCGCCGATCGAGTTTCCGAAGTGCGCGCTGGACATCGTGCCCGCGGCGGGGCCGGCGAAGACGATCCGGAAAGGATGTTCCATCGCGACATCGGAGGGCACCAGCTGCGCGGCGCAGTCGGCGAAGTTGAGGTTCCCGGCGAAACCGAGTTCCCGCAGGCCTTTGTCCAGCTTCTCGGTGTAGGCGCCGTAGATCAGCTTCATCAGCACGTCGACCACCGTGGTGGAGGCCCGGGCGAACTCCTTGGCCAGCGGGGAAACGTCGCTGGAGATCGAGACCGGGATCGCGCCGAGCTCATCGCGGACCAGCTCGCGCAGACGGATCTCGTGCCGGGCGTCCACATAGGCGTTGAGCAGGCAGATCGCGATGCCCTCGACCTCGCAGCGGCGCAGGACCCGCAACTGCTCGCGCGCCTGCTCCTCGTCGAGGGCGATCAGGGTGTTGCCCAGCGCGGTGATCCGCTCGCGGATCCCGCGCCGCAGGTACCGGGGCACCATCGGGCGGGCGGCGTCCCCATAGGACCGGCGCCAGCCGGGATTGGTGAGGCCTTCCATCGGCCGCCAGGTCCGTCCGATGTCGAGGATGTCCCGGTGGCCCAGGGTGGTCAGGAAGGCGATCTTGGGCAGCTGCCGGGTGATGATCGCGTTCAGCCCGTGGGTGCTGGCGTGGTTGAAGATCGCCGCCGAGTGCACGCCGATCTCGTCCGCTCCCCGCAGCACGCCCTGTTCGGTGTTGCGGGTATCAGTGGGGACCTTGACCGTGGTGATCACTCCGTCGGACACGGCCACCACGTCGGTGAAGGTGCCCCCGACATCGACTCCGAGCATGACAAGTCCTCGTTTTCTCCCCAGGTGGGGCAGGTCGGACGCCGAAAGCTCGCCTAATCGAGGACCAGCCCGGCCGAGGTGAGCTGAACCGGGCCGAGCAGGTGCCAGGGCTCGCGGCTGACCGAATACAGGCAGTGCTGGCATTTGACGACCTGGAACCAGCCGCCTTCGGACAGCACCGGATACGCTCTGAGCGCGCTGGACGCACATCGGGGACAAACGCCCTCGATCTCTTCTCGCGGCACCACCGCGGATTCCTCGGTGCCGTTTTCGGAATCACCCACGGCGACCTCCTTGTCGACCTCTCTGTCGACCTCTCTGTCGATGCCGGATTCCGTGGTCGACACAAAACCCCGCTTTCCGACCGACTGGTCGGTCGACTGTGATGTAAAACACGGTAAGCCGCCGGGCACCGGTATGCAAGCCGCGGTCCCCATTCCATCGCTTTCTCACCCCCGGGGCTTGACGTGCCTGGTCAGCGCATGTGACAGTGATCCCGACCGACTAGTCGGTCGAACGAGTGGAACCCAGTGTGATCGGCGTGGCGCCGGGCACGCGCACCCGGTCCTGGCGGCCACCGGGACGGTGCTCGGCGCCATGTCGCGAGGGGAAGAGGGCACGGCATGGACTTCGCCATCCCGGACGAGCTGAAAATGTTCGTGGCCACCGTCGGCCAGTTCCGCGAAAAGGAGCTGATGCCGCTGGAACATGATTTCCTCCGCAATGGCGGATTTCCCGCCGGAGTACGGACGGAGTTGGAGGAGCGGGCCCGGCGACAGGGATTCTGGGCGCTGGACGTGCCCACCGAACACGGTGGCCAGGGAATGGGTGCCCTGGCCACCTGCCTGGTGGCCGAGGAACTGTTCAAGCACCCGGCCATGTTCGAGTTCGGGGGTAGTCCCGAACCGGTGCTCTACGCGGGAAACGAGGATCAGCGGACCCGTTTCCTCCATCCCATCATCAAGGAGGGCCGTCACTGCTGCTATGCCTTCACGGAGCCGGGTGGCGGATCGGACTTCGCGGCGATCCGCACGACCGCGGTGCCCGACGGCGAGTCGTGGGTCATCAACGGGACCAAGACGTTCATCTCCTACGCCGACCGCGCGGATTTCGTCATCCTGTTCGCGACGACGGACCGTGCCCGGGGCGCCCACGGCATCACCTGTTTCCTCGTCGAGAAGGGCACCCCCGGATTCAGCCTGTCCCGGCCCATCCCGACCATGGGTGACGACTGGGAACCGCACGAACTCCTCTTCGCGGACTGTGTGGTGCCCGACGCCAATCGTCTCGGCGAGGTCGGCGAGGGCTGGCAGCTCGCGGCCGGCCAGCTGACCCACGGGCGGTTGAAGATCGCCGCGTTCCAGCTCGGCATCGCCCAGCGGTGCATCGACATCGCCGTCGACTGGGCGAAACAACGGGTGACCTGGGGAAAGCCGATCGCCGCGCGGCAGGGGGTGCAGTGGATGCTGGCGGATTCGGTGACCGAGCTCGACGCCGCGCGCCTGCTGGTCTATCGCGCGGCGTGGCTGGCCGACGAAGGGAGGCCGCATGAGAACGAGGCGTTCATGGCCAAGCTGTACGCCACGGAGATGGCGCAACGCGTCACCGACCGGTGCCTGCAGATCCTCGGCGGGCTCGGCTACAGCAGGGAACTGCCGATCCAGAGTTTCTACCGCCAGGTGCGGGTGTGGCGGATCGGCCACGGAACCGCCGAGATCCACCGCTGGATGATCGCCCGCAATCTGCTCGGTCTTTCCTCCCGCGACTGACACACTCTCCGACCCGAAACCGACGAAACGAGCGTCGAGTGATTCCCCAAGGCAGGCAGGTGAAGGATGGACATCGTCGGTAACCGCACGCTGCGCGACCTGCTGACGGAACGGGAACGCCGCTTCGGGGACAAGCCGTGCCTCGTGTTCGTGGGGCGCGACTCCTCGGTCGCCGAATTCTCCTACCGCGAGTTCGTCGGCCGCGTCCGCGCCACCGCGGCCGGTTTCGCCGCCCGCGGAATCGGCCGGGGCGACAAGGTGGTCCTGCATCTGCCGAACTGCCCGGAATTCCTGTTCTGCTGGTTCGGCCTGGCCTGGCTCGGCGCCGTCACGGTGCCGTCCAACACGGCGAACACCGCGACCGAGATGCGGCACGTGGTGTCCTTTTCGGACGCCGCCGGGGTCGTCACCACGCCGGCACACCGCGAGATGATCGGCTCGGTGGCCGAGGAGTTCCCCGCGGTGAAGACGAGGATCGTGACGGGGCCGGCCGCCTCGGACGGCTGGGTGGCCTTCGCCGACCTCGTCCGGTCCCGGGCGGCCCCGCCCGAGATGCCGGTGTACTCGGCCGACGTGGCGGAACTGCTGTTCACCTCGGGGACCACCGCGTTGCCCAAGGCGGTCATGCTCACGCACGCGAACTGCCTGCACGCGGGCGAGCGGGAATGGCGGATCCTCGGACTGGACGAGACCGACCGCTGCCTGACCGCGCTGCCCGCCTTCCACGTCAACGCGCAGACCATCACGATCCTGTCCGCGCTCACCGTCGGCGCGACCTGCGTTCTGCTGGCCGAGTACCGGGCGAGCCGCTTCTGGGAACAGGTCCGAACCCTGGCGGCGACGGCGGTTTCCCTGGTCGCCATGCAGGTGCGCACCCTCCTGGCCCAGCCAGCTCGGGACACCGACACACGGCACCTGGTCCGTCGGGTCATGTACGCGATCAATGTGCTCGACGCGGAGAAGGAAGCGTTCGAGCGGCGCTTCGGCGTCGAGCTGATCAACGGCTACGGCCTGTCGGAGGCCATGACGATCGTGACGATAGCGCCGGTGCACGGCGAGAAACGGTGGCCCTCGATCGGCCTTCCCACCATCGACCGGTCGGTGCGCGTGGTCGACGAAGACGGCGCCGACGTCGCGCCCGGCGCGGTCGGCCAGATCATCGTGGGCGGCACGCCCGGGCGGAACCTGATGCAGGGGTACTACAAGAATCCGGAAGCCACGGCCGAAACGCTGCGCGACGGCTGGCTCCACACCGGCGACAACGGCTATTTCGACGAGTTCGGTTATCTGTATTTCTTCGACCGCCGCAAGGACGTCATCAAGACGGCCGCCGAAAACGTGTCCGCGTCCGAGGTCGAGCGCGTCCTGCTGACCCATCCGGACATCGTGGAAGCGGCGGTGATCGGGGTGCCGCATGCGGTCCGGGACGAGGTGCCGGTCGCGTTCGTCGTGCCGGTGCCGGGCTCCGACCTGACCCCCGCCGCGGTGCTCGACCACTGCACCGGGCACCTGGCCGGCTTCAAGGTCCCGGCGGTCGTCGAACTGCGTGCCGAACTGCCGAAGACCTCGATCGGCAAGATCGAGAAGAAGCTGTTGCGCGCGGCCACCGAGCGCTGGGAACCACTGCCATGACCGAAAATCTGGAAGAAGACTACCTGCGGCTGCAGGCCCTGCTCGGGCGGGAACGCACCGAAACGCTCGGGGTCGTCTCCGGCCGCGACCTGATGCGCTTCGCGGTCGCCGCGCGGTGCCCACCCGGGCAGGTGCCGCTTTTCCTGAGTTCGCTGATGGGCTGGGACGCCGGCCCGGCCGAAGACCGGCTCGGCACGGACGGCGCCGGTGCCACCGAGACCCGGGGCCTGCCGCTGGGCGAGGTCCGTCTGATGGGCGCCGGGCAGGAACTGGAATTCCATGCCCCGGTGACGGCGGAAACGACCATCGTCGTGCACACCAGACTCGCCGAAGTCCGGCTCAAACACGGACGCAGCGGCCCGCTGCTGATCATGCGCATCCTGCGCCGGTTCACCGACGAAACGGATCGGCCGCTGCTCACCTGCCAGGAATCCTTCATCGCCCGCTGAGGTCACCCGTGAGCAATGTCCAGCACCACACCACCGCACCGGCCGTCTCGGTCGGCACGCGGATCACGCCGTACCGAGTGCGGCCCAGCACCGTGCAGCTCTTCCGGTTCAGCGCGGTGACCTGGAACGCGCACCGCATCCACTATGACGCCGCGTACGCGCGCAGCGAGGGCTATGCGGACGTCGTCGTCCAATCTCACCTGCACGGCTGTTTTCTCGCGAACGCCGTGCTCGCCTGGGCGGGCCCGGGCGCGTACCTTTCCACGTTCGGCTGGGAAAACCGGGCCGTCGCGGTGGCCGGCGTCCTGCTCACCGTCACCGGCACCGTCACCGCGCTCGACACGGCGCTCGACAACGCGCGGGAAGGCGGCCGGACGGTGGCCGAGGTGACCCTCGAAGAACACGACGAGCACGGCACCCTCTGCGCGCCCGGCCATGCCCGCGTCGTACTCCCCGGAGGCATCCGATGACCACCACCTCGACGGCCGCGTCGACCGCCGCCTTGCCGCCCACCGCGCTCACCGAACGCCTTTACCGCACGATGTCACTGATCCGTCACTTCGAAACCACCGCGGCCCGGCTGCTCGCATCCGGCGAGCTGAACGGCTTCCTGCACCTGTCGATCGGGCAGGAAGCCGTCGCGGCCGGTGTCTGCGAAACACTCGGCGAAGGCGACTACATCACCACCACGCATCGCGGGCACGGCCACTGCATCGCGAAGGGCGCGGCGGTCGAGGCCATGCTGGCCGAGATCTTCGCCCGCGCGGGCGGCTACTGCGGCGGGCGCTCCGGCTCCATGCACGTGGCCGATCCGGCGGCCGGGATCCTCGGCGCCAACGCGATCGTCGGCGCCGGCATCCCGATCGCGGTGGGTGGCGCGCTGGCCGCGCAGGTGCTCGGTGACGGCCGGGTGGCCGTCGCGTTCTTCGGCGACGGGGCGGTCGCCGAGGGGATCTTCCACGAATCGCTGAACCTCGCCGCATTGTGGGACCTTCCCGTCGTCTTCGTCTGCGAGAACAACTCCTATGCGGAAATGACGCCCACGGAGGTGCATCTGCGCAGCACCACGGTGAGCGCTTACGCCGCGCCCCACCGGATTCCCGGCGAGACCGTCGACGGCAACGACGTCTTCGCGGTGTACGACGCCGCCCGGCGCGCCATCGCGCGCGCCCGCGACGGTGACGGACCGACGCTGCTCGAATGCCGGACTTATCGCCGGCGCGGGCATTTCGAAGGCGACGCCCAGCGCTACCGCACCGCCGACGACGCCGCGGCATGGGAACTGCGTGATCCGCTGCGCCTGCTCGCCGAGCGGGCGGCGGGCGATTCCCGGTTGTCCGCCCGCCTTTCGTCGATCGACACCGAATGCGCACAGCGCGTCGACGAGGCCACGCGGTGGGCGCGGTCCCAGCCCGAACCCGGTGCGGCCAGCCTGACCGACCACGTCTACGCACGGCCGGTTTCCTCGGATGGGGCACCGCGATGACCCGCCGCAAGTACTGGCAGGCCATCAACGACGGCCTGGCCGAAGAACTGCGGCGCGACGAGCGCGTGATCCTCTTCGGGGAAGACGTCGCCGCGCCGGGTGGCGCGTTCGGCGCCAGCAAGGGCCTGCTCGCGGAATTCGGCGCGAACCGGGTGCGGGACACGCCGATCAGCGAAGGCGCCATCACCGGGGTGGCGGTCGGCGCGGCCATGGCCGGGCTGCGCCCGGTCGTCGAGATCATGTTCCTGGACTTCATCACCCTGGCCATGGATCAGCTCGCCAACCAGGCGGCCAAGATGTCGTATCTGTCCCTGGGCCACTACGCGGTGCCGCTGACCCTGCGCACGATGTGCG
>Ga0310811_10001587_pt1 | contig 28314 bp, 33 predicted proteins | sample YCmetagenome_FD_207642 | JGI IMG/M metagenome (GOLD analysis project Ga0310811, IMG submission 207642) | Soil microbial communities from experimental microcosm in Duke University, North Carolina, United States - YC | ecosystem: Engineered > Artificial ecosystem > Soil microcosm > Unclassified ... | reverse complement strand
GCATAAAATACATACTCCCCGACTTTGATCGTTCCCTCACTGACTTCGTTGCTCGGTCATCACTGTCTAGTGGCGAACATACCCGCTGGGACCCCCAATATGGGCGTTTCCAGGTGTGGAACAAGTTCCGTCTCCAGCTTCACTCAGCCTTTCAGCAACGCGTCATCATGCCAAGCAGGGTGGTGCAAGCATACCCCCCAAGCGACGAGTTTCCTCTCGGCAATTGCGACACCGTTCTCATTGACGCCATGGGCATCAATGGCAAAATGAGTACATATATTCTATGTCCGGATATTCTAGCCCTACTGATATCATATACAGCAAGTTACGTCGCACAAGTTCGAGTGATTTTTCAACCGGTTGTTCGACGAGGTTCTAACCTAGAACTGCCATCATATCTCTCCGACCCACTTCTCTACGTCCAATTCTTCCGCTTCATCTCCAGTCCTGAAGATCGTCCTGAACTCGCTATGTGGACTGTGGAGCGCGCATACACGCAGGATCAAAATGATAACCGGTATAGGGAGGGGGCTGTCGTACGAGTGACAGATGTAACGCATGCGGTTGAACTGATACCAGTTTATGGCGAGGTAGTGGCCGATGGTGTGTCCTCTGCAACTTGCTTAGAACACTACGAGCGTTTCTTTTTGAATAACTTCGCGGACAAGGAGAGTTATCACACATTTAGTACCGAGTTTGTATAGATAGTAGCTTGATCAGCATGTAGCAATTGTATTCGCATCTACCGTATTGCATGTCTGAGCATATCACATCTTATCAACCGAAGATAACTGGGCTTGAGTTTTATCAACCAGATATGGTGAGCAATATTGGCTTTCAACATCTCCACCAATCGCTTGAGTTCGCTAGTGAAGTCGTAAGCGTTCGTAAGTGTCCGTAACTCGCGTAAGTTAAGCGTTCATTTCAGTGGTTTTGCAGATGTATATGAAGATGAAAAATGTTGAGTATGTGGGCATAGGCTGACATATTGTCAGATTCTTAGCCAGATAAAGGACATGTTACGTATGTGATTCATGCGCAGATACAATAGCAAATTTTAGATATGTCCAGTGATCAAATATGTACTATATTTTAAATCTGTTTCGTATTTGATGAGACAATAGACATTGACTATGTTAGGTGAGAAGTGCTAAGAAATATGCTGAACATGCGCATGAATATATCAAGTAGCCTTATTTTGGCGACAACTCTAGAACTGCACTTAGACCAGACGAGTGCCCCACTAGGTGGGGCACTCAGTACCATATTTACGGATCACTTGGGCTTCGAAGCGGAGCACTCACGACCTTGCTATATGTCACCAACAATCAAGCCATTTGAAAAATCAGTGTTGTGTAATCATTGTAGCGGCGCGAGCACATCAATCCCCAACTATTACCAAGAGTGCATGCGACTTGCTGTGGGAGAGCCTACTACTGTAACCAGGCACAGAAAGGGAACTTCTAAATGAGACAAAAGAGAAAACACATGTGAGAGACTAGTAGACCGCATCGATGCACAACAAAGTGCCTGGCCGACAAAACCCGTAGATACAATTATTCGTATGTATACTGCAACATGATGGGAAGAAAAAAAGAAACAGAGCGGATGTTTGAAGCTTAAGTAATGAATGAAACTCAGCCAGTCAGCCACCTTTGTCAGCACCTTTCGGCAATTTCCAGTTCACTATATAATCCTCTTGACCTCTTATCTCGATTTCTTTTCCTTCCACATTTCACTACGCAAATCCATGGTCTATAGCATAGCGCGCTTAATGAATAGTACTAGTGTTGGAGTGTTACATACATATGTTATAGTAGAAATTTCCCCTCAAAAAAAGACTTGAAAACAGACTGTATGATCGGGTGTCAAGGTTATATTTCCACTACGAGGATTGGTATATGTAGGTTAAACTCTCTTGTAGTCGAGACTGTCACTGAATTGCTTCGTTAGGATTGCTTATCGTGATGCTACTTATCCATACATATGTTATAGTAGAAATTGTCCCCCCCAAAAAAAAAACTCACAAAATAGTCTTTATGATTGGGTGTCAAGGTTATATTTGCACCATGAGGATTGGTATGTGTGAGTTAATCTCTCTTGTAGTCGAGACTACCACTGAATTGTCTAATCTAGGGTTGCTTCTTATCGTGATGCTACTTGTCCCTTCTAAGCCCTTATAACACTTACAAAGTTGTTCACAAAACAATGACCCATTGTAATCAGTTAGTCGGTAGATTAAACCTATTGTCGTCCCAAATGTTGCTGAATTATGTTTGTCATTTCTATTGCTCCCAAGTGGTTAGTCTATTGATTGGTCATTCTATTAAGCAAGTTCGGTTGCAAGTCCCACATGGAATGAATTATCGATCCATGATCTACTCGCTCACAACAAAAGCAGGGAAAGCGCGCACGTCCTCCAATGCGGTCATTGCATTGTGCAATCTATCCCGGATAAATCACAATAAGACGGATTGGTATTGGAAAAGGTAAGTACGTGAGCTTGCCATTTTTACATGGTGCGCCAGTCATATAAATAGGATACTGCATTGCACCTATTCTTCATAAGCCTCATCCTGTCATGGGTATCTGTCAAAGTCAACCCCATGCAAAGGTAATATCCTACTGTCTGACATGTTCTTACTTTGATACGAGAATTTTCTCTGCAGATTTTATTAGGCAATGGGAATACAGATTCCGTATCGTCACTATCGTCACTGGACTCCTCCTCATCATTTCACTCCCTGGAGGTACATTTAATTCAAGATCTTATTGCATACCACTCACTAATTATTCTGCAGGAGCATGTTCCTTTGAAGCGAAAGGCCGTAGATCACTTTCTTGACAGTTGTGAGCGGTGTGATGCACAAACTTGGCTAGGTAGTAGGATCACTCCCTAACCAATATGTGGCCAATACCCTGCCTAGCTGCTATGTCCTAGAAGACAGTGTTTGACCCTAAAGGGTTTCTGATCTAGGCTCAAGCTCAGAGGTAGTGAATCATCATCTAACTTCAGACTGGTACTGGTGAAAGGGAAACATGCTTATATAAGCCACAAATGTAAAGAATGTAAGGTAAGTAAGTAAAGCTAATATCAGCCCAAAGAAAACTTAATTGTCACAGCGGCCCACTCACAGGAGGCGTACATTTTGGAATGGAAAAGATCAGTTCTCGCAAGATCCAATCCACCCCGATCTTCTGCAGGCCCAGACACTGTTGTTTGTACGTGGCTGTTCCAAATCCTCAGTCCCCAAGAAACACACTTTGTGCCGCACGTATGCGATTGAAGACCTAAGTGTAGGTTACCCAGTCCATTCTTCATATACGTTGTTCAAGTTTTGCTGCATTTCGTAGGTCCAGGGAGAAGGTCCTCCAGGCGGTCCCTTAAGGATCCCTGAGGGGCTTGAACACAATGCCAGTATCACAAAGCTGTGCATGAGAGCCGAAAGGCAAATATCAGAGACCCCCCTGAAGCAGCGGAACGCAAAGCGCAAAGCGTCTGATGATGTGCGCGGTGGATCTTTTCCAATACCTAAGAGGTGCACTTGGTCTCGGTCCCACTCGTCTGTGACTGCCGACCCAATGGTGAGGTCGCTAGGTTTACATCATGACCTACCCTGTCTCATCATATTTTTCACAGGAACTGACACTTGGAACAAAGGTTTCAGTCGTCCGAGCACCGTCCTCGTGTTGGCCATTTCCCAATGAACTTGTCTTGAAGATTCTGAAAGACATGCCAAGTTGGGATCTGCGAGCCATCACGCAGGTATCATGTCTCTCTCAGGAGTTAGCTGCTCCTCTCTACCTCCACTCCGTAAACTTGTTGTTTAACGACGACACCCTGCGCATCAGCACCCAAGCGTGTTTCACCCTGCTCCTGTACAGGCACTCAACTTTATTTCGTGTGCCAAAGTATCTGCGATGCAATCTTCTCGACGCAGATGATCGCCACCTCCAAGCACTCTCAAACTTCATGGAGTTACTAGGAAGCAATTCATCACTGTTCATCTCCATTGTGAAAGATGGTGAGATGCTGGGAGACTTTGCACCTCTGTTTCAGTGCACCCGAGATTCGGGCTGCAGGAGTCTTCGGTTCTCAGATCGGGAGGCATCTCACCTTGCATACCCTCCGCCGATTCTTCCGGATTTTGTTGTTGTTACGGATCCTGCCATCACAAATAACTTTCACATTTTCCATGCCAATTCCCCAATCTTTTTCTCCCGATCCATGGTCGCACTTACCGTCTCGTCCTTGCAGAACTCTTCATTGACCGACCTCAGTCTAACTCATACTTCACTGAGCGTTCTTCAGTGGACGGTGTTAATGCATGACATTCACTTCCCACAACTTCATTTTTTGTCTATCAACATTGAGTGCCCTCCCACCGTGCTCGTCAAGTTCTTGACACGGAATGGGGTTCACCAGCTCTGGCTTTATAGTATGCGTCCGGAGGTCATTTCTCCTTATGGCATGGACCTTGCGCAAAATGTGATTACTCCCCGCATTCCCATACATAGCTTGCGTTCTCTCGCTGGTCCACACTGGTATATTTCATCACTATTAGACAAGGCTCGTTTGCCTCTATGCATTCAAAACCTCGACTTGGAGCTGGATGGTCACTTTCTGACATCCACTCCCAATTACTTGTTGGCAATCCTCAATATTACCCAACAATTTGTCTTCATGGATCACCTGCGACTCAGTTTTTACGATGGATCGTTGATTTCTCAAAGTTTTGATGTCTTATTGGACGAATATCGAACTATTCCAGTCAAAAATCTAACGATCTTTCTACCACACTGGTACAAATATTCAAGTCGGCACCCTTTGGTAAGCACTATATATGAGGCTATTCCATGTCAAGCTAATGTTATTATCTAGTTCAGTTGCAGTCCTTGGCTACAAGCCTTCCAGCATGTTGAAAAAGTTTGTCTTAGGCCTGGGGACACTACTGCATCTTAGCGGCAGGAGCTGGAGGCTACTTTTCGTCGTCCAGACAATCCTTATTGTTTGGATATAGGCCTTTGGATATAGGCCTTTCTATGTAACATTTATATCTATGTCGTATCATTAGTATTATCTTTCTTTACTGCAGATCATCCTTATACCCACTCAAATACCCACTCAATTTACTCTGTATCAGCTATCGGGAATAGCCGGTGTACCACTGATGTTTCATTCACTATAAATGTCTTGAAACTTCACCTGTTTCTATTTCTGTTGCTTCAACCTTAGATTATTGGACATAGAATATGATAGTTGTGAAATAGCAATAGACTTCAGACTACAAGGTATAGCTTCGTGCTTTGTACTACGCATTGGCCTACAAACTTACAGCGCCGAAGTTCTGATAACTGTCAGTCGTCATGATTGTCCAAACCATGCTAGAACTCACCCGGTTCAAAGGTTTCAGCACAATGTCGGTTTCCCCCCATTTCATGGATATTGAGTGGCAAATATGACTAGTGCCTACTGGAACAATATCGAGATGTTGGCTGTGGGCAGAACTCCAGAGCTTTGCGCCAAAGTCTCCATATGATTGGAAAGGATCATGATGTTCTGCCGCTAGAGGTATGTTACACCACAATGCGAAATAGTATTGTTGCTGATCTTCTTCCCCTGTGGAGAAAATGTACTTGATCACGCCAGGCACAAATTCTTGAGGCGTTCGCTGGAAGAACACGTTCGAGTCTTCATTTGACCAGGTGTGACCGGAGTACTGCACGCCTAAAACATTCAACTTCTTGTATAAAATAAAACACTTGCTTCTAGCGTAAGGATGCCCTTGACACAGGTGGGTCTCTGCAATTTGCCATGCTTTCCCAAGGTCATTGGGAACGGGGGTCTTGAGGACATGAATGTCCTGGTGAGAACTGGTGTCCTGTCCAATCGTGGATAGGATATCCATGTTATTTTTCTCGCCTCCTGTGAACGTGTCACAGCATTGACTCAAAATTTTGGCTGCTTCTTTGAGAATGACGGGTCCCTTAGGATTCTGTATCATGGCTTTAACGTTCGCGGCCGCGCAGAATGTCTCCAATATTGTCTTCTCTAGTTCTCCTATTGTTTCGTTTATACCGTTATTTTCTTTCTCTATTCTGGACTATACACTCACCTATCTTGTAGTTCGTGTTTGTTTTCTGCAATGCACCAATGATCCTCTCAAACGGAAACATCCACCAACTGTGCATAGGACCATATCTCAAGAGGAACTCAGGAATATGTAGAGCTGCGTGATGATTGGGGCACCATGAATGGTGTGGAAATATTTCTTGAATGCACTCGAGGTACGCCTTCATATACATGGTGTATTGCTGAGTGTGATGGGGTGACGTCACGTGTGAAGTTCCCCAGCGGATCGCAGTCGCAAGCAGCATCGTGCTGTGAACCAACTTCTGCCTTTGAGATCTGTGCTCAGCACTATCAGCCTCACATCCTGCTCCCCACAAATGCATAAGGGCCACTGGTAAGTCAAATTCAATCGACGTTTTCCATTGTTCCGCCTTAAGTTTGCCGTGTTCCGCTTCCCCTAAGTTTTTCGGTGGGCCACGGTGCCACGATGGTCTCCGAACTTTTCCTAATCTTTCCTGAATATCGTTGATCTCCCTATCCGCCAAGACTTCGGCTGATCTGCTTGGTTCGGCCGTATGCACTTGTGGGGCATACTCTTCTATCAATTCATCGCTAATGAACGCCTGATCATAGGGACCCAGCTCATTCTCCCCAATGTCGACATCCATAGGGGCACATACTGGGAACGCAGACTTTGGACTCGTTAGATGACTTGTTGTCCCCTCAAATTGTCAACTCACTAGCAGCGCTTCAATCATATCTTTTTTCCTAGGATGTGTTCTACTGGACAACTCCACCCCATATTCTTGGACCAGCGCTTCCAGGACCGCAACACGCAGGTGGGTCATCGTGGACACGGTAGGGTTTGACGTCAATGTTTGTATGCCCTTTTCTAATTCTTTCAAATTGACAGGTCTATGGTTGCCCTTCCTGAGTTCCTTGTTCGCTTGCTTGTCTATCACGATCAAATCTCTGAAGTGGTGTTGAACCAATCCCAGGAATAGATTATGCATGCCATCGATCACGATGAACCTCGTTGGATCCCAGTATGGAAGCCGTAAAAGTTCTGACCATCTCACCCCATGTTGCTTGAATATCTTGTTGTGACTAGCTTTCGTCTCAGCATTTTTCCACTCTTCGGCAGCCGCTTTGTGTTCCTCGAGTGTACGTCGTGTCCATCTTTCACAGTCGAAGTCTATGATATCTGACTTCATGAGCCAGCACAATCCACACATTTGGTTTGCTGTTGGGCCCGCGCGGCCTGCTAGTTTACGAGCCGTGGGCAAATCATTGACTGTGACGGCAATAACAGATCGCGACAGTCTTCCTGTTGCGTGCTTGACCGTCTTTGTGAACCACGTCCCGTCTTTCCAGGATGACAAGAAGAAATCGACTACCGGATGAGGGAAATGATTTATCTCGTCAAGAGCTGGCTCTCTGGGCCCTGGAATGATGCCGACTAAGTATATATTTTCGGCTTTGTACTGGAGGCTTGGTGGGGGGTTCGGTAGTCCCATCGCGATCGACCCTATGGACTTCTTCTTACCCGAGGTTTTATTCCCGTAAGGGTTGAACCAGTCCACTGAGAGGCTCCACGCTAACCTGAGATTGATTCTCTTCAGTCCGTCGATGAAGGGCTTCCCATCAGAACCCAGAATCTCTCCAATCGCCATGCCATCCTTCATGTCCCATATCTGCAAATCATTGCTGACCATCGTTCCTCAGTCCATGGCCTCTTCCATGCCAGGACGGCTCAGTAGACCGGTGAGAAAAGAGTTGAAGTCTTGTACGACGTAGGGGCGCACAGGTACATACGATGCTTGACCTCTCTCCTTCGTACGTTTCACCAGCAATTGCCCGCATGGCTTGCTTCCATGGTACTTCTTGTAGGAACAGCGCTCAGGGTAACCTGATTTCTTCCTCGTGGCTAGTGACTTTTCCCTTGTGTCGGGCGGGTAAGTGCATGAGCATCTGGCACAGGTGGCAAAGGTTTTGGTAACGGCTTCCAGATCGAACTTCTTCTGTACAGATCGGATATCACGAGGAATATATCCCTTCGACTCATTATGTCCTTCTGAGGCGTCCCCAAGCATGGTCTTTAGGAGAAGATTCAAGAGTTCTAGAACTGCATTACACCATGGCTGGGTAACATGGCCCAAGATATTCAAGACCAGTGCGATAAACATGGCGAGGAGTAGGGCAGGCTTAGCATTGTTGAATCTTTTCAAATGGTGGTCTGCTAACAGTTAAGTGATGTGCTCTGTGTAAGTACGTACTCCTGACCTGTTTCTATAGTCTCTGATGCATCGTCCTTTGGATCCGGATTCTGTTTGGTCCTATGCGCAATTACACACATGACGCTTTCCGCAGCCTCCTTGGTTTCCTGTAACAATTGGAGATGTGCGTGGCAAAATTGCGCATTACAGGTGTCGGTTCCGACGTTCATGTTCATCACCTCCCCCAATGTCTTCTCCATCCAGGCACGTTCTTCCGAGAGTGCTGCTAGCGTTTCTTTATCGCTGGTCGTATCAAGCTTGTCTATAACATTTGTCACTGCATGGACACGGTTGTGAGCTTCGCAGTCGAGATGGTAAAGTACACAATAGTCTTTCCATGCTTCCTCTTCATGCTGACCTGAAGGTTCTCTAGAATTGACATCCTGGCTTGCGAGTTTCATCTGTGACATGCCCAGGACAACATTGCGCACATGGGGAGCATCTTTTACTTCTACATCATCTTCCAAGGTTATCCTGAAAATCTTCCTGGCAAGGTCCTCATCGTCGACCGCCTGTGCCATTGATAGCTTCGATGAGCTAGATTCTTGGTACCGGTTCGTGTTTAAGTTAGGATTTGATGAATAACGAATGCTCACAAAGTAAATCGACAAGGGTGCAACACTATTCCGGGATACGGAGAAAGAAAACCTACAATATGTCGAACACCTTTTTGTAGTGAATACTAGAATCGCGATCCTTTAGGTAGTTGTTGTTTTTTTACTTTACAGCTTTGTCTAATTGTTGTGCTCCTTGTATTTAACCAGGTAGTTGTTTGTTTTTGCTTCACGGTTCGTCGCGTTGTTGTGCTCCTTGTATTTTAACCTTTCGCTTTACAGTTTAGAGTTTTGTCTATGTATTCTTGGAATTACTCTTTTGTTTCCATCGTTGCCGTTGTCTGCGTCAGACTTCGACGTCCTCAAGTAGTAATGATTGATATAATCAAATATGCTCCCAAATGGTTTGTGTTTCGCGTGACATTTCTTGTACCCCTCTAACCTAACTCCCAGCCTGCCCATGCCCAGAGTCCACTCGCACTGGCGATATAATCGTCATTTTGTGCCTCTTACTATGCATTATGATTTTCCTCCAGAACGCCCACTGGACCCTCCTGTGTTAACGCAGCACAAAGTCTTTCCATGAGAAGTCAATTCAATTCCCCCCACAATGCCGGGCTTACCGGCTCCTTTGACATCGTCCGCTCCTCCCAAGATCCTGAAACCTCAAGGCGAAGTCAGCCGTCTAAACCAAGGAGGCTACAACTTACAAGAGAAATTAGGGTGGTCACTGTCAGAGTATGAAGAAGTCCGCATATGTGTCTGCTATGCTAGGATTCATGTAGGGTGCCTACTAACACCTACTTTGTAGAGTTTCGTCATCCATTTAGCTCGCGAGCACCTCAATGTGCGAAGGTCCTGGAAAAGGCAGCTGGTTCCAAAATTGCACTTGGTTTTCTCGGAGGTGAATACTAGTTACTCTTTGTCTCGAGTTGCTGTTTACTTACTTCACCAGGCAAAGAGCCGCTATCCTGTACTCAAAGCCTATAAAGATGATTGGGTAGTGTCGGATTTCTTGCGTGTCTATCTTAAAAATAGCAGTACTTGCACGAACTAGCTGACAGATAATGTAATCAGACAATGTTTGTTGATGGCAATCTTGGCCTCTCCTCCGTTTAGTTTCGTTACATGCACACACTATTCTATACGGACTCGATCATGAAATCCCAAAGACGAGTCAAAAGGCTGCCAAGGTCAGTGACAACGAAATCATGAAAGGAGTATGTCATATTGCGACTGATTTATATCGTTATCTATGGCATTACGCACACTCAAGCATCTCTTTTCCTGTATGAGCCGGATCTCACTACCCCACGTCATTGAACCGCTTGTGGAGTTTCGATGCGGCTATCTCGGCACTGGACTCGATCGCTAGTCCCAGTAAAAGTGACCGAGATGTTGGGCGCCGTCAATGCTGCTGTCAGCCATTAGCTCTCCGAGTGGGTATGAGTGGGTATCGCACCCGGGGGAAAAGACATCCGATTTTTCTATTCAGGCTATACAGTCAGACGATGTTCGCGTATGTCATAAATGAATCAAGATTGATATGCAACACAACAGAGAACATGAGCGAGTATTCCAAAAGTATCATGAGGCTTGAAACATGACACAAGGTAATCGAGCCAAGCGCAAGGTAATATGTCTATATGGACAATTATCCTCAAACCCTACGTCTCTTGCTGGATGTCATGAATTCTACCTGTGAAGGACATGTTGACTTTGTAAAGACACGCCGTTTTACGTGGAACTTCCCCTGGGAAGTGATTGTTTGCGCCACAGGAGGGTCTTGAGGCCAGCCGTCTAATTGAAGGTAAGAATCATAAACTTCTATGATCTTGTCGTGCGACCTCAAGGTCTCCATGTGCATCTTCAACTTGTAGGCAGGATGTGCCTTCAAGAGATCTGTGAGGGGGGCCATCTCAGCGGCATCTGGTTTCAGCCCTTCGATGTACTTGCACATCCGATGATAAGCTTCCTGCTGCTCCCGTGTGACCAAAGTATACCGAAGCGCAAAGAGCTCGGCAAGTGCAAGAATGAGCCCATCGAGCGGTTTGCGGTCGACAAATACGTCGACCCCAAATTGTGTTCTCGAGTTGAGAAAAGCCGATTTAGAGGATGATCCAACCCCCTCTAATTCATCAACTTCGAAGACCTGTTTAATGAGTAATGACCGCGCGGGAATAGTCAAGTTGGTCTCCGTGCACAGTAAGGCAACCCATAGAACGACGTAGAGGCTAGACTCCAAGTCATCCTCAACATCATGCTTGGCGTCTCTATTTTCGACCAGATGGGCAGACATGAATTGCCAGGTTCCCTTAGTGATACAAGATTTAGTACAGACTAATGAGCTTGGGCACTGAATGAAAATGAACGAACCGTACGGGTTATCTGCTGAGCACTCTTGAAGTTGATTAACTTTGAGAGGTCCCAGTCAATGAGGATGCCCTTGCCGCAGTAGATGACAATGTTTCCTACACTGAGGTCTCGATGTAACACCCCCGCATTGTGATACGCGTCCCTGTGAGCTTTAGCAATATGAATATAACGCTTTTTGGGAGGGTGTGGTGGCAAAATACTTACCAATTAATGCATCACGAATGGCTGTGACGAGCTGATGAGAGCTTGCAAATTCACACAACTGCTTGCCCACAATATTGAGAACGAGGCGATAATGAATGTGCTGAGTGATCGCGTCATGTGAACACGCCCAGACAGCATCTGCAAGTTTGTAAGTCTGCGTGGCTTGTTGAGGGATAGAGGGTACGTCGTGACACGCGATGCACGACGCAATGTTGGAAACATTGTTTTTTTTCAATATTTTGTATGTCTCGCCTTCTGGTAGAATATCGGTGATTGCGACCCGCCAAGAATCTTTGAACATGACAACTCTGTCATTGCCAATATCGTACGCAGGACATGTGCGAGTACATCGGCCAATAGGGGGTTGACTGACTGGCACAGGTGCCGGAAAAATCAAGGTAATTGAGCCAGAGTCATCGACATTGGGGACAGCCACTTTCAACATGCGTGTGGTAGCGGGGAGGCCTAACTGCGATCTTGCAAGGGCAGCCTCCTCAGTGCTAGCGGACATTACTGAAGTATCTACACCACGCAACACAGGCGATGCTTGTGCATAGTGATGGAAAAATCAGCCAGATGTGGTTCCTCATTGTATTTGATGGCAGAAGACACGGTAGCTCCCTCCCTATCCCATCTTATAATATAAGCTTGATCATATATGATCAGAATGGAGAATGCGTGAGTACAGTATTGTGCGCCGAGTTGAGCTGCTGTATAACTCGTTATTTGACCCAGGGTGTCCATGGCCTTGTCGGTTTCAGATACGAAGTGCGATGTAGGACCGGGGTCACCTGCAGGTGTATGGAATGGATTGTGATGGGGCTCCCACTTGAATTCGACAACCACTTCTGCAGCAGAGATATCGCAGGATGATTGTCTAGCGCGGGGTGGCGAGGCTCCATCGGCATAAACACAGACATCTGGTTTGACTTGAAACGTAAATGATTTACAATTCGTCATGTCCGCATTGCTGTGGGTGTCGATAAACGATAGACCAGGAGCAAAAGATGACATGGTGTTGATCTACACCTGGAATCAGACTGACTGATAACAGTCTTAATATCATAAGTGAAAGTACCTACAAATGGTTCGTAAGCTCTCGTCTCGTGGGCAGCAGAGAGTGTAGTCTCGAAGGCACCATCAGAGAAGGAGGTGAGAGGCTGATAATCTAGGATCGCTGAAGGCGATAGAAACTTCTCGAGAAAAAGTTCCACTGGCATCGGACCAACCAGATATCCCATTATCTCCTTGCCCATGGCGTTGAAAGTGGTATCTCGGCAGCGCGTATTGGTTGTGTATGGTTGCATGGTGGAACAGCTACGTTTGATAGGAGTGCTGTCTGTAGGGAGAACTGGCTGCAAGTCCTGTGTAGACTGCACTAGTGTCTGTGACGGCAGCTCAGGCGTCCTTAGTTCTGCAGGAGAGATGTCGCTATCGGTCGGGTCAGCAGACACCTGTAGAACGGGTATAGCAGGGAACATGATTTTTGAATATAGTTATTTATTAATACAAATGTTGGGTATCACAAAACGGGTATGAGATGCAGACGAGAAGTGAGAAAGAGAACCAAAAACAACCGTCGGAGGCTTATATAGTGAATGGAACTCAGCCGGACATTCCCGCAATCCACTCTCCGGTATTTGTCCACTATGTAAGTGGTGTGAGAGTACAATCTATCTTATTCGTGATTAGTAGTCTATAAAGAATGATAACGGGTATCAAGATGACATACGTTGTAATTTATAGGTGTTTCTGAGAACAATAGGGCTCCAATATTGGGATGATCAATGACTTGTGAGCCCCTGGGAGAGCGCGGGCACTGCTCAAATTAGCTTTATACCAGTTGTCATTATACCAGTTGCGTGGAAGCCGTTGGATTGCAATGGAATTTTGAGCCAAGCGTTTTGGCTCCAAGATATGTGGAAGGGACGAGTTTCCAATCAGAATGGTCATATTTTCTTCATGGGTTGCTGGAGCATATGACTCCACAGCATGGAGTAACTGAGTGATGTCGGGATTGAGCCATGGAAGGCCTACTCGCCTTACTACCTTTGGCGTCGCCCCAATTGGCATATCTGTTTCATCCCCACTGACACCATCAACATCTAACCGATTGATAATATGTCCGATCGTGTCCCAGGTATCAGGGCTGCGGTGTCGATTTTGTGCTACTATTTTTATACGTCTCTCGAGAGTCTAAAAAGGCATTCAGATGATACCAGGATAGAACACTGTCTGCCTACCCCATGTTTTCGAGTATTACACCTATCTAAGCGCTGCCTTTGCTCGTTGCGTCCTAACAATTGACGAGATGCATGATTCATATTGTCGAGATTGGCATAATTACTGATCTGAGCATGTTGTCGACATTCGTATTGAGTTCTGCATAGCTTGTTGATACACAATGAATGCAGATTGTCGAGACTCGTGGCTTCCGCATGGAATAGAACTTGCGCATAGGTGCCGTTCCTGATCCTTGCCTGAAAGTCTATGACTAAGAGATTGATCACCTCTGTGTTCCACGAAGACTTTTTCAATGAGTCGCTCCAGTCCATAAAGGGGTTTTCTAGGGTGGGACAGCAGTCGTGATCACGATTGAAGGCTTGGATGGTTTCGATTGGAGGGGATTGAGGCAGTGAGCTGTCTTTGCCCTTTAGTAGCCTTTTGTCTCGTAGATAGCTACGGAATGCAACCTGATGAAATTGATTACCATGGTCGAATATAAAATGTTGACACACGTACATGCAAATGATTCTTTGAGCCTCTCTTACCAGGGCGCTTCCGGCGGGGGCGAGGTGTCAAATCATCATCGCTATCGCTTGCTTGAGTATCTGATGAACAATCCTCCTTATGAGTACGATGCTGGAGACCAATGGAGACGTTTCTCATATCGTCTGATAGCCGTTCAACCATGGAAGGAATCATGGCATTGATAGCATTCTTCAAAGCCGGCGTCAGCACGTTATGAGACAGCTCGAGAAAGCGCTGCATAACAAGCTGGTCAAGATGATTTTTAATGGTAGAGGGCACTATGAAAGGTCTCTCCGGTGAAGGAGTTTGAAGTGGGGGATCTGTGGATTTGGAATTAACTTTGGGGCTCATGTCCATCGCGAGGGTGATACTGGTAGCTTGAGGCTGGATTGGAGGTGTGGCATGGCCGGTGTCAGTTTGGAGTGAGTGTTCATATTCCATTGAAATATCATGTTCCCCACCACTAGATGGAGGCATGATTAACATCTGCTGACGTCCGGTACCTGTAATGATACATTAGCGTGTAACATCATAGGACGTGTGCTTTGACACTGACCAGAATGTGAAGTACTGGCACGACCTGACATATTAGGACTTCTTGAACGACTGCTGCCTCTGCGAGATGACACTTCGACCATCCGGTTCAACGCTCGACGACTCCTACAATCTGCACCCGACGCAACATGTGGGACATCTGACCGACCAGCTGGTGTCTGACTCTGAACTGCAACAGTAAGAGGTGGAAACTGAGGGGCTGGTAGTATGGACTGAGGCACCGGGTGCATGGACTGAGGCGCTGCGACGGGGTGGGATGTTGTGAGTACCACATTCACAGCACGAGGGCGGAATGGGATGTAAGGCAAGTACGCTGGTGTACTTTCATGAAGTCTGTCGATATGATCTTGATGTTCTGGCAAGAGAGGGCCTTGAGCCGATGATGAACTGCGTGTCATGAAACTGCAAGGGAAATGACGCCAGTAAGAGTAAAGCTATGACCGAAATTTGACAGCGCACTTTTGCATAACAGAGCCCAGCCTATGAAGTGCTGATGCCAGTTCGCCAGGCGAAGGTTCCAGGGATGGTCCCCCTAGAGGACCAACGGGAGAACTACTGTTGGGCAAATACATGAATAGGTATGTGTAGGCGACAGCCTGTCAGATATATGCCTTGAAGTCGGTCATCTAGACAACAATTATCATTGTCAAACCGGTCGACATAAGGAACCACAGGCACTCACAAATCCGCGTTTTTCATATTTTGGTTATTCAGCCTACCCTTGGTTACTGTGCTTATTGTCATTTAATAGGAGTAAGTACTATAAGATTGTTTGTATCCGAGTAAAGTAGTAGAGTATATCAGCTCTATCATAAATCAACCATTACTATGATACTACAACCTTGAGTTCATTACATCGCATAGTAACAGTACATAGACATGTAGTACAACGAAAGAAAAGAGAACGGTGTAATAGCGCTTGGAGGCTTAAATAGTGAATGAAACTCAATGAAACTCAGCCTGGGAAATGGACCACAGATCTGGCGCACACCAGATAGACTTTCAATGATCAGAGCCAGGGCCTACAGTACACTATAGTAGATCAAATTTATTTGAATAAACATTGACAATATCCGACTCTGAGTATGCCTCTCTGCAGATAATCCAAAGATAAAAGGGCGAAACCGAGGGCGAAACTGAAGAATGCTATGGCAAGCAAAACTGATGTCGCTTGTGCAAGCCAAGTGTACAGTGGCTATAAATGAGCTTACAATGAAACCAGGAGCGCCGAGGATGACTTGATAAATACCTGTTGTAAATTAATCGGTCCGGTCATCCTTTGAGGACCGATACGCCCCTGAGGGTGCACTCGACTTAATCAACACAAGCTGGAAACTGAAGATTGCTGTTCCTTCTGCTGTATGTCAGCGGGGTTTTGGAGAAAAAGAATGACATACGTGACGCAAATCCATGTGTAAAGGACAAGTGTGCAATAGCAAGCGCTATGAGTCGGAACACTGTGTTTATAAAGATAATCAAGTAAACACAATAGGATTGCTGGTAAGGTTACTAATGCCGTGTAGTCAGGTCAGCGACAATGAGAAAAACAAGGTTGTAGCATTGTAAGCCTCCTCAGGACTATTTGTTGTGTACAAGAACGATATTTTCAAATGACTACAATACAACTGTAAACGGAAGTAGGGGAAAATTGTATCTAAATGGGTATTGGAGTGGTTACAAGTGGGTTTGCAGTGCAGGAATTAACTTGTGAACTATAATGCGATAATGGTAGTAAATCGGTTGCAGACATCATATGGCGCCATCACCCAATAAACAAGTATGTAAGCGAGGAAATTGTTTACCTTCCCTCGTCGTGATAATGGCGTCGTTCCTCTTCGCCACCTTCATAAAATGGACGGTCCCGATGTCATCTCCACATGTCATGACAAAACGCTTGCCGCTGCCCACTGGGGGCTCTGCAATAACGTAACACAATGGAATTTGATCGTCTTTCGCACCAATGTTCCTAGTCCTTGAGAGATATCTGACCACAACATTTCCATGCACGACGGGCCCACTTGGCAGAAGGAACGGGTCCGGAACTAGTGTACAAACCAGGCGATTATGGTAGTTCTGATACCATGTGCCACTTGGTGCTGGTAGCACCCTTAAGACTAACTGGCACCGAGCTAGTACCATGCTTAATTTGTTGCTGCACAGAAATCGTGCGGCTGATTGAAGAGTTAAGTGACGGGAAGGAACAGTAATTAAAAAAACACACAAGATGAATCTGGGAGATCAGAATTGTTCTCCCCTTCTGAGTCTTCAGGATTCACCCGCCAAGGATCATATGCTGTGATATCACATATTAAATCCATGCAGAACAGTAATGGTTGCAAAAATCTCACGAGGGGCTGTGCATGGTGTTCCTTCCAATATAGAGGTCCCTGGCTCAATGCTAAAGTCAACTGACCACGGATTGAGGTGGGGTTCAGGGGCAGAATGTGGAGGAGGTGGAGGAGGGCTTGGAGGTGGGGTGCGGGCTCTCGCAGACCTCTGGATGTACGATTGACGCAACATCTGAATGAATATCTTTAATTGTTCGGTTGACAATCTACCTCCGTTAAGAAGATCCCCTGATTCACTATCAGCTCGTGAGTGAAAAAATGTAGGACACCAGCAAGCATGGAACTGACCTGACGACATAGCTTCATGGAAGATGCTGCCTTTGACCTTGGAAGAGGTCAACTTGACAGGTATCGCGTGTGAGAGAGCGCAGTGTTCCACGTAGCGATTTCATACGTCCATGAATAACAACTACTTGCTTGCTGACGAACCGTCGCATAGGGTCGTGCTCTGCTGTTGAGCTGGTCCTGGTGGCATGAGAGATGGGAATCGTGATCTGAGATAAATGCAGTCAAATAAAAGCAATGAATGTGATTGTCAAAGTACCTTTGCATAGGGACCTTGGAATGTCAAGGTTTTATTGGTCAGGTTGACATTCAGGACGATTCCCGATAGGTTCCATGCTGCCCCTCTTACAACTTTTATAACATCTCCGGCCGCCACATCATATCCATGCGCCGGCATAAATCGCAGGGCAGCTGGATTAGGAGAGACACTGGTCCATGGAACTGGCACAGTCAGATAGATGTCTCATGTACCTGAGACGAGGAAAGTTAACTTGTTCAATGCAGCATCAACAACTGTTACTGTCCCAGACTTCAAGTAAAAATCCCCCGCTTTTTGTACTACGACAATATCACCTCTCATCGCTGTGCCATCGTCAGGAAGCGCCGTCAATATTGGCATAATGGTACTGAAAGAAGCGGATAACCCACGATCGACGATGTGGATCTGGACAGAGTTGCTTGATACAACGAACTGGTGATTGGTGTATCAGCTATTGACTTTCAAAGGGGTAAGTATCACTCACCTCAGATTTTGTGACCAAATCCAGGACAATGAGGGTTTCGCCGACAGCTTCAAGAACTATTCCTTCCTTGCCTTTATAATCCAATTTCTCTGCACTTGTATCCAAGACATGGACATGATGCCCAGCTTGAATATGCCTCCGCAGCTCAGTTATGGGAAATGAAACTGGTGCATCTATATCGACAAGTACACTGTTTGACCCTGGGACACAGGCCAGATCCACCAGTGCCGTGCCATCATCGATCTGAACATCCAATATGATGCCCCAGGTACCTGACATGGCCCCAGAGACAACTCGCACCTCGTCACCTTCTAACCAATACTGGGCGGAATACATATGCATGGTTACTGAGACAAATGCTGGGTTGCACCCCGACTCCTTGTGCAGGGCAATGTCCTGCGCAGTAGGGAGGGATATTCTAACGACATCCATAACATGCCGTTCGATGCACATCAGACCATGGATGTATTCTTGACCTCGGTATTTGTAATGATCAACGCCAGCAGGGTGCTCAAGGAGGCGACGCTCCTGTCTGAGCTTCCCAATGTCCCTCGGGTCGTCCAGTCGTCTGGAGGCTACTAATAACTTGACAGTCTTCATGGGATCATCATATGATAGTCCATACGCTATGTCGCGATTGTATGCACCATGCGTCATGCGATACCATCCAGGAATGGCCATGCTGGTGCATGCAGTCTGATCATCAGAAGCGAATGTGCACCGGAGGAGGCAGTCAGCATGAGAGGGCGGAAAAGCTGCTCGGATGATAAGGGAATTCGGTGCAGTGACATACAGACGTCCACGGAGTGTTGGATGGGTATAAGTTTTCAGGCCGAATGCTTTGATAGACGCTGCGAGAAATGATGTCTTCGATGCTGCAAATCGCTAAGTGTGACACAAGCGGATGAGGGTTCAGATACATACCAGGCACTGTCACGACCCATTGGCCTGGCATTCTAGGCGCAACGACTTTTCCTACATCACAGTCTCTCTCGTCCAAGAGGATACGTGATGGCCTCACATCCCTTTGGCTGAACCGCTTATCAATGTCCTCGACCGCATCCATAAAACTGTTGGAGGGGCGACTTGACGAGGGGTTCGTCGAGGTTCCTCCCAATGGAATGTACCGTGCTTTGATGCACGCAAGGTTATCTAACGCGATATCAATATCGCCATCCCCAGTGAACAGAGAGTCCACCGCCTCCTTCCAATCCTCTTCGCGATATCTGACGCCGAGATAAGCACGCAACTTTTCTAGCATTTCCTCGAATGACATGTCTGTCGTCAGGTGTTCCCAAAAGATGTCCCAAGCACCGACATCCTTCATTGGAGACGAAGGATGCACAGCGTTGTTATCAGACTCATTGTCTGTGATGTTGTCGTCTGGGACGACAAACAGTCGATCTGCATGAAGAGAAATCAGACAGCATACGATCAGAAAACCAACCAGCAAACCCCACCTTCTTCACTTTCTTCACCTTCTGAATCTTCATCCTCTGAGGCAACCTCTGCCTCGAGACTTAGAAAAGTTATGGCCTTTGTGCATTGTTAGTACTGACGTCATCGCATAGCAAATGCCTTACTTGTGATTTTTCACAAGATAATTTCCTGCGTTTACGACGTCCTTCGACGGGTACTTGGGTACTAGACGGATGCTTGAGCATTTTGTGCGCAAATAATAACTACTTTATTGTTTTAATAAGTCTAGCGCTCGCTACTAGCGCTACTACTAATAGATCTAATAAATGATGATGAAAGTAGGAAAGGAAAGCATGATACAAGCACCGCACCTATTTGTAGTGAATGCCAATTTGGGAATACCCACAGCCACTTCGGTGTCCACATTAGTGGCCATTGTGTGACTAAGCATACGAGAACTTACCATGACGCTCTGATATGATGTATCAAGACTTTATAAATATTGGACTTAAAATTGACTGGTATAAGTAGTAGGTACACAAAAATGATGAGGTAAAACATATGTGTATTCAATTTCGCCCAACGTCAAGTATAATCTTACATCCAGATAACAGGGATGTGTGCATGTCGAAGTAGCATGTAAAGAGTGGGAAAAGAGCCTGATTGCAGGGCATGCATGAGAACATTCACAAGAACGCAAACGATGGCAAATCGAATCAATTGAAGTATGGTCGATGAGGATGAGGATGTAGGGGATATTGCATGCTCCTCCAACATCTGATCCAAATTAGAAATAGCCAGAAATTGAGCAGAATTAACATACCGTATCACAGTCCCCCCACACTTTAACGCTACTGTGCCCGTTAAGGCAGGTGCCGGTGACAACAACACACCTTGAGCATCCTTCGTGAGACTAAGTCTCGTCAGGGTGATTTCGTCAGTCGCTAAGCAGAATGTCACTTACTACTACAGGTGTGATGCAATCGCCACGATTACCGTGATTCAACTGTCCACGGTATGCACCTGTGGTATAATCAAAAATTCGAGCAAAACCATCGTCACCACCAACGAATAGTAACCCCGACTGTCGAGCAACAGAAATTTGTAAAGGAACATTGCGCAAGATCACATGGTTAAAGGACTGCACACATGCAAGGGCGGGAATGGTGTATTTGTCAACCCTGTCTTTAAGGTTGCTCACAAGCAAGTAGTTGCCATCGACAGCGGTATTGCCGCTGAAACGTGCCAGTTAATGGAAGTACAAGTGTTGAATCAAAACCGACCTACATCCTGCTTGATACTTTTTTGTGCCATTTGAGATCCCAAGGCTCTATCGAATAACAAAATCTGAGAATGCGTCAGGTCAAGAACCAGAATCAAGAAATGTTAACTAACACGTCACCACTTTCCAGGTATGACACCAACAAGGAAGCACCTTTATCATAAAAGTGAATGGTGCGCGCAACATATGCCTGTTTCTCGGGCTGCGAGATGACTGACGTGAATGTCTCTACAAAATGTATTAATACACACACAACACTACAATGATCACGAACTGTCTGGTGTCAGGTTCCAAACCTGCGGGTGACCATCACCAGCACTTGCCAGTCTGCAATGATTCAGATCCCATGCAAGCGACTCGATTGCGCCTGAGTGACCAATGGTGGTACTCCTGAATTCAAAAAGTGCCTAACATAACGACGATAAGTATAAGCCGAGCTCGATAGCATACATATCATGCACTTGCATCATTAATTCTTTCATACATTTGAATGTTGCCGTCGGATGCCCCGAATATGAACATGTCTTCTCCACTATCATCAGTGTCAGTCCAGGTAATTGCACTTATATATCCTGCCGCTGGTGAATATATTTCTTGAATCATTTCACACGATACAAGGCTCCACAGAACAACGCGACCATCATTGCCTATACGCGATTTCAGCACAAGTATGGTAACCAAAATGACGAGTTACCTCCGCTAAGGAGCAATGCTCCATGCTTGCTTACAGCCAATACATTAACTGCTTTAGTGTGACGAGTCAGTGTAAAATTGTTGGCAAACTATCCAGTATCAGCAAACGTAGCATCCTGGTAAAATTGAATACATACTTCCATAGTCGAGAATCTGATCAATATTGATACGCAGTGATCAGCAGTATATAAGCGTGTTCAAGTAGTCGACGTCACAAAGAAATGGGACACAAAAAGGAATCTACAAGACAGTGGAATGACCGTTCAACAATTAATGCTTCAAGGAATCAATTGTGAGCACTTGCCATGGAGACAAGGCATCCCAAACATTTCAAATCGGGCTTAGTCAAGAGTTACAGTATAGGCGACGAAATTGCGTAACGCTCATTCACAATAAGTACACTGAATACAATTACACTATTGTAAGCAATGATCAGAGCACTGCGCAGTCCGACACAACAAAACTGTTCGATCAAATTCAAGTCAGTAAGTTGCTACTACACAACATGGGATCCAAATTACCTTCTCACAAACAAAAATCCTTCAATACACGGTTCAAACCATATGCCTGAGCGTCACCGCGTGCCATCAGGTCATCGGCGACACACGACAGTCAAGATCTCGAATGGAACAACCAATCATCCTGGAGATTTTATCAGAATGAGCTTGAGAGTCACGGCGATGTTGAGCCAATGTATTACCTATATTTCATGATAACTGAAGAATGCTAGAAGATGCAAATGGGATCAAATATGGAGATTGACCTGCCCATCATTTCCAGCAGGACATATGGTTGTACGGACACCATCATGGCCGATGAAGAGGTTAGCACAACGACTATGCTAGTACCTCTCACAGCTTACGTGAGAGGTTAGACTGGACCCCTCACTAACATTGCAACCGGAAACAGCGCACAAACTGAGAGCAGGGAAAACTACTGCCCTAAAAGGACCAAACTTGTTCGCGGCCTGCAGAAGACCGCTGATAAGTACTTGCAGCGTCACTTTAAAAAAGATGACCCATGCACTGAATGGCTACGCGAGCGTGTGCACATAGCGCTCCACGCTGCCACGCTGGGAGTCAATGTTCACGGTATGGTGCCGCACTACCGGAGCGCAGATTACTCTCAGCCCGAGGACAAGAGAAAAGTAAGGCCAAACATTGACGTCAGTGAGCTGTATAGCTGATACGTTAATAGATTCAAATGACAAACGAATATATCATACCTCCTGCAGTAGCACGAGGCATCGTGAACTGTGTGGCTAAGGGACTGCGGTCACTCAGAAATACGCTAAGTGCAAAATTGAAGTTAGTAGAACCGATCATTGGAGCAGGTGAGAGCACATGGCTTAAGTTTGCTTTGCATGACATGACTCCTGAAGGCAAAGCAGTATACCCGAAAACAATGCCAGGAGAATTCGACGCAACACTGTAAATAGGTCATCACATGTAATCTGAAGTACACAACGTACAAGTTATGCGTCCTGTGGAACAACTCTGCAGTAATGTCTATAGTAGTATTACATGTCTGTCTGTAGTACGAACGAAAAGGAAAAGAAACACTACGGTAAGGTTTAGAGGTTATATAGTGAATGGAACTCAGCCTGGGCATTGCCGTTATCCCACGCCCGGTCAGCAACTGGCTGAGTGGCTCATCAGAGTTTCGACTGAGTTTGATTCACTACTTAGGAAACGAAACCTTGTTGTGTCGCTTTTCTTTTCTCAACATTTTGGTTGTTAGTAGGGCGCGGTAATGGTAATGGCGGGGAACTCAGTGCCCCACTCGTACATATCTTGTGACATATTTCCAAATTGGATTTGAATTTGTTGTTTTAGTATATAATGATACAATTATGAAATTGATTTCGGGTGAGCTACTGAGGCAGATTTTACGCTTGATATGTGATTTGTTCCTGAATTTTTTCTCAAATATAACACACGTAATACGCACAACCAGTTGCAACATCTGAAGCAATTTCACAGCCGTCCACACATTCAGCAGATTAAGTCAATCTGTGACACATTCAGATTCTTGGACCAATTTTCCTTATGCCTAACTAACACAGCGTGAATTTAGTTCATACAATTGATCCTTATGCATGCTCATGGTTTTATTATAAAATTGTTCATTATCTGCACAGTAAAGAAATAGTTCGACAGAGGCACAAATTTTCTCAGGATATGTATTGCATCTGCCAATAGCACTTTGTTGGCTGTGTCTCAGGTGTGAGGGGTTCGCGAGCACTGCCCATGATCTCGGTGAATGCCTTGCAAATCATAACATTATTATTTTTGAACATAAGCAATTCAGCCAAATGTAGGGTTAGGGTTTTGTTTGGTACTTTGTCTTCGATCTCTCACACCGTTTTGATGTAAACGCTATACATTGAATTACTGGTAGGACAGTTTTTTCTCTCTGATTCTCTCTCGCATGAACACTTTCCCAGCTGTGCCATTGTAACAAATTTTAATATCTTTCATCAAACTTTCTCACATGTGTCATTTTGAAATTCGAGCAATACTAGTACTTGGGACTGCGTTCTGCCTGACTTGACGCCATCAATATTCGATATTCACACATGTTACTAAGATAGATATCGGCTGGCTGAGTCGGGCTCTGGCAGCTTTCGTCTTCGTAACACGTTTGACATACGGTTGATCGACTCGACAAACGACAAGCTTCTTCACTCCCCGGGAACTGTATCAGGACAGAGCGTCATAACCTCTGTATTACACCTCCAGGCTTCCACATCGTACAGACCCACTGCAAATTAGCTGCAAGCAGCTCATGGCAGCCATTCGGGACGTATCCATCCCTAATGTTACCCTGACGTACCTGTTGAAGTGCGTCGATGTTCCCATTCAATTTTGTTTACAGTCTCGATGCTGCGTATACTCATGATGTTGGTCACTTCTAGAGTGTTGCATGGGTCCTATCAGCTTCGAACCTTTTTTGTGGCGTGACTAGTGAGCATGGCGTTCATACACGGCCTGGCAGTTGTGTCCGTGCCGCATCATTCTTATTGAACGCACACTAGCAGCATCAACAAGTTATGATCCCAGCATCGTGCTGCATTTCTTTGGACGTCCTTGAGAAATTGGCTATGGAGCTATGTATCACCCATGCTACTCGATCGCATTACTGCAGCCTTCGCCGCAGTTCCAGACTCGACATACATCCAACACTTCTCTCATATTGCTTCACAGCAACCAGCTGCTGAACGACCTCCAAGATCCAATCCTGCGTATTGTACCTTTACCTGAACAGGGAACTGCACACCGTCAAGGTGAGTTCATGTCCCTTGACAACATCATCGACGTCTCACATATAGAAGCCCCATTCATTGCTCAGACTTCCAGGAAACGGAGGTTGAGACTGCGAAGCCTACGCTAGGTAAATAGGGACAGTCTATCAAGAACTGGTCATCTCGAAGGGCAGAATGGCATGAAGTATAAGGAAGTAGTCGAAGGCGGCGCGGGTGAGGACGACTCTGATTTGCTTCTGGTGGACGAATTCTTCGATTTTGGCGCTATTCCTTACACCTCTGCCAAAGAAGGGCGATTGTGATATGGAGACGAATGGTTTTAAATGAGTTTGTGTTTGTCGCCCCGTCTGTCCCATCTTTGTCTTCCTGTGCATAGTATCGATGAAGGGATGTGATGTGAATGCGCAGCCGAGTGCAGAACCTCACCACTGGCAGTGACAGTTCTAGTTTAATTCCGTGGAATAACCTCCCCTTCACTGGTCAACATTTACATGCTGATCTCCCAAATAATTGCATCTCGTGTTCATTGTGCCTCACGCATAAGATGTGTCTACCAAGTCAGAGATAGCATGACGCTCAGCGACCATCGTTTACAGTCTTGATAACTTCCGCCTCCATACATGCACTGTCCCATGACTTCCCCTGATTGCAAGACTCTAACACAAGAAGCAAGGCAAGCGCCGTGAGAATTAGGGGGCTGATAATCGTCGACCAAAGCTCTCTAGCATGTTGTTGGCTGCAGTCCTCAACTCCTTCACAGCAATGGCGATCCCCTCTATCTGCTCTAAACCTCACATCTCTGGTTCCATCTCCAATTCCATGTCCTGCCATCGCCTCTTTTGTTGTATCTCCTCCTCCAGTCCTTCGAGAAACCAATCCACCTTTTCGATGAGCCGCTCGAGATCAGATTTCGAAGCAATCTGCATATACTTCTTTGTGCTATCCACAAGGACAAGAAGAGACTCGGAATCGCGTGTGTCGTGAATGTCATAGGGGACATGGTTCCACGCGGTTCTCATGATGTCCCACCACTGCTCCTTTGTGACTGAATCGAGCGATGTAACCGACTTCTGTTCAGGTGCAATTCGGAGAAAGATACCAGCTATGTAAAAGGCATGGTGCGTGGGTGATTTGGAATTGCAGTAGTCTGGAATCATGCTAATGCACCGATCAATATGGCGATCCTCAGACAAATGGGGGTGCCAGTCGGAATTCTTCGCGAGGGCAAAGACTAGTTTCAGATAGCACAAATTGCGTTCATAATCGAAAAAGCTGACAGGACCATCATTGGCGGGTATTGTACTTGGGTGCGGACAAACCACGGACAGGATGGCGGGGGAGAGCTTCGTCAAAATCATGTCTCGTAGCCTGATATCCATGGCATCGATCGAGGCCATTTCTTCTCGGGCACTGTGAGCAGTGCGAAGTGCGGCATGGCGTAAATGGGGAGGCATGGTGCTGCCCATGCAGGCGACGAGCCTCTCGATGAACAGATGTAGTTTAGCAGGGCTACAGAGCACTCTCATGCTACTCAGTAGCAAAAGGATGTCATACGCCGCTTCGTGGTCGTCGGAATAGATGTAGTCGAGGTAGTCCACCAGCCAGTCGAAATCTTCTGGTGAGTGGGAACCGCCTTGCAAAGACCAGCGGGCATACCACAAGTCAGCAGGGTCACGAGACACGTTGGCAGCAGTAAACATAAAGTGCAGTATCTTTCGCAGAGCTCCTAACGAAACCGAGGCATCATTTTGTTCGGATGACCTTGCTCATGAATAAATATTGCTGCATACGTCCAGGTTCCGCATCATATGAAATGAAGGAAGATAGATATATCCAACAAGCTCGAGGATGCGACAGATAATGTCGAGGAGGTTCCATGCACGGCGTGCCACTCCTGAGCTATCTTTGTCAAGATCACCTCCGTCACATGCCCAGAGAGCCTTTTGGAACTGCGCCACAAGGGACTCTTTGAGTCTAGGCAGAGCAGAACTACACGATCTCATTGTTAATCATGACACAAAAACCACCAGATGAGTCGATGGCACCTTTTATCAATCCTGACTATGTCTTTCTTGTCAACCTGAACCCCGACCATGACGCAAGCAAGAAGAGTGCAATTGGCTACAATTTGAGTCGATGGAGAGGATGGAGGGGATAGCAGTTTCGATATCACTGTTATCGCGAGGTCTTCTCCGCGTTGATCCACTCGCCCAGTAATAAAGTGATAAGGAAGAACATGTGACATCCACTCGATGACGGAGTCCGGACAAGCATCCGACACAAAACGAAACCATCCATAATTGTCATCTTTTGGAAGACAGAGATTGATAGTCGTGTAAAGTATCGTGTCGCTGGCTGTACATATGTTCAGCATATCAAGAAACACTCTGAAGTCGGTGCTCTCGCTACAAATAAGATCACCATGGCCAAGTTGTGCCTGAAGAACACGTCCATAGTATAGATGACTTAGAGCCATTGTACATGCAGAGGCTTTTCCCTCCAACGACGGTATGATGTGCTCCTGAATGTCGACGCAACTTGTGAAGATGTTATACAGCTGAGGCAATAGGTCCGAAATATCAAGATCCAGGGGCCATTCGACCTGCGGAATAAAGCTGGCAGCGGCAAGAAAGACTTCAGGATCCGTGGATGTTTCGAGCAGCCACTTGACGCTAGGTGCTTCGAGATTGCTGGTGGGTATGTCCAAGAGGTCGAGCGTAAGGGTGCCGTCATTCTCCACCAAAACGTCCAGGCCCTGGTCAAGCGGTTGTGCCTCTGAATCTATAACGATTGTCGAAGAGCGCGGGACCAAAGAACGTAGTCCTTTGTGAAGTGCGGCGGATAACACGTAAAGAGAGCATGTTGCGAATGCGCCAGTAGCACGCACAGAACCTGGGGGGTAAAATAAGCACTGGGAATCCTGTGTAACAGTATATAAGAACGTCACCTCTCAATGCTTCAAAAAATCGGGTCCATCTAGGTCTGAGAGTACTAAGCATTCATTGCAATGCATCTGACAAGAAATGGTCAAAACCTGTGCACACGTAATAAAATATAGCTCACCGTGTGCTGATGTCTTGAGCTGCTGGAAATACCTGGACGCTGGTTCGAAGATCAGGAGCAAAACTCCTAAAATGTGGATTCAGAGCGGAAACCACCACGGGAATTCACGAAATGATCTTACTGTGCATGCCCAATATACGCAACACCGTTGACATCGGCGTCTGGAATGGACAGGCGGGAGATATCAAACATGCCATCACTGTCAGCGAATGGAACAGAAATCCAAACACCGTTGTGGCAATAATCACCCAAGCGATGCTGGGCTGCTCATACCACATATTAGCACCGAGGGCGATCCCGACATCAGTAAACCGATGAACATATTAAAATGTCATATTATACTATATATTGATAACAATCACGAAAATCCCCACAAATTTGGTAAAGGGGTTTGCATGTAAATATTTGACCTTACGAGGGAACGATG
>Ga0310811_10001586_pt1 | contig 28314 bp, 25 predicted proteins | sample YCmetagenome_FD_207642 | JGI IMG/M metagenome (GOLD analysis project Ga0310811, IMG submission 207642) | Soil microbial communities from experimental microcosm in Duke University, North Carolina, United States - YC | ecosystem: Engineered > Artificial ecosystem > Soil microcosm > Unclassified ... | reverse complement strand
ACGGCGATCCCGAGGACCCCGAGGCACACCAGAATATGGCGATAAATCGAACGCAAATTGCGCTTCATAGGAGTCCCGGGGAACATAGGGCGCACGTCTGATTTGGCAATGCCGTATTCCATTCGCTACCGAGTCATTTTGGGAGGCGGGAGCTTCGAACTGGGAAAATCCGCCATGGCGGCGAGCCGCAAAACCCTCCGTTGCCGCTGCAACACACGCGCCGAGGGCTTCACTGGACTCCATTCCTTCGGGTTCGGGAGGATCGCGGCGAGCATCGCCATCCGCGAATTACTCAGTTTCGAGGGAGGAATCCCGTAGTAGGTCTCCGACGCCGCCTTGAGGCCAAAAATACCGTCCCCGAACTCGATCACGTTCACATACAGCTCGAGGATCCGCTGTTTGCTCATGATCTGCTCCATGAGCACCGTATAATAGGTCTCGAGCCCCTTTCGCAGCCACGAACGCCCCTGCCACAGGAACAGGGAGCGCGCGCACTGCTGCGTGATCGTTGATCCTCCTCGCGGCTTGCGGCCCGATTTGCGGGCCTCCGCCATCGCTTGGTCGATTTCGTCGAAATCGATGCCGTGGTGCAGGAAAAAGCGCTGATCCTCCGAGGCCCACAAGTAACGAATCTGCTGTCGCGGTACTTGCGAGAGCGGCATCCACTCGTAGCGCAGCCCACGCTTCCGGGCCGCCTCGTCCTTGGAGAAAAGGCGAAAGCGCACCATCTCCGGCGTGAAGGCCGGATTCACGAATCGCGTCCAGGTCACCTGGACGACCGGGACGAGGAGGAGGACTATCGCCGCCAGCACGATCCAGATCGGCCACCGAAATCGACGCAGAACCTTCAATGGATCTCAACCGGGCATTTCGGCAGCGCGGCGAGGAAACGGCGGCCGTAGGGCTTCGAGACGATGCGACTGTCCAGGATCACGACAATCCCCCGGTCGGTTTTCGCGCGGATCAGGCGTCCAACCCCCTGTCGCAGCTTGAGAATGGCCTCCGGCAGCGAATATTGCTGAAAAGCGTCTCCACCCGAGGCCTCGATCGCCTCGAGCTTGGCCTCGATGAGCGGATGGTCGGGCATGGCAAAAGGCAGGCGCGTCACGATCACATTCGACAGCGCCTCCCCGGGCACGTCCACACCGCTCCAGAAGCTGTCCGTCCCGAAGAGCACGGCGTTTCCCGATTCCTTGAACTCGATGACCAGGCGCGTGCGCGACATCCCCTCGCCCTGCACCAGCAGCGGCCACCCGCGCCGCTCGCACACGCGGCGCAGCCGCTCCGCCATGCGGTGCATGAGCGCGTAACTCGTGAAGAGAACGAATGCGCGCCCTCGCGACTCGTCGAGGAAATGCAAAATCCAGGTCTCCAGCGCATCCTCGTAACCGGCGTCACGGGGATCGGGCATCTTGCGAACGAGATGGAGCGTCATCTGCCGCTCGAAATCGAACGGGCTGCCGATGCTCACCGCCGGCACCTCGTCCGCGCCCACCCGCTCTCGGAAGTAGCGAAGGTCGTCGCTCCCTGCCGACAGCGTCGCGCTCGTCAGCACCGCGCAGGAGTTGTCCCGGAAGAGCAGCCGCCGCAGGCAGCCGGCGAGATCGACCGGCGCCGCGTGGAGATTGTGCAAGGTTTCGCGACGCCCGCTCTGCTCCACCCAGTACACATGCCCTCGATCGGCCTGCTGGAGGAAATCGTTGACGCCATTCCGGCTCTCCCTCAATCGCCGTGCGAGATCTTGGAGTTCCGCCTTCGTCAGGTCGTCGTCACCACATTTGGCGGCCGCATAGCCGACGCGCTCCAGCAAATTGGTCAACGCGGCGCTTAGCTCGGAGGCATCCGCCAGGCCCGATTCCCGCACCCGATATTCCCGCCCTTTTCCAAATCGGCAGGCACTGCCCACGGTATCGAAAAACTCATCGGCCATGGGGAGCAAATCGGTCACGGCCTGCATGCCGTCCCCCTGCTGCAGCAGTTGAAAAATCCCCTTCCTGGTCCGCGGATTGTAGAGCCGCTGCATGGCTTGCCGGAGGCCGTATTGCGAAACGGAGAATCCGATATGCCGCGAGGCCACGCCCTCGATCGTGTGCGCCTCGTCGAAGATCACGAAATCGTTCGGAAAAATGAATCCCCCATCGTCACGCCCTTCCAGCTCCTCCTCGGAGCCGAGCAGGGTGAAGAAAAGCGTGTGATTGACCACCACCACATTCGCGCTCGCCAGGCGCTTTCGCACTCCCTGGTAGAAGCATCGCGTATTGCCGCCACAGGTGCGCTGCGTGCAAATCGATCGTTCACTGCAAACCTGCGACCAGACCTCGGCGTCGGGCTGCTCGGCAAAATCGCTCAGCGAGCCATCCTTGGTCACGAAGCTCCAATCGCGGATCCGCTCCAGTTCCGCCCGCTGGGTGGTGGTGAAAAGACCGTCGGACTGCCGGAGCGCGCGATCCAGTCGCGTACCGCAGCAGTAGTTCTGCCGCCCCTTCAGCAGCGCCGCCTCGAATTCCACCGGCAGGAGCGCCTGCAGCGCGGGGAGGTCTTTATAAATGAGCTGCTCCTGCAAGTTGATCGTATGAGTCGAGATCACCGCCTTCTTCTTGGACCGCACGGCATGCAGGATCGCCGGGATGACATAGGCGAACGATTTGCCGACGCCGGTGCCGGCCTCGATCACCAGGTGCCCGCCGTGGGCCAGGGTACGGGCCACCGCACACGCCATTTGCTGCTGCTCGCCGCGCCATTCGAAGCCCGGTCGACCGGACAGAAGTCCCGTCTCGGAGAAGATATCGGCAACTTCCCGCTCGAAGACTCCACCCGCCGCGGCCCCGCCATGCTCGATCAGGGAAATCACCGGGCTGCGCTTTGAGGTTGAACGCAGCGCGTTACACGCGAATATATCGCGCCAACAGTGCCGGGGCGTGGATACACCGCCCCCGGGCTGAGGCGGCGCGAGCCGCGATCAGATTCCATGACCATCCTCGATCGATACGTTCTCAAGAAATTTTTTGTCCCGTTCCTTTATTGTATTCTGGGATTCGTCGCCATTTGGCTGGTCTTCGACCTTACCAACAATGGCTCTGACTTCATCAACGGTCACGCCAAGTTCGGCTGGATCGTCGAGTTCTATCTTTCGCAGCTGCCACAGGTCATTGTCATCATTCTTCCGATCGGACTCCTGCTGGCGCTCCTTTATTCGCTCACCCAGATGTCCCGTGCCAACGAAATCATTTCCATGCTCGGCGCGGGCCGGAGCGTCGTGCGGGTGCTCATTCCCATCTTCGTCGTCGGAGTTCTGCTTGGCGGTATCATGACGTGGCTCAACTACGCCGCCGCGCCGCACGCCGACAAAACCCGGAAGGCCATGCTCAAGGAGCTGAACAGCGGCAAGAAGCGCGAACAGACCATCGCCGCTCTGCTCTTCCGCAATCGCGAGGATCTCCGCACCTGGTACATGCGAAAGCTCCGCATCGCGGATGAACAGATCGACGACCTCCAGATCATCCAGCAGGACAAGAAGGGCAACATCCTTGCCCAATACTACGCCCGCGACGCCAGCTACGACACCGCGCGCAAGGTCTGGACCTTCAGCGACGCCAAGGTTCTGACCATGAACAAAGCCGGTGACATTATCAAAACCGAGCTTTCGAAGGAAATGAAGATCTCGAATTGGAGCGAGACTCCCTGGCGCATCGGCAGCGCGACCATGAACTCAGACTACCTGTCGGTGCCCGAGCTCCGCGATTATCTGCAATTCAACGCCGACTTTCCGCCCGTCCGTCTCGCTCCATACCGCACCCAGCTCGAGAATCGCTGGGCGGTTCCTCTGGCCGCGATCGTCGTGGTCTTCCTTGCCGCGCCCATGGGCATCGTCTACTCGAGACGCGGCATCCTGGGCGGAGTCGCCGTGGCCATTACGCTCTTTTTCTCGCTCTTCCTCTTCAGCAACGTCCTCGTGGCCTTCGGCAAGGGACATCGTCTGGATCCGACGATCGCCGTCTGGTCTCCCTACGCCCTCTTTTTCCTCATCGGGCTTTTCCTCCTCTGGTGCCGGTCGACGAACCGCGACATCGCCATCCCCAAGATTTTCGGCTAAACCATGCAACAGGACTGGGAAATCAAGAGCCGCTCGCACAGCTGCACGCGCTCCGGCAAGCCCTTCGAAGAAGGCGAATTCTTCTACACGCTGCTCTTCCGCGACGAGGCGGGCTTCCATCGTGAGGACATCTCCGAGGAATCCTGGAACACGCGCAACGACAACATCCAGCCGTTCTCCTTCTGGCGCACGAAATATGAACCGCCCGCGCCTCCGCCGCCGGAGCCGCTGAAGAAAAACGACGCCGAGAGCCTGCTTCGGGCCCTGGTCGAGACCGGTGACCCACAGTACCAGAACGCGATCTATATCCTCGCCCTCATGCTGGAGCGCAAACGCGCGTTGCGTCCCGTGGACGCCCCGGATGACGATACCCTCATCTACGAGATTCCCTCCACGGGCGAGACTTTCATCCTGCGCAATCCTCACCTGAGCATGGACCAGATCCCGGCCGTACAGCAGGAGGTCGCGGGCTTGCTGGATGCCTCGCTCGGTGTTGGCGCTCCAGCCGCCGCCGCTCCGGTGCCTGCTCCCGAGGCCTCTCCGGAGCCCGCCGCTCCCGCCGCGGCGCCGGAACCGTGAAGTCCGGAGGCTTCCCCCTCTTCCTCGCGCCCATGGCGGGCGTGACCAACACGATTTTCCGCCAGCTTTGTCAGCAGCGCGGCGCGGATGTGCTGACCTCGGAGTTCGTCTCCGCGGAAGGCATCTTCCACCGGAACGAGCGCACCCGCGAGTATCTCGAGTTTGCGCCGAACGAACGTCCGGTCGGAGTTCAGCTTTTCGGCGGAAACCCCGAGCACCTCGCCGAGGCCGCACGGCAGGTCGTGGACTGGGTCCACCCCGATTTCATCGACCTCAATTTCGGCTGCCCGGTCAACAAGGTCGTCTGCAAACAGGGCGGCTCGGCATTGCTGAAAGATTGTCCGCTCCTCGAGCGCGTCGCCGTGGCGGTCGTCAATGCCGTGGCCCCGATCCCCGTCACCGCGAAGATCCGGATCGGCTGGAGCGCGACGACGATCAATGCCACGACTACGGCACGGATCCTGGAGAATGCCGGCATCACGCGTCTCGCCGTCCACGGCCGGACCAAGGAGCAAGGCTACTCGGGACAGGCGAACTGGGACGTGATCGCGGAGGTTGCGGAGTGCGTGAGCATCCCCGTGGTCGGGAACGGTGACATCTCATGCGCGGAAGATGCGCTCAAGCATCGGCGGGAGACCAAGGTCTCGGGCCTGATGATCGGCCGCGCCGCCATGACGAACCCCTGGATTTTCACGGAAATCAAGGCGGCGATGGACGGCGCCGATGACTACCGCCACCCCACCCTCGCTGACCGTTGGGCGCTCGTGGCGGAACATTGCCGCCTGGAAGCCGGAAGACGCGGCGACGAGCGGCGCGCCCTGCACAGCATGCGCTCCCGGTTGATGGCCTACAGCCGCGGAATGCCGCAGGGCCGCCACCTGCGCGAGCGTTTTTCGCAGGTGGAATCGGTCGCCGAGGTCGAGGACATCGCCTCGGCGCACCTTGCGGAAACAGCCGCCCTCTAGTTGGATGCCTTCGGCGCCGCCTGAACGGAGTCGAGCACCGGCTGGAGCAGCTTGCGGTCCGCCTCGGAAATCGAGGGTGACTTGAGCGCGGTCTTCGCCGCCTCGGGATCGCTCTGGGCCAGCCCGGAGAAGGCCGAGAGCACGGCCTCCTGCCGCACCTGGGTATCCTTGATCGTCAGCGCCCGATCCCACGCCGGCTGAGGATCGTTCACGCTCAATGCATCCACCAGCGCCGCGGAGGCGACATCCTTCTCGTGGCCGCTCTGCAGGCCGTCGACCCATTGCTCCACGGCCTGGCTATCGGAATCGTTCAACCAGCCGTTGACCACGCCGGTCACGGCTTGCTCGCGCATCTGAGGATTGGAGATCTGCGTCGCCTGGGCGGCAGCCTCCTCCGGCTTGGTCGTGGCCCACTGCTCGAAGACGTTTTCCGCCGCGTCGCCGTTCGTGGCGTGCTTCGACTGCAAGTAATCGAAGGCAGCCTTCGGATCGGACTTCGCCCAACCGGAGAGCGCGCCGCTGACAGCTTCATCCTGAGCCGCTCCGGCCGGGATTGCTTCCGCCCACTGCATCGCCTGGGAGGGATTTTTATCCGCGAGGGATTCCGCGATCGTGCCGCCGATATTCTGCAGAAGCTCCGGATTGTTGATCTGCTTGACCTGGCTCGCCGCCGCCGCCGGATCGGAGTCCGCCATCGACCACATCACCTCTTCGATGGCCGCGGATTTCTCGGCGGGATTCGTGAGGCTCTGCGCCCAGGCCAGAGCCTTCTGAGGATCGGTCTTTCCAAGCTCGGACCCGATGTTCGACATCGCGTCGACACGCGCGTTGGGAGATTTCAAGCCATTCGCCACCGCGATCGCCTGATCGAGGGAGGATTTGGAGAGCTGGCCCGCGACCGTCGCCAGCGCGGATTCCTGCGCATCGCCCAAGAGCCACTTCTTCGCCCAATCGAGCGCCGCCGTGGGATTTTGCTCGGCGTAGTAATCGGTCATCCACTGCACGGCCTCCTCGAGATCGGGCGAGGATGCCGCCTGCTCATTGAGCTGCGGTACGGCCTTGACGAAGGCGGGAACGAGAATCGGCCAGGCATCCTTGCCCTCGTCGTCGCTGCCTTCGAGCTGGTCGAGATACTGGAGATAGGTGCCGCGATCGGTATCGAGCCACTTGACGAGCAGGAACTCGACCACACGGGCGCGCAGGGCCGCATCCCCCACCCTCAGCGCGCCATCCATGAGCGCGGGATAGCTGTCCGCCTTCGAGGAATTGATCTGCGCCGTCCACTCTTCGTAGGTAACGGGCAGCTTGGCGGTAACAGGCGAAGAGGAAGTCTTTGCAGACGCCTTAGAGCTGGCGGTTGCGGGAGCGGTGGCGGTTTTACCCGCATCCGCGTTCGGCGCCTTTGTCGACGAGCCGAAGAACATGACTCCCCCGGCAATAATCCCAAAAAGGCCGCCGACACCGACGATTAAAAACCACGCGGGAAGACCCGTTTTATCAGAAGACAACTGCGTCATAAATATTGAGTGAGGGCTAAAGTAGGCACGGTTGCCACAACTCTCAAGTGGTTGCAACGTCCTTCAAGCTTTCCATCACGGTCCGAATATCCTCGACCGTGACGTTCGAGGACAAGAATCCACATCCCAGCCGCTCCAGCAAGACGAAGCGGATTTTTCCGGACTCAAATTTCTTGTCCCGGCCGAGCGCGGCCATGACGGCGTCGATTTCCAAGTCCGCGGGGATCTTCGTGGGAAGCTGGAAGGCCTCCATGATCTGCACCACACGCTGGGCATCGGTCGCAGGCAGTCCCGACTTTTGGACAGAGAGGAGTAATGCCGCATGGAGGCCGATCGCGACCGCCTCGCCATGCAAAAACCGGCCGTAGCCGCCGGCCTGCTCGATCGCATGCCCTACCGTGTGGCCAAAATTCAGCAACGCACGTTCGCCTTTGGTTTCCTTTTCGTCCGCAGCCACGATCCCGGCCTTGATCGCGACATTTCTCGCGATCAGTTCGGAAAGGCCATCACGCCGCTTCGGGTCGAGCACTTCCAGCATGCCGGCATCGCGGATGCAGGCGTGCTTGATGATCTCGCCGAAGCCTTCATAGAACTCCCGATCGGGCAATGTCGCCAGAGTCGAGGGGTCTGCAAGGACAAGGATCGGATGGTGAAAAGCACCGAGCAGATTTTTGCCGCCGGGGGCATTCACGCCTGTTTTTCCGCCCACCGAGCTGTCGACCTGCGACACGATCGTCGTAGGGATCTGGACATAGGGGATGCCGCGATAATAGATCGCCGCCACAAAGCCCGCGAGATCTCCCACGACCCCGCCGCCCAGCGCCACGAGCAGCGACTTGCGGTCGAATCCGGCCGCGATCATCTGGTCCGCGACCTGCCCGACGACCTCCATTCGCTTCGATGCCTCCCCGGCCTCCACCGTGATCAGGGTGGGCTCGAATCCCGCGTCTCTCAACGATTCGACCACCGCGGTTCCATAGATCGGGGCGACGTTGGAATCGCTCACGATGACGACTTTCCCGCCGGAGTGCAGGGGCTTGATCTTCGGCCCGCAATGCGCGAGCAGTCCGTCGCCAATCCACACGCTGTACGCGGCGTGCTCCAAAGGGACGTCCACGGTAAAAAGACCACTGTCATTCATCGGGTCAGTTTTCCGGCGCAGCCGGGCAAAGTCCATCCTCCTCTTTCCGACCGGTTCGTGCAGAATTCCCCGCAATGGGATTCGACCTCTTGATTGCCGCCATCGCCACCCTCTGCCATCTCGCAGGCGTCTTCTGCGCCTTTCAGGCGATTCTTATTTCCCGCACCCCGCAAGCCGCCATCGGCTGGTCGCTCGGTCTCGTGCTTTTCCCCTATATCGCCATTCCGCTTTTTGCTGTCTTCGGCGGGTCGACTTTTCGCGGCTACAAGCTCGCGGGCCACACCGACGACAAGGCCCTGGCCGACATCCTGGCCAAAGCCCGCGCCGCGCTGGCGCCTCACGAGTCCGACCTGACCGAGAAATATCGCGACTCCGCGCGGCTCGCCGAACGGCTCACCCATTTGCCGGTGACCTCCGGAAATGAAGCCCGCCTGCTGATCGACGGGCAGGAAACTTTCGACGCCATCGGCAAGGCGATCGACGCCGCCGAGCGTTATCTGATCGTGCAATTTTTCATCGTGCGTGACGACGAGCTCGGCCGTGACATCCAGCGGCGGCTCCTCGCCGCGCGGGCGCGCGGAGTCGCCATTTACATGCTCATCGACCAGGTCGGATCGCGGCGCCTCGCAGCCGGTTACCGTCAGGAGCTGCGGGATGCCGGGGTGGACTTCCACGTCTTTCGGACCAACCGCGAGCGCGGAAAGCGCTTCCGTCTCAATTTTCGAAACCATCGCAAGCTCGTCGTCGCCGACGGCCAGGTCGCATTTCTCGGCGGGCAGAACCTGGCCGACGAATACATGGGTCGCGATCCGAAGTTCGGCCCGTGGCGGGACACGTTCATCGCGGTCGAGGGTCCCATCGTCCTTTCGCTGCAAATTCCCTTTGTCGAGGACTGGTACTTCACCACCAAAACCGTACCGGAGTTGCAGTGGGAAGTTGCGTCGACTCCGGGCAACATGGCCGCCTCCATCGTCCCAGGCTCGCCCACGAATGTCTGGAACACCTGCCCGGCCATGTATTTCGAGGTCATCCGCTCCGCAAGGAAGCGGCTCTGGATTGCGAGCCCCTATTTCGTACCCGATCCCGCGCTCCGTACCGCCCTCGCCCATGCCTCCCTGCGTGGCGTCGATGTTCGCATCCTTCTCCCGCAGAATCCCGACCACATTCTCCCCTGGCTCTCCTCCTACACCTTCTATCCCTCCATGCGCGAGGCCGGGGTGAAGATCCTGCGCTACCAGCCGGGATTCATGCACCAGAAGGTCCTGCTCGCGGACGATGACCTCTCCATCGTCGGCTCGATCAATCTCGACTACCGTTCGTTCATCCTGAATTTCGAGCTCTCGGTCGCGGTGGCGAGCCGGGCCTTCGCCAATCGGGTCGAAACCATGTTCCTAACGGATTTTTCGAACGCGAAAGAAGACGATCTCAATGCCCTCGAGAACCGGGGCCTCCTCTTCCGCCTGAAATGCCGCGCGGCGGCCCTGCTCAGCCCCACTCAGTAATGGAGAACAAATCATGACCGCCGCATCTCTTTTCGGATCGATCCTATTCAGCGCCATCGGCATGGGCGCCTTCATTTACGGGAAGAAAGCCCAGCTTTGGAAGCCGGCCCTCATTGGTTTCGCGCTCATGGTCTACCCCTACGTGATCTGGGAGACTCGAGGGATATACGTCATTGGCTGCATTCTCACCGCGGCCCTTTTCGTTTTCCGGGATTGAGGCCTGACTCACAAAAGCTTTACGCGAATTTTACCGCTCCCTGACAACCGTCTGAGCGGAATGCGATAAACCGGCGGGCGTGAAAGCTCTACCTTTTCTCGTTCCCGTCCTTTTCGCCACGATCGCCCACGCAGCCGACCAGCCCTCCAAAGCCCCGGTTCCGCGAAATCCTCTCATCGACTATTCCGGCTTCCTCGCCGATGCCGCAGAGGTCGGAAAACTGCGCGCCCAGCATCGCGTGACCGAGGAGGATTTCCTTCGCATGTCCAAAGAGCCGGACACGCTCATCCTCGACGCCCGCAGCATCGATAAATACGAAATGCTGCACATCGCCGGCGCCGTGCACTTGAGCCTGACCGACGTCACCGCGGCCGAACTCGAAAAGGTGATTCCGAACAAGGGCACCCGCATCCTGATTTACTGCAACAACAACTTCCTCAAGGAACCGGCAGCCTTTCCCTCCAAAATCGCTCCGGCGTCATTGAATATCTACACCTTCAACACCCTCTACAGCTACGGATACCGCAACGTTTACGAGCTCGCCCCTCTGACCGACATTCACCAAAGCAAACTGCCATTCGAGGGTACTCTCGCGCAGAACATCGCCCGGACCTCCCTGAGCAGCCATATTTTCCGCGGCACCTCCGGCTACGGCTATGGCGAAATTTTCAAACTCATCCCGCCGGCCGGCATATTCCGGAGCAAGTCACCTTTCGGAGTCACGCTCTCCAGAAACGATGGTCCCCATTAGACTTTCTTTCCCTCGGTGAATGCGCCGGCGCGGTTGCGACCTGTGCCGGCGATGCTAGCTTCCCCGCGTGAAGTTCCCTTTCGTCGCCGCATTTCTTCTCGGTCTTTCCGTCCTCCCCGGCCGGGCGGTGAACATCGTGCTGGATTACAGCTTCGACTCGAACAACTTCTTCGCCACCAATCCCGCCGCCAGGACAGACCTCGAGGCTGCCGCCGGTTTTTACGACTCACTCCTCACCGATACCCTGACCGCGATCACTCCGGGGGGATCGGACTCGTGGACCGCGAAATTTTTCAATCCCTCGACCGGTGAAGACGCGGTATTGGAAAACCTCACTCTCGCTACGAACGAGATCCGCATTTTCGTGGGAGCCGGCTCTCTTTCCGAGGAAACGCTCGGCCACGGGGGATTTGGCGGCTTTTCGGGAGGAGGCAGTCAGGAATTCATAAACTCTATTTTGGCGCGCGGGCAAAGTGGAGCTCTTGCCAGTCCGAAAACAGATTTTGGCCCGTGGGGTGGATCGATCGAGTTCAACCTCACGGCGAATTGGTACTTCGACTCCGATCCCTCCACCACGGAGGCGTTCTCCGGACAGAATGATTTCTATTCCGTCGCGTTGCATGAGCTGGGGCACGTCCTCGGCATTGGAACCTCCGCCTCCTGGTTCGCTCTCGACTCGGATGGCGCCTTCACCGGCCCCGCCAGCACGGCCGCCTATGGTGGTGCGGTTCCGCTCGATGAACATGGGGCTCATTGGGCTCCTGGGACCATGAGCACCATTTATGGGACGGAAGTCCCCCAGGATGCCTCCATGGACCCCAGCCTCGCCACCGGCACGCGCAAATACCTCACCGCACTGGACGTCGCGGGGCTTTCGGATGTCGGATGGACCATCGCCGTGCCGGAGCCGGCTACGACATTGCTACTTCTTTCGGCAATCCCGCTGCTGCTCGCCTTCCGGCGGCAGCCTATTCGTCGTCTTCGTCGCTGGCGCCTTTTTTGTAGGTGAGGCCGCGGAGCTTGCCTTCGATAAACTTATCGATGTCGCCGTCCATCACGCCCTGCACGTCGCTCGTCTGCACTCCGGTGCGCAGATCCTTCACCATCTGGTAGGGCTGGAAGACGTAGGAACGGATCTGGTTGCCCCAGGCGATGTCGCCTTTCTCGCCGTACTGCCGTTCGGCCTCGGCGCGTTTCTTGTCCGCCTCCATCTGGTAAAGCTTCGCCTTGAGCATCCGCATCGCCAGCTCACGGTTGCGCCCCTGGCTGCGCTCGGCCTGGCAGGCGCATACGATGCCCGTCGGCAGGTGAGTGATTCGCACGGCCGTCTCGACCTTGTTGACGTTCTGGCCGCCCTTGCCGCCCGCGCGATAGGTATCGGTCTTCAGATCGGCTTCGTTGACCTCGATCGGCACGTCCTCGATTTCCGGCACCACGTCGACACTCGCGAATGAAGTATGCCGGCGCTTGTTGGCGTCGAAAGGCGAGATGCGGACGAGTCGATGCACGCCCCGTTCGCAGTTCAGAAAGCCGAAGGCGTTGTCGCCGGTCACTCGCAGGGTTGCACTCTTCACTCCGGCTTCGTCACCGAGCTGGATGTCGGTGATTTCCGAGTTGATACCACTCCGCTCCATCCACCGCTGGTACATGCGCAGCAGCATATCGGCCCAATCGCAGGACTCCGTGCCGCCTGCTCCGGCGTGGATCGTGATGAATGCAGGCGCCTGGTCGAACTCGCCGTTCAGGAATTGCCGCAATTCGAACTTGGACAGCTCGCTCGTGATCGCTTCGAACTCCCTGGCGACCTCCTCGACCGCCGTGGCGTCGTTCTCCTCGGCGGCCAGTTCGCGCAAGACTTCGAGATCAGCCACCCGGCTCTCGAGCGACTTGAAAGGGCCAATCTTTCCACGCAACGAGGAAAGCTCCTCCATGTCGCGTTGGGCAGCCTCCTTGTTATTCCAGAAATCGGGATCCGCCATGCGGTTCTCGATCTCCTCGAGGCGGGCGGTTAAAGTCGGCAGGTCAAAGGAACCTCCGCAACTCGCCAATTCGTGTGGCGAGCCCGGAGGTATCGAGCATCTGAAGGTCCATATAACAAAAATCTATTTCTTTTGAGCAGGCGCGGCTGCTGCGGCCGCCTTCTCCGGAGCATTCATCTCCGCCGGTTCGTCGAACCGGAATATTGTCTCGCCCTCTTTCATCAGGCCGAGCCGGTCACGGGCGAGGATCTCCACGTAGGCAGGGTCATCCTGCAGCCACTTCACTTCCCGCTGCTGCTGGCGCAGGAGCAGCTGCTGGTCGGCGGACTCTTTTTGCAGAGCCTGCAGATTGGCACGCATTTCCTGCACCCGGCGCAGTTCCGGGACGAAAGCGAGCGCGGTCACCACGACCGCGCCCAGCAAACAGAGGACGAGCAAGCCGGTGTTGACCGCGCGCCAGAAGTCCGTCTCGCGTCGTTTGCGAAGCTGGGTCCTGGCGTGGGCGGTCCTCATCGGTTACTTATCGCATCTTGCCACCGTAGATGGCGTTGGCTCCGAGTTCTTCCTCGATGCGGAGGAGCTGGTTGTACTTGGCGACACGGTCGGTGCGGCAGAGCGAGCCAGTCTTGATCTGGCCGGCATTGGTCGCAACCGCGATGTCGGAAATGGTCGTGTCTTCGGTCTCGCCGGAGCGATGGCTGATGACTGCGGTGTATTTGTTCTCCTTCGCGAGTTCGATCGCGTCGAAGGTCTCGGTGAGCGAGCCGATCTGATTCACTTTCACGAGGATGGAGTTTGCCGTGCCGGTCTCGATTCCCTTGCGCAGGAAGTCGACGTTCGTGACGAAAAGATCGTCGCCGACGAGCTGGACCTTGTCACCAAGGGCGTCCGTGAGCTTCTTCCAGGTCGCCCAATCATTCTCCGCGCAGCCATCTTCGATCGAGACGATCGGGTATTTCGCGCAAAGGTTCTTGTAGAACTCGATGAGCTCGTCACCTGTGCGCTTGGAGCCGTCGGATTTTTTGAAGACGTACTTCTTCGACGACGAATCGTAGAACTCGGACGATGCGCAGTCGAGCGCGATGAAGATGTCCTTGCCGAACTTGTAGCCTGCGGCTTTCACCGCTTTCGCGATCGTGTCGAGCGCGTCCTCGGCACCGGAAAGGACCGGAGCGAATCCACCTTCATCGCCGATGGCGGTCGAGAGGCCGCGGCCTTTCAGCACACTCTTCAGCGCGTGGAAAATTTCCGTACCGGCGCGGAGCGCTTCCGAGAAGGTCGGGAGACCTTTCGGGATGATCATGAACTCCTGGAAATCGATCGGCGCATCCGAGTGCGCACCACCGTTGAGGATGTTCATCATCGGGACCGGGAGCACCTTCGCGTTCGGTCCACCGAGGTATTTGTAGAGTGGCTGGCCGAGCTGGGCCGCGGCGGCCTTGGCCGTGGCGAGCGAGACGCCGAGGATGGCGTTCGCGCCGAGCTTCTTCTTCGTCGAGGTGCCGTCGAGCGCGAGCATCGCCTTGTCGATCGAGATCTGATCGAGCGCGTCCATGCCGACGATTTCAGGCGCGATGTATTTGTGAACATTGGCGACCGCCTTGCTCACGCCCTTGCCGAGATAGCGGGTCTTGACCGCGTCGCGCAGTTCGACCGCCTCGTGCTCACCGGTGCTGGCGCCGCTCGGGACCGCAGCGCGACCGAGCGCGCCGCCGAGGAGCTCGACATCGACTTCGACAGTGGGATTGCCGCGGGAATCAAGGATTTCGCGGGAACGAATGGAGATGATGGTGGTATCTGACATGTAAATTCTAAGGTATGGGGTGTGCGTCGTCCGTTGCGTCCGTTGCGTCCTTTGTCGGCCTACGCCTGCGCCGGAGCCTGCGCGGAAGAAGCCAACAATTCAAGATTTTTGAAGGCTTTGATGCTTCCCACCCGCATGGTGCGATCGCCTTTTTCCGTCGGCACCTGGACTTCCTCGCCAGCGGCTTTTCCGATCAAGGCCTGACCGATGCCGGCCTGGTAGGAAACGATGCTCTTTTCCGGAGCTCCATCCCAGGCTCCCAGGATGTGGTATTCTTCCTCTTCGCCCGTGGCCGGATCACTCAGGACGACGGTCGAGCCGATCGAGACCTTCGAGGTGTCGACGTCTTCGAAATTCGTTCCCCGCGCGAGTTCCAGCTCCCGCTCCATTTCGGATTTGCGGCGCAGCAACACGCGCTGCTGTTCCTTTGCGCTCTTGAACTCGAAGTTCTCGCGCAGATCGCCGTAGTCGCGGGCGATGCTGATGTCGCGGGTGTTTTGCGGGATCTGGCGGTTGATGAGGTCTTCGTATTCCTCGCGGCGCCGGTCGAGGCTCGCCCACGAGACCACGAGGCTCGCGGTCCGGGCTGCCTGCTCCTCATGCTCGCCGGTGATCATCGCCTGCACCTCGGGATGAAGCTTGATGATGCGCGCGAGCAGCGAGCGCTTGTTGAGATCGTCGAAGACGGTGGTCAGCTTCAGCTTCCGCACCGTGTCGCGCACGGCTACGGGATCCGCGTCCGCGAGCAAATCCGCCACGAGCGATTTGTCGTCCATGACGAGATCGTGCAGCTTCGTGCCTCGCGTGATGTCGCTCAGCAGCGCGTCGTCCTCGAGCGCGGCGATGACCGCGCCGAAAAGACCGATATTGAAGTATTGCGGATAGCCCGCGCCACGTTCCTTGCAAAGCCAGAGCAGGATCTCCGGGGAAATCGCCCGCTCGCGGATCCACTTGTCGATCGCGGCGCTGAAGGCTTCCTTCTCGCCCTCGAGTTCGAAGAGGCGTGAAATCTCCTGTACGAGTCGGGGCGCGCCCTTGAGAGCCAGCGCGAGGGAACGCTCCTGCCAGCGCTCGGCGAAAGCAGACTTGAAATGCCCGAGCACCCGGCGGTGTTTCGACGCGGGCAGGCTGTTGAACAATTCCGCAAGGCGGCCCTGCTCGCCGCGGAGGATGTCCGCGACGGTCGGAGCCTTCTCCCCGGGCTGCAGGGCCTCATGGCGCTCGCAGATCTCGTCGCGAGCCAGCAGCAGTTCTACCGCCTGCACCGCATACAGCCTCTGCCCCTTGTCGGCGGCGTCCTCGACCAGCGCGGTCAGTTTCTTCATCTCGTCGACTTCCTTCACGAGGTCATCCAGAGACTTGAGGATCAAATCGATCGCCACCACCTGCTCCTTCGGATGACGGGTGGCGTGGAAATTCTCGATCAGCTTGGCTCCGGCGTTCACCGGCGTATCGTGCAGTTCGATGGCCTCGCCTTTCTTCGAAGGGAGATGGACGTGGGAATCGCCCTTGAGCTTCTTCTTGGCTGCGTCCCAGAATTTTTTGAAAGCCGCCGCGTCCATCGCGTGAGGCACGAGCGTGGCCGTGATCTGCTCGACCGTCGCCTTGCCGCCGTGATCGCGGACGACATCCTTGGCCAGGCCTGCCGGATCTTCCGAGGCCCGGGTGCGAACCGCATCCGGGTTCGCTGCCGCCTGGGCACGAACGAATTCCGCCGGGATGGGAGTGAGCGTCTGCGCGGCGTAGTCGAGCTGCATCGGGTGGCCCTTCTTGGTGCCGAAGTCGATGAAGATCTGTCCCGTCAGCAGGTTCCACTCGGCGATTTTTCCGAAGCCCCAACTCTTGTGCTGGCAATATGCGCCAGGCTGCAATTGCTCCAACTTCCCGGCCGCCTCCGGCGTCAGTTTCCCCGCTTCTACGACTTTCTGCAGTTCCTCGTTCATTAAAACTCTCAAGGTAGGAGTCTCGTGGGCCAAGGCGAGTAAATATTCGGCACATCCGGACCCGACTCACGCCTGGCGCCGCTGCGGCGCAGACGCACGCCGTACCGGCCCGGTCGCTATTCCTTGAATCCGGCGCTGTCGCCGTCAGTCACGAGCTTGATCAAGCCCGTGCCTTTTTTGCCGTTGTTGTCCTTGCTCCGGAGAATCGGCTGTCTGCCTCCCAGCTCGGTCTTCTTGAACGTCGCGGTCCCCATCGCATCCACGATCTGCAGCGCCCGCGTTCCGGGATTCGAGACTTTCACGTTCTCGAACGTGATCTCCATGGGCGGCGTCGACTTTTGATAACTCTCGCTCTTGAGCAGGATGCCCGAGTAGGTGGCATCGACGATATCGATGTTTTTGAGAACGATGCCGTGGATCTCGCTATCATCGGCCATCACCCACAGCGCGCCGAATTCCTGGCCGTTCCAAAAGGCTCCTCCGCACCGCTCCAGCAGCAGGTTATCGACCAGGGTCGTCCCCTCGAACGCACGCGGCCTGAAGGTCGAGGAAATATTCAGTCCGGCATAGGTCAAGGTATCACGCCCGACGCAATCCTTGATCGTGTTATCCTTGCCCCCGTAGATCGCATAGGCATTCGCCCGCCACGGCAGCTCGACCGTGCAATTCCGAATCACGTTTCCGGCACAGCCGACATAGTCGATCCCGTCGCCGGGACCGTCCATCTCCGGTGCGGACCAGATGGCGATACCGTCGTCGCCCGAGGCGCGCACCGCGGTATTCACGACCGCGCTGTTCTTGGTGCCGTTGCAGAGATTGATCCCGTCGGCTCCGAGATTCCGCAGCCGGCAGCTATCGATCGTGAGATTTTTGGTGATCCCCTGTCCCCCTCCGACCCAGAAGCCACAGGTCATGTGTTCCACCCAGATCCGTGTAAAAACCGTGCCGTTGCCGTAGCTGTTGAAAAATGGCTTCCCGCTTCCGCCACGGCTGCGTCCGCCACCAAAAACGGCGAAATCCGAGAAGCTCACTTTCTTTCCGTTCAGATTGAAGCCCGGGCGACCCCAATCCATTTCGTCGGCGCTATCGTTGAACAAAGTCGTGTACCACATCCCAGCCCCACGAATCTCGAATCCATCGGGAATCTTCGAGTTGATGATCGCCTGGGCATCCATCTTGTAGCGGCCAGGCGGAATGTAGATGCCCTTCCGGCCTTTGTAGCCTTCCTTCCACTCGAAGTTCTGAATGAGCCCCGCGATCTTGGAACCAAAGTTTTCCGGCGTGAGGCCTTCGTCGGCGACGTTGATAAAACCCTCGGGGCACGGCTTGGGTGGAGCCACCATTTCCAGTTCGACGAAGTCGATCCCGTAATAAGCCGCCTCGTCACCGGAATCTTTTTTGATCATCACCCGGTCACCTTTCTGGATCGTGAAATCGAAAAGCTGGTGCGCCTCGTCGTAGATGCGCCGGGGACTCCCCAGAGCAGGCTGGTTCTTCGGATCTCCCTCCGAGCCGTAGAGCCACGCGTATCGGGAGGTCAATCCGACGGTCCCTCGCTTCTGACCATTGACGAAAACACTGATCGTGGCGTCCTGCCCGGCGCCATCCGTGCTGTCCGGGATGCTGCTTCGGATCACGATGCTGTTCGCTGCCTCCGTCGCGACCCACTCCACGCCGTCACCGGGACTGGCCAGCTTTACCGCTTCGCGCCCGGATGCCTCACCGGCAAGGTCGCCGACCTTCCGGCTCAGCCCGACTTTCACCGCTCCTCCGACCAGTTTTCCTCGCTCCGCTTCATAGCGGAGGTACGGGACATCTGCACCGAGCGTCACGGCGTCGAGCGCCATTGTTGCCTGGGTCAGCGAGAGCGAGCCCGCAACGGCAAGCAATAGTGAGCGAAATTGTGAAAATGAATTGGTTCCTGGAGTGGTGGTCATATTTGGGGGAAACGGCCTTTCGCCAAAACGCAAAAGGCGCGACGCTGAATTAATCAGGTCGCGCCTTGAAAAGGGTATCTTTTTCGAGATTAAGCCTGCACGGCCTGCCCAAGTCGGCGAAGAGCCTCGCGCAGCCGGGAACCAGCCTCGTCGAGTTCACGGCGGAGTTCGCGACGGCGTTCGCGGGAGTGCTCGTGGCGGCGCTCCGCGGCGTGGCGCCACTGCTCCAGGGCATGCTCCCATCGGGCATGCGCGTCGTGCATGGACTGCTGGGCGGAATGGAACATGGCCGTCAGCGACTCCCCCATCGGGGTGCTGCGCTGGGCCAGCTTCTGCTCGATCCGGCGCTGCTGCTCGGCGACCTGGGCCTTCAGGATGCGATCCTCGGATACCGTCCGGAGATTCCGAACGAGGCCGATTTTGTTGAGCGTCCAGATCGTCCACTTGGTGGGGTCGAACTGCCAGGGCTTCACGCCGTTGCGATAGTCGTACTGAAACTCGTGGTGATAGTTATGATAGCCCTCGCCGAAGGTGAAGACCGCCATCAGGAAGCTGTCGCGGGCGCTGCACTTTCCGGAATATGGGCGGTCGCCGATCCAGTGGCACAGGGAGTTGATGCAGAAAGTCATGTGATGCACGACGACCGTGCGCGCGACGCTGGAAAGAAGGAAGGCGCCGAGCGCGGCACTCCAGCCACCCACGAGAAATCCGATCACCGGGGGAAGACCGAAGCCCATCGCGAATGCCAGCGGGATGTAGTAGCGATGCTGCCAGACGGCGAGCTTGTCCTTCTGCAAATCGCGCACCCAGGTCAGCGGCGTATCCGGACCTTTCCGGAAAAGGAGCCAGCCGATGTGAGCGTGGAAAAAACCCTTGTTGATGTCGTAAGGGTCTTCGTCGTGATCGACATGCTTGTGATGCCGGCGATGATCCGCGGACCACTCGAGAGCCGAGCCTTCGAAGGCGGCAGCGCCGAAAAGAAGCGTGAAGAGCTTGACGCTCCAGTTGGCTTCAAACGTGAAGTGGGAGAACAAACGATGATACCCGAGCGTGATGCTGATGCCCGTGGCGATCGTGAAGAAGAAGAACAACACCACCTGGAAGAGATCCAGGCCGTGGTGCCAGAGATAAAGTGGGACGGCGGTGAGCGTGGTCAGCAGAGTGACGCTCAGAAAAAGAAAATTTTGCCAGCGGACCTGGCTCCAGAGATTGCGCATGAATGGGAACGTATAAGCGGGCTGCGGGAAGCCGGGTTGGATTAAAAGAACAGTGTCCGCAGAGCCGGGGCTCGCCGCGCGAACGCGGGACAAAGTGGGGGCATCGGGCATGGATGTCAACCGCATGTCGTTCTGTCATCACTAATTAAAAGATTGCGCATCGCCAAAAATCGACGAGAGTTCCGCCTCTCGACGGCATGGGCCCGTCGCCGCTTCCCATGCGGCTAAGGACGAAACGTGGCTGTACGCACGGTTCCCACTTTTGAAATGGTTTCGACCGGCCCACGGTGCCCCACAGTGGCAATCCGCCCCGTCGTCGGGCGATTCATACATGGCTCAAGAACAAGCAATCGAAGTCGAAGGCAAGATCACGAACGTGCTCGCGGGCACCATGTTCCACGTCGAGCTCTCCAACAAGCACACCGTCCTCGCCCATATCTCGGGCAAAATGCGCAAGCGTTTCATCCGCCTCACCAATGGTGATCGCGTGAAGATGGAGATGTCGCCCTACGATCTCAGCAAGGCGCGCATCGTCTACCGCCTCGGGTAGTTTTCCCAACCGGGCGGCTCCGCCGGAGTGGCTTTATTTCAGCCGCTCGAGAAGCTTCGCGTGAATGCCGTCGAAGCCGCCGTTACTGAAAACCACGACCAGGTCGCCGCTCCGCGCGAGCGGCTGGAGACGGTCCACGATCGCGTCTGCCGTGGGCTCGTAGAACGCGGCTTTTCCCGCGGCTGCGATGTCGGCCACCACCTGCTCGGGCTTCAGGCGATCCGCCTCGGGGATCTGCTCCAGGCGCGCGATCTGCGCAATGAAAACGCCGTCGGCGTCGCCAAAAGCCTCCGGCAGCGCGTGCTGGAAAACCGCGCGCCGCGTCGTATTTGACCGCGGTTCGAAAATCGCCCAGATGCGTGCGCCCTCATAGCGCCGGCGCAGACCGGCCAGGGTCTCGCGGATGGCCGTGGGATGATGCCCAAAGTCGTCGATGACGGTGATGCCATTCACGACGCCGCGCACTTCCTGCCGGCGTTTGATGCCCGCAAAAGTCTTGAGAGCTTCGCGGATCTTTTCGATCGGAACCCCGTAGAAATGTGCGGCGCTCGCGGCCATCGCGGCGTTGCGAATATTGAAATCGCCCAGGAGCGGAATTTCGAACCGCTCGCCGAAAAGCTCGAACACCGTCCCCTCGGGATGATGTTCGACATTGCGAATCTGGTTCGCCGCGTTCGGGGAAAATCCCACCTCGACGATCGGTGCGGGGCAGGTTTTCGCGACCTCGAGACAGTTCGGGTCGTCCGCGTTGAGCAGCACCATCCCCTCGCCCGGCACGATATTGAGCAGGCGGCGGAAACTCGTTTTTACATCGTCGAGGTCCCGGAAGATGTCGGCGTGATCGAACTCGATATTGTTCACGATCACGAGCTCCGGCATGTAGTGGACGAACTTCGAGCGCTTGTCGAAAAAGGCGGTGTCGTATTCGTCTCCCTCGATCACGAAATATTTCGAATCTCGCAGATTGCAGCCCGTGCCGAGATTGGCGGGAATGCCGCCGATCAGCCATCCAGGTTCCAGTCCCGCGTGCTCGAAGATCCACGCGAGCAGGGAAGTCGTGGTCGTCTTGCCGTGGGTCCCGGTGACGACGAGATTATGCCTTCCGCGCAGGAAAAACTGCTTCAGCGTCTCCGGCAGCGAGAGGTAGTAGAGCTTGCGATTGAGCACGGCTTCGACGGCGGGTTTCCCCCGCGTCATGGCATTGCCGACGATCACCAGCTCGGCCTCGGCGGGGATATCCGCAGGCTCGAAACCTTTGGTGATGGCGATGCCCTTGCTCTCGAGGAAGGTCGACATCGGCGGGTAGACATTGTCGTCCTGACCGGTGACGACAAAACCCTGCTCACGCATGCCAGCCGCCACCGCCCCCATGGCGGTGCCGCAAATGCCGAGAAAATGAACGTGCTTCAATGGAGTAAAACGAAAACGAAGTGACGGAGTCGAAGAGAGTGTGTGAGGCGGCCGGACCGCACCAGTGCGAACCCGGCCTGCCCGGCTGATTCGTGCTTAGTAAACGTCCTTCCGGTAACGCTTCGCCTTCTTCAGGGCGTCGATGTACTCGATCGCCTGCTCCGGCGTCTTGCCACCTGCTTTTTGCACGACCTCGTGCAAGGCCGTGTCGACATCCTTCGCCATGCGCGCCGCGTCACCGCAGATGTAGAAGATGGCGCCCTTCTCGAACCAATCGTAGAGTTCCGACGCCTTCTCGAGGATGCGGTGCTGCACGTAGATCTTGAAATCCTGGTCGCGCGAGAAGGCGGTATCCAGCGTCGAGAGCACGCCGTCGGCCTGATATTTCTCGAACTCTTCGCGATAAAAGAAGTCGCTCGCCGAGCGCTGCTCGCCGAAGAAGAGCCAGTTCTTGCCGGCAGCTCCGCTGGCCGCACGCTCCTGGATCATCGCCCGGAAAGGCGCGATGCCCGTGCCGGGACCGACCATGATCATGTTCGTCGCGGGATCCTCGGGCACACGGAAATGCTTCGCCGTGTGGTAGAAGACCGGGATCGCCCCTTCGCCCTCGCTGCGTTCCGCGAGGAAGGACGATGCCACGCCGGCCCGGGGGCGATTGTAGCTATTGTAGCGAACGACCGCGACCGTGAGGTGGACATTCTCCCCAACGACCTTGCGCGAGGAGGCGATGGAGTAGAGACGTGGCTGCAGCTTGCGGAGATAACCCGCGAATTCCTCCGGGGTAAATTTGGCGGCCGTGAACTCGAGGAGAGGATCGAGGACATCGCGGCCCCAGAGGTACTCGTCGAGGTTCGTCTTGAAGGCCGGATCGAGCAGATCCTTCAGGAATTCCGCCGAGGAATCCTTCTCCGCGATCGCACCGAGGAGCTTCTTATCCGGCGAAGTGATGACGAAGCTTTTCAACAAAGCCTCGCGGATCGGCATCGGCACCTTGTCGGCGTTCGGCACGACCTCGTCGCCGCTGAAACCGAGCGTCTCGAGCAGCTTCTCGACCAGGGCCGGCTCGTTCGTGGGGAAAACCCCCAGCGAATCCCCGACCTCGTAATCGAGACCGGAACCGGCGAGCGAAATTTCAAAGTGACGCGTATCTTTTTCCGAACCACCAAGCGTGAGCTTGCGGTTCACGGTCATCGTGGCCGGGAAAGGGTTTTTACGCGAATAGAGTCCTTCAGTTGACATGATGTTTTGAGTAAATGGCAAACCGCCCGCGCGAGGCAAGCGGTCTTGCCACTTTTAGCGTGCGGCCGGGATTATTTCTCGCCGCCCAGCAATCGCCGGACGAGTCGCTCGCTGGCCAGTGCCCCTGCGGGCCGGCCGGCGGGATCGAGCACCACCGCCATCGGGAGGCGGGCGGCTCTCAGCTTGCGCAATGTCTCGAGCGCCCGCTCCGCCGCCGGCACCGCGACCACGCGGCGCACGTAGGACTGCACCCGCCCGGAGCTGACTCCATCGAGCAGCAGATCGGAAGCCTGCACCAGGCCGCTCACACCGCCGTCTTCGTCCATGACGAGAAATTGCTCCGAGTCCGACTCCCCCGCCCGGCGCAGAAAATCCGCAATCGCGGTATCCGCCTTCACCTGCGGCACCTGTCCGATCGGCTGCATCAGATCCCCTGCCCGCAACGGGCGGAAATCCACGATGTGCTTCATCAGCAGCCGCTCCGCGTCGCCGAAATCGCTCACGCCCGCCTGCTGACCGAGCACCCGCTGCAGGTCCTCCACAGCGACGATCCGGCCGCTCTCGCTCTCACGGCTGAGATGGAAGATCGGCCGGAGCACCCAGGCGGCAAAGTTCACCAGCGGTGCAAAGAGCCATGATGCCGTCGTCAGGATATGCGCAAAGACCACCAGCGTGCGATACGGGAACCGGCGGAAAATAGCCTTGGGCAGGAACTCCAGGCCGAAGAGGAAAATCGGGAATGCAACCAGCAGTGCGACAATCGCCCCGGGCGCCCCGAACCACTTCGTGAACTGTGCGTAGAGCAGGGTCACCGCCAGAATATTCGCGCCATTGGTGATCAGCACCACGGTGATCATCAGGCGCTCCATGCGCAGCAGCAGGCGGTCGAGCTTTTGCGCGGCCTCCTCTCCACGACGGGCGTAGTGGCGCAGCCGTACGCGATTCACCGACAGCACGCCCGATTCGATGCCCGAGAACAGGAACGAGATGAACAGGCAGGCGATCAGGGCGATCCAGATCATGGCGCCACCTCCTCTTCGCTTTCTTCTGCGGGCTCGATCAGCACTTCCTTCACGCGCTTGCGCGTCGCGCGGCGGACGGTGATCCGCCAGTCGCCATGGACGAAGGACTCTCCCGGTCTCGGCACGCTGCCGAAATGCTCGATCACCAGGCCCCCGATCGTCTCGATATCCTTGCCATCGGCCTCGATCCCGATCTGGTCGGCTAGGTCATCGAGACGCGCTCCCCCTGCGGCCAGCACGCGCTCGCTTCCCAGCCGCTCGATGTACAACTCGTTGCGGGCGCTCGGCCCTTCCTCGCCCAGCAATTGCTCGACCAGGTCTGAAAGAGTCACGATGCCTTCGATCCCGCCGTACTCGTCAAGCAGGATCGCCAGATGCTGGCGGTGCTGGGTGAAGGATCGCAGCAGATCGAGCGCCTTCATCGTCTCGGGCACGAAGGATGGAGGCTGCAGGCGCTCGGTGTAGTGCGAGGCGCTCGGGTGGAGCAGGAACTCCTTCACATCGAGCAGGCCCAGAATGTCGTCCGGTGTTTCTCCGCGTACCGGCACGAACCGATAGCGTTTTCTCCGCACCCGCTGGCCGGCCTCGTCGTTCGTAAGGTCGTCCGGCAGCGTAAAAACATCGACCCTCGGCGTGATGCAATGCTTCGCCGACTCACCGCGCAGCTTCATCACCTCGCGCAGCAGCCGACTCTCGGTCTCGTCGAACGTACCCTCCTCACGGCCGATCTCGACGAGCGTCTCCATCTCTTCATCCGTGAGATTTGGCAACGGCGCGAGTTTGCCTGCGACTCTTCCGACCAGCCACTCGCACCACTGGCGCAGGACGATCGTGATCGGGCCGAAGATCGGGATCAGCCTCTGGACGAAGGGCAGGCTCAACCGGGTGGTCCGCACCGGCGCGGCAAAGGCCACGAGCTTCGGCATCAGCTCGCAGAAAACGACGATCACCACGAATGCCAGTGTCACCAGAGTCCATCCAGGCAATCCCTCGGAGTGCGCGACCGATTGCCCCAGCCAGAGGATCAGTACCAGCAGCGGCAGGTTCATGAAGGTATTCGCCAGCAAAATAGTATTGGCGACATCGTCCGAGCGGACCATGAGCGACTCGAAGGTCGATGCCCGTCGGGCATCCTTCGCCCGCAACTTCCGGCGGCGCTCCTGATTCATCGAAAACATTGCCGTCTCGATGGCCGAGAGCGCCGCGGAGGCGATCGCCAGCAGGACACCCACCGCGACACAGGTATAAAACCCTGCACTGCTCATGGCCTGCGATCAGCGGATGGCGCGCCTGGGCGCGAGGATTGGGAGCGAAAAGGGTTCTGCAAAACGGATTACCTAGCACATACTGGCCCCAGTCAGGATGAAAAAGTTCGATCGCATGGAGTCATTCGTGAGTTCGCTGGATAACAGTGGATCGGATGGCTTGCACCCTTGCTACGCCGGCTACTTCGTCTGCTTCAATCGCGGGGAGTATTACGAGGCCCACGATGTGCTCGAGCACCTCTGGCTCCAGTGTGAGGACGAACATGAACTCTTCTACAAAGGCCTCATCCAGCTTGCGGGCGGTTTCGTCCATTTGCGGAAGCAGTTCCTACGCCCCGATCATCCGAAAGACGGCCGCCGGCTGGCCCCCGCCTCGCGCCTGTTCGATCTCGCGACCGCGAATCTCACTCCGTACGCACCCCGCCATCTCCATCTGGACGTCGCCAGGGTGCTCGAGATGGCGGCTGATATCTCCGGACACCTGCGCCGTTCGGACTATACGATCAACCCCTGGTCTCCCAACCACCTGCCGCAGATCGCACCGGAGATTTTCTAGCCCGGTTACCGGGACGGACGTTTGGGCGTTCCTGGGCAGAAAAGTCGGATCGGCAGGAGCTTCTCTCCCTCTCCGGGGATTGGCTCCATCGTGATCGAGCGCGAAGCATCAGAGATGCTCTGCATTTTCCCTGCTTTCCTGCCTTCCCTGGAGAATATTTCTTCGGTTTTTCAACCGGTTCCGACGCCGTCAGGATTTGGCCATCGGAGCCTTCAGCAACAGGACCGGCACGTCCACTGCGTGCCGCACCTTGTCCGCGGTATTGCCGTGGATGATGTCGCCGAAAAAACCATGTCCATGGGTCGCCATGGCGATGAGATCGACCTTGCGCTCTTTGGCCGACTTGATGATCTCGTTCGACGGCTCGCCCATCGACAGGAAGTGATCCACCTCGAACCCCTCCTCCCGGAGTTCCAGGGTGCGTTTCTGGAGATAGGCCCGATCGGCCTGGATCTCTTCGCTCTCCGCCAGGTTGAGATGTTCGAAATTTCGTGCCGCCCAGCCATCGGCCACATGCATCAGGAGAAGGCTGGCTCCCGTCATCCGGGCCAGCGGCTTGATGTGGTCGAGGATCGTTTGATCCGCCGGACCGTTCTCCAGGGGAATGAGAATGGTGCGATACATGGCGCTACTCCAGGGAAAGGCCGAAAAGGCCGTAGAATGCTTTGCGGATGGGCTCGGGAGCGAAAATGTCGAAGAGCAATTTCAGGTTCAGCGTGATGATGATCGCCGCGGTCGTCCACCCCAGAATGTGAATCCAAAGCGGATTCACGAATTCCCTCATCTTCGACCGGCTGCCCGTGAAACGCAGCAGCGGCCAGACCGCAAATCCGAGCTGCATGCTCAGCACCACCTGGCTGGCCACGAGCAGATCCGTCGTCTTGCTCTCACCGTAGTATCCGATGATGCAGACCGCCGGCACGATCGCGATGCCCCGGGTCACGAGACGCCGGAGCCACGGTGTGATGCGGAAGTTCAAAAAGCCCTCCATCACGATCTGACCGGCCAGCGTACCCGTGAGCGTGGAGTTCTGGCCGGAGGCCAGCAGCGCCAGGGCGAAAAGCGTGCTCGCGATTCCCACGCCCAAGGTCGGGCTTAGCAGATGGTACGCGTCCTGGATCTCCGCCACGTCGTCGTGGCCTTTGCCATGAAATGTCGCCGCCGCGAGAATGAGGATGGCCGCATTGATGAAGAGCGCGAACATCAGCGCCGCCGAGGAATCGATCGTCGCAAACTTGATCGCCTCCCGCCGGCCTTCGCTGGTCCGTTGGAAATTCCGCGTCTGCACGATCGACGAGTGCAGGTACAGATTGTGCGGCATCACGGTCGCGCCAAGGATGCCGATGCTCACGTAGAGCATGTTCTGGTTTTTCAGGATCTCCGCGCTCGGGACGAAGCCAAGCATCACGCCAGTCAGACTCGGCTTGGCGAAGAACAGTTCCGCTGCGAAACAGCCTCCCACCGTGGCGATCAGCACCACGACCAGAGCCTCCACGTAGCGGAAACCCTTGTTCTGAAGGTAAAGCACCGCCAGCACGTCGAGACAGGTGATGATGCACCCCCAGACCAGCGGGATGCCGAAGAGCAATTGCAACGCGATCGCCGAGCCCACGACTTCTGCCAGATCGCACGCCGCGATCGCGAGTTCGCAAAGCACCCACAGAAACCAGACGACCGGCTTCGGGTAATGATCGCGGCAGGCCTGGGCAAGATCGCGGCCGGTCGCCACCCCCAGCTTCACGCACAAATGCTGGAGCAGGATGGCCATCAGGTTCGAGATCAGGATGACGGCGAGCAGCGTGTAGCCGAATTGCGCGCCACCCGCGAGATCGGTCGCCCAGTTGCCCGGGTCCATGTAACCGACCGCCACGAGGAACCCCGGCCCGGCAAAAGCGAGCATCTTTCGCCAGAACGGCGCCTGCCCCGGCACCATGATGCTGCGATGCACCTCCGGCAGGCTGGCCGCCGCCGCCTCCCGGCGCCAGGCGTCCTCCCTCGAATCCGCCGCCTCGTTCACGCCTGACATGAAACCTCCCCCAACCCGCAGTTCTTTCCCTGTCGCATGAAAGTGTCGTACCCGCAGAAGATAGACTCGTCAAACTTTTATTGTTTCATCTTTTAATTACAACGCGGTGTCCGCCGCTTGCGGACTTTCCTTCCTTGAGGATAATGGCCGGCTCTCATGCGATTGGACGATTTGCTCGCGCGGACCCCGCGCACTCTTTCCTTTGAATTTTTCCCACCCCGGAACGAGCGCGGCTGGCATACCCTCGAGGACACCATCGAGCAGCTCGTGCCGCACGGTCCGGACTTTGTTTCCGTGACCTATGGCGCCGGCGGCAGCACTCGTGAGAAGACGCGCGAGGTCATCGAGCATATCTCGCGGAACACCTCCATTCCCGCGATGGCTCACCTCACCTGCGTGAACGCCACGAAGGCGGAATTGCAGGGCCTCTTCGACGAATACTCCTCCCATGGCATCGAGAATCTCCTCGCCCTCCGCGGCGACCCGCCGAAGGGCCAGGAGCGCTTCACCCCCACCGACGGCGGCTGCGAGTACGCGAGCGACCTGATCGACCTCATCCGCGAGGACGGGCGCTTCGCCGTCCTTTGCGCCGCCTTTCCCG
>Ga0310811_10001583_pt1 | contig 28330 bp, 30 predicted proteins | sample YCmetagenome_FD_207642 | JGI IMG/M metagenome (GOLD analysis project Ga0310811, IMG submission 207642) | Soil microbial communities from experimental microcosm in Duke University, North Carolina, United States - YC | ecosystem: Engineered > Artificial ecosystem > Soil microcosm > Unclassified ... | reverse complement strand
CCGCTTTGGCCCTGCAGAACTCTGTGGAGATCCAAAACCAGATCGCCAGGCAGCAGGGCCTGGTGACGGGCGCGATCCAGAACGCCGTGACCGCTTCCAATGCCGCTGCCGGCTCCACCGCGGCGTCGCAGGCCACCAATCAGATATTGGCGGCCGTCTCGACACAGCTCACGCAGCTTCAGGACATCCTGATCGCATCGTCGCAGGCCTACGACGTGGCCCAGGCGTCCGCCCAGCAGGCGTCCGCCGCCGCGGCCGCCGCCAGTTCGCAGACCCAGGGCCAGATCACGACCACCCTCACCGCCCCGAGCGGGGTCAGCAATACCTCGAGCCTCTGAGGCGGGGCCCACGGCTCGTCTCCGTCGCCATCGCACAGGGCTCGTGCGAGGCCATCGGCCCTCCATAGTGGCGCTTCGCGCTTAAGTTGTTGATCGGGTCGATTGAGAAGTATTTGCACACGCTTGGGTAACTAGCGCGCAGATAAATTCCCCTCAGGCGCGATTTTTTGTCCTGGTTAACCCATGAGTTAACGGGCCTGTGGAGTGATTTGCGTGCTTAACAGTGCAGTAAAGGGCGGATTAGTCCTGCATGATGTCCTGGACGTGGCGGTCGTTAATCTGAGAATCTCGGCCGACGTCGTGTCACTTCACCTTGTCGCTTCAGGTGCAAATGCAGAAGGGGACGCGCCCGCTCCGCGTGGCTCCATCGCGTTGCCGATCGATCCCCTGCTCGGGCCGGAGGACCCCAACCTTCGCCTCCTTCGCGCCATGCAGGCGGCGGCCGCCGCCGAAATCGACCGGCTTCAGTCGGCCGCCGCCAGCGAGTTCGTCCACGTCCCGCAACGTGTGGATTTGTCGGACCTTCAGCGCTTCCCGTCGTCAACGGCCGAGGACGATGATCGCCGCCCTGGGCGTGACTAGGCCCGGCCGGAGATGTCCGCCGCCCCGGGCATCCCGGAATCCACAGTTCGATGCCCGCTGGGGCTCGCCATTTCGGCGGCTTAAGTGTTCTATATTTGTTCCGGTTTGCGGGGCCGGAGGAACCGAACGTCAGCCAAGGCCCGCCCAATGTCCTATTACGATTACGCGCACGCCAGGGCGCCCACGACAATCGTCCAACGCATGAGGGCGCTGGAGAACGCCGGCGGGCATACCCTCTTCTTCAAACTCCCCGCCTTCGGCAAGTTAGGGCGCTTCCTGAGCCCCGACCAGGTTCCCGAGTTCGAAGGGGAGGAAGCCGAGTTCGAATACGACAAGGTGGCCGGCCAGATATTCCTCACGCGCCTCGTCCGCGTGACCAAGCGGTGATGGGGACGAGGGACCCGGACAAGATCCACGCTGCGGATTGGCGAAGGGCGTTCGAGACGGTCGACAGGATGCGCCGCGCCCGATGGCGCGTGGGCAGTCTGTGCGGCTGCTGCGGGACCAAGCTGCGCACGCCCCTGGCCGCAGCCATCAGGCTGCATGGCGAAGGGTTAAGCCTGTGGAACCGAACCGCGCCTTGCCTGGTCGACGGCTGCACAGGCCGCGTCCGCTACGAGGGCTGGCCCATGAGGCGGAAGTGCCCGACCTAGATCGGTCCGGCGATTTCGGCGGCTTATCGGAGAAGCCCTAGGGAATTCCTGAGCTCGCCCTCATGCTACTCACATACGGAGTTTGATCAGTCCATAGGCGCCTCGAGGACAAGCCACACTTTCGTAGAACTACTGCGTGTCGTTTGTTGGACACAGTTGAACAGCCTTTCCGCATAGATAATCCGCTTCCTGTTAATACATGTTGCTACGACGCGGAAAACATGTGGTACTCGGTCGGGGAGTCTCGACGAGACGCTCAGTGCAGGAGGCGGGTCCGTGACCTTACGACTAGCTGTGCCGATGGCCGATTATCTTTTTCTGCAGGCGCAGGATGCTGATCGTCTGGCCACTGAAGCCGCGAACGATTCCGACAGAACGTTGCTACTACAGAAGGCTCAGTTCTTTCGCGCCCAGGCGCGACTGGAGCTCCAAGACTTGGGCCGGTTCGGGGATTTTGACGGCCCAGTTGGGTCCCCCCCTTAAGGGCCCGCGTTCGAGGCGCAGCAATACGGCGAAGCCATAGTCGCAAAGCCGTCCCGCGCGTTAATCGTCGTGCTGAGGCAGCAGACGATGTCGGCGCGGGCCAACAGGTTCCTGGCGTCATTGGGCGAAGACATTGAACTCATTCGCCCGCATCTGCGTGAGACCGTGCTGCTGCCCGGGCAGGTGCTGTGGGAACCCGGCGACACCGTCTCCACGGTCTTTTTCCTGGACGAAGGCGCGATCTCCAAGCTGACCGTGTTCGCCGACGGGACGGAGATCGAATGCGCCCTGATCGGCCGCGACGGAGCGGTCGGAGCAACCTCCGCCATCGGCTTGAAGACGGCCATCACCCGCGACGTGTGCCTCTTGAAGGCCCGGGCGTCGTGCATCGAGACCGGGGCTCTGGAGCAGGCCGCGCAGATCTCCGAGCGTGTCCATCACGCCCTTGACGACTACTGCGCCTGGAAGATGCGCTACATCATCCGTAACGGCGCCTGCAACGCGCTCCACTCTGTCGAACAGAGACTGTGCCGCTGGCTCTTGACCTGTACGGACGTTTTGGAGCGGCAGCAGATCGACGTCACGCAGGACATTTTCGCGAAGATGCTCGGCGTGCAACGCACCAGCGTCAACGCGACCCTGCGACGACTCCAGGCAGACGGGCTGATCAGGATCGGGCGCGGGCGGTTGATCCTGGCCGCGCCCTCAGCGCTGATCGACCGGGCGTGCAGATGCTATTGCGCCTTGCGCATGGCGGACGTCGTCCACCCGCAGACCTGGACAGGTCCGGTTCCCGTCGCTGGTCGGGTGATGAGCCCGCCGGAGTAAACAAGGGCTCACCTCAAGGTTTGTTCGCCAAAGTACGCCAGGAAGAACAGACGCTGAACACTCACGCGACGCGGTACAGCCGTTCGGTCGGATCGTTTAGCGGCTGATCGCCGGCGACCATCGCGGTGTCCCGCCAGAGGTAATCGCCTGTGAGGCTGACATGCGCCCAGCCCATCGGGGACAGATGAGCTATGAGTGGGTCCGGCGCGGCCACGCCGCGAGAGCGCAGGTGCTCGACCGATCGTTCCATATATAATGTGTTCCAAAGCGCGATCGCGGCGATCACCAGGTTCAAACCGGAGGCCCGATGCTCCTGGTTTTCCCGCCTCGCTTGACGAGCGACTTCCACTGCTTGGTCGCAAACGGCAGCGGCGAGTCGTCGGGCAGCTCCCGGCGACCTGTACGATTGGCTGCGCGCAGCAGATCGAGCGCCTTCAGCAATGGGGCCCCGCCCGGGCCGGCCCGAAATTGGATGTGCTCGAGGAACACTGGAAAGAACCGACGCAATGCGCCGTAGCGCTCGGTGGCGCTGACCAGCGGATCTTCGACCGCCAGCGCGGCGAGGGCCTCTACACGAGGGCGAGCAGCTTGAACCTTCCACCAGCCGACCTGAGCATCCAAGTGCTCCATCACGTCGCCGCCGTCCTCGAGCGCTTGGTCGACGGCGCCGATGACGCCGGCGAACAGACGCATGATCTGGCTGACTTCACGGCTACTGGCCTGGAACTCGCGCTCGCGGCCGCGGCGCCCCCTGGCGAACAGCGAGCCGACCAGTCGGTCGAATGTGTCCACGGCGGCATCGCTCAATCGGCGCTCCAGCTCGACGAGCTGCACCGCCACGGTCGCGCGCCGACGCCTCACGCTGTAGCCGCTCAGAAGGAAGGCTGGCGCCACAGCCCCTTCACGGGCGAATTGCTCAAAGCGCCGCTCGTGGATTTGGCGCGAAATCTTCGGGTCGATGCCGATGGACCTGACATAGGTCAGCCGTTCGACGATTTCGGCCATGGCGGTCGAGTTCGCCGTCTCGGGAATCTCCCGCAGCCAGGCCAACCGTGACGACCGGAGCGCCGGGTCATTGATCAGAAGCAGGTCTATGCGTTCCAGCTGCTCCCCCTGCACCTGGACCAGCAGCTGATCTGCAGCCTCTCGTCTGGCGTGGGCTCGGCCCGCCAGGCCAATGCGCTCGAGCGTGTCCGGCGGCGGCAGGACAATTCGACGGCCGCGGAGATCCTCCATTACGGCTTCAACGATAGGAGCACCCTTGTCGGTGGATGCCGCCGTCCTGGCGGCCAGGGTGACGCTGCTCAATCCAGTCGAGGTCCTCTGGAGAGAGGGTGTAGCGACTAGCGACGTCGTGAGGAGTCTCCGGCGGCTCGAAGAGCCGCCTCCTTTCGTCATGGGGAGAGCAAGCTTCGGCGCGGCATCTGAACCCCCTTGGCTTCTACGGCGGCTCTAGACGGCGCCCAGCGTCAATGGGATCAAAGGCTTGAGTGTCTCGAAAGATAGTCTCAAAAAAGGCGCGAATGATCGTCGGCTATGCACGGGTTTCGACGGACGGCCAGAGTGTCCGCGCACAGGCTGCCGAGCTGCGGGCAGCGGGCTGCGAGCTCGTGTTCGAGGAGACCGCCTCGGGCGCCAAGACGAACCGGGCGCAGCTCAACCGGGCAGTCTCGCAGCTCGCCGCCGGCGATGTTCTGATGGTGACCAGGCTCGACCGTCTGGCCCGCTCGACTCGCGACCTCTTGAACGTGTTGGCCACGATCAGCGAGCGGGGCGCAGAGTTCCGCTCGCTGCGAGATGCCTGGGCCGACACAACGACGCCACACGGGCGTCTCATGCTGACGGTTCTTGGCGGCCTGGCCGAATTTGAGCGCGAGCTGATCCGCTCGCGCACGACAGAGGGAAGGGATCGGGCTCGAGCGCGCGGAGTCAAGCTCGGACGCAAGCCCAAGCTATCTGCGACCCAGCGCGCGTTTGTCGCGCAAGAGCGGGCGCGGGGCGAGAGCGTTCGTCACCTTGCTAGGGTCCTTGGGGTGAGCAGGGCGACGATTGGACGGATCCCGCCTGCACCTTGAAAAACCCATCGCGATAGGTTATCTGCAGCCATGGTCACCGTGCATCGCGCCCACGGCCTGCGCATCGTCATCTTTGTCGATGATCATGAGCCCGCCCACGTCCACGTGTTCGGTGACGGCGAAGCCAAGATCGATCTCGCCGGCAGCGAGGGCGAGCCTGAACTGATCTTCGCCATTGGCATGACCCGCGCAGACATTCGCCGGGCCATGGGCGTTGTTAAGGAGCAGCAGGCCCACCTGCTGAAGCGGTGGAGCGAGATTCATGGCTGACATTTCGGACGCACAGATCGATGCCGCCCTCGAGCGCGGAAAGCTTGTTCTGGAAACCGCGCCCCGGGCGGCCTCGGCGCGCTACGACCGAAATCTTGGCCGGGTCGTGGTCGACCTGACGAACGGCTGCACCTTCGCCTTTCCGCCTCGCCTCGCTCAGGGCTTGGAGGCGGCGACGGACGAGCAGCTTAAGGAGGTCGAGATCCTCGGTGTGGGATATGGCCTGCATTGGGAGGCGCTGGACGTCGATCTGTCGATCCCCGGCCTTCTGGCAGGCCTATTCGGGACCAAGGCCTACTTGGCCCGCCGCGCGGGCCAAGCGACGTCGCCGGCCAAGGCTGTGGCCTCGCGAGCCAATGGCGCCAAGGGCGGCCGACCGCGCAAGCATGCCTGATCGCCTCGGCCGCACGCTCGCCTGGGACGTCCGGTTTCCGCCAGTGGCCCAGTGGGGAAATTCGACCCTTCTGGAGCGCTGGGAGAGTCCGCTTGCGGGAGGGCCCCCTAGCGAGACCGAACGGCCATTTCGGGCGCGTTAGCCGGCGCGTCCTTGTCTTCTGCTTCCGCAGCCTCGACGCCGGTCAGCGCCGGCCCGGAAGACGTGGTGAAGGTCAGTTCGAAAGGCTGAAGCGCCGAGCCCGCCAAGCTGATGAAGTTTGCGTTAGAGATGATACCGGGCCTAAGTTGATCATAGGCAGGATCGTTGTTCATACGAAAACCGTATCGCCGGTTCGGCGAAACCTCACATCTCATCCGGATCGTCTTCCGGTCATAACTCAGCATGTACTCCTGCCTTTGAGGATTGTCGCAAGGCTTCTCCATTGGCGGGCGCTTCAGAAATATTCCGTCGCAGCTCATCGCCACATTGAAGGTGATCCGGACGATCAGAATACCCGGCCGCACCACGGCGCCGTTAGTTGGATAAGTGCTTTCCACGACGGGCGGCGGAATTGATCTGTCCGGTTTGGGTCGGGGCGAAAGGCACTTCGCCTCCGGCTTAACCGTCAAGCCTTCAAGAGACGCCTGAGATCGGCTCTCGCCTGCGCCGCCAAGCCCAGCCAGAGTGGCCGCCAGGGCGGCGAACGGAACCTTGGCGTGAGCGGCCCTCATGGCCTAGCGCTTCGTGATGGCGGGCTGCGTCGGGCCCGCCTTGGTCATGTCCACGATGAGCGACTTCACCGCCGCGTCGCCGGCCGAAATCTTGATGTCCTTTCTTGAATTGTCGGTTCCGATGAACGGCGCGCTCGCGGCGATCAATTCAGGCGCGATGTCGGCCGCGTCGTTGCTGACGCTATCGGCGCTGGCGGTGACGACCCAGAGGACGACAGGCGTGGATCCCCTCGTGTCCAGCCCCTTGAGTTCGATCGTCCAGGGATAGCGGGTGATCTTCTGAACCTTGGGCTCCGGGGGTTCTATGCCGGTGCTGAGGTCCGCCAGAGACGGTTCTCCGGAGAGGCCGCGTACGCCGCCGGACTGGCTGCGAGGGACCTCTCCGAAATTGCCGGACTCCATTGTGGAGAGCGTCCGGGTGATGACCTTGGGCTCGTCCTGCAGCCAACCGATGGAGACGACGGCGTCACCGTCCGCGACCGTAGTCGTCGGCCGCAGTCCCTTCTGCGACAGGGCTCGGGAAACGACCTTGGTCAGGTAGACGTAGACAGGATCGGTCGTCGGAATGCGCGGATCAGCCGGGACCAGCGCCACCTCGGCGCCCGGCGCCGGCGCCGACTTGCCGTGGGCCTCCACCGACACCGCGACGGGCGCAGCCCCGCACGCGAACAGGCACGCCAATATCGGCGCTAACATAACCACCCTCCCTTCACGGCCGCCAAATCGCCGCCCGAACGTCCGGGCGACGGGCGGCGTCTTTCCGCGGATTCGTTTGCCGCCGTGAAGCCGCCGCCGTATTACTACTACCGCGGTAGGCGTAAGTCTACTACCGCGGTAGGAGGGCGTGGTGGTGGAGAGCAAGCTCGGCAAGCTCGAGCTCAAGGTGATGGATGTCCTTTGGGCCCGCGGCCCGTCCTCAGTGCGCGAGGTGCAGGAGCAGATCGCGGGCGCGCCAGGGCCGGCCTACACGACCGTCCAGACCACGGTTTACCGCCTTGAACGGAAGAAGGCGGTGCAGCGCATCGCCAAGGTCGGCAACGCCGACATATTCGAGGCGGTGGTCAGCGAGGCCTCGGCCCAGCGCTCCCTGATCGACGATCTGCTCGCCGTGCTCGGCGGTCGCGCCCAGCCCTTGATGGCCCACCTGATCGACAGCGGGAAGCTGAGCATCGAGGACCTCCGCGAAGCCGAAAAGCGCCTGCTGCAATTGGAGGAAGAGGAGAGGCGGGGATGATGCCGGCGGTGCTCAACCACCTCTGGCAATCGACCCTGTTCGGCTGCGCCGTGGCGCTTGTCGCCCTTATCCTGCGCAAGAGCGGCGCGGGCCTGCGTTTCCAGTTGTGGCTGGCGGCCTCGGTCAAGTTCCTCCTGCCGTTCGCCCTCCTGTCCACGATCGGCGCACTGTTCGCGCCGGTCCTCGATCCGGGCCCTGGACTGCGGACGATCGGAGAGGCGGCCGATCGTTTCCCGGAATTCCTGAACAGCGGACCAGTCGTTGGAAAGGACATGACCCCCATCTTCGATCCGGCGCCCTGGCTGCTCGCCGTCTGGGCGGCCGGCGCGATCGCGATCTTGGGCGTCCGGTTCTTTCGATGGCGCAGGCTGCGATCCATCCTGCGCGCATCCCGCCCGCTCCCGTCGGCTGGCCCGCTCCCAGTCAGGGCCTCTCCGTCCGTGCTGGAGCCCGGGCTGTTCGGCTTCTTCAAGTCCGTCGTGCTGCTGCCCGAGAGCCTGCCTCAGACGCTGCGGTCCGACGAGATCGAGGCCATCCTGGCGCACGAAACCGCTCACTTCCAAAGGCGAGACAATCTGTGGGCCGCCATCCACATGTTGGTGGAGGGACTCTTCTGGTTCCACCCAATGGTCTGGTGGATCGGCCGCCGACTGATCGCCGACCGCGAGCGGGCCTGCGACGATGCCGTCGTCCAGTGCGGCCACCGGCGGGCGGTCTACGCCCGGGCCATCCTGATCTCCTGCCGCACCTATCTGCGCTCGTCGCTGGCCTGTGTTTCCGGGGTGTCCGGCGCCGGCCTGGCGGGCCGTATCGAAGCGATCATGACCTCGCCGGCGCCGGGACGGGCGACCACAGCGCAAATGGCGGTCCTGCTCGCCGCCGGAGCCCTCGCGATCGCCACGCCATTGCTGACTGGCGCCTTGGGCGCGACGGCGGCGAACGGGCCGGGCGGGGGCTGGGCTTCGCTGTTCGACTCCGGCCCCACCCCCGCGCAGGTCGCCCATGACCTAGCCGCGCAGGAGCGGCCGCGGATCCCCGCCCCGTTCGCTCCGGCACGCTTCGACGCCTACGTCGGGGACTACGAACTGGGGCCCTATGCGATCCAGTCCATCAGCCGGCGGGGCGACCGGTTCTTCGCCCAATTGACAGGCCAGAACGCCGTCGAGCTCTATCCGGAGGGCGGTGCGGAGTTCTTCATGAAGGCCGTTCCCGCCCAGATATCCTTCGTGGCCGGGGCTGATGGACGAACCACCGCACTGGTCCAGCACCAGGGCGGGATCAATCTAAGAATGCGGCGGCTCTCTCCCGCGGCGGCGGCCGACCTGCGCGCGCGGCTCAGCCGTCGCATCGCCGAGAACCGGCCGAGCCCGGGCACAGAAGCTTATGTCCGCCGCTGGGCGGCGGCGGCCGCCGCCGGCCGGCTCGACGACAGCCAGATGGCCCATGCCCTGGCGCGCGCGGCGAAAGAGCAGTGGCCGCAGACGCGGGTCACCTTCAGGACGCTGGGTCCGTTGAAGGACGTCCGTTTCCTGCGGGTGAGCCCGCAAGGCGCGGACCTCTACGAGGCCGATTTCCAGAACCGCCGGCTGTTTGTCCGTGTCGAGCCGCTCGTGCGCGGCAAGGAAATCGCGCACTTCTGGAGGTTCATGTCCCCAGCAGAAGGAAGCGGCGCGTAAACCAAGGGGCCCGGGTCCGCTTTCGGTCGAGGGTCCAATGGCCGATAACCACCCCGGATTGTCGTTGCCAGCATCCGCATCGTAGTGACCGGCTACGTGACCCCCTTCGGCTGCTAGCTTCGCTCCTGGAAGCTGACATTCGGGTGCTCGCCAGGTGAGCTGAACGCAGCGAACGCAGATGTTGGGAAGGCCTGTCGTCGCGAGGCTCCTGATCAGCTGGGGCGCTCGATTGGGCCTTCGATCGGATTGTCGGGACGGCAAGGCTCGTGCAGTTGACAAGCGTAAATCTTGTCTGTCGAGTGCGTCCTCCTTTAGGGAGACATCGATGAAGGCCCTGGCCCTTGTGTTCGCCGCGGCGCTGAGCCTCCAGGGTTCGCCCAATCAGGCTGAGGACTTAGCGCCCCGCGCTAAGAGTGCGATCGACGAGGCCATGCAGACGGCGATGCGCGAGCAGGCGGCGCCTGGCGGGGCGGTGGCGGTGATGGACCATAGCCGAATCCTCCTCGCCAAGGGCTGGGGCCTGGCCAACCTGGAAGATGGGACGCCGGTAACGCCGGACACCGTGTTCCGCATCGGCTCCCTGACCAAGCAATTCACGGCGGCATCGGTCCTGCTGCTGGCCGAAGATGGCAAACTCTCGCTGGACGACCGGGCTGTTCAGTACCTGCCTGATCATCCTCAACTCGGCGAGGTCACGCTGCGTCAGCTCTTGAATCAGACGGCCGGGCTCGCTGATCTCGTCGGTCGGCCCGGCTTCTTCGACCGCGAGAGCATGTGGCGGCACACGCCGGACGAGGTCGTCCGCTATGTCCTGGACAAGTCGCCCCTATTCACCTTCCCGCCCGGAGATGGGTGGGCCTATTCCAACTCCAACTACGAGATCCTTGGCCTGATCGTGGAGCGCGTGTCCGGTCAATCTCTCGGCACCTTCATGAAGGCGCGCCTGTTTGACCCGCTCGGGCTGAAGGATACTGCCTTGGACGACGAGCGCGACATCGTCCCGCACAGGGCCTCGGGTTACGACCGGACGCCAGGGGGCTGGAAAAACGCGGCGCCCCTCAGCCTCACCGTACCCTACGCCGCCGGCGCCATGCGCTCCACGGCTAGGGACCTTCTGGTCTGGGAAAATGCCCTCGTACACGGCCGCGTGCTTGGCCCCGAGATGCTGCGCCAAATGCTAACGCCTGCAGTGTTGAAGGACGGTTCGACGCCCATGAGCCGCGGGGCCGAGGGCAAGCCCGCGCCCGTCTTTTACGGGCTCGGCGTCTTCATGACCGGCGCCCCCAAACATCGGATCTTGGACAACAGCGGCTCGGTCAACGGCTTCTCCTGCGAACTGTCCGCCGATCTGGCCGAGGACCGCATCACCGTCGTTCTTTTCAACACACTACCCAACGCGAAGCTGCCCACCCGAGCCGTCATTACGGATGCCGCGAGGGGCCCGTGAACTTAAGGCAAGGAGCGGCCCCGTGCGTCTGCTGGCTGCCGATGTCTGCTTTTCCGGCCGGCCTGCGCCAGGAGCGGACGTTGGCGCCGCTCCAGGAACCGGACGTTTCCGCAGGATGGTGGATTGGGGCGACCGTCACGGCCGGCGTGACATCGCCACGTCACCAATCCCCGGCGTCGTGGGCCGACGGGTCCAGGCGTTCCAACTCCGCCCACGAGGTCAGGCGCCGCAATTCCGAGGAGCCGCACACCGAGGCCGCTTCCTGCACCATCGGCATGGCCGACTGCACATCGCCCTTGGTGAGATAGTATTGCCCGGCGAAGACCGCCCCCTCGCATTCGCCTTCGTCGCTCTGGGCGTCGGCGGCTTTGCGCATGGCCGGCGCGGAAACCTTGCCCTCGAACAGGTCGAAGATCCGCGCCGGCCACTGGCTCATGTCCAGCGAGGCCTTGCCGGCCCTGTATTCCTCCGCGTCGTCTTCGTGAGCCCGCATGCGCGCGATGTGCAGCCACAGGACGGGGTAGTAGTCTCCCGGCGTCAGCCGGATGACCTCCCGGAATTCCGCCGCCGCCTCGTCGTATCGGCCGAGATTGAAGAGGGTCTTGGCCTTCGCGTCCATGGCGACGTTGAACTGTGGGGCCAGACGAATCGCCTGGTCGAAATCCGCCAGCGCCTGATCGTGGTTCTTCAGCAGATTATCGAACGACCCGAGCTCTTGATAGAAGCAGGCGACCTGAGGGGCGAGTTCGATTGCATGGGCGAGGTCGCCGCGCCCTCCCTTCAAGTCACGTCTGTAAGCACGGTCAAAGGCCCGCGCGTGATAGGCCTCGGGAAAGTTCGGCGCCAATTCGATGGCATGGCTTTCGTCGGCGATCGCCTGATCGTACTCGCCCGAAGCGGAATGGCCGCGGGCGCTGACAACATAGGCGAGCGCCCGCGCCCTGGCGCCAACCTGAGCGGCCTCGCTGCAGGATTTGGAGTGGCCGTTTCCCTGGCCAGGGCCTCGCGACACGGCTTCGCGCGCGGCAAGGCCGGACGCCGCAGCGCCAGCAGCGACCAGCGTGCAGCCGCCCGCCAGCAACAGAAGGGCCAAGCCCACCTTCATCGAATGCTCCCCAGCCCGGACGGCGGCCGCCAAACCCCGGCCGCCATGACGCCGGGGCCAAACCTAGCGCGTCGTGCTTAAGCCCGAGTTTGCGGGCGCGAACATCATGGCCGGCGCGCGATCTGGTGCGGCAGCAGGGGCCAAGAGCGCCAGGAGCCGACGTTGGCCCCGGTCCAGAACGGCGACGTAGAGTAACCGCGCATCCCCAGACGTCATAAAACCGGGAATTCCGGGGTCTCATCGCGGGCGGAGGGCCCCGGCCGCGCCCGTTGCACCGCAGGATTAGCGGGAAGGCGGAGCAGTACGGGTGTTAAGGCTCAGCTTGCGCTGGACATCTTCGCCGACCAACACTACCGTGAGTAGTGGGGAAAGTCGGCGGGGGCCAAGTGACACGCGGATTCTATAGGCGCGCCATGTTCGGCGCGGCGCTTGTTGTTGTCGCCGCTTCGCTGGGGGCCGTGGGCTCCGCATCGTCCCAACCGTCCTTGAGCCAGCCCTCCGTCGGCGCTGCAACGCTTTCGGGCTTGACCCTGAAGCGTAGGGTCGCGATTGGCCGCTTCTCGAATGCCACCCAATATGGTCGTGCGCTCCTGCTGCCGGGCGAAAAGGATCCCCTGGCGGACCAGGCGGGGGACATGCTGGCGGCCCGCCTGGTCGACACCGGAAAGTTCATCGTTCTGGAACGCCCCGATATGGATGCGGTGAAGAGCGAACAATCGCTGATCGGCACGAGCCCTGGCGCCATCATCGGGGCGGACACCCTGCTGGTCGGTTCGGTGACCCAATTCGGCCGCAAGCTGGAAGGTAAGTCCGGCTTCCTGAACTCCCAGGCCCGGCAGGTGGCTTCGGCCACCGTCGAGATACGGCTGGTGGACGTTCGCACAGGCCAGGCCTTCTTCAGCACAGTGGGCAGCGGTTCGGCGACCGTGGAGGTCTCGGAGGTGGCCGGGTTCGGCTCGCGCGCGGCCTACGACTCCACACTCAACGACAAGGCGATCTCCGCCGCCATCTCCGACCTGATGACAAACCTGATGCAGAAGCTGCAACAGAGGCCGTGGTCGACCGACATCCTCGCGGTCAAGACCGGAACGGTCATGATCAGCGGCGGCTCGGGCGAGGGTCTGCGCATCGGCGACCGCCTGACCGTGGCCCACCGGGGCAAAGTCATGATCAGTGGGCAGACGGGCTTGCCCATCGAGCTTCCCGCCGAGCCAGTGGCCAGCCTGCAGGTCACCGGCTTCTTCGGGTCCGGAGACGCCGAAGGCTCTGTAGCACGCATCGTGGATGGTGCCGTCGACGTCGGCGCAACCGACCTGATCGTCATGAGCCAGTCCCGATGAAGATCGCCGCCATATCTCTCGCCGCCCTGTCGCTGGCCGGGTGCGCCTACCCCGTCTCATCGATCGGTCAGGGGGCGGAAGCGGGGCATCTCCGATTCGTCGGGCCGGCAGGCCTCGCCGTCCGCGTGGACGGCCAGGACCGGGGTGCGTTGGCGGACACGCGGTCACTGATCGTCGACGTAAGCCCAGGCCGACACCTAGTCGAGGAAATCTCATCAGGCAGGGTCGTGCTGCATCGCGAGTATGAGATCGGCACCGGCTCCACAGTCGAAATCAAAGGGGAAAATAATTGAAGTCGGCACTCATTCTGCGGGGGATCGCTCTCACGGCAGCCCTCCTGGGCCTATCGGCATGCGCGACGGCAGAAACCTTCGAGTGGGGGACCTACGACGCCGCGCTATACGCCTATTCAAAGCACCCGGAACAGCTGCCGCAGTTCGAGAAGTCGCTCCAGGCGGCTATCGCCTCCGGCCGCAACAAGGGCCGCGTAGCCCCTGGCCTGCAAGCCGAACTTGGCTATTGCTACCTTGGGGAAGGCAAGAAGGTCGAGGCTATCGCGCAGTTCAAGGCCGAGATGACCTCGTTCCCCGAGTCCTCGGCACTGATGAATCGCATCATCGCTCAAATCCAGGGCTGACCATGACTTTCAGGACCCTTCTCGCCGCAGCGGCGGCCGCCGGCTGCATGGCCCTGGGCGCTTGCGCCACCGCGCCCACGCCCTTCGACTACTCCGCCTTCAAGGCCGAGGCTCCGCACAGCATTGTCGTCGTGCCGGCGCTGAACAACACCGCCAACGTCACCGCGCCGGACTGGTTCTTGTCGACCATCTCCCAGCCGTTCGCCAACCGCGGGTACTATGTGTTCCCAGCAAATATGGTGCGGGGCCTGCTGAACGACAACGGCTTGGCCGACGCCGGCCTCGTGCACAAGACCGACGCGCGCCGCCTGCAGCCCCTGTTCGGCTGTGATACCGTGCTGTTCATCCAGATCAACAAGTGGGATGCCAAGTACGTTCTGATTTCCACCACGACCGAGGTTGAGTTCAGTTACGAACTGCGCAGTTGCAAGACCAACGCCACGCTGTGGAAGAACACCCAGTCGCTGCAATACACCCCCCAGGGCGCCAACAGCGGCAACCCCATCGCAGCCCTGATCGCCGATGCGATCATCGCAGCCATCGAGAAAGGGCATCCCAACTACATGCCTCTGGCACGCCAGGCCAATTTGGCCGCGGCTGCCACGCCTGGCCTCGGCCTGCCTGTGGGGCCCTACGCGGCCGCGACGCACTAGCGGGACTTCGCGGATTGGCCGAGCCTGATCCTCGACGGCGCGCTGACCGCGCTGAACGAAGCAGGGCGGCCGGGCTCCCGGCTTCGAGACACAGCCGCTCTTGAGCGCTATGCAGCCGAGCTGGTCAAACTCCTCAAGCCGTATCAACGCCGCCCAGCGTCGGCGATGACGCCTGCTTGCGAGGCTGGGTGGCGCCAACACCAGACATTGGCAGCGCTCCAGGAAGATGGCGTAACGGGCCGGTCTGGCCTGGCCTCTTGAGGCCGGGTGGTCGTCCCTCAGATTGATGGTGTCATCAGCAACGGCGTCAGGATTGGGCCTGCGCCAAGCATCATCGAGAGACGACCATGAAGCACTATGCCGGGATCGATGTATCGCTGGAAGCCTCCAGCGTCTGCGTGGTGGACGCCGAGGGACGGATTGTCCGCGAGGGCAAGGTCGCCAGCGAGCCGGAGGCGCTGATCGCCTGGTTCGCAGCGTTGGGATTCCCGCTGGAGCGGATCGGCCTCGAGGCCGGCCCCCTGTCGCAGTGGCTGCACGCGGCGATGACCCAAGCCGGTCTGGCGGCTGAGCTGTTGGAGACCCGTCACGTCCGCACCGCCTTCAAGACCATGCCGGTGAAGACCGACAAGAAGGACGCGCGCGGGATCGCGCAGCTGATGCGGCTGGGCTGGTTCCGGCCGGTGCACTGCAAATCGGCGTCGGCGCAGGAGGTCCGCGCCCTGCTGACGGCGCGCAGGCTGCTGCAGGGCAAGCTGCACGACGTCGAGATGAGCGTCCGCGGCGTGCTGCGCGGCTTCGGGCTGAAGGTGGGCGCCACCACGCCGAGGACCTACACCGCGCGCGTGCGGGACCTGGTCGAAGGGCACGAGGTTCTGGAGGCGATCGCCGCGTCCCTGCTGAAGGCGCGGGAGGTTCTGGCCGAGGAGTTCCGCAGCCTCGACCGTCGCCTGCGGGCCATCGCCCGCGACGACGATCGCACGCGGCGATTGATGACCACGCCGGGCGTGGGGGCTCTGGTCGCGCTGACCTTCGTGGCGGCCGTGGACGACCCTGAGCGCTTCCGCTCCTCCCGCGCCGTCGGTCCCCACTTCGGCCTCACACCGAGGAAGTACCAGTCCGGTGAGACCGACTACACCGGCCGCATCTCCAAGATCGGCGATGTCGGCGTCCGGGCGATGCTCTATGAGGCGGCCAACGTCATCCTGACCCACGCCGTCAGGGGCTCGGACCTGAAGGCCTGGGCGCTGGCTGTCGCCCGCCGCGCCGGCATGCGCAAGGCCAAGGTCGCGCTCGCCCGCAAGCTCGCCGTCGTGCTGCACCGGATGCTGCGCGACCAGACCGTTTTCGTCGCCCATAGAGGCGCGGTCATGGCCGCATAATCCAAGGGAGGACGAAACACTCTTCGGGAGGGGCCTCACCATCCCCCTTCCGGGGCAACGTCCCTTCGCCGGGACGATGGATCCCGTCAGGCCGCAATGTCCGCAGCAGCGTCCCGTGGGCGACTGCGCCTAATGAAAGATCGGCCGGCGGATCCTCAGCCAACACCATCGAGCAGCGACATCGATCGACTGCGGACAGAAGCAAGCTCCGGCGAGGCGACCACGCTCAAGGGATTGACTCCGAGAGGCCCGTTACAGAAGCGGACCATCCCAACGTCCGCGACGGGTCGAGGGCGGACGTCACGTTCCTCGCTATTTGCGGACCTGATACGCTGTGGTCAGGTTCAATCTTTGCAAAGAGCCGCGATCTAAGCGGTCGAAGTCAATCCGCGGCATCCGGCTGAGGCTGAGGCTGAGGCTGAGGCTGAGGCTGAGGCTGAGGCTGAGGCTGAGATCGAAGTCCGCGATTCGCCCACCTGGGCACTGCTTCAACGCGAAGAACGCGCTGCCCCATGTCCAGACGTCCTTCGAGACCGGCGCCTATGGCGCTCGCCTTCCGACCTTCGACCGTAGCCAGTACAGTGCACGTGCGACATATCGTCTGAATTAGATTTTGATGACCGACTGAGCCGCCAAAATGGATGCCCATATCGGCGCGTATTCCAATTAAAATCGAGGACTCGCGGTGTGGACACTAGATTCTAACATGTCGGGCAGCTGGAGGGTGCCGACTAAATTGGCGGTGTCTGTTCCTTAACCCGGATCAACTACCTCTAACCAAACAAAAGAAGGCTCGTCCGTCTGGGGGAGGACATGACCGAACGGCTGTTGGGTTGGCGCAGGCGGATCGACTGGCCCGCGATCCTCTGTATGAGCTTGTACACCCTGCTGATCGTCGGGCGCCGCACGTTCATGACGAGCAGCGGCATCTCGGCCATCTGGCCAGGAGGCGGGGTTATGGCCGTGGCGTTCCTGCTCGGCCGGCGATCGTCTTGGAAGTGGGTCGTCCTCCTCGGTGTCAGCGAAAACCTTCTATCGAACGGAGTCTTCGGCTTTGCGCCGCGGACCCTCCTGACCATTCCCGAAGCAGGCCTCCTCGCCTATCTCACCCGACGCGTCTGCGCTCGGGGGCTCGACTTCAGTGAACCCCGGACCCTGGTCTCGTTCCTGGTGTTTGCAGCGGCGCCCGCCGGCGCGGCTTCGGCTGTCGCGATGACCCTCTTGCCGGGCGCGATGAAGATCGATTTCGCCGCCTCGATGAACTGGTTCCTGGGCCATGCACTCGGGGCTGCCATAGCCGTTCCGACGTTCGTAACGCTCTTCAAGTCAGTCCGCTTCGCTTCCTTCCGGCGGCCTGCCTGGGAGCTGCCGGCGTGCAGCCTGCTCCTGATCGCCTATGTCTATTTCCTATTCGCCGGCCGTAGCCCTGTCCTGACCCTGTTGATCTTCCCCGCCGCCATGTTTGTTGCGTTCAGGTACGGCCCGGTGGGGGCCTCGGTCATGTCTCAGGTGCTGATGGTCATGGCCTTGGCGCGCATCTACTCGGGCACGTTCTGGCCGCGGATCACGAGCTACGAAGGAGTGCAGTGGGTGCAGTTCTTCGTCGCCATCGTGTTCCTGACGAGTTTCTGCGCAACCGGCGCCCTGACGTCGCTGCGGCGCACGCAGCGGGTGCTGGCGCGCCGCACCGAGGCCGCGTTGGCGGCGCGCCAGCGTGCGGACACGGCGGCTCGGGTAAAAAGCGAGTTTCTGGCCAATATGAGCCACGAGATTCGCACGCCCCTCAATGGTGTGATCGGCTTGGCGGATGCCCTGGCGCGTCGACCGCTGCAACCTGAGGACCTGGAGATCGTCAAGCTGATCCAGACCTCGGGCAAGACCCTCAACGGCCTGTTGTCCGATGTCCTTGACCTTGCGAGAGCCGACGCGGGGGCGCTGCGCCTCACCATTGAGCCGTTTGATCCGCGGGAGCTCGTCACCAGCGCGGCCTATCTGTTCGAGACGATCGCTCGTGAGAAGGGGGTCGGCTTTGAGGTCGATGTCCAGGCTCCGGCTGGAGCTTGGGTCAAGGGCGATGCCTTACGCGTTCGCCAGATCGTCGCCAACCTCATCGGCAATGCGGTCAAATTCACTAGCCAGGGCGAGGTGCGGGTGCAGGTGAGCCTGACCCCTGTCGGGCCCATGCGCAGCCGTCTCGAAGTCGAGGTAGCGGACACCGGGCCCGGCTTCACCAACGAAGTCAAAGCTCGCCTCTTCCAGCGGTTCGAACAGGCCGGCGCCCCGATCACGCAGCGGTTTGGCGGCACTGGTCTGGGCTTGGCGATCAGCCGCCAACTGACCGAAATGATGGGGGGCTCACTTGCTTGCTTCGCCCAACCGGGCGTCGGGGCGACGTTCACCCTTGCCCTCGAACTCGATCTCGTCCCGCCGCGCGAACTACCGCAATCGGGGCCTTTGGAAGAGCCGCCCAAACCAGAGGGAGCGCGGCCGAGAATCCTCCTGGCCGAAGACCATGTGGTCAATCAGCGGGTCGTGCAGATGATCCTGGCCGACCAGGCCGAGATAGTCGTGGTCCCCGATGGTCAAGCGGCGCTTGACGTCCTCCAGTTGCAAGTCTTCGACCTAGTGCTCATGGACAACCAGATGCCGGTCATCGACGGACTGACGGCGATCCGGACCATCCGCGCCCGCGAGGTGCAATCCGGCGCGTCACCGCTTGCCATCATCTCCCTGACGGCCGACGCTCTACCCGAGCAGGTTCAAGCGGCGCTCGACGCTGGCGCAGATTCTCATCTGCCGAAACCCATCACGGCGCTGGCCCTTCTCGAGGCGGTACAGACCGCCTTGGCCGCTCGACACTCCAACGCCGGCAAGGATTCGGGGTCCATGATAGCCGACCGCCAGTCGATGGGCTGAGCCCCCTGGCGCCTGGGGCCAGCTGGTGCCCCTCGGGACGGTCTGGATCCTGGAGGTGGGGCAACGTCCACTTGGCGCCGCGCGGACGGAACCTGGCCTGGCCGCTCATAGCCACGGTGGCCCCTTGGAACAGCCGGGGAGAGTGGAAAGTGGTCACTCGGGACTCAGCGAGAAGTGGTCTCTGTACGCGCGTCTGTGTGGATGGGCGCACGACGGCGGGGCCCCCCGACATTTGACTGAAACGAATAGCCCATAAGACTAGTTTTCCCTCGCCTTCCGGCCGAACTGGAAGTCCGGTGCATGACCAGTCGTGTCTATATCCTTGTCCCGCAGTTGGCTGATGACCCACCATTGAATCCGCTACGCAAATCCTTCGTGACCCATTCAGACGCGATCCAAGACGCCAAGGCGTTGTTGATTGCTATTGGCGATCGAGCCGGATGTCGCGGCGGATCTATCAGCGTTGGCGAACAGCCTGGCCACGATGACGTCAACTGGCTTGGCACCTGGCGGTGGAACACCATCGGCCTTTGGTCCTGGGAAGCCGAATGACCCTGTTCGACGAGCGTTCGAATGGCTTCGGCAACCAGTTCGGCCGGCTACGTCTCAGCCGGGTCGCCCGTGGACGAGCTACGGGATGGTTCTGGGTGGGGAGTGGACCTCAGTCTAGTGCGCGTCTCCCGACATTGGGTGGTCGCCAGCGATGATCTTCTGAAAGCAGACGGCCTTGGTATCCTGATATCCGAGCCTGTCGTAGAAGCCCTTGGCGTCGGCGTTGTCGGCGCGGATTAGCAATTGCAGTTTCCAGATGCCGCGTGCTTTGAGCCACGTCTCAGCCGCGCCCATCATTTCGCGCGCGATCCCACGACGCTGCAAATCCGGGTGCGTGGCGACGTAATAGACCCATCCTCGGTGGCCATCCTCACCAACCATGGTGGTCGCAACGACACGGTCGTCGAGGGTCCCGAGCAAGACGGCGCCGTGGGCGCTCTGTCTGGCGAAGGCTATATCCTTCAACGGGTCATTCCAAGGCCTGGACACGCCGGCGGCCTGCCATAGTTCGACCACATGAGGGATATCGGCGTCGCCGATCTCGCGAATATTCAAGCCGGCTACCACTCGTACCCCCCAAGGCTGCGCCTTGGACTCACGTTCCCAACTTCGGGTCGGCCCCGCAAGCCGATCCTCCCCGCGTCCGAGAGGTCGGCCGGGCAACGACTTTCATTTCTCACCCGCTCGCGAGCGTCCCGCAGCCCCTGAAGGTTCGACGTCCGGCCGCGCCGCTTCAGACGTTCGCTAGGCGCCTCCAAGCAGCGAAGGGCCTACGGGGCCTCCGTGTAGACGTAGGTGTGCTGGCCATCGCGGACAGTGAGCTGACGCTTGTTGGCGGCTGAGCCCACGACGAAGGGGACGCGGGGCGCGCCCGGGTCGATGGTGATGAAGGCGATCGTGCCATCCGGGTTCTTGCGCGTCACCACCCGGCTCTTCCACGGTCCGAAATCGAACATCACCTTCGGTCCGTCGGAACTGATCTCGATGCGGCCGAGGTCGGGATTGATGTAGCGGCGAGCCAGGCCGGCGGCTGCCGCCGCGTCCGGCGGGTCCGACACCAGCTCGCGTAACTTGGCGATGCCTTGGGCTTGGGCGGCGACGGTCGCCTTGATCTGGCCTTCTGCCAGGGGCTTGCCGTCGTAGAGCACTTCCAGGAGGCGCCGGCCGAGTGCGCCCACCAGAGGCGAGCCCTCGTCGGAGTTGACCAGGATGACCACCCCGATGCCGGCTTCGGGTATGGCGTACCAGTTGCTGTGGTAGCCAAGGAGGTCGCCACCGTGGCTGACCACGGTGACGCCGTAGGTCTGGTCCACCATTTCACCCATGCCGTACCATCGGTGCTCGCCGAGCGGCACGCTCTTGGACCTGCGCTGCAACAGGTTCTGGGCCGAGACGAGGCGGCGGCCATCCGGCAGCCGGCCCTCGTCCAGCTCGTCGCGGACATACTTGATCATGTCGTGGGCCGAAGACCACGCCCCGCCGGCGGGGCGATAGGGAATGATCTCGTAGTTCAGGTCCATGCTCGCCGGGTGCTCCGCGCCATCCAGGCCCATGGAATGCGGGCTGGCGTGGTCGCCGCTCAGGGCCTTGCCGTAGTCGAATGTGGTCTCGGTCATGCCGAGCGGATCGAAGATCAGGTTCTGCATGGCCTTGTCATAGGCCGCGCCGATCTCAAGCTGGGGATAGGCCAGATGGCCGCCGATGAAGCCGGCGGCCGAAGCCATCAGGTTGTTGTACTGGAATGCCTCGCCGAACTTGGAGGTCGGCTCGGTGGCCGCCAGCAGGGTGAAGGTGTTCTGCGCCGGCGTGCCCCGCTTGGTGTTGAAGATCCACTCCATGTCCTTGCGCGGTAGGCCTGTGCAGGCGCAGACGAGGTGCTTCATCAGGACCTGGCGGGTGGTCTCGTCTCGACCGAGGCGGAATGCGGGATAGACCATGTTCGCTGGCTCGTCCCACTTGAGCTTGCTCTGGTCCACCAGCCGCGCCAGCATTAGGGTGGACATGCCCTTGGTGTTGGACGCGATCATGAACAGCGTGTGGGCGTCCACCGGGTCCGGCTTGCCGAGCTCCTTCACACCAAAGCCGCCTTCGAAGACCACCTTGTCGTGGTCGATCAGGGCCACGGCCGCGCCGGGAACCTTCAGTTCCTTCATCGAGCTCTCGACGAAGGCCTTCAGCACGGCGATGCGTTCGGGATCCAGCCGGTGCGCCGTTACCCCGGCGAAGCTCTCGCGCGTTTCTCCAGCGGGCTTCAGCGTGCCCATGACCAGCGAGGCCGCTGCAGCGCGCTTCTCCACGGTGGCCTGGTTGGCGTCGATCAGCACCACCGTCCAGCGCATGCCTTTCCTCGAGGCGATGGCGAGCACGGTGCGGTGCTCGTTTGGCGAGGCCTCGTAGGCGACCTGGGTCCCCGCGTCCCAGAACTCGCGCGGCGGCAAGGCCGGTGTGAGCAGCACCTTGCGCGTCATGCCGGGCGGGCGAAACATCGTCCAGGCCTTCGCGGCGGCGTCAGGCCCGTCCTTGGCCTCGCCCGCGTCGACAATGACGATGTCGGAATCCCCCTCAGGCGGACGCAGGTCCACCCATCCGGCTCCGCTCTTGGCCGCCCAGTCCTTCGGCAGGGTGAAGGCGACGCCGAAAGGCGTGACCTGGGGCGTGTCGACCGCCGCGGGGGCGACGGAGGCCACCGAAGGCGTTGCCGGCGCCGGCGGAGAGGACACGGGGGCCGTTTGCGCCTCAGCGGCCGTGGACAGGATCAAACCGACCACAGGCCCGACTGCGGTTAGCCAAATCTTGGATCGCATGGACGCCTCCCCCAAGTTGTAAGCCTATGAAGGATAGTGTCCCGAAGGATGCATTTCTTTCAATGGGCCTTCGGTTTCGGGAACGGCGCGCTCACGGGCGCCGTCTGCAGGTGAAGGGACGCAGGCGGCGCGGTCCGCGCTGGCAAAGGTCCCCAGTGGTGGTGAACGGACATCGCCTTTGGCGCTCACAGCACAAGTTCAAGTTTTCGGCGAAGGCGCGGCCGCGCCGCACGACACCACGAACCGCGCCCGATAAGCCGCCATCGGCTCGAGCCCGACTTTGGCCCTCGTCTGGTCGAGAGTGGCGGCGTCCTCCACCGGCTTCTCAGTCCACTGCCCGGGTCCTGTGCACCCGCCTTGGCTGCCATAGCGTTGCGGGCGCCCTTCGCCCACGGCCACACGGTCGAACAGCAAGGCGTAGTCCTGCGGCCGCACGTCGTTGGCCGCCAGTAGGGGCTCCATCATCGCCAGCACCTTCTTCTGGAACGGCTTGTCCCGGTCGGCGTGCTGCGTGAGCAGGAAAGCGGCGCCAGCCGCTTCCGGGCCATATATCGAACGCTTGAACCAGCCGTGGACGTCGATCTGCTTTTCGAGCCATGCGGTATTGGCCTGATCCAGGCCGCACCAGTCGCGGTTGGCGGAAACGGTGAAGACATAGGCGGTTGCGGCGGCCGACAGGCCTGCGGCCCAGCCAGTGTGGCTCGCCGACGCAGCCGCACCCGAGCGCACGAACTGGTCCATGGCCGTGCGTCGGAAGAGTTCCGCCAGCACTGGGTCTTTGGCGCCATGGGCCAGGGCGCCGAACCGCGCCGCTGGTTCGTACGGCGACGGCAAGCTCTTGCCGTCATCGAGATCGCGCCGTAGGGCGTCGATCTTGGCCAAGGCGACTTGGGCCGCGGCCCTGTCTGCCGCCGTCTTTTCAGCGTTTTCGGACCCCACAAGTTGACGTTCGGCCAAGGAGGCGACGTCGCTGCTACAGAAAGAGGGTTGGGCTGCCGCCGCGGCGGGCAGACTGATCAGCATCAATGCTAGGCACAACAGCTTGTGCACTTGCACCTCCCGCGAGGCTCGACCGTTGTGGGTACGCGCGCTTCAACCTCGACCTTATGATGGCACGGCGCGGACACCCGGCCCAGTTCCGGCAAGCGGACCTGGGACGATCAACCGGTCTGCCAAGGGTTGCTAGCGGATGTTAACGCTAGTCGGCAATGCGACCTTGAATGGTGGAACGCCATCAAGTGTTGGGCTTCAGCTTGGCAGCTTCGCTGGGTCGCACTTGGGCAACGGCCTGTCCCCGGTTCCACCGGCCACCTGGAGCGTGATCCCGATCCACTCGCCGTGGTAGTCGCCATCGGGTTGGTCCCAGGTCATGCCGCGTACCGACCCCGGTATGGAACGATCTAGAAGCTTGTTGCCGGATGGCGCGACCACGACGGCATCCGCAACGTGATGCGGATCAACGTCCCATCGAACACAGACGCTGACCGTGCCGCGCAGTGATGGGTCGTCATTCTGTGCCGCGGTAGGCTCGGCGTTGGCGGCTCCAATTGCGAGGAGAACGGCGGCCACGGTCAGGCTGAGTGTCAGTGTCATGGACAAAGCTTCGTATCACCGTTCAACGTCTGTGAAGCGTGGGAGCGAGTTTGATGAACAGGTACCCGGAAGCAACGGACGAAAAGGTCGAGGACGACTTCGGGTCAGTCGCCCTCTCTTCAACCAGGATCGCGAACCTTCGGGAGTCGAGCGGTTGTGCGCCACCCTGAAATGAGGTCTGCGACGAACGTCGCGGCAGCGGTCAAGATGCTTGAGGCAACGCCGGACGCGATGGCGGCGGGGATGAGGGCGCCCTGTCCTGGCCCGCTATAAATCCAGAGCAATTGGCCGATTCCGACCCAAGCGATCGCTGTCGCCGCGCCCGTCGCGCAAGCGCGAAGCCAGGAGAACGCCTTCAGTGGGGCTGGCTTGAGCTTGGAAGCTCGGAACACCAGCTCCACCGGGATAATAAGGAGCGCGAAAGCAAAGGCCGCAATCCCACTGATCAACAGGAACGGGCCTGTCGCGACGCCCACTAGGAGCATCAGAAAGGGACTGATCAGCAGAGCAAAAGGGCCGTTAGCGCGTGGCATGCTGCCGAGCATGCCACGCTTGCCCGATGCTGGCGAGACCACTGCAACAGGCCCTACAAGAGTCTCGGAAGGGTGGAGGCTGTGTGGAAACGCTCCGGAGCTGAGGTTGGGGCGAGCCCGAAGCGCGGTTCCTTTCTCAAGCCCTCATCGCTGCGATCAGCGGCTGCACGCCGACGATGGCGATGGCGCGCTTCAGATTATAGGCCAGGACGTGCAGGCTCATCTCGCCGGCGACGTTCTTTAGCCGCCTGGTCTTGAAGTGGGTGGCGCCCATCCAGGCCTTCAGCGTGCCGAAGACGTGTTCCACGGTCTGCCGTCGGATGCGCATGGCGCGGGGCTCGCGGTCCAGCCTGCGCTGCATGGCCTCGATGACGGCCTCGTGCTCCCAGCGGGTGATCCGGCGCTCCTTGGCCGGGGTGCAGTGAGGCTTCAGCGCGCAGGCCTGGCAGGCGGACAGGTTCCAGTAGCGGTGCAGCGTCTGTCCATTCTCGATCGTGGTCATGCGCCGGGACAGGGTCTCGCCGGCCGGGCAGCGGTAGGCGTCCTGCGCAGGGTCGTAGATGAAGTCCGGCTTGCCGAAGCGGCCGTCGGCCTGGGCCCCTGAAGTCAGGGGCTTGGGCACATAGGGCGTGGAGCCGGCCTGCTCGCAGGCCAGGATCTGATCGCCGGAGAAGTAGCCGCGGTCGGCCAGGACGCTGAGGTCTTCCGCGCCGGTGGCCGTCTTGGCCTTGAGCGCCATGTTGGCGAGCTGGTTGCGGTCGTGGCCCTGGTTGGTCACCTCGTGGGCGACGACGAGGTGGTGCTCGGCGTCGACCGCCGCCTGGACGTTGTAGCCGACCAGCCCCGTGCCCTTGCCGTGGGTGGCCATGGCCCGCGCGTCCGGGTCGGTCAGCGAGATTTGCCGGTCGGGCGCCTGGGCGACCTCGGCTTCCATGGCCTTGAGGTCACGCACCTGCCGGCGCAACGCGTCCAGCCGTTCCTTCAGCCGATCCCCGCGCAGTTCCGCTTCCTCGCCTTCCTGCCGGTCGGCCGTGTCCAGAGCCTGCAGGTAGCGCTCGATGCTCGCCTCGGCCTGCTCGATGCGCCGACGCACCGCCGCCGGGGTGTAGTTCCTGTCGCGCGTGTTGACCGCCTTGAACCGGCTGCCGTCCACCGCCACCACCCCGCCGGTCAAAAGGCCGATGTTCCGGCAGATCGCCACGAAGGCGGCGCAGGCGGCCCGCAGCGCCTCGCCGTTGTCGCGGCGGAAGTCGGCGATCGTCTTGAAGTCCGGGGCCAGCTTGCCCAGCAGCCACATCAGCTCGGTGTTGCGTCCGGCCTCCCGCTCCAGCCGCCGGCTCGACTGCACCTGGTTGAGATAGCCGTAGAGGTAGAGCTTCAGCATCGCGCCCGGGTGATACCCGGGCCGTCCGGTGGAGGCGGCCTGCACCCGCTCGAAGCCGAGCGCCACCAGGTCCAGCTCGTCCACGAACACGTCGATCACCCGGACCGAACTCTCCTCGTCCACGTAATCATCGAGGCAACTGGGCAGCAGCGCCGGCTGTCGCCGATCCTCGCCCTCGACGAACCGGCTCATCCCAAGCCCTCCGACACCGCGATGCCAGAAGCCTGAACTGCTTCGCCGTTTTCACACAGCCTCGGTGGCTAACGGACGTTGGTCTGCATCCGGAATCCAGACGCTTGGGGACCTCATGGTTCTTTCACTTCCCTAACCCGAAGGGCTATGAGGGCCGCCGTCAGAACGAGCGCGGACGCCAACATCAGTCCTCCGACCAGGATGTGCTCAGGACCAGCGAACAGTAAGCGGTCAGCGCCAAATGCGGCCAGAATGACGATAACGATCCCAAGCGGACCCCAGAGCTTTGACATCTGATCCTCACGGGCAGTTGCACACGGGAAAACGCCAGTGGTGCGGGGCGTGCGCTCCCCACAATGAGACTGAACCCCGGTCGCCGACCAGGTCAACAGGACTCGCGGGCTGTCGGCAAAGCACGCAAAGGGTGGAAACGAGACGTTGGCCAATCACCAGCTAGAAGACGGCGGCGGAAGCGTGCCTGTCAGGCATTCCCGAAGTGCAGAAAGGCGGCTTCGACTCTGCCCTCGTGATTGATATTAATGGTCCAATACAAGCCGCCACCGGCCAGACCGACAGCGTAGACCACGTTCCCGTGGGCGTCTGCGCCAAGCAACCGCACTGATGTCGGCCGAGGGATATGTGACTTGGGAGGCATCTCTACAGGTGACCCGTTTCCGTAGGCTTGCGCCATCTCTGGCGTCATATCACCCAGGTCAGCTTTTCCTGAGCGGACCCCATCGATAAATCTCGTCAACGTCTCTCGTGTCTTGGCAGACGGAGCGTCGACAGGCTTTGGGACGCTCTGGGCAGCCCAATTGCCGAGGCACCGACCCGGCATGCCGGGTCCTGCGGTATGAAAGGTGCCAGCCAGTGGAAGGAAGGCACCATACCTACGGCACCCATCGGTACCTGGCGTACTTGCTGTCGCAGTGAGAGGACTTTGGGTAGTCCACAGCGCCACTGTCGCAAGCGAGAGGACAGCCCACTTTTGCAGCATGACATCACCTCGTGTGATCTCATGAGGCGCCAGTTCCTTAGCGAAAATATTTCAGCCTTTCCCGGGCCTTTCGAACGTCTCGCAAAGGTCCTGGTCAGCTTCGTTCGTCCCAGAAGGGGGTGGGTTGCGGACATTGGAGCGAATGCGAAGGGCGGACCCGAGCTCAAGGCTTGCTGCGCTGGTTGAATCTATCATGCCGAGGCGGAACAAACGTCACGGTGCAAAACGGCGCGGGCGCTTGCATGTCCGTGCCCTGTATCGTGACGCGGTCACCCGTTCGCGGATCATCCCAGGCATCGAGAAAAATTTGCGCTTCAGCAGCAGGCCGGTCTACTAGCGGCGCTCCGTAGACGACGCGCATCGTCCCCAAGAGGCTGCTGCATGATTTCGGATTTTGCGGCTTCACAGTGATTGCCGACAGGCCACCCCGCACGAAGAAAAACTGAGCATTTGCTGGCGCTTCCCGGAAGCTCATCTTGCCGCGCGCGAGTTCATCCATGCCAAGGATGTCGCTTTTAACTGGCGCCGCCTCAAAGGTTATCTGCGATCCAAGTTGCTGGCTGACGGCCGCTAGGCTTGCGCCCCATGAGGGTCTTTTCCAGTCTGGGAGCGCAGATGCCTGCAAGGCCATGGCGATCATAGCAACGCTCATGCTCCAATCTCCCGATCCGCGCGCCAAGATTGTCAAATGGAGGCGGTCACCCGCAAGCGGACGTTGCGAAGTTCAACTAGGGGGTCGTTCAGGCCAGTTGAGCCGCCCGCCTGAACGGCAGAATTCTGGAGCTAATCCAACGACCGCTTGTGGCGCATGTCGGCGGCTCGAGCCTCGGACCTACTTGAACGCTGCCACGGTGGCCGCATCACGCACTCGCGGATGTTTCCCCTTCAGATTGACCTTTGCCTTCTCGATGGCGTGTGCCCGCTGCGCTTCGGGCATCTTGAACAAGCGGTCCGCCATGCGGACCACTTCCTCCGCCGGTGCCTCAGGTGCGTCGTGCTTGGCTTTGGCCATGGTGCCTCTCCTTTGGTCGATCGCACCATATTGGCGGAGTACGGCATGTCGTGCACACCCCTGTTCGCGGCGACCAACCGGGCTTTGGGAACGCCAGCGCGGGGGTCGAAAGAAGTCGATCACCGGCCCCTCACGAAGGTCTGGTTCTTGGAGCGAACCCAAGTTCTGCTCATGGCGCTTGGCCGCACCCAAATCGGCGCCTATCGATCCCATGCGTCTGCCATAACGCCAATCGCTATCGCGCGCGAACCAACCTGATCGAGCTCACACCAACCGAGCTCAAGGGCGTGTTCCGTTCCGCCCCGAGCCCACTCGGCCTGAAGGCGACAATCGGCCGGCAGCCAATTCGACCACGACGCTTCAGAGGCTTTGAACTGGACAACCAAGTCCGCCGGGGCGCGCCGCTCGATGCGGGCGACGGCCTGGTCCAGTTTCGACTTCCAAGCGGCGGTCGACCATCTGATGCATTGGCCAAGGTCGATCGTGGTTTGATGGCCATGCTCAGCCACGCATCGTTCGTAGGGCGCTCGGATGCAG
>Ga0310811_10001582_pt1 | contig 28345 bp, 27 predicted proteins | sample YCmetagenome_FD_207642 | JGI IMG/M metagenome (GOLD analysis project Ga0310811, IMG submission 207642) | Soil microbial communities from experimental microcosm in Duke University, North Carolina, United States - YC | ecosystem: Engineered > Artificial ecosystem > Soil microcosm > Unclassified ... | reverse complement strand
TCACGACCTCGCGGAAAAATGCCTTGGCATTCTGCGCCGGCGCGCCGAGGACTTCCTCGCCGGGGCCGACATCGCTCATCACGCCGGACTGGGCGCCAATGCGCGCGCCACGACCGATGTTCAAGTGTCCGGTAAGCCCGGCCTGCGCCGCGACCATCACCTGCGGTCCGATCGTCGTCGAGCCGGACACGCCGGCCTGAGCGACAATGACGCTGTAGGCGCCGATCGTCACATTATGCCCGATCTGCACCAGGTTATCGATGTGTACACCCGGACCGATCACCGTATCCTGCGCCGAGCCACGGTCGATCGTGGCATTGGCGCCGATCTCTGCGCCGTCGCCGATCAGCACGCGGCCCAGCTGCGGCACGGGCAGAAACCCTTCCTTGCCCATGGCGAAGCCGAACCCATCCTGGCCGATGCGCGCCCCCGGAAACAGCACCACCCGGTTGCCGATGATGGCGTGCGACACTGTTACCTGCGCGCCGATCCGGCAATTCTGCCCGATGCTCACCCCGTCCCCGATCATGGTCAGCGGGCCGATCACGGTTCCCGCCCCGATCGTCACCCGCGCGCCGATCACGGCCTGGGCGCCAATCTCCACGCTGGCATCGACTTTGGCGGTCGGGTCAACCACCGCGCTCGGGTGGATCCCCGCCTTGACCGCGGGCGCCGGGTGAAACAGCGCCGCGACCTTCGCCCAGCCCATGTAAGGCTCGGGCGTGGCCAGGGCCACCGTACCGGCCGGCACGGCGGCGGCAAAGTCGGGGTGTAAAATGACCGCCCCGGCGTTGGTGCCGGGGAGCAGGTCTGCGTAACGCCGATTGTCCAGAAAACTCACGTCATCCGGCCCGGCGGTCTGCAGCGGCGCGACGCCGCTGATCAGCCGGTCGGGCTGGTCCACCGCCGCGCCGATGAGCGCGGCGAGCGTGGCCAGGGAATGCGGACCGGTGCGCTCGAAGAACTGAGCATCACCGGGTTTCACGACATCCACCATCAACCGGTCCTATTGGTCCGCGCCTTGAGCCATCGGCGTATTCACCGCCATACCCGGCGTCACCACGCTCGGCGGCACCTTCACAGAGGGGAGCAGCTTGTTGAGCTGGTCCACCACCTCGTTGGTGATGTCAAACGCATTGACGTTCAACGCCACCTGCTCGCGGTGCAGCACCAGGTTCATGCCATGCGCCTCGGCTTCCTGCCGGATGATCGCGATCAGCTCGGCTTCGATCTGGTTGAGCGCCGCCTGGCCGGAATTCTGGATCGCCTGATTGCGTTCCTCGAACTTCGTCTGGGTCGCGGCAATCTGGTTGCGCAGCGCCTGCTCACGGGCGGCGACCTCGGCATCCGTCAGATGGCCGCGCTCCGCCATGATATGCGCCTGCTCGGCCTGGATCTTGTCGCGCGCGACCTGCGCATCACGGGCGAGCGCGGCCTGGCGCTCCTGGATCACCCGCTGCACGCCTTGCGCGGCGGTGGATTTTTGCATCACTTCCGGCACGCTCAGCACGCCGACCACGGCGACCGGCGGGGCGGCCTCCTTCGGCAGGGTTGGGAGCTGCGGAATCGGCGGCATCTGCGGCTGCACCGGCTGCCGTGCCGGTGCTGGCGCCGGCGCGGGGTGCGGCATGGGCGCCGGATGTGCCGCCGGCGGCATGAAATAGCCCGGCGAGGAGGTTTGCGCGAAAGCCGCCGGCGCGGCGAGCGCCGCGATTGCGGCAATGAGGACCGGGCGTGAACGGGTGATGATTGACACTTAGAACCTCGAACCAAAAGAAACGCGGAATTGCTGGATCTGGTCACCCGTCTGCTTCACGATTGGCTGGGCAAGCGACAGGTTGATCAGACCGAAAGGCGTATTCCAGGAGATACCAATACCGGCGCCGACACGCGGGGCGGCACTGTCATTGATCGGGAAGCCAGGAATGGTCCTCGCCCCCCAGAGGGAGCCGACATCGACGAAGGCGAAGCCCGAGACGCCAAGATCCGGTGACACCGGCAGCGGGAAATGCAGTTCGGTGGACTGCGTCCACATATATCTGCCACCGATTTCGTCGCGTGTCGCCTTGTCGGTCGGGCCGACGCCGCCGTCGGCAAAACCGCGCAGATCGTCGCCCCCGAGGAAGAAACGGTCTTCAAGCTGATCCTGGTAACCCATGACCGGCAATAGGTAACCGCCGGTGGCATGCAAACGCAACACCCAGGCCTTGTTGCCGAAGATATGTTCGAGCGGGATGTAATAGGAAACATCCGGGCTGAAGCGGGCGTAGTGGGCGAAGCCGCCGACGCCAGCAAAATCGGTCGTCAGATTGAGAATCAGGCCGCTGCTCGGCGCGATCTCGTCGTTGAGATAATCAAACGTCAGCGTCTGGCTGATCTGGCTGAGCGTGTTGGGGCCTTCCGTATCCAAGATGTAGATCGAAGACCCCGTGGGCACGCTATAGATATCGCGCTGGCTGATCGTATAGGTGAAGGACTGCCGGACATGGTCGTTGAACCGGTAGCCTAACCGGACATCCGCGCCGATATTGCTTTCCGCATAGCTATAGGCCTCTTCCGCCGCCGTGTAGGAATCGGTCACCGAACGGAACAGGTCGAAGCCGGCGATCAGGTTGCGGCCCATGAAATACGGGTCGGTGACGCCCAGATTGATCTGCGTGCCACGCTGCGCGAGAAGCGTGTTGATTGAGGCGTCGACACCTGTGCCGAGGAAGTTGTTCTGGCTGAGGCCGGCATTGAGCAGCGCGCCGAGATCCGTCGAATAACCGCCGCCCAGCGAGAACTGGCCGGTCGCCTGTTCGGTGACCGCGGTATTCATGATCACCTGCTGCGGGGTGGAGCCCGGTGAGGTGGTGATTTTCTCGCTCTTGAAATAGCCGAGATTCTTGAGGTTTTTGGTCGATTGATCGGCCTTGGCCTGGTTGTACGCATCGCCCGGGGCCAGGGTCAGCTCACGCCGGATCACCTGGTCCTCGGTCCGGGTGTTGCCGGTGATGTCGACCCGCTGGATGTAGATATGCGGCCCATCCACCACATTCAGGGTGATGTCGATCGTCTTGGTGGCCGGATGGGTCTGTACCACCGGATTCACCTGCGCGAAGCTGTAGCCAAGATTGAGCGCCCGGGTGGTCAGCGCGCTCACCCCCTCCTGCAGCGCGTCGCCGTCAAACCAGTCGCCCTTCGCCAGCGGCACCAGACCGCTGAGCTTTTTCACCGACAGGTTCTGGATGTGCGAAACGATCTTCAGGCTGCCGACGCGGTAACGCGGCCCCTCAGAAATATCGAAGGTCAGATAGAAGGATTTACGGTCCGGACTCAGCTCGGCATTGGCGCTGATGACGTTGAAGTCGGCGTAGCCGTTGTGCAGGTAAAATTGGTGCAGCAGATATTCGTCATATTCGACCCGCTGGGAATTATACTGGTCGGCGCTTGAGAAAAACCGGTACCAGGCGGACTGGCGGGACGAGACCACGTCGCGCAGCCGGCTTTGGCTGAAATGGTGGTTGCCGATAAACGTGATGCGTCCGATCAGAGCCTGCGGCCCCTCGGTGCACTGGAACACCACGTTCACGCGGTTGTCCGGCAGGCGGATGATGTTGGGCGTGACGGTCGCGCTGTAATAGCCCTTCGTGGCATAGGCATCGAGAAGCGCGCGGCGCCCGGCCTCGGCGGCGGCCGGGGTGAACACCGAGCGCGGCTTCAGGTTGATCGCGGCCTGAGCTTCCTTATCGGTAAGGACCTTGTTGCCGGAAAAAAACACCTGGTTGACGGTGGCGTTTTCCACCACATGCACGTCGAGATCGTTGCCCTCACGGTTGATCGACACGCTGCTGAACAGGCCGGTCGCGTACAGCGTCTTCAGCGACTGATTGATCGCCTGCGGGTCGAACGGCTGGCCCGGCTGCACCACCATGTAAGAGGTGATCGTGTCAGACTCGATGCGGTGATTGCCGGAGACGTTGATCGCCGCGATCGTGCCGCCGGACGGGACCGTGCCGTGGCCGGCATGGCCCCGGTGCTGCGGGACGGTCTGCGCGCTGGCGAGATCTTGAGGGCTTGGGACCAGCAGGGCCGGCAACAGGCAAACAGAGGCCAATAAGGCCGAGCGCGGCTTCAGCAAATTAAAAATCTCCCAAACCATCCAGCCTCCGGCACGCCGGAGCGTTTTCTCTTCGCGGCGTTTGGCACGCGCCGGCCCTTACGGCAAGGTCGCGCCCTGCCGCGCCGGGATCGCCCGTTCTACACGGTCCTTTTGCCTTGCGACGACGGAAATTTTAAGAGCCCTGTCCACCAATGGTCGTACTTTTCTTGAAAATCGAGGGCCTTAACCGAACAGATGGACCACCCAGTGCACGGCGCCGAGACGCGTGAGGTCATTCAGCGTGGTCACGAAGAACAGGGACAGGATGATGGCAATGCCGAATCGCAGCCCGATGTCCTGGGCACGGGGGGGAATCGGCCGGCGATAGATTGCCTCCGCCGCATAGAACAGCAGATGTCCGCCATCGAGCACCGGGATCGGCACGAGATTGATCAGGCCGAGATTGATCGACAGCAGCGCGATCAAATTAACATCGCTGATGATTCCCATGGCAGCGACCTTGCCGCTGATCTGCGCGATGCCGAGCGGACCCGCGAGCTGGTTCAGCCCCTGGTGATGCACGATCAGCCGGTACAGGCCGGCCAGCATCATCGTGGTCTCGCGGTAGGTCTCCTTTGCCGCCGCGACCACGGCGCCCGGCGGGGAATAGCGCTGGAGTCGCGAATCGGCCCCGATCACGCCGAGCTGGCCCATCTTCGTCCCGTCCGCGGTCACGGCGCCCAGCGCCACCGGCTGCGTCACCGTCTGGCCGTGGCGGTTCAGGGTCATGGTCACCGTCGCATCGGGATGCACCATGACAATGGCCTGCAGCTGCGTGAAGTTATCTATTTTCCGGCCATCGACGGCGAGCACGCGGTCCCCCGGTTGCAGGCCCGCCACCGCCGCCGGCGAATGCGGCAGGATCGTGCTCAAAACCGGCTGTACCACCACCTGCCCCACGCTCATGAACAGGCCGACGAACAGCACGAAGGCCAGGACCAGATTGGCCAACGGCCCGGCGGCGACGATGAGCGCCTTGGAGCCGACCGAGCAGGCGGAAAACGAGCCGGGCGGCGCCGGCGCGTCATTGTTCGCCTCCCCCCAGCCCTGCATCTTCACGTAGCCACCGAGCGGCAGCGCGGAAATCTTCCAAACCGTGCCGGATTTCGCCTTCCAGGACATAAGCGCCGGGCCGAAACCAATGGAGAAGGCCTCCACCACCACGCCCTGGCTACGCGCCGCAAGGTAATGCCCAAGCTCGTGAAAGAACACGAGGATGCCCAGATCCACGATGTAGGAAAAAATGTCGCGGATCAGGTCGGTCATGCTCAGGCTGCCTTTACTGTGGCCAACTGTTGGGCGGCATTCCGCGCCGCGAGGTCGAGCGCCAGCACGGCGGCAAGATCCGGCACCGCGGGGGCGCCGAACTGCTGCAACACCGCCTCGACGATGCCGGCAATGTCCAGGAAGCCGATTTGCCGCGCCAGGAACGCGGCGACGGCAACCTCGTTGGCGGCGTTCAGCACGGTCGGCGCGCCGGCGCCGGCCACCAGCGCTTCACGCGCCAGGCGCAGCGCCGGGAAGCGCGCCTCATCCGGCGGGAAAAAGTCCAGCCTTGCCACCGCCGCCAGATCGAGGCGCGGCGCCCCCGTGGACAGGCGCTGCGGCCAGGCCAGCGTATGGGCGATGGGAATCCGCATATCCGGCGAGCCGAGCTGCGCCAGCACACTGCCATCAGCATAGCAGACCATGCCGTGAATCACCGATTGCGGATGGACCAGCACCTCGATCTGCTCCGATGGCAGCGAGAATAATCTTGCAGCCTCAATCACTTCGAGGCCTTTGTTCATCATCGTCGCGCTGTCGATGGAAATCTTCGCGCCCATCGACCAGACCGGATGGCGCAACGCCGCCTCCGGCGTGATGGCGCGCATCTCCTCGAGCTTATGGGTACGGAACGGCCCACCCGACGCGGTGAGGATGATCTTGTCCACGGCTTTCGCGTTGCCGTCCGCCATCGCCTGCATGATGGCGTTATGCTCGGAATCCACCGGGAGCAGCGTGGCCTTGGCCTGCGCCACGGCACGGAGGAACACATCGCCGGCGGAGACCAAAGCTTCCTTGCAGGCAAAGGCGATCGTGCCGCCATGATTAATCGCGGCCAGGGTCGGCTCCAGCCCGGCCAGGCCGGTGATGGCGGACATGGTCCACTCCACCGGCATCGCCGAGGCCTCCAGCACGGCTTTCCGCCCGGCGGCGCACTCAAGCCCGGTGCCGGCCAGCGCGTCCCGCAGCGCGCCCAGCTGGTCCGATTCGGCGATGACCGTCAGCTCGGGGCGGAATTGCTTCGCCTGGGCCGCCAGCAGCGCTACATTGCGCCCGCCGATCAACGCGCGAACGTGATAATCGCCTTGGTTTTCTGCTATAATATCAAGGGTTTGCGTGCCGACGCTCCCCGTGGAACCAAGCACCGACAAAGTTTTTAGCCCCATAACGGCAAGCCTCCATGTACGCTGAGTGCCAAAACCACCGCCACGGGAGCGGCCGTCAAGAAACTGTCGAGCCGGTCGAACAATCCACCATGGCCGGGGATCGTCCGTCCGGAATCCTTCACGCCCAATTTGCGCTTGATCGCGCTTTCGAGCAAATCGCCGGCTTGGGCAAAGATGCTGAGCAGGCCGCCCGCGAGCAGCGCAAAAGCGTCCGGCCCGTGCAGGCCGCCCGCCACCACGGCGCCGCATAATCCGCCAATGATCAAGCCCCCGAGCGACCCGCTTCTGGTCTTGCCCGGCGAGATTCGCGGCGCCAGCTTGGCGCCGCCGATCACGCGGCCCACCAGATAGGCGCCGATATCGGTGCCCCAAATAACGGTGAGCAGGAACAACGTGTCGTGCAGGCCGCGATGCGGCTGCAGGCGCAGCCACAGCAACGCGAGCAGCCCAAGGCCGGCATAAGGCAGCCCGATCGCGGCGAACCAGCCATAGCGCAGGGCAATCAGGAGGGTGAGCGGCACCATCACCGCCAGGGCGGTGGGATAGCCCACCTTGATCGCAACCGCGCCGCTGAACGCCAGCGCCAGCGGCAACAGCATCATCAGGCCGCGATCGCCCTTCGCCAGCCGCGCCCATTCCGCGCCGAGCCCCAGCAGTCCCAGCTCGACCAAAAGCGCCCAGGCAATGCCGCCGGACCAAACGCAGAGCAGCACCACCGGGCCCAGGATCGCGGCCGAAAGCAGCCGGATGCCGAAATCCGACCAGCGGCCGTTCACGGTTGAGGCCGACATGTCAAACAGGGCGCGCACCAAAGCGCCGCTCCCTGGTCGTATAGGCCTCGAGCGCTTCGGCAAAAGCGTCTGCGTCGAAATCCGGCCACAACACATCGGTGAAGACCATCTCGGCGTAGGCCAGCTGCCAGAGCAGGAAATTGGAAATGCGGACTTCGCCGCTGGTGCGAATCAGCAGGTCGGGGTCGGGAATCCCATCCGTCGAGAGATAGCGCGCGAACATCTGTTCGCTGAGGGCCTCCGGCGCCAGCCCGGCCTCAATGACCCGCCGTGCCGCCGTGACGATGTCCGCCCGGCCGCCATAGGAGAGCGCCATCACCAGCGTCAGCCTCGTGTTAGCCGCGGTTTTCGCCTCCGCTTGGGCGAGTTCCGCGCTCAAGTTCGGACCGAAACGCTCGCGCTCGCCGATCACCTTCAGGCGCACGCCCTGCTCGTGCAGTTCGGCCAGCTCGCTGCGCAGATAGTGCTTCATGAGGAAGGTGAGGTCGCTCACCTCCTCCGCCGGCCGCCGCCAGTTCTCCGACGAGAAGGCGAACAGCGTGAGATAGCGCACGCCTTTGGCAATGGCGGCCTCGATCGTGCGCCGAACCGCCTTGGCACCCTCGCGATGGCCGGCGGCACGCGGCAGGCCGCGCGCGGCAGCCCATCGCCCGTTGCCATCCATGATGATGGCCACGTGTAAAGGGATCGGACGAGACGAAAGATCAGCCATCAGACCTGGCGGATGTCCTTTTCTTTCTCAGCCAGGCTCTCATCGAGCCGCTTGATATAGGCGTCCGTGAGCTTCTGCACCTCGTCCGACCAGCTGCGCTCGTCATCCTCGCTGATCTCATGCTTCTTCTGCAGGGCCTTGATCTGTTCCATGCCGTCGCGCCGCACGCCACGCACCGCGACGCGTGCATTCTCGGCATATTTGCCAGCCGTCCTGGCCAGCTCGTTGCGACGCTCCTCGGTCAGCATCGGCAGCGGCACGCGCACCATCTGCCCATCCGGCTGCGGGTTCAAGCCCAGCCCGCAGTCGCGAATCGCCGCGACCACGGAATTGACCATGGAGCGGTCCCAAACCTGGACCGTCAGCATGCGCGCTTCCGGCACCGCGACGGTGGCGACCTGGTTGAGCGGCATCATCTGGCCGTAGGCTTCGACCTTCACCGGGTCGAGCAGCGCGGGGCTGGCGCGGCCGGTGCGCAGGCCGCCAAATTCGCGCTTCAGCGCGTCCAGCGCGCCGTCCATGCGGCGGGTAAGGTCCTGTTTCAGCGAAGCGAAATCGGCAGGCATCTGTTGATCCTCAGTTCCGGGGTTCCGTGATCCGGGTGAAGCGCCCTTCCCCGCGCATGACGGCGGCGAAGGCTCCCGGCGCGTGAATGTTGAAGACAATGATCGGCAGTTTATTCTCGCGCGACAAGCTGATCGCGGCCGCATCCATGACATTGAGATCGCGCGCCAGCACGTCGAGATAGGTTAATTCCTCGTAACGCACGGCGTTGCTTTCCTTGCGCGGGTCGGCGGAATACACGCCGTCAACCTGCGTGCCCTTGAGCAGCGCGTCGCAATTCATTTCCGCAGCACGCAAAGCCGCGGCGGTGTCGGTGGTGAAGAACGGGTTGCCGGTGCCGGCGGCGAAGATCACCACGCGCCCCTTCTCCATGTGCCGCTCGGCGCGGCGGCGGATATAAGGCTCGCAAACCGACGCCATCGGAATGGCCGACTGCACCCGCGTCGGCACGTCGCGCTTCTCCAGCGCCGACTGCAAGGCCAGGGCGTTCATCACGGTGGCCAGCATGCCCATGTAATCGGCCTGGGCGCGGTCCATGCCGCCAGCCGCGCCGGCGACGCCACGGAAAATATTTCCGCCACCAATGACCAGGCAGACCTGCACGCCCATCGCCACCACATCGCTGACGTCGGCGGCGATGGCATTTACGGTCTCGGAGTCCAGCCCGTAACTGCCGGCCCCCATCAGGGCCTCGCCGGAAATTTTCAGAAGGACACGCTTATACTGGGGAATCGGCGACATAAGGGACTCCATACAGGAAGGGCGGTCCAAGCTAAATGCCCGAACCGCCCCGGCTTAGCATAGCAATTGGTGAGGCTTAAACCCCGGCGGCGGCGGCAACCTCAGCGGCGAAGTCGGTGGCTTCCTTCTCAATGCCCTCGCCCAGGTGGAACCGCGCGAAGCGGGTGATCTTGGCGCCGGACTTCTCAACCACGGCCTTCACCCTGCTCTCGCCGTCATGCACCCAGACCTGTTCCAGCAGCACCACGTCCTCGTAGAACTTCTTCACGCGGCCTTCGACCATCTTCTCGATGATGGCTTCGGGCTTGCCGGAGGCGCGGGCCTGGTCGGAGAGCACGTTCTTCTCGCGCTCCAGGGCGGCGGGATCGACTTCGGCGATGGTCAGCGCATCCGGGCGGGTGGCCGCCACATGCATGCCGATCTGCTTGCCCAGCGTCTCGATCGCCTCGCCCGTCTTGCCTTCCAGGCCGACGATGACACCGATCTTGCCCAGGCCCGGCTTCAACGCGCCATGGATATAGGCCGAAGCCACGCCACCCGGCACGTCGATCACGGCGACACGGCGCACGGTCATGTTCTCACCGATGGTGGCAACCAGGTGCACGATTTCATCAGCCACGTTGCGGCCGGTGCCGGGATAGGCGGCAGCCTTCAGGGCCTCGACATCTTCGCCGGTGGTCAGCGCGAGCTTCGCGACGGTCTCCACGAAATTCTGGAACGCCTCGTTGCGGGCGACGAAATCGGTCTCGGCATTGATTTCGACCATCGCCACCTTGCCGGGCGCCAGCGCGACGCCGACCAGACCCTCGGCCGCCACGCGGCCGGATTTCTTGGCGGCGGCGGAGAGGCCCTTCTTGCGCAGCCAGTCGATGGCGGCCTGAATGTCGCCATTGCTCTCGGTCAGCGCCTTCTTGCAGTCCATCATGCCGGCGCCGGTGGTCTCGCGCAGGTCTTTCACCAATGCGGCGGTAATTTCAGCCATTTTCTTGCTCCTTCAGCTAGGGCAATGCCGGCCTGACCGAGATTCCAGGAATCCCGGCCAAACCGGCAATCACAAAACATCATCAGGCGGGAGCCGGCCCACCGCGCGGTGGGCCGGTCCGGATTTTTAAGCGGCGTGCTCGGCGTCTGCTTCCGGCAGCGCGTCGATCGTCGGCTCGGCGGCCGCGCCCAGATCGGCACCGGAGGCACCCAGCTCAGCGGAGATGCCGTCGAGCACCGCCGCGGCGACCAGGTCGCAATACAGGGTGATCGCGCGGATGGCGTCATCGTTGCCCGGAACCGGATAGGTCACGCCGGCCGGATCGGAGTTGGAGTCGAGCACGGCAATAACCGGGATGCCGAGCTTGTTGGCTTCCTCGACCGCCAGCTTTTCCTTGTTGGTGTCGATGACGAACAGAATGTCCGGCAGGCCGCCCATATCCTTGATGCCGCCCAGCGCGCGCTCCAGCTTTTCGCGGTCACGGGTCAGGTTCAGCACTTCTTTCTTGGTCAGGCCCTGGGTCTCGCCGGCGAGCAGCTCATCCATCTGGCGGAGGCGCTTGATCGAGCCGGTGATGGTCTTCCAGTTGGTCAGCATGCCGCCGAGCCAGCGGTGATTGACGTAATACTGGCCGCAGCGCTGGGCGGATTCGGCCACATAGTCAGCGGCGGCGCGCTTGGTGCCGACGAACAGCACGCGGCCACCGGCGGCGGTCACGTCGCGCACGGCCTTCAGGGCGCGCTCAAGCAGCGGCACCGTCTGCTGCAGGTCGATAATGTGAACCTGGTTGCGCACGCCGAACAGATACGGCGCCATGCGCGGGTTCCAGCGGCGGGTGTGGTGGCCGAAATGGACGCCCGATTCGAGCAGATTACGCAGAGAAACGTCTGGGAGTGCCATGGGGCGAACTTTCCTATAAATCCGGTTGAACCTCCGCAGGGTCAGGGCCGAAGCCACCGGACCAAGGGTTTCCCCAAGGAAAGGCACCCTGCGTGTGAATTAGCCGGCACGTGCCGACGCGGGCCCTATCGCAAAGATGCCGGGTAAAAGCAAGTTTTCAGTCTGTGAATTTTTGCGCCTGATCTAGGCCGTGCTGGTTTCACCGGCACAGGCCCAGACCCGAAGAAGTTTTTGCGGCGCTTTTTTCAAAAAGCGCCACTTTCTTCCTTACGAAAGCAACGGCCCCCAAGACGGATCGGTCGCATAGGTCGGGGTGTCCACCATGCGTTCATTGAAACCGTCCACGCCGATCGTCACCAGGCGCGACGTGTGGCCCCTGGCGAGCGGCGTCTGGCGGTAGAACATCAGCACCCGGCCATTCGGGCAGAAGGTCGCGCCTTCGACCAGAAAGCCTTGGCTCAGCGTGCGCTCACCCGAGCCGTCCGGCTGCATCACGCCGATCCCGAAGCCGCCCTGCCCCCAGAACGTATAAGCGATGAGGTCGCCGGTCGGCGACCAGGCGGGCTCTGCATACTGGCCAGGGCCGAAGCTGATGCGCTTGGCGGGGCCGCCATTCGCACTCATGACGAACAGCTGCTGGTCGCCGTCGCGATCGGAATTGAAGACGATCTGCGATCCATCCGGCGAATAGCACGGGGTGACGTTGATCGAGTCGGAATCGGTGAGCGGCACCATCCCGCCGCCATTGAGATCGACACGCACAATTGCCGCCCCGCCATTGCGGGCCACCGACATCAGCAACGAGTTGCCATCCGGCGAGAAGCGCGGGCCGATCGTCATCTGGCCGAAGGACCCGATCGACCGCGTCGCGCCGGTCTGCAGATCGAACAGGTAGACCCGGGGGCGATTGGCCTGGTAGCTCACGAAGGCGAGCTGCTGGCGGGTCGGGTTGTATTGCGGCGACAGCGCCATCGACGCGCCGTCGGTCAGGAACTGGTTATTGGCGCCGTCATAATCCATCACCGCCAGGCGGCGGATTGGGCTCGTGACCGGTCCGGCTTCGGAAATGTAGGCGACGCGCGAATCGAAATAGCCTTTCTCGCCGATCATCTGCTGGTAGATCACATCGCCGATGATATGGGCGATGCGCCGCCAGTTGGCGGCGGTGGTGGTGTAAGCGGTGCCTTGCAGCTGCTGCTCGCTGCCCACATTCCACAGCCGGAATTCCACCCGCAGCTGCCCCCCGCCCTGGTCCGTCACGGCGCCGGTGACCAGCGCTTGGGCTCCGAGAATGTGCCAGTTCTGCCAGACCGGGATGCCCTTGTTCACCGAATTCGGCACGAAGCTCGCCGGATCGATGGTGCGGAACAGGCCGCAATGGGAGAGATCGTCACTCAGCACGCCGGTGATCTGCGCGCCGATCCCGGAGCTGTCGGTAAACGGCGCAACGGCGATGGGGATCGGCGCATTCTGCGCCCCGGACACGCTGATGGCCGGGCCATTGCCACCCGCTGGCGCGCCGCCCGGGGCAGCTTGCGCATAAGCGCGCGAGCTGAAGAACGCCGGCGCCAATAGCGAGGCGGCGCCAGCGCCGATCAGGCCCCGGCGGGAAAAGGGTGGCACTCTGAAACGCGTCATAAACAGACCTCCTGGCAGTGGCATTCATCCGGGCAACCTCCCGGTGTTCGATCGGTAAAAGCGCTCGTTAAAAAATGACCCACGGGGACATTTTCAAGAGCATTTCTCACCTACGGCGAAAATTCAAAAGTGAATGTCTGGTTATGACCGAGCATGTAGGAGGGCAACGGCAGGGTCGCGCACTGGTAGTTCTCGACCGCCGCAATCGCGCGCTGCGCATAGGCGTAGTAGAGCGGATCGCTGAGCTTGCCCTGATCGGCCGACGCCACGGTCGCTTCACGCACCGTGCCGGAGGCATCGGTGGTCACGTTCAGCAGCACGCGGAACCCATCCACGCCCGGCGCGCCGGCATCGATTGACCAGCAGGGCCGCACATGGTTCCCGATCGCGTTGCGATCAGCGCCCGAAAGCCTTGAATTTGCGGTACTTTGATTGCTACCCCCGCCATTGGGCGCGCCGCCCTGGTCGGGGTTGTAACGCGCCGTGGGGGGCTTCTGCTGCTTCTGCAGCGCCTCGAGCTTCATCAGCGTGTTCAACACGTTCTGGCTCAGCGGGACCGGCGTCTTCACCACATGCTGCTGATGCGTCGGGCTCTGCGCAGGCGCCGGCGGTTGCGGCTTTGGCGGCATCGGCAGCTTTGGCTGCACGACCGTGCTGGTCTTGGGCTGCGGCGGCTGCGGTGGTGGCGGCGGTGGCGACGGCAACGGCACCGGGCTCTCGGTTGGCGGCGGCGGCGGGGGGGCCGGTGCCGGCGGCGTCGGCAAAGGCGGCGCCACTTTCGGGGCCGGCGGCGGCGGTGGCGGCGGTGGCGGCGGGGCCACGATCGGCTGCGGCCGCGGCTGCTTCACCGCCATCGGGGCCTTGCTCACAGTGGGCGTGTTGGCGGGCGCCGGCACCTTGCCCGGCGCATTCGCCTCCTGCGGTGCAGACGGCCCAACCAGGTCAACGCTCACCCCTTCATCGGCTGAAGAGTTGAGCTTGAGCGGCGGCAGCGAAATGATGGCCGCCAACACAAGCGCCAGATGGATGCTGAAAGAGATGAGCGCGCTGCGGCGCATGCCCCGGTCCACGTATCGTATCCTTTAACCTCTCAGGGCGAGACTGCGCGATGTCACATCGCGCAGCCCGCTGACTGAACCATGCATGCCCTAGCGGCCCGCGGTGGGCTGCTGGGCCAGAAGCGCGACATGGCTGAAACCGCCCTGGGTGATGGTCGCCATCACCTGCAGCATGTTGCCATAGCTCACGTCCTTGTCGCCGCGCACGAACACGCGCCGGGTGGGATCGTTGTGCGAAATCTGCTGCAGCGTCGCCACCAGGTTGGTGAGCTGCACCTGGCTGTTCTGCAGATAGATCTCGTCCTGAGCGTTCACGGTGATCGTGATCGGCGTCGAATCGGAATTAACCGGCTTGGCATGCGCCTGCGGCAGGTTCACGTTGACCCCGGACGTGATCATCGGCGCCGTCACCATGAACACGATCAGCAGCACCAGCATCACGTCGACCAGCGGCGTGACGTTGATCTCGGCCATCGGCCGGTAGCGTCGCCGACCGTTGCCGGGCCCCATGACGCCGCCCGCCATTTATTTGCGCTCCTCGGACTGGCGCGACAGGATCGCCGCGAATTCCGCGCCGAAACCTTCCAGCCGCGCGGCGAAACGCGCCAGGTCGTTGCTCAGCTTGTTGTAGGCGAGCACGGCTGGGATCGCCGCAACCAGGCCGATCGCGGTGGCGAACAGCGCCTCGGCGATGCCGGGGGCAACCACGGCGAGATCGGTATTATGCATGGCGGCAATCGCCGAGAACGAGTGCATGATGCCCCAGACCGTGCCGAACAGGCCCACGAAGGGGGCGGTGGAACCGACCGAGGCCAGGAAGATCATATAGCGTTCCAGCCGCTCCATCTCGCGCATGATGGTCACGTTCATGGCGCGGTCAACACGCTCCTTCACCGCGGTGGCGCCGATATCGATGCCGGAGATGCGCACGCTGCGCTTCCACTCGCTCATCGCCGCACCGAACACGGCGGCGATCGGGTTGGTGGGGTCCGCGCCCTCGCGCTCATACAGATCGTCCAGGCTGCCGCCGGACCAGAAGGAATCCTCGAACTCCGTGGCCTCGCGGTTCACCCGGCGCAGCGAGACCACTTTCTCGATGATGATCGCCCAGACCCAGACGCTGGCGAGCAGCAGAATCAACATCACCAGCTTGACGACGATGTCGGCTTCCAGGAACAGGCCCCAGAGCGAGAGATTCGCCGAAGGTGCTGCCAGCGCAGCCGAGTTAACCGCTTGATCCACTATGTCTGTCCCTTTTCATTCTTCAACCTGCGCGCCCACTCCACCGGGATCCTCGCTGGCCGTCCATCCACCAGGCGGGCGCAGCCCAGGGCAACTTCCAGCACAACCAGCGAGTCGCTGTCTCGCCAGAAATGTTGATTTATTGTCACAGTTGCGCCGCCAACCTTGGTGATCTCCGTCTCGATGCGAATCACGTCGTCCAGCCGCGCCGGGCGCTGATAATGCAAATTGACGCGATGCACCACAAACATCACGCCGTGCGCGGCGACCATCTCCGCGTGCGGCACGCCCATGGCGCGTAGCGCCTCGGCGCGGGCACGCTCCGCGAAAGCGAGATAGTTCGCGTGATACACGATGCCGCCCGCATCGGTGTCCTGGTAATATACGCGCAGTTCGTAGTGATGGATCAAAAAGCGCCATCCAACAGATCAGGTTGCGGGCCGCTTGCCTGCGGCGGTTTCAGGCCCAGATGCCGCCAGCCGGGATCGCCCAGCATGCGCCCGCGGCTGGTGCGGACCAGAAACCCCTCCTGGATCAGATAGGGTTCCACCACATCTTCCAAGGTATCGCGCGCCTCGGCCAGCGCCGCCGCCAGCGTCTCCACCCCCACCGGCCCGCCATGATGATGTTCGGCGAGACGGCGCAGATAGCGGATGTCCATCGCATCGAGACCCAGGTGATCGACGTCGAGACGTGTAAGCGCCGCGTCCGCCATGTCGCGATCGATCGTTTGCACCCCCGCCACGGCAGCGAAGTCGCGGATGCGCCGCGTCAGCCGTCCGGCGATGCGCGGCGTGCCGCGCGCGCGGCGGGCAATTTCCGTCGCCCCTTCCCGCGTCAGAGTCATCTCTAGCTTCTCCGCCATGCGACTGACGATGCGGCTAAGCTCCTCGGTCGTGTAAAATACCAGACGCAGCGGAATGCCGAAGCGGTCGCGCAGCGGGGTCGCCAGCAGGCCTGAACGCGTGGTGGCGCCGACCAGGGTGAAAGGCGGCAGGTCGATGCGCACGGTGCGCGCCCCGGGGCCCTCGCCGATGATCAAATCAAGCTGGAAATCCTCCATTGCCGGGTAGAGGACTTCCTCAATCGCCGGCTGCAGGCGGTGAATCTCGTCGATAAACAGCACGTCGCGGGGCTGCAGGTTGGTGAGAATGGCCGCGAGGTCGCCGGATTTCTGGATCACCGGGCCGGACGTGGCGCGAAAGCCGACACCGAGTTCCCGCGCGACGATCTGCGCCAGCGTCGTCTTGCCCAGGCCCGGCGGGCCATGCAGCAGCACATGGTCCAGCGCGTCGCCGCGGGCTTTCGCCGCTTCGATGAAAATGCGCAGATTCTCCCGGCTCGCCTGCTGGCCCGTGAAATCCTCAAGGCTTTGCGGGCGCAGGGAGGTTTCGGCGAAATCGTCCGGAGCGCGCTCGCCGGAGAGGATGCGTTCGTCAGTCATGACCTAGGCCCGCTTCTCGGAGAGAAAAGTGGCCACTTTTTGAAAAAAGTGGCGCAAAAACTTTTTTTATGCTGGGCCATGGGCTGTAGCGCCGACAATGCCCATCGCCCAGCATAAAAAAGTTTTTTTTGCTTCTTTTTGTTCACAAAAAGAAGCCTTCCCTTTTTTCCTATCATTTCGCCAGCGCCCTGAGCCCGGCGCGGATCAGCACGTCCAGCGTGGCGTCCGTGCCATGTTCTTCCAAGGCCCGGCCGAGGGCGGCTTCCGCCTCGGCGCGGCGATAGCCGAGATTGGTGAGCGCTGAGAGCGCATCGGCCATCGCCCCCTGCGGCGCCGGCGCAGCGGCCAGTCGGGTTCCTCCGCCGCCGGGCATGGCGCCGGCTTTTTCCCGCAGCTCGGTGAGGATGCGGATGGCGAGTTTGGGCCCTACGCCCGGCGCGCGGGTGAGTGCGGCCTTGTCCTGCGCGGCAATGGCGGCGATCAGCTGATCCGGCGAGAGCGCCGAGAGCAGGCCGAGCGCCACTTTCGCGCCCACCCCCTGCACGGTGGTCAGCAAACGGAACCAATCACGCTCCGCCGAACTCGCGAAGCCGTAGAGCGAAATGGCATCCTCGCGCACCTGGGTCTCGATCAGCAGCGTGGCGATGGCGGGCGGGTTCGGCAGTTCGCCCAAGGTGCGGTTGGAGCAGAAGACGACATAGCCGACGCCGGACACATCGATCAGGCATTTGCCGTCCTCGATCGCGTCCACCGCACCGCGCAGACGGCCGATCATGTGCCCTGCTTCCAGGCCGCGCGGCTGGCGCGCTGATGGGCATGGCAGATGGCGACGGCGAGCGCGTCGGCCGCATCGGCGCGCTTTAGCACAAAACCCGGCAACAGCCGTCGGACCATCAGCCCGACCTGGTCTTTGTCCGCGCCACCCGTGCCGACCACCGAGAGTTTCACGGTTTTCGCGCCATATTCAAAGACCGGAATGCCGTGCCGCGCCGGCGCCAGCAGCGCCACGCCGCGCGCGTAGCCCAGTTTCAGCGTCGCCGTGCCGTTGCGGTTCACATAGGTTTCCTCCACCGCCGCCTCATCCGGCGCGTAGCGGTGCAATATGTCCGCCAGCGCGTCGTCGAGATGTTTCAGGCGCAACGGCACGTCTGACAGGTCGGCGGTGGAAATCACCCCATCGGCGACATGGCGCAGCCGATTCCCGGCCGAGTCCACAATGCCCCAACCGGTGAAGCGCAGGCCGGGATCGATGCCGAGCAGCCGCACAGCGCCAGGCGCCGGCACCGCCGGCCGGTTGTCGATGACCGCTGCGATCCCCGCCCCGCCAGCCGACATCAGCTGGAGAGCTTCTGCATGACGTCTTCAGGGATCTCGAAATTCGCATAGACGTTCTGGACGTCGTCATCATCCTCCAGCACATCCAGGAGCTTGAGCACCGACGCCGCTTTGTCCTCGTCCAGCACCACGGTCATGTTCGGGCGCCACTCGATGCGCGCTTCCGCCGGCTGGCCGAACTTCTGCTCCAGCGCGTCACGCACGGCGAAGAAGCCGTCGATACCAACGGTCACCTCATGCGATTCGGCGTCGCTGGCTGCATCGTCGGCCCCGGCCTCTATCGCGGCTTCCAGCATCGCCTCGGCATCCGCCGCGGACGCCGGGTAACGGACAACACCAAGGCGGTTGAACATGAAGGACACCGAGTTGGTTTCCCCCAGCGCCCCGCCATATTTGTTGAACGCGGAGCGGATCACCGAAGCGGTGCGATTGCGGTTATCGGTCAAAGCCTCGACGATCACGGCAACGCCCGCCGGGCCATAGCCCTCGTAGCGCACCGATTCGTAATTCTCGCCGACGGCCGCGCCGGTCGCCTTCTTGATCGCACGCTCGATCGTGTCGCGCGTCATGTTTGCCTTCGCCGCCGCCGCGATGGCCGCGCGCAAACGCGGATTCGCCGCGGGGTCCGGCAGCCCTTCGCGGGCGGAAACGGTGATCTCACGGATAATTTTCGCAAAAATGCGCGCGCGTTTCGCGTCCTGCGCACCCTTGCGGTGCATGATATTCTTGAATTGGGAATGTCCAGCCATTGCGGACGTTTAGCAGCCTCCGTCGCGCGCCGGAAGGCGGCGGCGTGAGAAGGAACGTGAAGCCATGGGGGTGCGGCCCCCTGGGCCTTGTTGGGCCCCAAACCCCACAAATTTCAGGAAGAGGCAAAAATCCCAAGCGCGCCGGGTTTCGTGGGCGAGCACGTTCCAAAAATCCATGACAAGCAATTGACAGCGCGCCTCGTCCCCCTTATCGGGACGCTCATCGGGCGCGTAGCTCAGCGGTAGAGCATTCGCTTCACACGCGAAGGGTCACAGGTTCAATCCCTGTCGCGCCCACCAATCATTCAAAGTGTTTTAGACTAAATTGGGGACCGGTCCCCCTGCCCTATTTTTCGAAAGATGGTGAGACGGGAATGACAGCCCCGAATGTGGCTGCCTAAGGATCGCCAGCCGATGAGATTGGTTATTCTGGTGATTGCAGCCCTGGCTGGCCTCTTTTGGGCCCCGCAGCTCCTTGAGGGTGCGCCTAATTCATGCTCAGCGTTGGCGTTTCGTGCTGTAGCGTTGGAAGGCCAGAGAAGCAGCGACAGCAGTGCATTTGGCCAAGTCCTTGCCACAGGTTTGGCGCGGGCCTTTGGAGGAACTGTTGCCGAAGACGCCGCGGCCAGAAAATACCCGGACCTTCCGCCTAGCATCAGCTGCGCAGCCTTGTACTGGCAAGCAATCGTCGACCCGGCGTCGCTGAATCGAATTGCGGGCGAAGAGCGCACCGACTGAGGACGGAACGCGCTGGGCGCCCGGGCTGCCACCCGAATTCGCTGACCTCTGGCGCGGAGAAGATGGGCGAGCGGTCGCGCCGGCACGTTGGACGCCATCCGCGCCGCCCTCGAAGCCGCAGGCGTTCTGTTCATTGCGGAGAATGGCGAAGGGGCTAGGGTGAGGCTACGAAAAGACCAAAAGTGACGACCGTCCCGGTCCGGAACATTGAAGGTTGATATCCTCAACACTAAGTCCCCGTGGTTACAATTTGAGATGGCAAAAATGCTGAAAAAAGTGAGTCTCTTGCCGGCGATTGCGCTTGCTGGGTTTTTGTACGTTACGGGGGCGCAAGGCGCCTTTGCTGGTCCGGCTTTAGCGTCTCCCACCCAGGCACTTATATTGTCGCCACACAGTTTAGTCGTGCATACTGACTATCGTTACCATGGAAGGCACTACGCTTATCGCGACCACGGACGGTATTATAACCACCGATCCTATCACGATGGCCGTTGGCGGTATCGCTGATCGAAATCAATTCGAATCTATCTCCGCCCGGCGCAGCCATCTGCGTCGGGTAATTGTTTAACGGCGGAAGCCATGCGGAAAATGGCGCGGGGCCAGGGTGAGGCTTAGAAAGAAATGACCGCGCTTCCTGCGAGCGGCAGGATCAAGCAATGCTTCGCTCGGGGGCTATTCTTTGGCGGACTGATAACGGTCTCTGGCTGCGCCATGGTCCCAATCGGCCAACCCCCCGTCTCAAGCCAGCCTCGCTTTCAAGTCGCCGGCCCATCAGTGACGGGTTATGCCTCATGGTATCGACGGAGTGCGGCGCTTAATCGCACCTGCACAGGACAACGGCTGAATGACAACGCTCTGTCCGCCGCATCACCCACCCTGCCCATGGGCACCACGATAAGAGTCACGCTTCTTGGTGGGAACCGCTCCGTCATCGTGCGCGTGAATGATTGCATGCCGCGTGGCGGCCGCGTCATAGACCTGTCAGAGGAAGCCGCAAAGCAACTGGGCTTGTTGAATATGGGCATTGCGAGGGTCAGAGTTACACCAATCAAAATGGTGGAGACTCCCTAACAGCAAGCGTTGCCCCATGACCCTTCGCCACCTGTTCGTCAATTCAGGTCGCCGCGAAGTTTGGGGGCTGGGGCCTTTTCGACCCCAGCTTGGTGCAGGGGCGGAGCCCCTGCCCTTTCTTCGACCTTTCTCCGACTAAGCCGCCTTGGCCATGCCGCGCAGCACGTACTGCAGGATGCCGCCATGGCGGTAGTAATTCACCTCATCAGCGGTATCGACTCGGCAGAGCACGTCCACCATGTCGGTGGCGCCGTTGGCGCGCTTGATCACCAGCTTGAGGTCCATGCGCGGCGCGAGGTTTTCCAGGCCGAGAATGTCGATCGTCTCGTCGCCCTTCAGACCGAGGGTCTTGCGGTCCATGCCTTCCTTGAAGGTGAGCGGGAGCACGCCCATGCCGACCAGGTTGGAACGGTGGATGCGCTCGAAGCTTTCGGCGACGACCGCCTTCACGCCCAACAGCAAGGTGCCCTTGGCCGCCCAGTCACGGGAGGAGCCGGTGCCGTATTCTTTGCCGCCGAACACGACTAGCGGCACGCCGTCCTTCTTGTAGCGCATGGCCGCGTCGTAGATCGACAGCTGCTCGCCCGAGGGGAAATGCTTGGTCATGCCGCCTTCGACACCATCCAGCATCTCGTTCTTGATGCGGATGTTGGCGAAGGTGCCGCGCACCATCACGTCGTCATTGCCGCGGCGGGCGCCGTAGGAGTTGAAATCCTTCTGCTGCACCTGATGCTGGCTGAGAAATTCGCCCGCCGGGCTGGTCTTCTTGATGTTGCCGGCCGGAGAGATGTGGTCGGTGGTGATGGAATCGCCCAGCAGCGCCAAGACACGCGCGCCACTAATGTCGGCGACGGGCTTCGGCTCCATGGTCATGCCTTCGAAATAAGGCGGGTGCTTCACATAGGTGGAGCTGGCGGGCCAGCTATATTGATCGGTGCCGCCGGTAACCTCGATGGCCTGCCACTGCTTCGGCCCCTTGAACACGTCGCCATAGCGTTCGCGGAACATCTCGCGGGTGACCACGGAGCTGACGATGTCGCTGATCTCCTTGTTGGTCGGCCAGATGTCCTTGAGATAGACCGGCTTGCCGTCTTTCGAGGTGCCGATCACCGCGGTGGTGATGTCCTCGCGCATATTGCCCAGCAACGCATAAGCGACCACCAGCGGCGGGCTGGCGAGGTAGTTGGCGCGCACGTTCGGATGCACGCGGCCTTCAAAGTTGCGGTTGCCGGAGAGCACCGACACGGCGACCAGCTTGTTGGTCTCGATCGCTTCAGCAATGGCATCTTCCAGCGGGCCGGAATTGCCGATGCAGGTGGTGCAGCCATAGCCGACCGTCTGGAAGCCGAGCGCGTCCAGATCCGCCGACAGGTTGGACTTGTTGAGATATTCGGTGACCACCTGCGAGCCGGGGGCCAGCGAGGTTTTCACCCAGGCTTTCGGCCTCAGGCCGAGGGCGCGGGCCTTGCGGGCGACCAGGCCGGCAGCCACGAGGACATAAGGGTTGGAGGTGTTGGTGCAGGAGGTGATGGCGGCGATGACGACATCGCCATGGCCGATCTCGTAATCCTTGCCTGCCACTTTGGCCTTGGCGCCGGCATCGGCGGCCGGTACGCCCAGCCCCTTGGTCAGCTCCGCATTGAACGCACCTGCGGCCTCCTTCAGCAGCACGCGGTCCTGCGGGCGCTTGGGACCGGCGAGCGACGGCTGCACGGTGGAAAGGTCGAGTTCCAGCGTGTCGGTGAACACCGGATCAACCTCGTCGCGCCACAGACCCTGCGCCTTGGCATAGGCCTCGACCAGCTGGATGCGCGACGCCTCACGGCCGGACAGGCGCAGATAATCGAGCGTGACCTCATCGACGGGGAAGAAGCCGCAGGTGGCGCCGTATTCCGGCGCCATGTTGGCGATGGTGGCGCGGTCGGCGAGCGCCAGGTCGGCAAGGCCCGAGCCGTAGAATTCGACGAACTTGCCCACGACCTTCTTGGCGCGCAGCATCTGCGTGACGGTGAGCACGAGGTCGGTAGCGGTCGCACCCTCCGGCAGCTTGCCGGTGAGCTTGAAGCCGATCACGTCGGGGATGAGCATGGCGATCGGCTGGCCGAGCATGGCCGCCTCAGCCTCGATGCCGCCGACACCCCAACCCAGCACGCCCAGGCCGTTCACCATGGTGGTGTGGCTGTCGGTGCCGTACAGCGTGTCGGGATACACATAGGTGGCGCCGCCATTCTCGGAGGTCCAGGCGACCTGGGCGAGATATTCCAGGTTCACCTGATGGCAGATGCCGGTATCGGGCGGCACGACGCGGAAATTGTCAAAAGCTTCCTGGCCCCAACGCAGGAAGCGATAGCGTTCGCCGTTACGGTCGAACTCCATCTCGATATTCTTCTCGAGCGCACTCGGGGTGCCGAAATAATCGACCATCACCGAATGGTCGATGACCAGATCGACCGGCACCAGCGGATTCACCTTCTCAGGCTTGCCGCCGAGCTGCACGATGCCGTCGCGCATCGCGGCAAGGTCCACCACGCCGGGGACGCCTGTGAAATCCTGCATCAGGATGCGCGCCGGCTTGAACGGCACTTCCTTCGTGGAAGAAGCCTTTTCCACCCAGCCGGCGATGGCCTTGGCATCATCCACCTTGTAGCTGCTGCCATTTTCAAAGCGCAGCACGTTTTCCAGGAGGATCTTCAGGGTCTTCGGCAGCTTGGAAATGTCGCCCAGGGCTTTGGCGGCTTCCGCGAGGGAGAAATATTTGTACTCTTTCCCGTCAACCGACAGGGATTTCAGCGTTTTCAAACTATCTTGGCCAACGGCTGTCATCTCGGAACCCTTTCTTTAGGACCGCTTGTGATTTGCCCCGGGTTAAACCATAGCCATAAGGCCTCGTCTATTCAGCAATAGGATATCCAAACTCTGTTCACGGCGTCCAAACTGTCGGTTTTCAGGGGGGATAGGCTGGTCTTTTCAGACATCAGCTTCACTCTCTCCCCAGGGGGATTTTTGATTCTTCGAGGCGCCAACGGGGCCGGAAAGTCCTCGTTGCTGCGTGCGCTCGCCGGGCTCACGCCGCTCGCGGCCGGCACGCTGCGCTGGGGTGATGAGGATGCGCTAGAAGATCTACCCAGCCATGCAAAACGGATTGCCTGGCTGGGCCATCTGGATGCCGTGAAGCTGGCGCTGACCGCCGGCGAACATGTGCCGAATCACGCGCTCGACGCGGTCGGACTCGGCGGGTATGCCGAGATTCCGGCACGGCTGCTCTCCGCGGGGCAAAAACGGCGGCTGGCGATCGCCCGCGTGGTGGCGGCGGAAAAACCGCTCTGGCTGCTGGACGAACCGACCACGGGGCTGGACACGCGCGCGGTGGTGCAGTTCTGCGGTTTGTGCGAAGCGCACCGGGCGCAAGGCGGGATGATCGTGGCGAGCACGCATTTGCCGCTCGACGTGCGGGAACCGGCGGTGCTGACTTTATGAAGCGTCTTATCTTAAGAGAGCTGACGCTCTCGCTGCGCCATGCCGCCGACACCGCGGCGGCGCTGCTGTTTTTCGTGATCGCGGGGACGTTGTTCGCCTTCTCCGTGGGGCCGAGCTCAACTTTGCTGGCGGCGATTGCCTCCGGCGTGGTGTGGGTGTGCGCCTTGCTGGCGGCATTGTTGCCGCTGGACCGGCTGTTCGGCGCGGATTTCGAGGACGGCACGCTGGACCTGCTGCTGCTCTCCGGCCTGCCGGCCGCGGCGGTGGCTCTGGCCAAAGCCGTGGTGCACTGGCTGACCACCGGCCTGCCGCTGCTGCTGATCGCCGGGCCGCTGGCGGTCATGCTGCGCCTGCCGGCTGCGCATATTCCGCTCCTGTTGCTCACCCTGCTGCCCGGCACCATGCTGCTCTCGCTGCTCGGCACGCTGGCGGCGGCGGTGACGCTGGGCGCGCGCCGCGCCGCGGTGCTGATGCCGCTAATCACCCTGCCCCTGATGATCCCCACGCTGATTTTCGGCACGGCCGCGGTCACCTCACCGCACCCGGCGGCGCCACTTTATATGTTAGCTGCAATGCTTGTCTTGGCAGTGCCACTGGCGCCATTGGCCGCAGGCGCGGCGCTGCGGGCGGCGGCGGAGTAAGCGGAGAAAGGAAAGTAGCCGCTTTTTGAAAAAAGCGGCGCAAAAACTTTTTTGACTTGGGGCCCGTGGCCGTGAAACCAGCACGGCCCAAACTAACAAAGTTTTTTTGCTACTTTTTGTTCACAAAAAGTAGCCTTCCTTTCTTCCTAAACGTGAAAGCTCTCCCCACAGCCGCAACGGCCTTTTTCGTTAGGATTTTCGAAGGTAAAGCCCGACGTGAGCTTGTCGACCTTGTAATCCATGGTCGTGCCGATCAGGAACAAAGTCGCCTTGCGGTCGACCAGAATGGTAAGGTCGTGGCTTTTCACCACCTCATCCTGCGGGCCGGCTTCCGTCACCCAGTTCATGTCGTAAGACATGCCCGAGCAGCCTTTTGTCGACACCGAGATGCGGAGCAGCTTGCCGGCCTCACCACCGGCATAGAGCGCGCGCAAGCGCTCGGCCGCGGCTTCCGTCAGCTGCATCAATGGCGGTAATTCGCGCCGGGGTTTGCCGGCCGTGGTTGTCATCATGCTCATCTCAGCTATCCTGAAACATGTTCAACGCGAGGCGCGCTTCTTCGCTCATGCGGGTTGGGTCCCAAGGCGGATCCCAGACGGTATCGACGGTGACCGTGCCAACACCGCGCAAGGCGGCGATGGAGGAGCGCACCATCTCCGGCAATTCCTGCGCCGAGGGACAACCTGGCGCCGTGAGGGTCATTTCCACCTTCACATCGCCGCTGTCGGCGATCTCGATCGCATAGATCAGCCCCAGCTCGAAAATATTCACCGGGATTTCCGGATCATACACGGTGCAGATCGCGTTGATCACCGCCTCTTCCGTCACCAAAGGCTTGGTTTCACCGTCCGGCGTCCAGGTCGTGGTCGGGACCAATTTCTGGTCATCCATTTTTTTGCTGCTCCTCCTTCAACGCCTCGGCCAGGGCCGACCAGGGCAAAGTCGCGCAGCGGATGCGCGAGCGGTATTCTGACACACCGGAGAGCGCGTTCAAATCACCCAACGCCGGATCAGGCTTTCCGGTCTTGAGCATGTCTTCAAACGCCTCGTGCAGGCTCTGAATTTCCTTAGGGCTTTTGTTCGCCACCGCTTCGGCCATCAGATCGGCGCTGGCGGTCATGATGGCGCAACCGCGCGATTCATGCAGCACCTTTGCGCCATCCCGCTGCAGAAACAGATGGATACGGTCGCCGCACATCGGGTTGTCGCCCGTGGCCTCGGCGTCGAACACCTCCAACCGCCCGGCGAAACGTGGCTTGCGCGAGCGGTCCATGATCAAGGCCTGATAAAGTTCCGCGATATCGGTCATGCGCCGAAAATCTGTTTGATACGGTTGAGGCCGGCGCCCAGCGCATCGATTTCCTCAGGCAGGGTGTACAACCCGAAGGAAGCGCGCGCGGTGCTGCTGACGCCCAAGCGGCCCATGAGCGGCTCGGCGCAATGATGCCCGGCGCGCACGGCGATGCCCTGGCGGTCCAGCAACGTCGCAATGTCATGCGCATGCGCGTGGCTCATGGTGAAGGAGATCACCCCGCCCCGGTCCTGCGCCCGGCCGAGGATGTTCAAACCCTCAATCTCCGAAAGCACCGCCAGCGCGTGGTCGGTGAGGAAACGTTCATGTTCAGCGATGGCGTCAAACCCGATCGCCTGCACGTAATCGATCGCGGCCCCTAAGCCGATGGTCTCGATGATCGCCGGCGTGCCGGCCTCGAACCGCGCGGGCGGCTTGGCCCAGCTGGACTTGGCGAAGGAGACGCTGGCGATCATGTCGCCGCCGGCAAGGAAAGGCGGCATCGCCTCCAGCAGCTCGGCCTTGGCATAAAGCACGCCGATGCCGGTGGGGCCATACAGCTTGTGTCCGGAAAAAACGTAGAAATCGGCGTCGATGGCTTGCACGTCGATGCGGCGATGCACCACCGCCTGCGCGCCATCGAGCAGGATTTTGGCGCCGCGTTCATGGGCGAAAGACGCCAGGCGTTCGGCTGGTGTGTAGCTGCCGAGCACGTTGGACATATGCGTGACGGCCAGCAGTTTGACTTTGCCGTCGGCGAATTGCTCTTCCAGCGATGCGAAATCCAGCTCGCCGGCATCAGTGATTTTCGCGACGCGCAACTCCACGCCATGCTGGTCCCGCAGAATCTGCCAGGGCACCAGGTTGGCGTGGTGTTCCATCTCCGAGATCACGACCGCATCGCCCGGCCGCAACGCGCTGCGGCCATAGCTGTAAGCGACGAGATTGATCGCCTCCGTGGCGTTGCGGGTGAAGACGATTTCTTCCCGCGACGCCGCGTTCAGAAATGAAGCGACCTTATCCCGCACCGCCTCGTAAGCGTCGGAGGTTTTCTCCGACATATAATGCAGACCGCGATGGACGTTGGCGTATTGCGCTTCCATCGCATGCACCATGGCGTCGATCACCGCGCGCGGCTTTTGCGCCGACGCGGCGGAATCGAGAAAGACCAGCTTCTTGCCATGGACTTGTCGTTCGAGGATCGGAAAATCCTCCCGGATTTTCGCGATGTCGAAAGGCATGGATTTCAGCGCAGCGCTCATGCGGTCCACCAATTTTCGATTTCGGCCTCAAACATCGCCAGCGCCACCTCATGCGTGACCGGTTCGAGTGCCTCGGTCAGGAAGGCGCGGATCAGCATCGAGCGCGCCTCCGCCTCGGCGACGCCGCGCGAACGCATGTAGAAGATCTGTTCCGGATCGAGCGCGCCGATGGTCGCACCGTGGCTGCATTTCACGTCATCGGCGAAAATCTGCAGTTCCGGCTTGATGTCCATCTCCGCCGTGGCGGAGAGCAGCAGCGCCTGGTTCATCTGGTAACCGTCGGTCTTCTGCGCGATCTGATCGACCTCAATGCGGCCCTGGAAGACGCCGCGCGCGGCACCGTCGAGCACCGATTTTACGGTCTGGCGCGAGGTGCAGTTCGGCGCCCTGTGCTTCACCACCGAGGTAAAGTCACCATGCTGGGTGCCGCGCAGCAGCTGCGCCGCATTCAGATGAGTATGCGCCTGCGGCCCGGTCAGGGTGGCATGGAACTCGGCCCGCGAGAGCCGCGCGCCCTTCACCGCGGTGAACGCTTCATAGGCGCCATTCGTGGCGATCTCGGCGCGCATGGTCGCGAGGTGGAACGCCTCGGTGCTTTCATCCTGCAGGCGGAAATGCGAGAGCGCCGCCTCCTCCGCCACAACGATGTCGGTCACCGGATTGTGCCAGTAAACGCCTTCGCCCTTGTTGATCTCGATGATCGTGAGCTTCGCGCCCGCGCCGAGCGTGATGCAATGGCGAGGGTGGAAGGCGAAAGGCTGCGCGCCAGCGGCATAGGACACCAGAACGACCGCCCCGGCATCGACGCCGGCCGGTACCGAAATGGTGATGCCATCCACCGCATGTTGCGCATTGATCAGCGGCAGGGGCAGCTGCGAGTCCTCCGCGAAGTTCGCGAAAGGCTGCATGTAGGGATAGACGGAGGAATGCGCCGCGCTGAACGCGCCGTTGAGGAACACCAGGCGCGGCAGACCGAGATCCGGCAACGCCACCGCGCCGGTGAACGGCATCGCGGGTGCAAAAGAAATGGCGGAGAGCGGCCGCAAATCGGTATAGCGGAACGCCTCCAACTTACGGGTCGGAAGGGCAGTCATGATCAGGCCGCTTCTTCCAGCCCGGCATAACCGCGGGCTTCC